>Ga0209026_1000100_pt1 | contig 156131 bp, 163 predicted proteins | sample AraplaCL_Col_mCL_FD_184262 | JGI IMG/M metagenome (GOLD analysis project Ga0209026, IMG submission 184262) | Arabidopsis root microbial communities from the University of North Carolina, USA - plate scrape CL_Col_mCL (SPAdes) (version 2) | ecosystem: Host-associated > Plants > Roots >...
GTGCAAGCTCTGAATCGAAGCCCCAGTAAACGGCGGCCGTAACTATAACGGTCCTAAGGTAGCGAAATTCCTTGTCGGGTAAGTTCCGACCTGCACGAATGGCGTAACGACTTCCCCGCTGTCTCCAGCATAGACTCAGTGAAATTGAATTCCCCGTGAAGATGCGGGGTTCCTGCGGTTAGACGGAAAGACCCCGTGCACCTTTACTATAGCTTTACATTGGCATTCGTAGTGGCATGTGTAGGATAGGTGGTAGGCTTTGAAGCTTGGGCGCCAGCTCAGGTGGAGCCACCCTTGAAATACCACCCTTATTACTATGGATGTCTAACCGCGGCCCGTTATCCGGGTCCGGGACAATGTATGGTGGGTAGTTTGACTGGGGCGGTCGCCTCCTAAAGAGTAACGGAGGCGCGCGATGGTGGGCTCAGAACGGTCGGAAATCGTTCGCTGAGTGCAATGGCATAAGCCTGCCTGACTGCGAGACTGACAAGTCGAGCAGAGACGAAAGTCGGTCATAGTGATCCGGTGGTCCCGCGTGGAAGGGCCATCGCTCAACGGATAAAAGGTACGCCGGGGATAACAGGCTGATGACCCCCAAGAGTCCATATCGACGGGGTTGTTTGGCACCTCGATGTCGACTCATCGCATCCTGGGGCTGGAGCAGGTCCCAAGGGTATGGCTGTTCGCCATTTAAAGCGGTACGTGAGTTGGGTTCAGAACGTCGTGAGACAGTTCGGTCCCTATCTGCCGTGGGTGTAGGAATATTGAAAGGATCTGTCCCTAGTACGAGAGGACCGGGATGGACGGATCTCTGGTGGACCTGTTGTGGCGCCAGCCGCATTGCAGGGTAGCTATATCCGGACGGGATAACCGCTGAAGGCATCTAAGCGGGAAACCCACCTTAAAACGAGTATTCCCTGAGAACCGTGGAAGACGACCACGTTGATAGGCCGGGTGTGGAAGAGCGGCAACGCTTGAAGCTTACCGGTACTAATAGTTCGATCGGCTTGATCGTTCTCATTCCTAATATCCATCGTGAAATACGATGGTTTGACCAGCGCTCACGCGTCGTATCGGCCTTCGGCCGGACGCTCCGCGAGGGCGCCGGAAAACCGGCGACGCGCAGTCGCGCTTGCGGGCTTTCGCCCGAAGGCAATCTGCAGAAGGCGTCGCCTTGGCACAAAGACGCGATCCCTGGATCGCGCTTGAACAGCTTCTCGAACAACGTGCGTTTTGCCGACCTGGTGGTTATGGCGGAGCGGCTGCACCCGATCCCATTCCGAACTCGGCCGTGAAACGCTCCAGCGCTGATGGTACTTCGTCTCAAGACGCGGGAGAGTAGGTCGCTGCCAGGTCTGCTAAACGCACGTTCATCGCTCAAATCTTCTCCTTACGATTAGGCCCGCCAAGGGACCTCGGGCCGCGCAAGCGGCCCTTTCATTTGGTGAGGAGATCGCAATCGTCCGTCGGGCGATCGCAGGATTAAGCAAGCTAACGCTTGCTCATAGTCGCAAGCTAACGCTTGCTCGTGGTTGACGCGGGGTGGAGCAGCCCGGTAGCTCGTCAGGCTCATAACCTGAAGGTCACAGGTTCAAATCCTGTCCCCGCAACCAAATCGCAAAAACGGCCCGCCCTCGTGCGGGCCGTTTTGCTATGCGCACGTAAGCGCCGGTCGATTTTAACCTGCGTCAGGACGCCAAGCCTAAGCCGCGCCAAACAAAAGCCAAGGCCTCTCACCGAAACCAATACTAAATCGCCGCAAGGCTTCGACAGCGGGCCGTTTGCGTTTGCTTGTTCCTGTGGCAGCTTGCATTTCGGCTTGCCGGCTCTCACAACGGCGGGGCGGCGGATGAACGGAGAGGAAAATGCGGCAGGCGCTGATCGTATGGGGCGGTTGGGAGGGGCACGAGCCCGAGGCCGGCGCCCGTATCGTCGAGGCGATGCTCGAGGAAGAAGGCTTTGCCGTGCGTGTCGAAAACACGACCGCTGCCTTCGCCGATCCGGCGATCGCCGATCTCAGCCTGATCGTGCCGATCTGCACCAGGTCCAAACTCGCCAAGGCGGAGGAAACCAACCTGACCAAGGCGGTCGAAAATGGCGTTGGCCTAGGCGGTTATCATGGCGGCATGGGCTCTGCTTTTTCCGAGTCGCCCGAGTACCAGTTCATGTGCGGCGGCCAGTGGGTGGCGCATCCCGGCGACATCATCGACTATCGCGTCAACATTTTGCGGCGCGACGACCCGATCATGCAAGGCATCGAGGATTTCTCCTACCACTCCGAGCAGTACTACATGCATGTCGATCCTTCGAACGAGGTGCTGGCAACGACCATCTTCTCGGGCGAACACGCGTCATGGATCGATGGCGTCGTCATGCCGGTGGTGTGGAAACGACGCCATGGCAAGGGTCGAGTGTTTTATACATCGCTAGGCCATGTGGCCTCGGAGTTCGAGGTGCCGCAGATGCGTACCATCCTGCGCCGCGGCCTGGTGTGGGCGGCGCGCTGATCGCTCGGCTGCAAGCCGGCTAAACGCTCTCCAGATAGGTCTCGACCTCGAAGTCGCTGACATTGAGCGCGAAAGTGTTCAACTCCTGCCGCTTGCAGGCGATGAAGGCATCGCGCAGCACGGCCGGAAAGATCTCGGCGACACGCGGCCCGGTTTCGAAGGCGGCGATGGCCGAGGCCCAGTCCGGCGGCAGCTTGGCCAGCGGCAGTCCCTGTCCTTCACCGCCGGTCGGCTCGCCGGGCCACAGCTTGCGCTCGATGCCGATCAATGCCGCGCCCAGGATTGCCGCCAGCACCAGATAAGGGTTGGCATCGGCACCGGAGACGCGGTGTTCGATGCGCCGTGCCGCCGAAGGACCGCCTGGAATGCGGATCGCGACCATGCGGTTCTCGTAACCCCAGGCAACCGCGGTCGGCGCGTAGGAGCGCGGGCGCAGCCGTCGGTAGGAATTGAAATGCGGCGCGAACACCAGCGTGCTCTCGGCCATGGCGGCAAGCAGACCGCCGACCGCGCACCGCATGGCATCCGAACCCTGTTCAGAGCCGTCATCGAAGATGTTGCGGCCGTCCTTGTCGAGGACGCTGAAATGGACGTGAAAGCCATTGCCGGCGCGCTCGCCATAGGGCTTGGCCATGAAGCAGGCGGCAAAGCCGTGCTTGCGCGCTATGCCCTTGACGGTGCGCTTGAACAGCACGGCGTCGTCCGCCGCGCGCAAGGCGTCGGGCACGTGGTTGAGGTTGATCTCGAACTGGCCGACGCCGTTTTCGGCGATCGCGGTGTCGACCGGGATGCCTTGCATGCGGCAGGCCTCGTAGACGTCGTGGATAAAGGCCTCGAAATCGTCGATCTCGTCGATCGAAAGGGCTGCGTCGGAATCAAGCCGCCGGCCGGTGATCGGCGATACAGGCCCGACCGGCCGATGCGAGGTCGGGTCGACGAGATAGAATTCGAGTTCGGTGGCGGTCACCGGCGTCAGACCAAGTGCAGCGTAGCGGTCAAGGATGCGCGCCAGCGCCCGGCGCGGATCGCCCAGATAAGGCGCACCCGTATCATCCGCCAGCCACATCGGCAAAAGCGCTGTCGGATGCGCCGTCCAGTCGACCGGCAGGATGCCTCGTCCGGTCCAGTGGCAAAGACCATCGGCGTCGCCGGTCGAGAAAACCTGGGCATTGCCTTCGATGTCCTCGCCCCAGATGTCGAGCCCGATCGCCGAATAAGGCATGCGCAGCTTGCCTTCGAGCGCCTTGCGCGCCTGCTCGACGGGAATTCGCTTGCCACGCATGATGCCGTTGAGATCGCACACCGCGGCCCGCAGGCTCTGAATGTCGTTCCTGCTTTCAAGCCAATTCAAAACGTCGGTGATTGCGTCGCTCAATTTCCAGCCCCTTTCTCGAGGTGCTGTAGCCTCTCGGCTACGATATCCAATTTTACAGCTTATGAGTTCATGAAGGCCATGCCGAACGACATCGGTTGGCTTTTCTTCATTTTTTCAAGTCACTAGCTGGGATATCGGGTGGCATTTCGGGTCCGTCATCTGCGATCTGCGATCGCAACATAGCCATAAGGCCTTTGAAAGCCAAGCCGGATTCGGCCGCCGCTTACCTTCGTCTGCCTAGTTGCGCAGTTCCGGAAACTTCACCTGGCCGAGGATGTGCGTCGCGCCCTCGTCGATGTCGCGCACAATGGCGGCGCGGGCGCGTTCGCCGTCGCCGGCCTCGATCGCCGCGACCACCTCCTCGTGATAGTCGATGCCGAGAATGCCGGCGAGATCGTCCTCGAAGCCGACGCGCAGGTTGCGGAGGAACGGGCCGACCTGCATCCACACGGTCTCGATCAGGAAGATCATCTGCTCGTTGCCGCAATGGCGGTAGATCGAGAATTTGAAGTCGTGGTTCCTGCGCAGATAGTCGTCGATGTCGCCGCTACGGGCAGCTTGAGTAAGTTCGGTGCAATGACGGCGGATGGCGCGCAAATTGTTGCCGTTGATGCGTTTGGTGGCAAGCTCGGTCGCCGTGCCTTCCAGGATTGTGCGCACTGCGGTCAGTTGCTGAAAGCGATCGGCCGAGATCAGAGGCACCTCGACGCTGCCGTTCGGCATCGGGCTCAGCGCCCTGAGCGCCTGCAGCCGCGTAAAGGCGCTGCGCACCGGCATATCGCTGGTGCCGAGCTCCTTGGCGAGCTTGCGCGACGTCAGTTTCTGACCCGGCTGCAACTGACCCGACATCAGCGCCCGCACGAGCTCCAGATAGACTTTCTCATGCAGTGGCGCGCTATCGACAGCGGTCAGCCCGAATTGTGATTTGTCGATCATTGGCTAAGCGTTACTTCATTCGTCCTGAAAACTGTTGCGCCGTTTAATCCGCCGCCCATGATACTTGGGCGGCAGTTCTTGGAGCCGCACGATAGACGGTTAACGCGCGCGGCTGCAAGGGAGGGCGGGGCAGGCGTCCCCAGGCGGTCCGCTATCTTGTCGCTCCCGGTCGATTTGACGGCCATTGCCGTCCGACAATATGGTCGCTCGCAATCACGGAAGGGACAACTATGGAACAATGCTGGCGCTGGTACGGTCCGAACGATCCAGTCACCCTCGACCATGTCAGGCAGGCCGGCGCGACAGGGATCGTGTCGGCGCTGCACAACATCTATGACGGCAGCGCCTGGCCGCTGGACGCCATCCTAGAGCGCAAGCGCATCATCGAGGCGGCGGGTCTGGCCTGGTCGGTGGTCGAAAGCATTCCGGTCCACAATTCTATCAAGACCGGAGCCCCGGAGCGCGAGCGCTATGCCGGCTGGTACAGGGATACGATCCGGTCGCTGGCCAAGGCCGGCATCGCCACCATCTGCTACAATTTCATGCCGGTCGTGGACTGGACCCGGACCGATCTGATGTACCGGTTGCCGACCACGGGCTACGCGCTGCGCTTCGATGCCCTCGATTTCGCCGCCTATGATGTCTTCGTGCTGAAGCGGCCGAACGCCGAGGCTACCTACAGCCCGGCGCGCCTCAAGGAGGCCGAAGCGCGGCTGCAGAAGCTGAGCGCCGAGGACATCGACAGAATAGAGCGCAACCTGATCGCCGGCCTGCCAGCTACGGAACGCACCTATAACCGTGATACGATGCGCGAGGCGCTTGCCGACTACGCGGCGATCGGCCCTGCGGAGCTGCGCGCCAACCTTGCCTGGTTCCTGAAGGAGATTATCCCGGCCGCCGAGGAAGTCGGCGCGCGCATGTGCATCCATCCCGACGATCCGCCGTTCTCGCTCTACGGCCTGCCGCGCGTCGTCTCCACGGCGCAAGATGCGCGCTTCATCCTGGAGACGATCGACAGTCCCGCCAATGGCCTGACCTTCTGCACCGGCTCTTACGGCGTGCGCGCCGACAACGATCTGGTTGCGATGATCGAGGAGTTCGCCCCAAGAATCCATTTCGCGCATCTGCGCAACGTGACGCGCGAGGCGGATGGTTCCTTCTACGAGGCCGAGCATCTGGAGGGCTCGACCGACATGGCCGAGGTGATCCTGGCGCTGATGAAGGAAGAGGCGCGCCGGCGCAAGGAAGGCCGCTCCGACTGGCGCATCCCGATGCGGCCGGACCACGGCCACCTGCTTGCCGACGACATCGGCAAGACGAAGATCAATCCTGGATATTCGCTGATCGGCCGGCTGAAAGGCCTGGCCGAATTGCGCGGCATCATGCGGGCCGTGGAGCGGTTCGAATTAGCATAGTGCTCAGTTATCCGATGCGCGCGTCGAGAGATCGCCGAAGCGATCCTGTTCCTCGTGTCCGACTGCTCCTCCTTCATGACGGGACAGACGCTGGGGATCGATGGTGGCGAGAGCATTGGCTGAATCGAGGCTACAGGCCTGGAATAGTCGTTCCCAGCCGTGCGCGACTTGCTTCTGGCGGGATGATCGGTCAAACCATAGCCATCAACGAGACGTGACATGGATTTTGCCGCCGGTATTTTTCTCTCGATTGACCGACCGCTCTCAAACGCGGCCGTCAAGACCTGCGCATTCGCAGGTCACGGCTGATCATGCGCTGCTGCCGGCACGAGAATCTGCAGCGCGCCGAGGAGACGAAAGTCGGCTCCCACGTCGTTCGCGACGGTTGGACCGAAGGGGTTCCTAGCCGTTCGATCCGGCCGCTTGGCCGATCATCAGGCGGGCGTCCGTTCCTCGGATAAAGCAGCCTCGACAACGCCCCACCGGAACGGACATGCCCGCCGAAGCGCTTCCTCTTCGTACGGACATGACCAAATGCCTGACAAACAAGACACTTCCCCTATCAGCGGCGCCGACGCGCAAAGCTGGCTGAAGACGCATGCAATCAACGAGGTCGAATGCCTCGTGCCCGATGTGAACGGCGTGCTGCGCGGCAAGGCGCTACCGGCGGCCAAGTTTCTGAAGTCGCTCGAGGACCGGGCGCTCTATCTGCCGAGCAGTGCCTTCCTGGTCGCCATCGATGGCCGCTATTCCGGTTCCATCGATGAGGGCTTTGCCTATTCGGACCCCGACATGCGCATGGTGCCGGACATCTCGACGCTTTGCGTTGCGCCCGGCAGCCCCGGCAAGGCCTATGTGTTTGCCGACGCCTTCCATATGGACGACCGCGCGTGGATGGCCTCGCCGCGCCATGTCCTGCGGGCCGTGCTCGACCTTTACCGCCGGCGCGGCTGGCGCGCGGTGATGGCGCCGGAGGTCGAATTCTACCTGACGGCACCCAACCCCGATCCGGACCGGCCGCTGACCGCGCCGGTCGGGCGCAACGGCCGACCGGAAAGCGTGCAGCATCCATACGATATGCAGGCGCTTGAGGAATTCGAAGAAGTGACGCGGCGCCTTTACGAGCATGCCGCGACCGTCGGTCTGCCGCTCGACACGCTGATCCATGAATCCGGCACGGCACAGCTCGAGATCAACCTGCTGCACGGCGATCCTCTGGCGCTTGCCGACAAGGTGCTCTTGTTCAAGCGGCTGGCGCGGCAGATCGCCCAGGCGAATGGGATGCACGCCACCTTCATGGCCAAGCCGATCGCGGCGCAGGCCGGCAGCTCGATGCATCTGCACATGTCGATCGTCGACGAGAAGGGCGAGCCTTTGTTTGCCGACACGAATGGCGACGACACAGAGACGTTTTCGCAGTTCATCGGCGGCTTGCAGAAATACATCCCTGAAATCATGCCGCTGTTTGCGCCGCATGTGAATTCGTATCGCCGCATCCGGCCAAACCACAGCGCACCGGCCAATATCGAGTGGTCGCACGACAACCGTTCCTGCGGCCTGCGCGTGCCGATGGGCGGGCGCGCCGCGCGGCGGATCGAGAACCGGCTGCCCGGCGCCGATGCCAACCCATATCTGGCCATGGCCGGTTCGCTGATCGCCGGCTATCTCGGCATCGACGAGAAGCTTGCCCGCTCGCCCGAGGCTTTCGGCAATGCCTATCGCAGCAAAAGCAACCTGCCCAAGACAATGGAGGAGGCGCTAGACCGTTTGGCCGCCTGCGCGCCGGTGCGGGCGCTGCTCGGCGAGGATTTCTTCCAGACCTATCTGCGCGTCAAAAGCGTGGAGCTTGACTTGTTCCAGAGCGTGGTGACGTCCTGGGAACGCGACCATCTGTTGCTCAAGGTGTGACCATGGCAACCCGTTCAACAGGTTTCAATTCCGGTCTCGATATCGGCAAATCCTATTATGTCGCCACCGCCAATCCGGCGCCGGACCATCCGGCGCTTGCGGGTGACGTCGAAGCCGATCTGGTGGTGGTCGGCGGCGGCTGCACTGGCCTGTCGGCAGCGCTTCATGCCGCCGAGCGGGGCTTGAAGGTCGTGCTGCTTGAAGGCGGCAAGATCGGCTGGGGCGCCTCGGGCCGCAATGGCGGCCAGATGATTCCAGGCCTGCGCAAGGGCGCCAGGGGGCTGGTCAAGACGTTCGGGCCGGAGCGGGCGAAGGCGCTGTTCGATCTGGCCTTCGAAGCGCGGGGGCTGGTGCTCGACATCATCGAGCGCCACGCCATCGACTGCGATCTGCGCCTGGCCGGCCATTTGGTCGGCGCGGTCAACAACTCGGACCTCCGCGACTTCGAGGAAGAGGCCGAATGCCTCGCCAAGGTGATGAACTTCCGGCATGTCGAGATCCTGTCGGCGGCGCAAGCGCGGCAAAAGGTCGACACGCCCTATCAGGGCGCGGTCTTCGAAGAGCTCGGCGGCCACATGCATCCGCTGAACTACACGCTAGGACTGGCACGTGCCGCCTCCGCGGCCGGTGTCGTTATCCATGAGAACTCGGTCGCGGTGCGGCTGGAATGCGAACCGTCGATCCGGGTCCATACCGACAAAGGTTCGGTCCGGGCCCGGCATGTCGTGCTGGCCGGCGATGCGCTGCTGCAGGGGCTGGAACCGCGCGTCAACAGCCGCATCATGCCGGTCGGCAATTATATCGTCGCCACCGAGCCGCTGAATGGCAAGGCGGACGTCATTCCGGCCAATGTTGCGGTTTCCGACACTTTGTTCGTGGTCAACTACTACCGCAAGTCGGCCGACGGCCGGCTGCTGTTCGGCGGCGGCGAACGCTATACGCCGTCGCCGCCGGCCGACATCGCCGGTTTCGTGCGGCCGCATATGGAAAAGACCTTTCCGCAATTGCGCGGCTGCCGGATCGACCATGCATGGGGTGGCCTGGTGTCGGTGACCACATCGCGGCTGCCGCATGTCGGGCATTATGGCGAGGTCTATTTCGCGCATGGCTATTCCGGCAAGGGCCTCATCCTGTCCACGCTGTCGGGCAAGCTGCTGGCGGAAGCGATCACCGGCGATGCCTCGCGGCTCGACCTGTTCTCGACGCTGACACCGCTGCCCTTTCCGGGCGGCACGGCGCTGCGCGGGCCGCTCTATGTGCTCGGCATGCTGTGGTACGCCATGCGCGACCGTCTCAGGCATTGAGGCTGGCTTTCCCGCCTCCAGCATTGCTAATGTCTTCATGCTGGGAACGAATCTTCGCTATGGCAGGCGTTTATCATTTGCGCGGGGCAGTCCACGGTCACAGCTAGGGAAGAACGATGAACATCGAGCCGGGCCGGCTGACGAAGAAAGAACGCCATGAGCTGATCCTGTCGGAGGTGCGGCGCTCGGCCTCGATCCGCATCTCCAAGCTGGCGCGGCGCATCGGCGTCGCCGGCGAGACCATCCGCCGCGACCTTATCGAGCTTGGCGAGGCAGGGCTGATCAACCGCACTTATGGCGGCGCGACCATCTCGCTGATGACGTCGGAGCCGGTGATTTCGGAGCGCGGGCTCACTTTGGTCGAGGAGCGCGCCCGCATCGGACGCGGCGCCGCCGGCCTGGTCGAGAACGGCCGTATCGTGATGATCGATGGCGGCTCGACGACTTACGAGGTGGCGCGCAGTCTCTCGCAGATGCGGCGGGATCTGACGGTCATCACCAATTCGGTCGGTATTGCCTCTGTCACCGGCGCCAACCCGAGTTTTCGCGTCATCCTTTGCCCCGGCACCTACGACAGCCGCGAAGCCAGCGTGCTCGGTGAGGATACGGTCGAATTCGTTCGCCGCTACAATGCCGATGTCGTCATCTTCGGCGCGTCCGCCGTCAACGGCGACGGGCCGAGCGACACGATTTCCGGCGCGGCGGCGGTCAAGCGGGCGATGATGGCGCGGGCGCTGTCGGCGATGCTGGTCGTCACCAACGATAAGTTCGGCCGCAGCAGCCTGGAGCGGGTGTGTGCGCTGAGCGAGATTTCCGACGTCGTCACCGACCGTGAGCCGGAAGCGCGGTTGCGCGCGGCAATCGACGAAGCGGGCGGAGAGCTGCATGTCTTCGTCTGAGTTTATATATCTGGCTAAGCGTCCCGGTTGGTCAGCGCGATATGGCAGCAGCCGGAGCCGTGGCCCGGCGTCCAGGTGACGTTGGCGAAGCGCACACCGGTCGCTTCGAACAGCCCGCGGTCGAAGGCGCCAGCGATGCGGCAGAGCGTGGCGAGCTCGTCTTCACCGACGCCGGCTTCGACCCAGGCGTCTTTCAGCGGACAACGCTTCACCTTGAAGGCAATGTGGTCGGGTCCACGCTCAACATCGGTCGGATACATGCGGCCGCCATCCGGGCTGACGGCAAGAAAGGCTTCGCCGATGGCCGGCGCATCATTGGGGCCGAAGCGGGCGAAGGCGGCCGCGGCGACCTCCTGGCCGCGCTTTTCGATGGTGCGGATCATCACTGCTTCCGCTTGCGCGGCGCCGAGCTCGGCGGTCAGTTCTTCGAGGAAGAGGCGGTAGAGATCGGCGCGGTTGCGGAAAGCGGAATCCAGCTCGCGTGATAGTTTTTCAGCCCTGGCTGCGTCGGTGTCGGTCATTGCGGGTCCCTGTTCAGTTTTGGCGTCGCCGCCACCAGCGCCTTGCCGATCGCCGATTGTGGGTCGGAGATGACGGCGCGGGCATCGCCGCTTTCGACGATGCGCCCGGCATCGAGGATCGCGACGCGGTGGGCAATGGCGCGGATGACCCCGAGGTCATGTGAAATGAAAAGATAGGAAATCCGTTCCTGCCGCTGCAGGTCGAGCAGCAGTTCCAGGATTTGTCCACGCACCGAAACGTCGAGCGCCGATACCGCCTCGTCGAGCACGATCAGCGATGGCCGCGTCGCGATGGCGCGCGCGATCGCCACGCGTTGGCGCTGGCCGCCGGAAATCTCGTGGATAGGCCGCGCCGCGAGACCGGCGTCGAGGCCGACACGTTCCAGCAGGACAGCGATGCGGCGCGGGCGCTCGGCGCGCGAGGCGATGCTATGGATGCGCAGCGGATCGTCCAGCACGCTTGCCACAGTGGCGCGCGGGTTGAAGGCTGCCAACGGATCCTGAAACACCATCTGCAGCTTCGCCCGCCTGGCACGCAGGGCGGCGCCCGAGAGGACGAGGAAGTCCCCGCCTTCGAACGCGACGCTGCCGCTATCCGGTTCGATGAGCCGAAGCACCACCCGCGCGATCGTCGATTTGCCGCTGCCGGACGGACCGGCGAGCGCCAATGTTTCGGCTGCTCCGATTTCGAAGGAGACATCATCGACGGCGGCAAAGCGCTTGCCGCCGCGACGATAGTGCTTGGCGAGATTGGAGACCGTGAGCACGCTCATGCCCGGGCGCCTTGGTGATCAAGCAGCGGCGCGGCGTCGAGGCCGAGATAGGCGTCGAGCAACGAACTCGTGTAGGCGTGGCGCGGAGTCTCGATGATCTGGCGGGTCTCGCCAAGTTCGACCAGTTCGCCGTGGCGCAGCACCGCGATCCGGTCGGCAAGCGTGGCGGCAAGCGCGATGTCGTGGCTGATGAAAAGCAGCGTCATGCCGTCCTCGGCGACCAGTTGCCGGATCAGAGTGACGATCTCGGCCTGGACGATGGTGTCGAGCGCGCTGGTCGCCTCGTCGGCGATCAACAGTCCTGGGCCGGCGGCAATGGCGGCGGCGATCGCGACGCGCTGTTTCTGGCCGCCGGAGAGCTGGTGCGGATAGGCGCGGAGGGTGGCGTCGGGGTTGGGCAGGCGGACGCGTTCGAGCAGGGTTTTCGCCCGGGCGTAGGCGTCGCGCCAGCCGAGGCCAAGATGCGTGCGGGCGACCTCGGCGATCTGTTTGCCGATGGACATCACCGGGTCGAGGCTGGACGAAGGGTCCTGGAAGACGAAGCCGATGTCGCGGCCGAGGATCGGGGCGCGAGGATGAGAAGGCTGGCGCCTGGCGCCAGCGTCTGCCGGCAAGCGCCACTCGATCTCCCCCGCAATCCTGGCACTTCCCGGCAACAACCCCGCAACCGCCAGCGCCAGCGTGCTCTTGCCCGAACCGCTTTCACCGATAATCGCCAGGCGCTCGCCGGCATCAACCTCCAGGCTGACGCCTTTCAGCGCCGCCACCTCGACGCCATCGCGTCGATAGGCAACCCTCAAGCCACGGATCGAGAGCAGTGCCGTCACGACAGGCTCCTGCGCACGGCAGTGCCTTCGACCACGCCTTCGCCGGCGAGGTAGACGCCGAGCACGGTCAGCACCAGCGCCACGCCCGGAACGATCGACAGAAACGGCGCGGTGCGCAAAACGGTGCGGCCCTCGGCGATCATGCCGCCCCAGGTGACGCGGTTGGGATCGCCCAGGCCGAGGAAGGACAGGGCCGCCTCGGTGAGGATCGCCGCCGCCACGATCACCGATGACAGCGCCAGCACCGGCGGCAATGCGTTGGGCAGCACCTCTCGAAAAGCGATCTCGAGCGGGTGCATGCCGATGACGCGAGCGCCGGCGACATAGTCGCGCTCGCGGATCGACAGCACTTCCGCGCGCGCCACCCGTGCCGGCCCGGTCCAGGCACCAAGCGCGATCGCCGCGACGACAACGCCAAGCGATGGCCCGACGATGCTGACGAAGGCCAGCGCGAGCAGGAAGCTCGGCACGGTCTGGAAGGCGTCTGTGATGCGCATCAGCACTTCGTCGATCAGGCCTCCGGCAAAGCCGGCCAGCGTCCCGACCACAGCGCCGATCAGCAGCGCCGCGGCTGCCGCCGCCAGCCCGACGGCCAGCGAGGTGCGGGCGCCGTGAAACAATTCGGCCAGCACGTCGCGGCCGAGACGGTCGGTGCCGAGCGGCAGCGACCAGTCCTGGAAGGGTGGCCGCAGGGCGGGACCAGCGATCGCTTGCGGGTCGCCCGGGAACAGCAGCGGTGCGGCAAGCGCCATGGCGACCAGCAAAGCGAGGATCAGCGCGCCGGCGATCGCTTCGGGCGTGCGGAAGAAGCGACGCAGCCGGCTCATGCGGTGGCCTCGCTGGCGCCGACGCGCGGGTCGAGGAAGGCGTAGGCGAGGTCGACCAGGAAGTTGATGACGATGACCAGAACGGCGCTGGTGAGGATGATGCCGAGCAGCAGCGGCGTGTCGCGGCCGGCGACAGCCTCCTGCGCCAGCCGTCCGAGGCCGGGCACGGCAAAGACGCTTTCGATAACGACGCTGCCGCCCAGCATCTGCGCCGATTGCAGGCCAAGCATGGTGACCAGAGGCAACAGCGCGTTGCGCGCGACATGGGCAAGCACGATGCGGCGGCGCGACAGGCCCCTGGCGCGGGCGGCAAGCACGAAATCCTGGCGCCAGGCCTCGGCCATGCCGGCGCGCATCATGCGCAGATAGAGCGCCAGATAGATGAAGCCGAGCGCCGAAACCGGCAGGACGAGATGGATGGCGATGTCGGCAACTCGCGACAACCCGGTCTTGCCCGAGGCGATGCTCTCGATGCCGCCGATCGGCAGCCAGCGCAAATCGACGGCAAAGACGACGATCAGCACCAGGCCGAGCCAGAAGCCGGGCACCGCATAAAGCGCCAGTGAGCCGATGGACAGGAAGCGGTCGCGGAAACTGCCGGGTCTGGCGCCGGCATAGATCCCGAGCGCGGAGCCGAGGCCAAAGGATAAGGCGGTGGCGCTGCCCATCAGGATCAGCGTGGTCGGCAGGCGTTCGAGGATGATTTCGCGGATCGGTCGCGAGAAGGTAACGGACTGGCCGAGATCGAGGTGCAGCAGCGCCCAGAGATAGTTGGCAAGCCGGGTGAGCTCGGACTGGTCGAGGCCCCAGCGATGGCGCAGCAACTCGATCATGCCGGCGTCACCGCCGGTCGAGACGATATAGGCGTCGACCGCGTCGCCGGGTGCGGCTTCAAGCAGGAGAAAGCTGCCGATAATGACAATGAGGAGCACGAAGATGCTGCCGACAAGACGGCGGCGGATGAGGATGAGGGCACGGGTCATGCGGGCCTCGGTGGGGAGGTGCGCTGGCTATGGGAAATGCCGAGCCCAGGCCAATCTCTCTGTCCGGCATGACAGAGGGGGGCCTCGTAGAACTCAACGTCTACGATGATGTCGCGAACTCTCATCCGCGCGAATGTGTCACGATTCCAAATACGTGTCCGCCCAGTTCGAAACCGCCCAGCGCGGATTGTTGGCTATGTTGCCGACCGTATCGCGCGCGACGGAAATGAAACTCCACTCCGCGACGTTGATCAGCGGCAGGTCGGCCGCGACCTTCTTCTGGAACTCCTTGTAGAGTTCGGTGCGCGCCGACGTGTCGAGCGTCTCGGATGCCTTGGCGATCAGCGCGTCGAGATCGGCGTTCTTGTAGCCGCCCTGGTTGGAGAAGGGCACGCCGTCGGGAATGCCGCTCTGCACCAGGATGGTGGTCGAGATCGCCGGGTCGCCGCGGAATACCGGCGGGCCGACGGCGAGGTCGAAGGCGTGGTCGGTGTAGACCGCCTTGATGTGGGCGGCCGAGTCGTTGTTGACGATCTCGGCGTCGATGCCGATGGCGGCCAGCGCCTGGCGCAGATAATCGCCGAACTGCTTTGTCTCGTTGAAATAGGGCGCCGGCAGGAGTTTGAGCGCAAAACGCTTGCCGTCATCGGCACGCTTGTAGCCGGCCTCGTCGAGCAGCGCGTTGGCCTTGGCGATGTCGAAGGGGTAGGTCGGAACGTCGGCGGTGTAGAATTGCGGGTCGTTCTTCGGCACCGGGCCGGTCGCGGTCGCGGCATAGCCAAGGAAGATCGTCTTGACGACGAAGTCCTTGTCGATGGCATGCGCAATAGCCTGCCGCACCTTGAGGTCGGCGAGTTCCTTGCGGCGGTGGTTGATCTCGACCACGAGCTGATAGGTCAGCCCCTCATAGCCCTTGGTAATGACCTTCAGACCCGGCACCTTGGAGATGCGGTCGAGGTCGGCAAGCGGGACGGCCGAGAAGGCGGCGAGCTGGATCTCCCCGGCCTCGAGAGCGGCAGCTGCGGACGTGCGGTCGGGCAGCACCTGGTAGACGATTTCGTCGAGATAGGGCTCGTCCTTGCCCCAATAGTCGGCATTCTTCGTCAGACGGTAATACTGGCCGGCCTTGTATTCGGCGAATTTGAACGGGCCGGTGCCGACCGGCGCGTTGTTGGCCGGGTTGTCCTCGATCTTGCCCACTTCATAAACATGCTTCGGCACGACGCTCGACAGCGCCGGCAGCGCGTTGCGGATGAGCTGGAACGGTGTCGGCTTGGCGAATTTGAAGATTGCTGTCAGGTCGTCGGGCGTGTCGACGGCCTCGAGGTCCTTGAACACGGTGCGGCCGAGATTCTGCAGCGGCTTCCAGATCTGCAACGCCGAGAAGGCGACGTCGGCGGACGTGAAGGGCTTGCCGTCATGCCATTTCACGCCGTCGCGCAATTTGAAGGTCGCCGACAATCCGTCGGCAGCCCCTTCCCAGGACAGCGCCAGCCGCGGCTGCAGCCCATCCTTGCCGTCGAAGGAGGCTTCGGCCAACGTCTCGACGATCTTGCTGGAGATGAAGAAGACGCCGTTCGAGGCGACGATTGCCGGGTTGAGATTACGCGGTTCGGAATCGGCGGCAAGCACGAGGCGGCCGCCTTTCTTCGGCGTCTGCGCCAGGCCGATGGTCGGCAGCGCGGTCGAGGCCAGAAGCAGCGCCGAGCCGGCCAGCAGGCCGCGGCGTGAAATCGTGAATTCGGACATCGTTCAACTCCCCTCTTCGCGCCTGAGCAGGCGCGGCAATCTCGAACAGTTGAGGAGTATGGACCTTGGCGGAGGTTTCGCCAGAGACGGATTTGGCGCATGCTGGCTTGGCTTTGAAATTTTTGTCCGCTGGACCAGTTATAATCGAAAGACGGAAACGAAACGATCTGGTCTGACCAGATTTCATCAGAGCGACGTGCGAGGAACGACCTGGTCGCCGCAATCGGCGATCAAATGTCAGTACTGGCTAGACCAGAGTAACCAAAATAATGCAGATTTAGGATTCAAAGACGATTGGCCGCTTGAGCAGGCCGATAAATTTCCAAGGGAGAGGCAGATGAACATCGCTCCGGGCAAAACCGAGGTCAGCAGCGTCCCGTTCGACCAGGCGCGGGTGGACCGGCTGATGGATGAGGCCGGCATCGACGTGCTGTTCGCCACGTCCAAACACAACACGCAATATCTGCTCGGCGGTTACAAATTCATCTTCTTTGCCGCGATGGATGCGATCGGGCACAGCCGCTATTTGCCGATCGTCCTTTACGAGAAAGGCGGGCCGGAGCATGCCGCCTATATCGGCAACAAGATGGAGGGCGGCGAGCATCAGAACCATCCGTTCTGGACGCCGACATTGCATGCCGCTTGCTGGGGCACGCTCGACGCCGCCAATTTGGCGGTCGAGCATCTCAAGCAGATCGGCAAAGGTGCCGCGCGCATCGGCATCGAGCCGGGCTTCCTGCCCTCGGACGCCTATACGCTGATCCGCAAGGCGCTGCCCGACGCCAAGCTGGTCGATGCCACCGACATGCTGGAGAACATGCGCGCCATCAAGACCGAGCACGAACTCGAACAATTGCGCATCGCCTCGGAACTGATCACCGATTCCATGCTGGCGACAATCGCCTGGGCGCGCGAGGGCACGACCAAGGCCGACATCATCGAGCATCTGCGGCGCGAGGAGACCAATCGCGGCGCGCATTTTGAATATTGCCTGCTGACGCTCGGCTCCAGCCACAACCGCGCTTCCTCAAATCAAGCGTGGAAAAAGGGCGAGGTGCTGTCGATCGATTCCGGCGGTAATTATCACGGCTATATCGGCGATCTCTGCCGCATGGGCGTGCTCGGCGAGCCGGACGCGGAACTCGAGGATCTGCTGGCTGAAATCGAGACGGTGCAGCAGGCGGCCTTCTCCAAGGTCAAGGCCGGCACGCTGGGCGGCGACATGATTGCGCACGCGGAAGGTGTGCTGAAAGCCTCGAAGGTAGCGCCTTACACGGATTTCTTCGCCCACGGCATGGGGCTGATCACGCATGAGGCGCCATTCCTGATGACCAATCATCCGGTCGCCTATGAAGGCACTTATGCAGCCAAGCCGCTGGTGACCAACATGGTGCTGTCGGTGGAGACCACCATGCTTCACCCGACGCGGGGGTTCATCAAGCTCGAGGATACGGTCGCCGTGACGGACAGCGGCTATGTGATGTTCGGCGATCGCGGGCGCGGGTGGAACAGGGGCGGGATTTCGTAAATCGAAGGTCGGTGCTGCCCCTTATCCGCCTACCGGCGCCTTCTCCCCGTAAAACGGGGAGAAGGAAAGTTTCATCACTGCCCCGCCGGCAGCAGCCTGAAATCCGGTAGCTCCCGCAGCGCGAGTTCCGGCCCGGCCGGTGAGTAGACGACGAAGAGCTGCATCGGCTGGTCGCCGGTGTTGAGCGTCGAATGGAAGCGGCTTTCGGGCACGTAGATGGTGCAGCCGGGACCGACTTTGGCCACCACCGGATTGCCCTTCTCGTCCTCGACCATCTGCTCGCCATGGCCGGAGATGACGAAGATGATCTCCTCTGCGCCCGGATGGTTATGGCGGGTGTGGCCCTTGCCGGGCGGCAGGTCGACGACGCCGCCGGAAAAGCGCTCAGCGCCGTTCACTTCCGGCGCGACGGTCAGCGACAATTTTCCCCAGTCGAAGCCGAAAGCGCTGACATCCTTCGGGTAGGCGAAAACCTTGCTCTTGTCGGCCATTCTCTCATCCCTTCTTTTTCTTTGATGGTGTCTTGCCGTCGTGCCGCGTGACGGCCTTGAAATCCGCCGTCTGCCTCGCGATCGCGGCCTCCGCCGGCAGCCGTTCCATCGAGCTCGCGCCATAAAAGCCGTGCAAGCCCTTGCAGCGGTCGAGAATGTGGCGGGCATCGTCGGGCATCGAGATCGGCCCGCCATGGCAAAGCAGGATGACATCCTTGCGCACTGACCTCGCGGCATCGGCGATGGCGTCGATCTCGACCACGCAGTCGTCGAGCGACTTGGCCGAGGTGGCGCCGATCGAGCCGCCGGTCGTCACCCCCATATGGGCGACGACGATGTCGGCGCCGGCCTTGGCCATGGCGCGCGCCTCTTCGGGATTGAATACGTAAGGCGTGGTCAGAAGGTCGAGCTTGTGCGCCTCGGCGATCATGTCGACCTCGAGGCCGAAGCCCATGCCGGTCTCCTCGAAACTCCGGCGCATGTTGCCGTCGAACAGGCCGATGGTCGGAAAATTCTGCACGCCGGAAAAGCCCATCGTCTTCAGCTCGGCCAAGAGCAGCGGCATGATGACGAAGGGATCGGTGCCGTTGACGCCGGCCAGCACCGGTGTCCTCTTCACCACCGGCAGCACTTCATAGGCCATTTCCTTGACGATCTCGTTGGCGTTGCCATAGGCGAGCAGGCCGGCGGCGGAGCCGCGCCCGGCCATGCGGTAGCGGCCGGAATTGTAGATAATGATCAGGTCGATGCCGCCGGCTTCCTCGGCTTTGGCCGACAGGCCGGTGCCGGCGCCGCCGCCGACGATCGGCACGCCGTCGGCAATCATCTTGCGGAATTTTTCCAGGATCTTTTTGCGCGGGATAGCAGTCATCGGGTCTCACTTCTTGGCAATATCGAGGAAGGTCTCGGCCGCGGCCTTGGCGAAGGCGGGGTCGTTGATGTGCAGCGGCAGGCGCGTCACGGTGCGGTTCTTCGTCGGCCTGATCGAGCGCTCGATCGCGTCGAACAAAACGGCGTCGGCTTCCGGATCGAAGAAGGCGCCGCCTTCGATATCAAGGGCGGACACGCCTTTTTCCGGAATGAGGAAGCGGATGGGACCCTCGCAGCGGGCGAGCCGGCCGCCGATCCATTCGCCAATCCGGCGGCATTCCTCGATGGTGGTGCGCATCAGCGTGACGTTGGGATTGTGCTCGTAGAACAATCGGCCGCGATAGCGCTCGGGGATGGTTGGCGGCGCCCAGAAGTTGACCATGTCGAGCGCGCCGGCCGAGCCGACATAGGGCAGGCCCGTGCGGGCAATCGCGCCGAAGCGATCTTCCGTCGCCGGCAGCACGCCGCCGAACAGAAGGTCGCAGACTTCCGTTGTGGTGATGTCGAGGACGCCGGCGAGCAGGCCGGAGTCGGCGAGCTTCTCCATGGAGCGGCCGCCGGTGCCGGTAGCATGGAAGACCATGCAGTCATAGTCGGCGCGCAGATGTTCGACGATCGCGGTCACGCAGGACGTGGTGACGCCGAACATGGTGAGCCCGAGTGCCGGCTTGCCGGAGGCCGATGGCGCCGGCTTCGCCGCCATGCCGGCGATTGCCTGCGCCGCATTGTGCAGCACAACGCGTGACAGGCGGTTGAGGCCGGCCATGTCGGTCACCGATGGCATCATGATGATGTCGGAGACGTCGACATAGGGCGCGGTGTCGCCGGAGGCGAGCGTCGAAACCATGATCTTGGGCAGGCCGAGCGGCAAAGCGCGCATGCCGGCGGTGACGATCGACGTGCCGCCGCCGCCGCCTATGCCGATAACGCCGGCAACGTTGTTGCGGGACTGGATGAAGCTGGTGAAAGCCGCGCCCATGCCGGCCACCGCCGTGCCGCGGTCATCGATGCCAAGCACGGCATTGGCGCCATCTGGATGATGTGCCGCGACCTCGCTTGAAGGCACGTCGACCGGGACGGTGGCGCCACGCGTGCCGATATCGACACGTGCAACCTGACCGCCGGCAACAGTGATGGCTTCGGCCAGGAAGGCCAGTTCCTCGCCCTTGGTGTCGGCGGTGCCCACGACGTAGATGCGCTTCATCGCGTTCCCCATCACCCGGCGCGCCTGGCGAGGCCACCGACCTTTGCATGACCGACGATCGAGGCGCGGACCATTGCAATTTTTTGAGACGCGCGTATCGTATTGATATGGATGTCTCACGTCAACAAGCCGCTGTCAGCGACAGCGATGATCAGGCGCCAGCCGCCGAAAAGGGGCCGCGCGCCCGCACCAGGCGCCTGATGCTGGAGACGGCGACCAGGCTGATGCAGTCGGGCCTGACGCCTTCGGTGAGCGAAGTCGCCGAGGCGGCGGCGGTATCGCGCGCGACGGCCTATCGCTACTTTCCCAGCCAGGCCGCGCTTGTGCAGGCGGTGGTCGACGAGGGGCTCGGACCGATCCTCACCTGGACATCGACGTCCAATGATGCGGAGCGGCGCGTGGCCGATCTCTTCGCCACGGCCATGCCACGCATCGAGGCTTTCGAGGCGACGTTCAAGGCGGCGCTGAAGCTCTCGCTGGACCAGTGGGCGCGCCGGGAGGCGGGCACGCTCGGATCCGAGCCAGCCCTTACGCGTGGCCATCGCGTCGACCTGCTCAAGGATGCCATCGCGCCGCTCAAGGGCCGGCTGAAGCCGCGCCAGTTCAAGCGTCTGGCGCAAGCCTTGTCGCTGATGTTCGGCGTCGAAGTGGTCACGGTGCTGAAGGACATTTGGGGACTGGAGAGCGCCGAGATGATGTCCGTCGCGCAATGGGCGGCGGGCGCGCTGGTGCGCGCCGCGATGGCAGAGTCGGAGGCAAAAATGGGAGGAGTGCCGACAGCACCGGAAACGAAGGGAAGCTGAAACTGGTTAGACCAGATAGCGTCATCGTCTTTATGCGACAATTGCAGCAGGCGGTCGATTGTAAGAGCCTGACATGGGAAATGTTGGGAAAAACAAAGAAAAACAGACAGATGCCGTCAAGTTGAGTTCGTCAGGTTATCACGCGCGCCTCAAGAAAGCGCTTGACGCCAAGCTAGAATTGGTAATACCAGATCAAGACCGATAAAGCGGGTCGAAACGGAGGGCTGCGATCCACTTTCCGGCAGGGCGAGGAGGCCCGGAACCGGAAAGGTGCCATCACAGAGGAACTACCAGAGCCGACGACGTTGCCGGCTCGCATGACACGGTAGAATGCGCACCAGGGAGGAAAACTATGCGCAAGATAGTGACCAGCGTGATTGCTGGTATCGGGCTAGCGCTTGCCTGCGGGACGTCCGTCCGCGCGCAAGACAAGGAACTCACCATCTTTTGGGCGGAATGGGATCCGGCAAACTATCTGCAGGAACTCGTCAACGATTATACGGCCGAGACCGGGGTGAAGGTTACGGTGCAGACGACGCCGTGGCCGGATTTCCAGACCAAGGCCTTCACCGAGTTCAACGCGCATGGCGACGCCTACGACCTGGTCGTCGGGGACTCGCAATGGCTGGGCGCAGGTTCGACACAGGGCCACTATGTCGACCTGACCGACTTCTTCAACAAGCACAAGCTCAACGACGTGATGGCGCCCGCGACCATCAAGTACTACGCAGAGTACCCTGGCGGTTCCGGCAAGTACTGGGCGATCCCGCTGGAAGGCGATGCGATCGGCTGGTCCTACCGCAAGGACTGGTTCGAGGACCCGAAGGAGAAGGCAGCCTTCAAGGCCAAGTACGGTTACGACCTCGATATCCCGAAGACCTATGCTCAGCTGCGCGACATCGCCGAGTTCTTCCACCGGCCGGACCAGAAGCGGTACGGCGTCGCCATCTACACCGATAATTCCTATGACGCGATGGCGATGGGCGTCGAAAGCGCCATCTTCAGCTATGGTGGCGATCTCGGCGACTATGCAACCTACAAGGTCGACGGCATCACCAATTCGAAGGAAGCCGCCGCCGGGCTTGACATGTACAAGGAACTTTACAAGTTCACGCCTCCCGGCTGGGGCAAGACCTTCTTCGTGGAAGACAATCAGGCGATCACCGGCGGCCTCGCCGCGATGAGCATGAACTTCTTCGCGTTCTTCCCGCCGCTGGTGAATAAGGCCACCAACCCCTATGCCGATGTCACCGGCTTCTTCGCCAATCCGGCCGGTCCGGACGGCAAGCGCTTTGCCGCTCTCGGGGGCCAGGGTATCTCCGTCATCTCGTACTCGAAGAACAAGGACGAGGCGATGAAGTTCCTTGAGTGGTTCATCAAGGACGAGACCCAGAAGAAGTGGGCCCAGCTCGGCGGCTACACCTGCAGCCAGGCCGTGCTGAAGTCGGAAGCCTTCCAGAGCGCCACCCCGTACAACAAGGCGTTCTACGACACGATGTTCATGGTGAAGGATTTCTGGGCGACGCCTGAATACGCCGAGGTGCTCGATCAGCTGAACCAGAACATCTATCCGTTCGTGGTCGGCGGCAAGGGCACTGCCCAGGAGGCGCTCGACAAGACCACCGCCGACTGGAAGGCGACGTTCACCAAGTACAATCGCTACAAATAAGCACCACAGTCAGAATGCCGGAGGAGGATTTCCCCTCCGGCATTCCTGTTTTCAGGGAGACGATCGTTGGCTTCGGTAGCCCTTACCAATCTTGATCCGGCCTCTAGGGCCGCCGCGCGCGGCTGGTCGGATCTGACCATCCGCAATCTGTTCATCATCCCGACACTGGTTTTCCTGATCGTCTTCAACATCTTCCCGCTGATCTATTCGCTGGGTTACTCCTTCACGAACTTCGCCGCGAACCGGAGCGAGCCCTGGCAGTTCGTCGGCCTGCAGAACTACCGCGAGCTGCTCAGCGACGATCACATCTGGTCGAACTTCGTCATAACGGCGAAATACGTCATCGTTTCCGTGGCCGGGCAGATGATCGTCGGCTTCGGCCTTGCACTCCTGCTCAACCGCAGCTTTCCGATGAAGGGCCTGATCACCACGCTGCTGCTGTTGCCGATGATGATGTCGGCGGCCGTTGTCGGCCTGTTCTGGCAGCTGCTCTACAGTCCGTCCTGGGGCCCGATCAACTATGTCTTCGGCCTTGGTGACTTTGCCTGGCTCTCCAATCCCGACAGCGCACTTTACGCCGTCGCGATCACCGACATCTGGATGTGGTCGCCGTTCGTCATGCTGCTCTCGCTTGCCGGGCTTTCGGCCGTGCCGCAGCATCTCTATGAGGCGGCGGCAATCGACCGTGCCGGCTGGTGGTACACCTTCACGCGCATCACCTTGCCGCTGGTCTCGCCGATCCTTCTGATCGCGCTGATCTTCCGCACCATGGAGGCCTTCAAGACCTTCGACATCGCCTACACGATGACGACCCAGCCGACCGCCGAGCTGATTGCGATCAGGCTCTACAAGCAGGCCTTCCAGCAATGGGATACCGGCAAGTCCTGCGCGCTGGCCTACATCGTGCTGATCATGGTGCTGGCGATCACCAATCTCTACGTGAAATACCTCAACAAGGTGAAGGAGCGCTGACATGGCCGCCGTCCGCACTTCTTCCGAGATCGCGCTCAACCGTGTCGCCATCGCCGCGGTGCTGATCGCGACGCTGGTCTTCCTGGCGCCGATCTACTGGATCGCCTCCACCGCGTTCAAGCCGAAGGAACTTGCCGTCAGCGTACCGCCTACCGTGCTTTTCGAGCCGGAGGTCACGCCTTTCATCCGGCTCTTTACCAAGCGCGTTCAGATGCAAAAGCCCGTCGACCCGCAAGTCTACGAGGCGGCGCCCTGGTGGGAAAAGCGCATCTATGACGGCGGCGAGCGGGTGCTGAAGGTCGGCAAGGACGTTCAGCTTTCGCAGTATCCCGACCGATTCATGAACAGCCTCATCGTGGCGATCATCAGCACGGTGCTCGCCGTCGGCATGGGAACCTTCACCGCTTACGGCTTCTCGCGTTTCAAGATCGCGGGTGAGGCGGACCTGCTCTTCTTCATCCTGTCGACGCGCATGCTGCCGCCGGTCGTCGTGGCGATCCCGATGTTCCTGATGTACCGGCTGGTCGGTCTCAACGATTCGCATATCGGCCTGATCATCCTCTACGTCGCCTTCAACCTGTCCTTCTCAGTCTGGCTGATGAAGGGCTTCATGGACGAGATCCCGAAGGAGTATGAGGAGGCCGCGCTCGTTGACGGCTACACGCGCATGCAAGCCTTCTTCAAGATCGTGCTCCCGGAGGCGGCGACCGGAATCGCCGCGACCGCCGTGTTCTGCTTCATCACCGCCTGGAACGAATACGCTTTCGCGCTGATCATGACCAACCGCCGCGCCCAGACGGCGCCGCCCTTCATCCCCAGCCAGATCGGTTCCGGCCTGCCGGACTGGACCACGATCGCGGCGGGCACCTTCCTGTTCCTGCTGCCGGTCGCGATCTTCACCTTCCTGCTACGCAACCACCTGCTTCGCGGCGTGACCTTCGGAGCGATCCGCAAATGAGCTTTCGCGCGGTGAATGAGAAGTATCTTCTGCCGGCCTCGCAGATCCTGATGGTGCTGGGCATCGTCGCGCTCTGCCAGCCATGGAGCCTCAGCCTGCATTCCTATGGCGTGACGATCATCCTGATCGGGCTGATCGGCTTCAACATCACGTCCAAGATTGCGCCGGAGCGCGCAGAGGAAACCGGCGCCGCGGCGCATGAGGGGGGCCGGCAGTGACGCAGATCGAACTTCGCGGTATCGAGAAATTCTTCGGCGCCGTCCAGGTCATCCACAATCTGAACCTTGCCATCGCCGACAACGAGTTCATCGTGTTGCTTGGGCAATCGGGTTGCGGCAAGACGACGACGCTGCGCGCCATCGCGGGCCTTGAGACGATCGATCAGGGTGACATCCTGATCGACGGCAAGGCCGTGCAGCATCTCAAGGCGGCCGACCGCGATATCGCAATGGTCTTCCAATCTTTCTCGCTCTACCCGCACATGACGGTGTTCGAGAACATCGCCTTTCCGTTGCGCGCGACGCGCATGGGCAGCGGCGAAGTCGACAAATCGGTGCGCGAGGTCGCAAGGGTCCTGCGCATCACCGACCTGCTCGACAAGAAGCCGTCGGCGCTGTCCGGTGGCGACATGCAGCGCGTGGCGATCGGCCGGGCCCTGGTGCGTCGCCCCAAGGCGATGTTGATGGACGAGCCGATCGGGGCGCTCGACGCCAAGCTGCGCGAGGAGATGCGGGCCGAGATCAAGCGCCTGCACGTCAAGCAGGGCTCGACCACGATCTACGTTACCCACGATCAGATCGAGGCGATGAGCCTCGCGGACCGCATCGTCATCATGCACGAAGGTTTCATCCAGCAGGTTGGTACGCCGGACGAAGTCTATTCACACCCCGCCAATTTGTTCGTCGCGCAGTTCGTCGGCAGCCCCGTGATGAACATTGCCGAGGCCAGTGTCGCGGATCAGGCCGGAGCCACCTCCGTCACGGTCGGCGGCGCATCGACGGGGTTCGAGTTTCCTCACGAACTCCTCTCCAAGCTCAACGGCCACGCCGGTGGCGGGCTGACGCTCGGCGTTCGGCCGGAAGGGGTGCTCGTCCGGCGCGATGCCGCGCCCGGCTATATGCCGGTGGAGGCGCATATCATCGAACCGCTCGGCTCATTTGACGTCGTCGACCTCAAGGTCGGCTCCAAGGTGCTGCGCGCCCGCACCAAGGCCGGTTATGTTTCCGGGCCGGGCGAGAAGGTCCATGCCCGCATCGACCCGGAGCAGGCGCATTTCTTCGATACAGCGAGCGGCAAGTCGCTGGGAGTAAGACTGTAATGGCCCATATCGAGCTCAGGAACATCACAAAGAAGTTCGGTAGCCACACCGCGCTGACGGGTCTTAACCTCGACATAGCCGATGGCGAGTTCTTCGTGCTGCTCGGCGAGACCGGGGCCGGCAAGACAACGACACTGCGTTTGATAGCCGGCCTGGAGAAACCGACTGAAGGCCAGGTCTTCATCGACGGCGTCGATGTCGCCAACTGGGGCGCCGCCGAGCGCGACGTGGCGCTGGTGCTGCAGCAATATTCGCTCTATCCGCGCTACACGGTGCGGCAGAACCTGGAGTTTCCGCTGAAGCCGAAGATCCGCCGGCTGCCCGACGCCGAGATCAAGGACCGTGTCGACCGCGCCGCGCGCACGCTTCGCATCGAGCATCTGCTCGACCGCAAGACCGACCGGCTGTCGGGCGGTGAGATGCAGCGCGTCTCGATCGGCCGGGCCATCGTGCGCAAGCCGCGCGTGTTCCTGATGGACGAGCCGCTGTCGGCGCTCGACGCCAAGCTGCGCGAGGCGCTGCGCACCGAATTGAAGAACCTGCAGATGCAGCTCGGCGCCACCTTCCTGTTCGTTACGCACGACCAGATCGAGGCGATGTCGATGGGCGACAAGGTCGGCGTGCTCAATCACGGCCGCATCGTCCAGACCGGCACGCCGCACGAGATCTACAACAATCCGCGCGACACCTATGTCGCGAGTTTCGTCGGTTCGCCGCCAATGAACCTCATCGACGGCCGCCTGGTCAACGACCGCGCCGTGATGGCGCCGATGAATTTCGAACTGCCGCTTACAGGGGGAGCCAAGGCGAGCGGAGCGGCCGATGGGCGCCCGCTCGTCTTCGGCATCCGTCCGGAAGACGTCTATCTGGAGAGCGGGGCGCCGGTCGAAGCGCGCGTCCACGATGTCGAAAACCACGGCGTCGAAAAGATCCTGACGCTGAGGGTCGGCGACACGATGCTCAGGGCCACCGTGCCGGCCAGGACCGACGTCGCCATCGAGCAGCCGGTGCGTTTCGCCTGGAACCCCGACAAGGTGGTGCTGTTCGACAAGGGCAGCGGGGTCAGCCTGCGGCACGCGGGGTAGCGGCGCGCCACTCTGCCTGCCGGCTGCCCCTGGTCGCGCCTATTTCGGCAGATAGGTCTCGTAAGGCGTGTCGTTGAGCAAAAGGATCACGCATTCGGTGTCCGAGAGGCAGGCATCGTCATGCATCTCGTTGGCCTTTTGCGTCCAGTAGGAACCCACAGGCAGCACCACCTTGGTCGCTTCGCCGCCGTCCATCTGCCAGTGCGCCCACAACCCCTTGATGACGATGGCGCGATAATCGGCGGTGTGGGCATGGACGGGCGCGCGCCAGTTGCCAGGGACCTTCAGCAGCGTGCCGGCCGGCCCCTTCGCCCGCTCGCCCCATAGCGGGCCTAGCCGTTGCGGCTGGTCCGGCGCTTCAGCGACGTAGGGGATCTTGTCGGCGGGCAGGTAGCTGTCTTCAAGCGCGAATGCGCGTTGAGGCACGAGGGAGAGCGCGGCAAGCGCAAGCATTGCGAAATATCTGGTCATTGGGTTCCTCCACCAGGCCAGATTATGTCGCCGTCATGGGCAGGCAATGACGCGCCGTCCAAAAGACTTGGCGATTTCTCCAAACGCGGGCTTGAACGGCTCAGGCGGCCGCGCTGTCCTCGCTGCCGGCCATGTTGCGGAAATGGCTCGGCGCCTCGCCCATCACCCGCTTGAAGGCGCGGCTGAAGGACGCCTCGGAATCATAGCCCAGCCTTGCCGCCGCCACCGAGACCCGCATGCCGTCGCGGGTCAGCCATTGCCTGGCCTGGTGCATGCGCACGCGCAGCACATACTTAGCCGGCGTTTCACCGACCACGGTGGCGAAGCGCTGCGCGAAGGCGGAGCGCGAAGCCCCCATCATCCGCGCCAGCGTCTCGACCGACCAGTCGCGTTCGGGCTGCAGGTGGATGGCGGCGAGCACCTTGCCGACATCCGGGCTTCTGATCGCGGCGATCCATCCGGAAGCGTCGCCGCAGCCATTTTCGACCCAGGAGCGGATGATCGTGGCGGCAAGCACGTCGGCGAGGCGGGCAAGGATGCCGCCGGAGCCGACGCGATCCATCGTCACCTCACCGGCCATCGCATCGAGCAGATGCTGGATGCCCGGCGCGTTTGCCATCAGCTTATGCGCCTGCATCAGGGCGGGCATCATGTCGAGTAGCGGATGCGAGCCGTCGAGGTTGAAATGCATGCTGCCGCAAAACAGCAGCGTCTTGCAGCCGTCGCAGCCATTGGAGACGTCGTAGATGTTTTCGCAGACCGGCTCGATGGTGTAGCGGCCGATCGGAACTGCGGGCACGCCCGGGGCGCTGGCCAGAATGTGCTCATCGCCGCGCGGAATGAGCAACGCGTCGCCCACCGACAGCTCGATCCATTCCTTCGCCGGCGAGAACAGCCAGCAGCCTTGCTGTCCGATGAAATGGAAGCGCGCCGCCTTCTGCTTGGGAAAGGAGACGGCCCAGGGTTCGCCCAGCACGCAGCGGCCGTAATCGACCCCGTCGAGGCGCAAGCCGCGCAGCATGTCGGTCAGAGGGTCGCCGGAGGCCGGCAGTGCCGATTTGGACGAATTGTAATTCATTTTGGCGTTTATAGCATGGAAACTCCAGCCGGTCACTCCCTATGTTGCACTGCAGCCAAAATGTTGCGCCGCAACCAACACGAACCGATCGTCCCGTCAATCCTGTAACGGGTGGAGCCCGAGTCGGTCATTTCTTAAGTGGCGCTGCAATCAGATCGGAGATTTCGTCATGACCGAACCCGCCACGGGCGCCCTCGCCGCCGCCGCTCTCGACAGTCCCGAAACGGAAGAGCGATCCGAACCCGCCTGGGGCGCCGTGATATCGCTGACGCTTGGCGTGTTCGGGCTCGTCACCGCCGAATTCCTGCCCGCCAGCCTGCTCACGCGGCTGGCGCAGGACCTCGGCGTCAGCGTGGGTGCTGCCGGCCAGGCCGTGACGGCGACAGCGATTGTCGCCGCGATCGCGGCGCCGACGATGGCCATCGTCACCCGAAGCCTCGACCGCCGGTTGGTGATGTGGATTCTGTCCGCTCTGCTGATCGCCTCCAATCTGCTCGCCGCCTTCGCCTCCTCGCTCACCATGCTGCTGCTGGCCCGCGTCGTGCTCGGCGTCGCGCTGGGCGGGTTCTGGGCAATGTCCGCGGCGATGGCGCTGCGACTGGTGCCAATGCGGCTGATGCCGCGCGCCATGTCGATCATCCTGACCGGTGTGTCCGTCGCCACCGTCACCGCAGCGCCGGTCGGCGCTTATGTCGGCGATATCTGGGGCTGGCGCACCGCCTTCATGATCGCAGCGGTCGTCGGCGCGCTGGCCTTGCTGGTGCAACTTGTCACCCTGCCGCGGCTGCCACCTTCCAGCGTTGCAGGCTTCCGCACCTTGTTCGATGTGTTGAAGCGGCGCTCGATTCGTGTTGCCCTTCTGGTCGTGCTGCTTGTCGCCTCCGGCCAGTTTGCCGGCTTCACCTATGTGCGGCCGTTCCTCGAGACCGTGCCGGTCATGCCGATCGAGACCATTTCGCTGGTTCTGCTCGCTTATGGCATTGGCGGTTTCTTCGGCAATTTCGCCGGCGGATTCCTGGCCGAGCGCAATCTCAAGCTCGCCGTCGGGCTGGCGCCGCTGCTGATCGCGGTGGCAGCCCTTGCCATGCTCACGCTCGGCGCTTCGCCGGCGCTGGCAGCGATAGCCGTCGCGGCCTGGGGCTTCGCCTTCGGCGCGGTGCCGGTCGGGCTGCAGACCTGGCTGGTGCGAGCCGCGCCCGACCAGGCCGAGAGCGCCGGCGGTCTGATGGTCGCGACCTTCCAGGTGGCGATCGCGCTCGGCGCAGTGTTCGGCGGCCTGCTGGTCGACCATGCCGGCGTCGCCAATGCTTTTGCCTACAGCGCGGCAGCCACGCTGCTTGCGGCGTTGGTGGCTTTCCTGATGGGGCCGAGACAGGCGCAATAGCCAAGCGGCCCTATGGTCGCCAACGGCATAGGCCTGGATGCCTCACGGGCTCCGGGCCGATTTCGTCAGGATGGTCGAGCAAAGCGCCTCAGACCGAGCGGCCGTCGAACTCGAACACCTCGATGCCAGCGAGGTCGACATCGTCGAGACAGTTGATGTTGATGTAGGCGGAGCGTTCGCCGCCCTGGCTGACATCCTCGGCGAAAGGGTGGATGCCGCAGGTGCGGCAAAACCGATGCGCCATTTGAGCTTTGCCGAAGGTATATCGGCCCAGATCGTCGCCCCAGGCGACGAGGTTCAAGCGGTCGTGCGGCACGGCCCATAGTAGCGCGCCCTTGCGCCTGCAGATCGAGCAGTTGCAGCGAACGGCCATGCCGAGCTCGCCTTCGACCTCGAACGCCACCTTGCCGCAATGGCAGCTGCCTTTGTACAGCATCAGCATCTTCCTGTTCCTGGCAGGGTGCAAAGGCACGCTTGCCGGTTTATCCGTTTCGTCAGCGCAATCGCTGCTGCCTTTGTTCCTCGCAATTCCGGGCGGAAAACCGCGGCACATTTTTCCTGGAATTGCTTTTAAAAGACGTCCCAAGCTTGCGGAGTTCGACATCGACATGCAATCCGTCCGCGACCGTCTCGAAATCATCCTGTCACGTCTTGCCAACCGCGCAGCCGATGAAAAGGTCTTTACGAGACTCTACGCTGAAGCCGCGCGGGCGGCCGCCGATGCGTCCGATGCGCGCCGCAAGGCTGGCGTCGGTCTCGGACCGCTCGACGGCACGATCCTGTCGATCAAGGATCTTTTCGACGTCGCCGGCGAACCGACCACCGCCGGCTCGCTGATGCTGGCCACAGCGCCGGCGGCGGCGCGGAACGCGGTGATCGTGGCACGGCTGAGGCAGGCGGGCGCCGTGATCGTCGGCAAGACCAACATGACAGAGTTCGCTTTCACCGCGATCGGCGACAATCCGCATTACGGCACGCCGGGCAATGCGGTCGACGCCAACCTCATTCCCGGCGGGTCGTCGTCCGGCGCCGGCGTTGCAGTGGGCGAAGGCACGAGCGAGATCTCCATCGGTTCCGACACTGGCGGCTCGGTGCGCATTCCGGCCTCGCTCAACGGCGTCGTCGGCTTCAAGCCGACCGCGCGTCGCGTTCCGCTGACCGGCGCCTATCCACTGTCGGCGACACTGGATTCGATCGGCCCGCTTGCGCGCAACGTCGCCGATTGCGCGACCGCCGACGCCGTCATGGCCGGTGAGGATCCCACGCCGCTGCAGCCGCTCTCACTTGCCGGCCTGCGCGTCGGCATTGCGCGTGGCGTCTTGTTCAGTGAGACGCAAGCGGTGGTGGGTGCCGCCTTCGAGACCTCTATCGGCAGGATCGAACAGGCTGGCGCCCGCATCGTCGACTTGCCGATCGACGATCTCATCGCCGAGATGCGTCTGGCAACCAAGCGCGGCACGATCGCCTCGATGGAGGGCGCCGAGGTGCACGCCGACTGGCTGGCGGCCGGTGCGTCCGCGCCGGTCGATCCGCATGTCACCGGGCCGCTGTCGCGCGCGCTGTCGGTGCCCGCTTCCGCCTATATCAGGACGATCCGTCGCCGTGGCGAGCTGGTCCTCATGATGGCGCGACGCCTGGAAGCAATCGACGTGGTGGCGTTGCCGACCGTGCCGATGGTCGCGCCAGCGATTGGCGTCATGGCTGCCGATGAAGCGCTGCGCGACAAGACGGAAGGCTTGTTGTTGCGCAACACCCAGGTTGCCAACCAGTTCGATCTCTGCGCGATCTCACTGCCCATGCCCGGCATGGAGCTGCCGGCCGGGCTGATGCTGGTGGGCCGGCACGGGGAAGACCGGTGTCTGTTGCGTGTGGCCGCCGAAGTCGAGGCGCTGCTGGCCGGATAAACGACCCCCGTAGCTATCGGCTCAATGCGAGAAGCAGTGCTTGCGTTCGCTGTCCTTGGCGGTGCGGACGAGGCGGCTCGCGACCAGCCAGGAGACGGCGTAGTCCTTGCCGGCGATGGTCTGGGTGCGGCGTTCGATCGAGCCCCTGAGCACGACCTTTCCGGCATACAGCGCGTCCGACTGATCGATTATCGCCTTGTCCTGCTGCGGCAGGCCGCTGGTATCGATCGAGACGCCTTTGATGATCTTGCCGGTGGCGAGGTCGAGCGCGCTGTTTGACGGGCAGGGCTGCTTGAAGCAACGCAGGCCGTTGTCGCAATAGACATAGCTGCTTTGCGCGGCGGCGAATGCCGGCATGGCCGAGATCGACGAAACAATCATGATCGGGAGCGCTAGGCGGCTACGCATTATCGCAGCGTCACTGAGAATTGGGGCGAAACCACGATGCGTTAAACGTCGGCCGGGAAGCGCCGCCAGTAGTGGCCGACCACGTCCGGGTTGCGAAGGTTGACCGGCAGTTTGCCGCCGAGCACCAGCAATGCCTCGCCTGCGGCGCCGACGCCCATGCGCATCATCGATTCCTCGGTGATGCCGGCCATATGCGGGGTAATGATGACGTTGTCGAAGCTGAAATAGGGGTGGTTCGCCGGCAATGGCTGTGTCGCAAAGACATCCAATGCCGCGCCGCCAATGCGCCCCTTCCGCAGGGCTTCGATCAAGGCGTCGTCATCGACCACCGGCCCCCGCGAAACATTGATCAAAAGCGCGTTGGGCTTCATACGGGCGATGCGCTCGCGGCTGATCAGGCCGCGCGTCTCCTCGGTCAGCGGGCAGCACAGCACGATGATATCGCTCTGCTCGACCAGCGCATCGATCGACAGGAAGCCGACTTTGTCCGGCGCCGGCTGCATGCTGCGCGTGGTGGCCACCACTTTGAGGTCGAAGCCATGCGCCGCAATATGGCCGACCGCCTGGCCGACAGCGCCGAGGCCGACGATGCCCATGGTCTTGCCGGCAAGCTCGATGTTGGAATTGGCATGCTCGCGGCCGGCGAGCCAGCCTTTGGCGCGCAGGTCGCGGTCGACCTTGCGGAATTGCCGCAGCAGCGCCAGTGCCGCGAACATCACATGCTCGGCGACCGAGCGGGCATTGACGGCCGGCACATTCGCCACCAGCACGCCTGCCGCCGTCGCCGCTTCGAGCGGGATCATGTCCAGCCCGGCGCCATGGCGGATCGCGGCGCGCAAGCTCGCCGCGCGCTGGAAGAGTTCCGGCGGCAGCGGCGCGCGCACGATGACGATGTCGGCGTCGCTTGCTTCGGCCGTCAGGGTCTTAGCGTCCAGCGCGGAGGCCACAGCCAGCCTTGCCGCGCCTGCCAGCATGGCCGTGGCGCGCGGGTGCAACGGATGCGTGGAAAGGATCTTGCGCATAAGGCCCCGTTTGTCTCACCCGCATTTCCCCAAGACGCTAGGCTATTTCGCCTGGTTGCGAAACCCTCAGGTCTTTTCGAGCGCGACGTTCCTCTGCTCCGTGCCGCGGCCCTCGATGATCCCCTTCCAGTAGCTCTCGGCGCCTTGCAGATGGGCGCTCATCAGCGCCTGGGCGAGGTTGCCGTCGCGGCGCAGCAGCGCCTCGTAGATCTGGATGTGCTCGGCATGCGAGCGCACGCTCCGCGCCGGGTCATTGAAATAGATCGGCAGGCGCAGTTCGCCCATCAGGTAGTAGACGCTGCAGATGTTGTGGAAGACGCCGTTCTTGGTCGCTCGCACGATCTCGAGGTGGAACTCGCGGTCTTCCTTGGCAAGGCCTTCGCCGGCGGCGATGCGCTCCTCCGAAGCCTTGAGGATCTCGCGCAGCCGCTCGAAATTCTCTTCCGTGGCGCGCGAGCAAGCAAGTTCCGCCGCCTTGATCTCGTGGATCTTGCGCAGTTCGACGGTCTCGTAGATCTGCACCGGATCGAGCGGCAGGCCGGCGCGGGCAAAAAGCGCCAGAGCTTCGACGCTCGCTTGCCTGGTGTCGACATAGATGCCGGATTTGGCGCGGCGCTCGACGATGCGCATGGCCTCCAGGATGGCCAGCGCCTCGCGGATCTGGCCGCGGCTGACGCCGAAATGCTCCGCCAGTTCGCGCTCCGACGGCGTGCGGCCGGTCTCCTTGTCCGAATGGGAGAACAGATAGGCGGCGAGTTCGGCGAGGAGGTTTTTTTCTTTCATCGTCAAATGCGTTGCGCGTGCGCCTCCAGGAATCGCTCGGATATGGTGAATCCCAGCCCGGGCTTTTCCGGGATCGCTATCATACCGTCCTTTGCTTCGACAGTCTCTTGCACGAGATCGTGTATCATCGGGTTGGCGCCGAGCGAATATTCGACGATGAAGCTCGCGGGCGAAGCGGCGCAGACATGCAGGCCGGCAAAGAAGCAGGGCGCGCCGGCCCACAGATGCGGCGCCAGGCGCAGATTGAAGGCGCTGGCGATGGTGCCGATCTTGACCGCCTCGCTGATGCCGCCGCAAAAGGCCGGGTCCGGCTGGAAGATGTCGGCCGATTTGAGCACGGCCAGATCGCGGAAGGCATAGCGCGTTGCCTCGCTTTCGCCGGTCGCGATCGGCGTCGGGCCCGAGGCGCGCACCTCGGCCATGCCGGACTTGTCGTCGGCGATCACCGGTTCCTCGAACCAGGCAAGGTCGCAATCGGCGGTGAGGCCGACGAAGCGCTTTGCCTCTGCGACCGTGTAAGTGCCATGCGCGTCGACCATGAGATCGACATCGGGGCCGATCGCCTGCCTTGCAGCGCGCACGCGCGCGGCCGAGATATGCGGTGCGCCGTCCATGGAGCCGACCCGCATCTTCAGCGCCTTGAAGCCGCCCTTGGCGATATAGGATTTGAGCTGCTCACCGATGGCGTCGGCCGACGCCCAGCCGCCCGAGGCATAGGCCTGCATGCGCTCGACCTTGCGGCCGCCGATGAGCCGCCAGACAGGCAGCCCGAGCGACTTGCCGAGAAGATCCCAGAGCGCGATATCGACGGCGCTGATCGCCGCCACGCTGATGCCGCGCCGGGCCAATTGCGGCATGGCATGGCCGCTATGAGCCGCCGTCTCGTGCCGCACGCCATTGTAGAGCATTTCCCAGATGACGCCGATATCGGCCGGGTCGCGGCCGATGAGTTGCGGGCCGACCTCGTGGTTGAGCATATGGACGAGCGCGCCGTAGCTGCCGGCGCTGCCGGCGGCGTTCTTGCCTTCGCCCCAGCCGATCAGGCCGTCATCGGTCTCGATGCGCAAAATGGCGGCGTCGAACGTCGTCACCTGACCGAAATCGGAGCGGTGCTGCTTTGCCGCCGCGATCGGAACGCGCACCCACCAGGCCTGGACGCTTTTGATACGCATCTTCATCCCCGGCCCTGCCGCCGATGACGGCGGAAGGGCTAAGCTTCAACGAGGTCTACTTGATCAGTGGCAGCAGCGTTTCGGCGGTGATGCGCATCTGGTCGGTGTAGAATTTCTCCGTCAGCACGCTGGAGCCATGGTCCTGGATGAATTTGAGCTGCTCGGGCGAGATGTCGACCGGATTGCGCTCGACCATCTCGGGGTAGGGAGCGGCCGGCGTGCGGTCGACAGGAGCGACGAACTCGTTGGTCAGCGCGCCGTCATAGCCGACCTCCTTCAGCGTGCGCACGACCTTGGGCCAGTCGATCTGGCCGAGGCCGGCGGCGAAGCGGTTGTTGTCGGCGACATGGAAGTCATAGAGCCGCTTGCCGACCTGGCGGATCGCGTCATAGACGTTAAATTCCTCCATGTGGATGTGATAGGCGTCGAGGCAGACGCCGCATTCGGGGCTCACCGCATCGGCAAGCGCCAGCGCCTGGGCGCCGCGGTTGAAGAGGTAGGTCTCGAAGCGGTTGAGCGGCTCGACGGCGATGCGCACGCCGACCTTCTTGGCATGGGCGAAGCATTCGCGGGTGGCATCGACCACCCAGCCCCATTCCTCCGCCTCGGTGCCGTCCGGCACCACCTTGCCGACGGTTGCCGGAACCAGCGTGATGATCTCGCCGTCAAGCTCGCTCACCATGGTAAGCACATCCTTGACATATTTGACCGAGCGCTCGCGCTGCCCCTGGTCCTTGGCGGCAAGGTTGCGCTCGCCCAGCATCAGCGTCACCGAACCCCAGCAGCGGATGCCGTGCTCCTTCAGGAGCGCGCGCGTTTCCTTGGTCTTGTACTGCTCGGGCTCGCCGGAAATCTCGATAGACTCGTAGCCGAATTTCTTGATGCGCTTGAGCGTCACCTCCAAAGGCTCGGCTCGCATCCAGTTGTGCGTCGAAAGATGCATGGTCTATCCTTCCCAGAATTCGCCTGTCACGTTACCCGCGCCGCCCCCCGCGAGGCGGTCGCACGTCTCCTCCCCTCAAGGCGGCTCCAGTATTTTTCGTGAAACTGGTTCGACCAATTGGGTCCATGGTGACCTCTATCGCAAATTTACCCGAACGGCAAGAAGCGCGGGAGGAAAGCCCGGTTTCGAGCCTATATTCATGATTTAAAACGGTAAAGTCGATATGTTGTAACCGAATTGTGTGCTTGCCCGGGCTTTTCGCTGGCTTGACCAGATGACTGGATTTGGTAATACCAGAATGGTGCTGTGCTGGCACAGCTATCAAACAAACCAAACGGGCTGGCCGTCACTGCAATCGGCGCTATGCTTGGTTGCGACAAACGAGAGAGGGAGATGCCGATGCCGACGACGATGAAGGGTCCCGGTCTGTTTCTGGCGCAGTTCGCGGGTGATGCCGCACCATTCAATTCGCTGGCTTCGATCACCAAATGGGCAGCCGGCATCGGCTACAAGGGCGTGCAGATTCCGACCTGGGACGGGCGGCTGTTCGATCTCAAGAAGGCGGCATCGTCGAAGGCTTATTGCGACGAGGTGAAAGGCATCTGCGCGGATGCCGGTGTCGAAATCACGGAGTTGTCGACGCATCTGCAGGGCCAGCTGGTGGCGGTGCATCCCGCCTATGACGCGCAGATGGATGGCTTTGCGCCGCCTTCGGTGCACAACAATCCCAAGGCGCGGCAGAAATGGGCGGTCGAACAGATGAAGTTCGGGGCCAAGGCATCGCGCAATCTCGGGCTGAATGCCTCGGTCTCGTTCACCGGTTCGCTGGCCTTCCCCTACCTCTATCCGTTCCCGCAGCGTCCCGCCGGACTGATCGAGGAAGCCTTTGGCGAACTCGGCAAGCGCTGGAAGCCGATCCTCGATGTCTATGAGGACAATGGGGTCGATCTCGGCTACGAAATTCACCCTTCGGAGGATGTGTTCGACGGCGCGACCTTCGAAATGTTCCTCGACGCGGTCGGCGGCCACAAGCGCTGCAACATCAACTACGATCCGTCGCATTTCCTGTTGCAGCAGCTCGATTATCTCGACTTCATCGACATCTATCACGAGCGGATCAAGGCCTTCCACGTCAAGGACGCCGAGTTCAATCCAACCGGGCGCCAGGGTGTCTATTCCGGCTATCAGGGCTGGGTGAACCGCGCCGGCCGCTTCCGCTCGCTGGGCGACGGCCAGGTCGATTTCGGCGGCATCTTCTCCAAGCTCGCTCAGTACGATTACGATTCCTGGGCCGTGCTCGAATGGGAGTGCTGCCTGAAGCATCCCGAGGACGGCGCGGCCGAGGGCGCGCCCTTCATCCAGCACCACATCATCCGGGTGACGGAAAAAGCCTTTGACGATTTCGCCGCTGGCACGACCGACAGGAAGCTGCTGCGCGCGATGATGGGTATTTGACACTTGCTTTCCTTCCCTCTTCGAAGGGAGGGTGCCCCGAGGAGCAGGGGGTTGGCCGGTTCGTGCCAGGCTCCGCTCCCAATCGACCTCTCTCGATGAGGTCAAGCAACAGCTAGGAGAACAAGAAGATGGTCGGCGCATCGAAGTCGGAAACGGGAGGCGGTCCGATCCGCTATGGCATGGTCGGCGGTGGGCAGGGCGCCTTCATCGGCGCGGTGCACCGGATCGCGGCGCGTATGGACAATGACTTCGTGCTGGTTGCCGGGGCCCTGTCGGCCAATCCAGAGCGCGCCAAGGCGTCGGCCGCCGAACTCGGGCTCGATCCTGAGCGCAGCTATGCCTCCTACGCCGAGATGGCCAAGGCCGAAGCCAAGCGTCCCGACGGCATCGAGGCGGTGGCGATCGTCACGCCCAACAACGTCCATGTGCCGGCGGCCAAGGCCTTCCTCGAGGCCGGCATCCACGTGATCTGCGACAAGCCGCTGGCGACCTCGCTCGCCGAGGCGAAGAAGCTCGCGGCGGTGGTCGAGAAGACGGGCAAGGTGTTTGTGTTGACCCACAACTACACCGCCTATCCGATGATCCGCCAGGCGCGTGAGATGGTGGCCAAGGGGCAACTTGGCGACATCCGCATCGTGCAGTCGGAATATCCGCAGGACTGGCTGACGGAAGACCTCGCCGCCACCGGCCAGAAACAGGCGTCGTGGCGCTCGGACCCCAAGCAGGCGGGCGCCGGCGGCGCGCTCGGCGACATCGGCACGCATGCCTACAACCTTGCCCGCTTCGTCTCGGGGCTGGAGCTCGACACGCTGTCGGCCGATCTCGACGCCTTCGTGCCTGGACGCCAGCTCGACGACAACGTCAACGTCATGCTGCGCTTCAAGGCGGTCGGCAAGGCGCATCCGGCCAAGGGCATGATCTGGGCGAGCCAGGTGGCGCCCGGCCATGAGAACGGACTGAAGCTGCGCATCTACGGCTCGAAGGGCGGGTTGGAATGGGTGCAGGCTGACCCGAACTATCTCTGGTACACGCCCTTCGGCCAGCCCAAGCAGCTTTTGACCCGCGCCGGTGCCGGCGCGATGCCGGTCGCGTCGCGCGTGAGCCGCGTGCCCTCCGGCCATCCCGAGGGCTATCTCGAAGGCTTCGCCAACGTCTACCAGGAGGCGGCGCGAGCGATCCGTGCAGCACGCAGGAAAGGCGGCAAGCCGGGCAAGGACGTGGTGTTCCCGACAATCCAGGACGGCGTCGAGGGCATGGCCTTTATCGAGGCCTGCGTGAAGTCGTCGAAGAAAAATGGGGCGTGGACGAAGCTTTAGTCGCGAGTAGGGGTGTGTGCCGCCCCTCACCCGGATTGCCGAGACCGAATTGCAAGGGCAATTCGGGGCAATCCGACCTCTCCCCGAGGGGAGAGGAGGGCGCTCGGCGCCGACGCCAAGTCTCTTCTCCCCTTGGGGAGAAGGTGGCCGCGAAGCGGCCGGATGAGGGGGAGGGGCAGGGCCGGCATTCAGCCGGCCGTTAAGGGGAGGGGTGTCGATGAAAATCGGCATGTGCATGTTCTTGTGGACGACAAGCGTCTCGAAGAAGCACGAGGCGCTGCTGAAGGACATCAAGGCGACCGGATTCGACGGCGTCGAAATCCCGATCTTCATCGGCTCGCCGGACGACTACGGGAAACTCGGCGAAATGCTCGACCGCATCGGACTGGAGCGCACGGCCGTTACGGCCATGGGCGATCCGGCGATGAACCTGATCTCGGCCGATGCGGCGACGCGTAAGGCCGGCGTCGATTACGTGAAATGGGCGATCGACTGCAGCGCCGCGCTTGGCGCCAGGACGCTGAGCGGTCCGCTGCACTCGACGCTCGGCGCGTTTTCCGGAAACGGGCCGACGGCGGCCGAGAAGAAGCGCTCAGTCGCCTCGCAGCGCGCCATCGGCGACCATGCCGGCAAGAGGGGCGTCACCATCGGGCTGGAAGCGCTCAACCGTTTCGAGTGTTATCTGCTCAACACAATGGCTGATCTGTCGGAGCACGTCGACGCCATCGACCGGCCGCACATCAAAGCGATGTACGACACGTTTCACGCCAACATCGAGGAAGCCGACCCGATCGGCGCCTTTACGAAGCATCGCAGGAATGTCGTCCATATCCATATTTCGGAGAACGATCGCGGCGTGCCAGGACGCGGCAACATCCCGTGGAAAGAGACGTTCTCCGCCATCCGCAAGAGCGGCTATGACGACTGGCTGACGATCGAGGCATTCGGGCGTTCGCTGAAGGATCTGGCGGCGGCAACCAAGGTGTGGCGCGATTTTTCGGAGACGCCAGAGGCGGTTTATCGAGAGGGGTACAAGCATATCAGGGATGGGTGGAGGAAGGCGGCTTAGGGTGTGCCGACATTCAGGTCAGGCCGGCCTGCAAATGGCCGACACCTGCGCTTCCGGTGCTCACGTACCTTGAGTACGCTCCGCTCCGGTTCTCGATATCAGCCATTTTCGGCTCGGCCTGACCTGAATCTCGATACACCCTTCGGCACTACACCTGTTATCCCCGCGCCGCCTGCAGCCGATTGTAATCATGCAACGTGCGGCTCAGCCGACGTCTTAGGAAGTTCGAGATGTTGTCGAAGATGAAGACGACCAGCAGCGTCAACAGCACCATGTAGAAGACATTGGCCCAGTTCGAATTGGTGCGCATCGCTTCCCACAGTTTCAGGCCGATGCCGCCGGCGCCGACGGCGCCGATGATGGTGGCCCCGCGGGTGTTCGATTCCCACTGGTAAAGGGTCTGGCTGATGAAGACCGGAATGACTTCCGGCATCACGCCATAGCGCTGTACCAGCAACCCGTTGGCGCCGGTCGAGGCCACGCCTTCGCGCGGCTTGTCGTCGATGTTCTCCAGCGCCTCGGAATAGGTTTTGCCCAATGTGCCGATCTCGGTGAAGAAGATGGCCGCGCTGCCGGCCAGAGGTCCAGGGCCGAAGGCGCGTGTGAAGAACAGCGCCCAGATCAGCATGTCGACCGAGCGCATGAAATCGAAGAAGCGTTTCAGCACCTGGCTGAGCAGCCCGCTCGGCGTGATGTTGCGGGCGGCGAAGAAGGCAAGCGGGAAGGCGACGATGCCGCCAAGCAGCGTGCCGAGGAAGGCCATGACGATTGTCTGCAGCAGCTTCGTCCAAACGTCACCGTGTTGCCACTGGGCGTTGTTCCAGATGTTGTCGGCGGCCAGAGCAAGGTTCGATGTTCCGGGCTTGAGCTCAGGGCCTGAGACGATCAGCGAGATCACCTCGCCGGCCGGCTTGCCGAAGAAGGGCGAGCGCGTGTCGAAGACGAAATTCGCCCAGCCAAGGAAGCGCTTGCGCACCTTGACGCGGTCGACGGTGACGCGCACTTCGCCGACAAAGCCCATCTTGGCGACGATCTCGTCGTCATGCACCGTCACCCAGTCTGGCACCGGGCCGGTTACCACCGGCTTGCCGCTGGTCAACGCTATCTGCACCGTTTCGCCATTGGCCGTGATCGTCGCTTTGGTCTTGTCGAAGGTGACGGACTTGGCGTCGCCGTCGATCCGCACGGTGTAGGTGCCGTCGGGGTTTTTGATCACCCAATCCGGATCGGGATTGTCGCCAAGCGCGGAGAAGCGCGGATATTTCGGCGTGATCTCAGGCTGGTCGAGACGGAATTCCGGCTGCAGATCGTAGCTTATCCATTGCGACAGGAAGAGCGGCAGCCGCTCCCAATGCGAGTCGCGCAGAACCTGCGGCAGGCTGAAGAACCACAAGGCGTAGCCGAGATAGAGCACGGTGCCGGCGATCAGCAGCAGCGGCCAGAAGCGTTTGTAGGCCGGGCGTTGGAATATCTGCGGGTGACGGTTCTCGACCGCGCTGATCTCGTCGATTGTCATAGCCATGGGCCACCTTTTGGGTCGACCATGATCTTATCCAAAAACTGGCTGCCACTTTTTGGGATCATGGTCATGCGCCCATCAAGAACGCCTGCTCGCCGACGAGCTTGCGGCGCAGCCAGGCGGAGAACTGGTCGACGATGAAGATGGTGACGAACAAGAGCAGCACCAGCGCCAGCGTCTTGGCGCCGAAGCCGCGCGAGATCGCAAGCTTCAATTCCTCGCCGATGCCGCCGCCGCCGACCGCACCCATGATGGTCGAGATGCGCACGTTGATCTCGATCCGGAGCAGTGTGTAGGACATGAAGTTCGGCAGCACCTGCGGCAGGTCGGCGAAGCGCACGCGCTCAAACCAGTTGGCGCCGACCGCGCGCAGTCCCTCTTCGGGGCGCATGTCGATGTTTTCGTTGATCTCGTAGAACAGTTTGCCGAGCGCGCCGATCGAATGCAGGCCGATGGCGATGATGGCGGCGACCGGGCCGATCGAGACGATGGCGGCGAACAGGCCGGCAATGACGATCTCCGGGAAAGCGCGCAGCAATTCCATGAAGCGCTTGACGATGAGCCGCAGGACCGGGCTCGGCGTCAGGTTGCGCGCGGCGATGAAGGAGAAGGGCACCGCGAACACGAAACCGATGAAGGTCGAGACCAGCGCCACGTTGACCGTGGTCAGCATCAGCTCGAAATATTCTGGGATGTAGAAACCGCCCCAGACATAGACGCGGCCGAGCGGGAAGTTGAATTCCTGCGTGCCCTTGTCGTTGGGCGAAGCGATATCGAACAGCGCCCGCCAGACGTCGTTCCAGTCCTTCGGAACAAGCCAGCTCAGGAAATCGAGGAGGTGCGGCAGGCGGTCGAAGAAATGGCCGGCATTGGCCTCGTCGGCGAACCACATGGTCGCGCACATGGCGATAAGCAGCAGGCCGACACCGAGCGCGGTGTAGAAGCGTTTGAGCGACGTCTGGCGTCGCCAGGCGTCAGCCTGCTGCCTTGTCGCGTCGGAATGGAGTGTCGCGGAGACTGTCATGATCGGAGATGCAAAAAGGGCGGTGTTTTTGAACACCGCCCTTTCCGATTTCGCCGTTAGCCGCCGATGGCTGCCTTACGGGCTTCGACGATGACCTTGTAGAAATCCGGCTTGACCGGGACGTAGCCGGTGAAATCGCCGCCTTCGATGCCTTCGAAGCAGGCCTTGTCCTTGCCCGGCAGGGCCGTGAAGAACGCGGTCAGCTTGGCGGTCATGTCGTCGCCGAGCGCGCTGCGCACAACCAGCGGGCCGTTCGGGATCAGGCCCGAGCGCCAGACTTCGACGAAGTCGTTCGGGTCGACAGCGCCCTTGGCGACTTCCTTGTGGAAGGTGCCGGAGGTGTAGCCGTTCTTGAAGTCGCCGATGCCGGAGGAATCGTCCACCGCCACGTCGACCTTGCCGTCGCGCACGGCGAGCACGTTGTTTTCATGGCCGCCGTTGAACTGGGTCGAGGCGAAATAGGTTTCGTTCGAGGCGCCGGTGTCCTTCGGGATCTGGGTCAGCGGGATCAGATAGCCCGAGGTCGAATCCGGATCGGCATAGCCGAGCTTCTTGCCCTTGGCCGACTTGATGTCGGTGATGCCGGAAGTCTTCAGCGCCAGGCCGATCGAATAATAGCCGGTCGAGCCGTCGGTCTGCTGGGTGGTGAGGATCGGAGTGACCGCCTTCGGGTCCTTGAGGTAGACGCTGGCATAGCCGGAAGCGCCGAGTTCGGCGAAGTCGAGCGTGCCGCCGAGCAGGCCCTGGATGACGCCGTCATAATCGGCGGCCGGGAACAGCGACACCTTCTCGAAGCCGAATTCGGTCTTCAGGTGGTCGGCAAGGCACTGGTAGTTGCGCAGGCGGTCGGTCTCGTTCTCACCGCCGAGGATGCCGACGCGGAACTCCTTGATGTCGGCGGCGTGGGCAGCGCTTGCCGCCATGGCGAGAACCGAAACGGCTCCAAAAACCATCTTCCTGAACATTTTGATCTCTCTCCTGTTTTCCGGCCACGCGCCGGCGGCGTCTTGATTTTTAAGTCTTGCCTTTGACGCGGGCGGGCGATCCGGGTTGCTCGTTTTCAATGTCCAATGGCGCCCGGACCAATCAAAAAGGGTCCGGGCCTAGGACTTCAGTAACCAGGAAAAGCTGGTTCGAGCGGTCCGGCGGATGCGGTGATCTTCGGCTTGAGGGTGACGCTGGTCGACGTGATCGCCTCGGAGATCTCGGCGCCGCTGGCATCGGCGCCATAGACGGTGCGCACCGCTTCGCGGTCGAGGTCCTCCGGGCCGCCGTCGAAGACGACCTTGCCGGCGGCCATGCCGATGATGCGCGTGCAATAGGCGCGGGCGGTGTCCAGCGTATGCAGATTGGTGACGACGGTGATGCCTTCGCGCAGATTGATGTCGCGCAGCGAATCCATCACCACCTTGGCGTTGAGCGGGTCGAGCGAAGCGATCGGTTCGTCGGCTAACAGCACCTTCGGCTGCTGCATCATGGCACGCGCGATGGCGACACGCTGCTGCTGGCCGCCGGAAAGCGTGCCGGCGGGCTGCAGCGCGGTGCGGGCGATGTCGAGGCGTTCAAGGGCCGCAACCGCCTCCGCGCATTCTGTGCGCGTGAACATGCCGAGCAGGTTGGAGAATGTGGAGCGATGGTTGAGGCGGCCGAGCAGCACATTGGTCAACACGTCGAGGCGTGGCACCAGGTTGAACTGCTGGAAGATCATGGCGCAGTCGCGCTGCCAGCGGCGCAGTGGCGAGCCCTGCAGGCTCGACACTTCGGCGCCGTCAAAAAAAATCGACCCTTGGCTTGGATCGATGAGGCGGTTGACCATGCGCAAAAGGGTCGATTTGCCGGCGCCGGAACGGCCGATGATGCCGACCATCTGGCCGCGCGGAATCGAGATGTTGATGTCGCTGACGGCCGTGTTCTTGCCGAATCGTCGGGAGACGCCGCGGATTTCGAGCGTGGCCGATGATGCTGACATACCAAAACTCCAGTCCGTCGCCGTTAGCAGGTCTGTTAACCTTCGCTAGCGCAGGCGCGTGAAGCTGCGGTGTCGGATTGATGTCAGTTTTGTTACGAGTCACAGGCTCTTCCGAGTCACCCAAGGACAAGCAATTCTTCGAAATGCTTCATGTCCTTAAAATTGCAGAAGGCGGGCTGCCTGAGCTCGATCACCGGTGCTTCGCGCTCGAGGAGCGCCAGGCTGTCGTCGAACAGCTCCTGCCAGGCGCCAGCCCGTTCGTCGGCAAAGCGGCGGAGCTGATAGGCAAACGTGATGTGGAAGCGATAGCTGTCGTGGTCCGGATGGCGGTAGCCGAACGGCACCGAGAGTGCATCGCGCCATGCTTTCATGACCAGCCGGTCTTCCTCGGTGGCGCCGTCAACCGTAAGGCCGGTGGGCACGACTTCGACAACCTTGACGTTGAACGCGCCGCGACCTTCGAAGCCGTCGAGGCGCTGAAGGTAAAGGCGGGTCATGTCGTCGATGCTGGTGTCAAGCGGCACGTCGGACGGCCAGTAGGGCAGGCGGCGGCGATATTCGATGATGCCCTGAAAGAGCGTCACATGCAGGCTGGAGACCGGCGTGAAGGCGAGGCGATCGGCGTCGGGCATGGCCAGCATGCGCTCGCGAACCTTGATGACCGCAGCCTCGGAAGGCGATCCCTCGACGAGATGGGAGACGACGGTGTTGCCGGGCTCGAGCAGGAAATTGCCCGCTGCATCGTAGCGGGTTCCGAGATGGGTGGGCGGCGCCGGGTTGGTGCCTTCAAAAAATCCGGAGAGCGAGGGTCTGACGGTGTCGAGCATGGCAATCTCCTTGGGGGAGATGGCGTCCTGTCCGAGTCCTGTGTCAAAGGTGTGAAAGCCGGCGGTTCAACCGTCGTGTTTTTCGAGAAACGCTTCGGCCGACAATTCACGAAAATCGTCCAGCGCGGCGCGCAACCTTGCATGGTCCCAGTCCCACCAGGCGAGCGCCTGGTAGCGCTCGGCGGTGCGGCGGTCGAAGCGCTCGCGGATCGGCTTTGCCGGCACGCCACCGACGATGGTGTAGGGCGCGACATCCTTCGACACCACCGCGCCAGCGCCAACCGCGGCGCCATCGCCGACGGTGACGCCAGGCAGGATCGTCGAACCGTGGCCGAGCCAGGTGTCGTGGCCGATGGTGACGCGCTTTGCCCGGCGCTCAGCGAAAAACGCGCTCTCGTGCTCGGCATCGTCCCAATAGTCGGAAGCGCGGTAGGTGAAATGGTGCAGCGTCGGCCGCCAGGTCGGGTGGTTGGTGGCGTTGATGCGCACCGCAGCAGCGATGTTGGAGAACTTGCCGATGGTCGTGCACCAGACGGCGCAATCCTGCATCATGTAGGAATAGTCGCCGAGCTCGCATTCGGCGACGCGGCTGCGCTCGGCGATCTCGGTCCAGCGGCCGAGCGTCGAATTCTCGACCTGCGCCGTCGGGTGGATCAGGGGCGATTCCGAAAGCTTCATCATGCCGCGACCTTGCCGGCAGCGAAGGTGGTGACGTCGATGATACGGTCGGCGACCGCGTCGCGCACATCGAGATCGTGGAAGATGCCGAGCAGGGCAACGCCCGCCGCCTTCTTGGCGGCGATGAGCGCAACCACGACATCGCGGTTTTTTGCGTCGAGCGAGGCGGTCGGTTCGTCGAGCAGCAGGATCGGATGTTCGGTGATGAAGCCGCGCGCGATGTTGACGCGCTGCTGCTCGCCGCCCGAGAAGGTTGCCGGCGGCAGCGCCCACAGCTTTTCAGGCAGGTTGAGCTGCGCCAGAAGGGTGCGCGCCTTCTGCCGCGCATTTTCCCTGTCCTCGCCGCGCTCGACCAGCGGCTCGGCGACGACGTCGAGCGCGGAGACGCGCGGCACGGTGCGCAGGAACTGGCTGACATAGCCGATGGTGCGGCGGCGCACGGCAAGCACGGTGCGCGGGCTGGCTGCGGCGAGGTCGATCAGGCTGCCCTCGTGCTGGACGATGATCTGCCCCTCGTCGACGGCATAGTTGCCGTAGAGCATTTTCAGGATCGAGCTTTTGCCGGCGCCCGAAGGGCCGCCAAGCACGGCGCATTCACCGGCACGGATTGAGAAGGAGACGCCCGACACCACAGGCAGCGTGATGCCATCGCGCAGATGCATGGTGAAGCTTTTGGCGACATCGGAGACGACAAGTGGCGTAGGCATCATCACACCTGCAGAATGGAAGACACGAGGAGTTGCGTGTAAGGCGCGCGCGGATCATCGAGCACACGGTCGGTGAGGCCGCTTTCGACGACGCGGCCGTCCTTCATCACCATCATGCGCTGCGACAGAAGCCGCGCCACAGCGAGGTCGTGGGTGACGACGATCGCGGCCAGGCCGAGATCGGTGACCAGGCCGCGCAAGAGGTCGAGCAGGCGCGCCTGCACCGAGACATCGAGGCCGCCGGTCGGCTCGTCCATGAACACCAGGCGCGGCCCGGTGACCAGGTTGCGGGCGATCTGCAGCCGCTGGCGCATGCCGCCGGAAAAGGCGCGTGGCTCATCGTCGATGCGGTCCTCGTCGATCTCGACGCGCGACAGCCAGTCGACGGCGGTGGCGCGGATCCTGCCATAGTGGCGGTCGCCGACCGCCATCAGCCGTTCACCGACATTGGCGCCGGCCGACACTGTCATGCGCAGGCCGTCGGCCGGGTTCTGGTGAACAAAACCCCAGTCGGTGCGCATCAGGAAGCGGCGCTCGGCCTCGCTCATGCGGTAGAGCTCGCGAAACTGGCCGTCGCGCATGCGGTAGCTGGCCGTGCCGGACGAAGGCAGCAGCCGGGTCGACAGGCAGTTGAGCAGCGTCGTCTTGCCGGAACCGGATTCGCCGACGACGGCCAGCACCTCGCCCGGCCAGAGATCGAACGTGACGTTCTCGCAGCCGACGCGCGAGACGTAGAATTTGGAGAGCGCGGAAACGCGGAGCAGCGGTTCGTCGGTCATTCTGCCGGCTCCGTTTTTCCCAGGACAAGATGGGTTTCGGGCGCAAGGTGGCCGCGATGGCCGTCCTCGCGACGCTTCTCGCAATGATCGGTGTCGGAACAGACGAACATGTGGCCGCCATGGTCGTCGAGGATGACCTCGTCGAGATAGACATTCTCGGCGCCGCACAGCGCGCAAGGCTGATCGAAGGTCTGCACCTCGAAAGGGTGATCCTCGAAATCCAGGCTCACCACGTCGGTGAAAGGCGGCACGGCATAGATGCGCTTCTCGCGGCCGGCGCCGAACAGTTGCAAAGCCGGCGAACGATGCATTTTCGGATTGTCGAATTTCGGCGTCGGCGACGGGTCCATCACATAGCGGCCCTCGACCTTGACCGGATAGGCGTAGGTGGTGGCGATGCGACCGTGCCGGGCGATATCCTCGTAGAGCTTCACATGCATCAGGCCGTATTCTTCCAGCGCATGCATTTTGCGCGTTTCGGTCTCGCGCGGCTCGAGGAAGCGCAGCGGTTCGGGGATCGGCACCTGGAACACCAGCACCTGGCCGGCGGTCAGCGGCTGTTCGGGAATACGATGGCGGGTCTGGATGATGCTAGCCTTGGCGGTCTCGGTGGTGACGGCGACATTGGCGACCTTCTTGAAGAAGGCGCGGATCGAGACGGCGTTGGTGGTGTCGTCAGCGCCCTGGTCGATGACCTTGAGCACGTCGTCCGGACCGATGATCGAGGCGGTGACCTGCACGCCGCCGGTGCCCCAGCCGTAAGGCATCGGCATCTCACGCGAGGCGAAGGGCACCTGGTAGCCGGGGATGGCGATGCCCTTCAAAATGGCGCGGCGGATCATCCGCTTGGTCTGCTCGTCGAGATAGGCGAAGTTGTAGGTGGCGATGTCGGTCATGGCGATCACACCCGCTCTGTGCTATGAAATTGGCATCCGGAACGCGGGAGAAGATCCTGATGGACTCGACCGGTTGGATGCATATTGGCGTGCTTTTGCTGGTGTTTGCCGGCGTCGCGGCCTTTGCGCTGCGGAAGATGTTTCTCCCCGCGCCAAAGGATCCGCCGTATGGCGAGACCGTTGGCGGCGCCAGCGGCTACAATCCGGGTGGCCATGGCGGCGGTTCGTTCGACGGCGGACATTCCGGGGGCGGACACTAAGCTCATTCCGCAGCCTCCCGCTTGTCCTCGGTGGCCCTGTCCCGATTCTCCCGTGCCTCGTGTTCGGCCCGCATGCGGCGCACGAGGTCGAGCTCGGCCTGGAAGTCGACGTAATGCGGCAGCTTCAGATGCTCGACGAAGCCGGTCGCCTGGACATTGTCGGAATGCGAGATGACGAATTCCTCGTCCTGCGCCGCGGCGACGACGTCCTCGCCGAGTTCACTCGCCCGCAGCGCCCGGTCGCAGAGCGCCATGGCCATCGCCTTGCGCTCGCTTTGGCCGAACACCAGACCGTAGCCACGCGTGAATTGCGGCGGCGCCTTGGCCGAACCCTTGAACTGGTTGACCATCTGGCATTCGGTGACGCGGATGGAACCCAGCGGCACGGCGAAGGGCAGTTCCGGGACGTCAAGCTCGAGCTCGACCTCGCCGATGCGGACCTCGCCGACGAAAGGATGGTTGCGGGCATAGCCGCGCTGCGTCGAATAGCCGAGCGCCAGCAGGAAGCCTTCGTCGCCGCGTGACAGCGCCTGCAGGCGGATGTCGCGCGCCATCGGGAATTGCAACGGCTCGCGGGTGATGTCGCCTGGCAGATGATCGCGCGGCATCTCGCCGTCGGCCTCGATCAGCCCTTCGTGGGCAAGGATCGCGGAGACGCGCGGCATGGCCTCGGCTTCGACCGGGCGCTCAACCGGCGTCTCCACCTCGGCGCCGGCGGCAAGCTCGGGATCGAGCAGGCGGTGGGTGTAATCGAAGGTGGGCCCGAGCACCTGGCCGCCGGGCAGGTCCTTGTAGGTTGCCGAGACGCGCCGCTCGACCTGCATGGCGCCGGTGTCGACCGGGTTGGTGTAGCCGAAGCGCGGCAGGGTGGTGCGGTAGGCGCGCACCAGGAAGATCGCCTCGATCATGTCTCCGCGCGCCTGGACGACGGCCAAAGCCGCGAGTTCGCGGTCGTAGAGCGAGCCTTCGCTCATCACCCGGTCGACGCCGAGCGCCAGTTGTTCGACGATCTGGTCGAGACGCAGCGCCGGCACCGAGCGGTCGCCGCGACGGCGGTCGGCAAGCAATCGATGGGCGTTGGCAATGGCGGCTTCGCCACCTTTCACGGCGACATACATGTCATGCCTCCATCGTCTTGATGCGGGTGGTGCGCGGCAGGCAGGCGAGGCTGCCGTCCCGCCCTGTCAGGATGATGTCAACGCCACGCGGAAAACGCTGGTTGTTCTGCTTCCACTGCTCCACAAAATGGCGCGGCATGCCAGGCGGCGCGATCATCGATGTCTTTTCGATACCAGGGCCTTCGAGCAGCAGCGCCGGGCCCGAAGCGAGATCGTCGACCAGAAGGACCAGCGTGGTCGAGCGATCAGGATATTCCTGCGTACCTTGGGCAAAACCATCGAGCGCCGCCATCTCGGCCGGGTTGGCGACCAAAGCGAAATGCGCGTCGGCCGGCGTGTTGGCCAAAGGCGCGCCCGAATGAAAGCCGAGCCAGGCCTTGACGGAGGCGGCTGCCTGCAGCGGCGGATCGAGCCAGACCGGTGTGTCGTTGTCGCACAGCGTCAGCGCCACCGCGCCGGCCGTCGCCGACAGCGGCGCCGGCGGATGCGCAAGTGAGGGCAGGGCCTGGACCGTGCCGGGGCGGGCCATGGCGTCCATGATGGCGCGGAACACGGTCTGGGCGTTGAAGACTGGCTCGGCGAAGCCGCCGTCGATCGATTGCGTGGCGATATCCATCAGTCCTCTCCGCGCACCATGGTGAAGAAATCGACTTTCGTCGCCGCCGTCTCGACGCGGCGTTTTTCACGTGCCGCATCGAGCGCCGCGCGCAGCGGCGCAACGAGCCTTGACTCGACCGCCTCGCGCTGCGCCGGGTCCTGCCAGAGCGCATCGGCGATGGCCGCAAGCCGGGCTTTTTTCTTGTCGCGGCCGAGCGAATAGCTGTGACCAACTTGGCCCGAAGGCAGGCGCACCGTGGCGCGGGTGACGGTCGCCTCGCCGACATTGAAGGGCGCGCCGCCGCCGCCAATCCGCCCGCGCACCGTTACCAGCCCGGTTTCAGGACCGCGCAGCAATTCGGCCTCGCAGGGCAGGCCGGAGCCGTCCCAGAGACGCGCGATCTCATCGGCCGCGGCATGCGCGAGCGTTGCCATCACGGCTTTGCGCTCCGCCTGCTCGCGCGCTTCCTGTCCTCGCATGGGCCAACTCCTCGCATGAGTAATTTGTCTATTGATATAGACAACTATACAAATTATACTTACCTCGTAGCGAGAGTCCATGACGGGTGGATGACAGGGCTTAAAAATCGCTTGGGGCGCTGAATGACGGGACTGGCGAGCAGCATCGAAAGACGCAATGGCGTGTCGCTGTGGCGGCAGATCGCCGACAGGATCCTGCAAGGGATCGCGAATGGCGATTTCGCCGAGAATGCCGCGCTGCCGCCCGAGGTTGCGCTCGCCGAGCGCTACGGCGTCAACCGTCACACGGTGCGCAGCGCCATTGCGGCGCTGGTGCAGGAGGGTGTCCTCCGGGCCGAGCAAGGGCGCGGCACCTTCGTTTTGTCACGCAAGCGGCTTTCCTATCCGATCGGCGCGCGCACGCGCTTCTCGACGGGTCTGCAGGGGCAGACGAACGAGCGGCACATAGCGCTTTTGTCTTCCTCGATCGAGCCGGCGAGCCGGCGCATCGCCGAAGCGCTGGGCATTGCCAGGGGCGCGGCCGTGATCCGGCTGGAGACGCGCGGCGAAGCCGATGGCCATCCGATCTCGCGCGCCACCACCTGGTTCGACGCCAGGCGCTTCGCCGGCATCGAGGTCGCCATGGCGGAGACCGGATCGATCACCGCTTCGCTCAAGCGCTTCGGCGTCAACGATTATCTGCGGCATTCGACGGTGCTGTCGGCGCGCCACGCCGATGCCGACGATCTCGCCGCGCTCGAATTGCAGCCAGGCGCCATCGTGCTGGTGACTTTGGCCGTCAACGTCACGCTCGACGGCCAGCCGATCCAGTTCGCGGAATCGCGCTTTCCGGCGGAGCGGGTGGAACTGAAATTGTCGGCTAACGATTAGGCCTTACCCGACCTCAATAACAGCCTTGATGAGTCCGGATTTCTCATGCGCCCATCTGGCGAGATCGCGCGGGGTGCCGGCGAGCGTCGTGCGATGGGTGACGAGTTTGCCCAGCGGTACGGCGCCGTTGCGGATCGACGCGGCGACATGGTCGAAATCGGCCTTGAGCGCATTGCGGCTGCCGACCAGCGTCATCTCGCGCTTGTGGAATTCAGGGTCCGAGAAAACAATGTCGTCCTTGACGACGCTGACCAGCACCAGCGTGCCGCCATGCGCGACATGGGCGAAGGCCGACTGCACCGACGCGGTGTTGCCGGTGGCATCGAAGACGACATCGAACCCTTCGCCGCCGGTTGCCTGCCGGACCAGCTCCGCCGCCGATGCCTTCGAGCCGTCAAGCGCGGCAAAGCCGAGCTCTTTCTCGGCAAAATCGAGCCGCTCGGCGCTCATATCGAGCAGGCTGACATCGAGCCCGGCAATGCGCGCGAAGATCGCCGCGCCGAGGCCGATCGGTCCGGCGCCGATGACCAGCGTGCGGGCGCCGGGCGTGCCCTGCGATCTACGCACGGCATGCGCGCCGATCGCCAGGAATTCCACCGCCGCGGCATCGGCCAGCGACAGGCCGTTCGCCGGATAAAGGTTCTGCGCCGGCACCAGGATTTCCTCGCACATGGCGCCGTCGCGATGCACGCCCAGCACTTCGATCTTCATGCAGCAATTCGGCTTGCCGTGCCGGCAGGCGATGCATTTGCCGCAGGCGAGGTAAGGGTTGATGACCACCGGCTCGCCAATGGCGAGCTCGACGCCATCGCCTCTCTCCACCACCCTGCCCGAGACCTCGTGGCCCATGATGCGCGGATAGGCGAGAAAGGGGTGCTTGCCTTCGAAGATATGATAGTCGGTGCCGCAGATGCCGACATGGCTGACGGCGACGCGGGCCCAGCCGGGCGGCACAGCGCCGGGCTCGGCGCGGTCTTCGAGGACGAGCTCGCCAGGCGAGCGGCAGACGACGGCTTTCATTTTCGCGTACCCAAAGCAAAAAAGAGCGCCGGCCGCGAGCGTGCGGGGCCGGCGCGGGAGTTTCAGGGAGGATTCATTTGCCGCGGCGGCGCAGGCCGTCGAAGTAGACGATGACGATGATCAACAGGCCGGTGATGACGCGCTGCCAGAAGGCGTTGACGTTGAGCAGGTTGGCGCCGTTGTTGATGGTGGCGAGGATGAAGGCGCCGAGCAGCGGTCCGTGCACTGAGCCGACGGCGCCGAACAGCGAAGTGCCGCCGATCACCGAAGACGCGATCGCCTGCAGCTCCCAGCCCTCGGCCTGGGTCGGGTTGCCGATGCCGATGCGCGAGGCCAGGAGCACACCGACAAAGGCCGCGCACAGACCCGACAGCGTATAGGCCATGTAAATGGTGCGCTGGACATTGACGCCGGACAGGCGCGAGGCTTCGGCGTTGGAGCCGACCGAAAACAGGTAGCGGCCCCAGCGGCTGTGATGCAGGAAGACGTAGGCCGGAATGCCGACAAGGATCACCATCCAGAACAAATTGGGGATGCCGAGGAAGGAGTTGCGCGAGAATTCCTGGAAGGCATCGTTGTTGATGGAGATCGAATTGCCGTTGGTCATCAGAAGGCCGATGCCGCGCAGCGAGGTCAGCGTCGCCAGCGTGATGATGAAGGGCGGCAGGCCCATCTTGACGATGCCGAAGCCGTGGAACAGGCCGATGGCGACGCCAACCAGCAGCGTGATCAGGATGGCGAGGAAAACCGGTATGCCGGCGTTGATCAGCATCGCGGCAATGACGGTGGCAAAACCCACCACGGCACCGACGGACAGATCGATGCCGCCGGTGATGATGACGAAGGTCTGACCAACCGCAAGGATCGCGATCATCGAACCCTGACGCAAAAGGTTCGAGATGTTGTTGGCCGAGGCGAAGCTCGATGTCGCCAGCGACAGGATGATCCAGAGCAACACCAGCAGCGCCAGCAGCGTCAGCCCGAACAGGGCGTTGTAATTGCGCTTGGGTTTTTCGGCCGCTATCGCCTCGGTGCTCATGTCTTTCCTCCCAGCTTTTCTTGTTTCTCGGCAAGCGCCTGTGTGAGAATTTCCTCGTGATCGGCGGTGCGGAAGCCGTGTGTCGCCACCAGCTTGCCGCGGCGGAACACATGCAGCGTGTCGGCGAGCTCGTAGACCTCGGGCAGATAGGACGAGATCAGGATGATGCCGGCGCCTTTGGACAAAAGCGTCGAAAACAGGCGGTATATTTCGGCCTTGGTGCCGACATCGACGCCCACTGTCGGCTCGTCGAAGATGAACAGTTTGGCGCCATGCGCCAGCCACTTGCCGATGACGATCTTCTGCTGGTTGCCGCCCGACAGGCTGGACGCGAGCGCACTGCGCGTCGGCGTCTTGATCCTGAGATCGGCGATCTGGCGATCGGCCTCGGTCTTCTCCTTGGCGCCCGAGATCAGCATGTTGCTGGAAATGCGCTTGTAGATCGGCAGGTTGAGGTTCATGCCGACCGACAGGTTGAGGCACAAGCCCTGGTCGCGGCGGCTTTCCGGCGCCAGCGCCATGCCGAGCTTGATCGCGTCATGTTCGGAGTTGACCTGGACCGGCTTGCCCTCCCACAGGATCTGGCCGGCCGATTTCTTGTGGCGGCCATAGAGCGTGGTGACGAACTCGCTCCGGCCGGCGCCGATCAGGCCGTAAAGGCCGACGATCTCGCCGGCGCGGACAGTCAGCGAAACGTTCTCGAAGCCCTTGCCGGAGAGGTTCTTGGCCTCGACGATTGCGGCGCCCGGTGTGAAATGCTCCTTGTGGTAGATCTGCTCGATCGAGCGGTTGATCATCATCTTGACCAGCTCGGCGTCGTTGGTCTCGCTGATGTTCCTGGTCCCGACAAGCGTGCCGTCGCGCAGCACGGAGACACGGTCGGCGAGCTCAAACACCTCTTCCATGCGATGGCTGATATAGATGATGGTGACGCCTTCGCCCTTCAGCCGGCGGATCAGCTTGAACAGCTGGTCGGCTTCCTTGCGGGTCAGATAGGCGGTCGGCTCGTCGAAGATCAGGAATTTGGTGCCACGCACCGTTGCGCGAGCGGCGGCGATCAGTTGCTGCTGGCCGATGGTGAGGTCGCCGAGCACGACATGCGCGGGCAGATCGAAGCCGAGGCCGTCGATGATTTTCTGCGCCTCCTTGACCATGGCGCGCTGCTGCAGGATGCCGAAACGCGACTCCTCCTCGCCGAGGAACATGTTGGCGGCAACGGTGAGATGGCGGCAGAGCACCACTTCCTGGTGGACGGCATTGATGCCGAGCGCCATCGCCTCATGCGGCGTGGCCAAAGCCGTCAGCTTGCCTTCCCAGATCACCTCGCCGGACGTGCGCGGCATGACACCGGTCAGAAGCTTGATCAGCGTCGATTTACCAGCGCCGTTCTCGCCGACGATGGCGTGGATTTCGCCCGCCTTGAAGGCGAGGTGCACCGGCTTCAGCGCATGCGTGCCGGGATAGCGCTTTTCCAGGCCGTTGAGTTCGAGGATCGTCCTGCCCGGCGCCAGCGCGGGGGCCGGGTGCAGGTCCTGCGCCGTCGTCGTCATGACAATCCTCCCAGATTGGTCCGATAGAGCGTTTCACCATTTCACGGAAACGGCGATCCGTTCTATCTCTTTTGTTCTCCCGCAATTCCGGACGGAAAACCGCCGACACTTTTCCTGGAATTGCTCGGGCATGCAGCGATGCGTCTTCAAGCGCATCTTCATGGGAAGCTAAGACAGGCCAGCGGAATTCCAAGTCGCCCGCTGCGGATGTTTCCGGGGCGTGAAGCCCCGGAAACGATGGCAATCGACGTTGCTCAGTTGAGCTTCGGGTTAAGCAGCGCGTCGATCTTCGGGTCCTTCATGTTGGCCTTGGTGACAAGGTTCGCGCCGGTGTCGACATTGGCTTCCACCTTCTCGCCCTTGGAGGCGGCGAGAGCGGTCTTGATGCCGTCATAGCCCATCCGGTACGGATCCTGGACGACGAGGCCGGAAATGACGCCGTCATTGAGGAACTTGATCAGCTTCTCGTCGCTGTCAAAGCCGATCAGCGCCACCTTGCCGCCGAGTTTGTTCTCGGCGATCGCCTGGCCGACGCCCTGCGCCATGATCAGGTTCGAGGCGAAGATACCCTTGAGGTCCGGATTGGCGGTGATCAGGTCGGTCGCGATGTTGAGGCCGGTGGTTGCCTGGCCGTCGGCATATTTGTCGGCAACCAGTTCGAGGCCCGGATACTTGGCCTTGAGCTGTTCCTTGAAGCCTTGCGCGCGCTGCTCGAGCGAGCCGGCGCCGGGCAGCGCCGTGATCAGCGCAACCTTGCCTTCGACCTTGCCGCCATTGGCGGCGCCGATCGCGGCGGCGAGACCGTCAGCGGCAACGCGGCCGCCCTGGACGTTGTCGGTGGTCAGGAAGGAGGTGAAGGCCTTGGAGTCGGCGCCGGAGTCGATGCCGATAACCTTGACCTTGGAGGCCGCTTCATCGATCGGCTTGCCGAGCGCCTTGAACTCCGTCGGCGAAATGACGACGGCCGCCGGGTTGCCGGCGACGGCGTTTTCGAGGATCGAGATCTGGCCGTTGACGTCGGTCTCGGCCTGGGCGCCGAGCTCCGGCACGTTGACGCCGAGATCCTTGCCGGCCTTGCGGGCGCCGGCCAGCACGATCTGCCAGTAGAAGGAGGTGGTGTCCTTGACGATGATCGGGATCGTCACGTCGGCGGCCGAGGCGGGTGCGGTATGCATCGCGCCGGCAAGCATCGAAGCGGCGGCCAGAGCCACGAAGGCACGGCGGTTGAGAAGGCTGGTCACGAAGTTCATTAGGTTCCTCCCTAAGGTCGCCTGGTGAAGGTTCGGAAGCTCCATCTGGATAGGCGCGGCCCAAACAGAACTTTATCAATAAAAAACAGATGCCGCATTTTGATAGTGCATCGCCGTGGTCGATGCAAGCGGTGTGTGGTGCCGTTTGTGTGATGCCTGGCTTTGCAGGGTCAGCCTTGCCGGTTCCCCCTGGCAGCACCTGGCGCTTCCGTTCCTCCCTTTTAGATATGGAACATTGGTTCCATTATTCTGTCAAGATGGAATGTTCATTCCTTCATGGAATAGCACGATCCTGAAGGGTGATCGCGTCCTGCGAAGTCTGCCAGATCAGAGCGTCGCGCCGAGATGCCAGGGCACGAACTCATTGTCGCCATAGCCGAACGCCTCGCTCTTGGTCTTGCGGCCGGAGGCAGTCTCGATGATCAGCTCGAAGATCTCGCGGCCCATGCCGGCGATGGTCTTCTCGCCCGAAGCGATGACGCCGCAATTGACGTCCATATCCTCTTCCATCTGCTGATACATGGTCGAGTTGGTCGCGACCTTGATCGACGGTGTCGGCCGGCAGCCGAAGCAGGAGCCGCGTCCAGTGGTGAAGACGATGACGTTAGCGCCGCCCGCCACCTGACCGGTGGCCGAGACAGGGTCGTATCCAGGCGTGTCCATGAACACCAGGCCACTGCCGGACACCTTCTCAGCATAGCCGAAGACGCCATTCAGCGGCGTCTGGCCGCCCTTGGCGACGGCGCCCAGCGACTTTTCCAAAATGGTGGTCAGGCCGCCGCGCTTGTTGCCGGGCGAAGGGTTGTTGTCGATCGAGGCGCCATGCTTGGCGACATGCTCCTCCCACCATTTCACATAGCCATCGAGCTTCTTGGCGATTTCGGGCGTCGCCGCGCGGTAGGCGAGCAGATGCTCGGCGCCATAGATTTCCGTGGTCTCCGACAAGATGCCGATGCCGCCGCAATCAGCCAGGATGTCGACGGCGGCGCCGAGAGCCGGATTGGCGGTGATGCCGGACATGCCGTCCGAGCCACCGCATTGCAGGCCGACGACGATCTCCGAGATCGGGATCGGCTCACGCTGCAAATGGCCGACTTCCTCGGCGATCTCGGCCAGCACGCCCATCGCCTTCTCGACCGATTTGCGCGAGCCGCCGGCTTCCTGGATGTTGAAGTGGCGCTTGCCGGCGACGACGCCCTTCTGGCCGTAAAGGGTGAGCTGGTTGACCTCGCAGCCCAGCCCCACCATCAGCACGCCGCCGAAATTCGGGTGACGCGCATAGCCGGCCAGCGTGCGGTGCAGCACCATCATGCCGTCGCCGGTGCCGCTCATTCCGCAGCCCTGGCCATGCACGATCGGCACAAAACCGTCGATGCCAGGATATTTCGGCAGCAAGGTCCGGTTTGCGGTGTCGGCAATGGAATGGCAGACGGTGGCCGAGCAGTTAACGCTGGCGACGATGCCGATGAAGTTGCGCGTGCCGGCGCGGCCGTCAGCGCGGCGGTAACCCATGAAGGTGCGCTTGCGGTCGGCCTCGGTGGCGTGCTCGGCCTCGCTCGGCGGCACCACCGGCAATCGGCCGGCCTCGAAAACCAGATTGTGCGAATGGACATGCTCGCCGGGCGCGATGTCTTGCGTGGCACGGCCGATCGCCTGCGCGTATTTCACCACCGCTTCACCCGCAGCGATCGGTTTGATCGCCACCTTGTGACCCGGCTCGATCACCGCGACCGCGGCGGCGCCGCCCGGCAGGCTGGTGCCGATCTCGATGCGGCCGTTGGCGACGGCGACGTTGTCGGATGGAGCGAGAAGAATGATGTTTGCAATGGTCACGGGCGACTGTCCTGGGTGATCCTGGGAGTATGGGCGGATTGACTTACGCCCATTTGGGGATAATGTCTTTTATCGTGAAAAAACATTTTTGCGTCAATTGTTTTTTCATCGCGGGGCAGCGTGCGTCCCCTTCGGACGCATAGGTGCCCATTCGGTAAGCCGGCGAAAACCGTTCCTGTTTTCAGACGCTTGAGTTAGGAACGCAACATCATCGCGCCTCAAGCCGGCCACCGCAAGCGCCGGCGAGGCAACGGGGCAGGGAATGTCGAAGAGCAACAACGTCTACAAGGACGCCTTCAATCGCTGTCTCAGGCTGCTCGATGAATCCAAAAGCCTGCCGTCGGAGCCCGAGCTCGGCGCGGTGCTTGGCGTCAGCCGCACGACGGTGCGCAGCATCCTTGCCCGCATGGAAGAGACCGGGCTGATCGACTGGAACAAGCGCAACAAAACAGTGCTGCGGGCGCCGCGACCGGAAGATTTCTTCCCCGAGGAGGAAACCGATACGCTGGCCGAGATCATCGAGCGCTCCTTCATGCGCCGGCTGCTGGCCGGAGGCGCCGAGGCTGGCATGCAGATCAACGAGCTGGAGCTGGCGCGCGAGATCGGTGTCGGCACCACCAGCGTGCGCGAATTCCTGATCCGCTTCTCGCGCTTCGGGCTGATCGAGAAGCGGCGCAACAGCCACTGGGTGCTGAAAGGTTTCACCCGCGCCTTCGCGCTCGAGCTGACCGAGATCCGCGAGATATTCGAATTGCGCTCGGCGGCGGCATTTGTCGCGTTGCCGCAGGAGAGCGCGGTCTGGGCCGATCTCGACAGGCTTGAAGAAGAGCACCGCCAGCTCGCCGACGAAATCGCCACGCGTTTCAACGAATTCTCCGAACTCGACGAGCGCTTCCACCGGCTGATCCACCGCGCCTCGCACAACCGCTTCATCGTCGACTTCTATGACGTCATCGCGATGATCTTCCACTACCACTATCAATGGAACAAGGCGCAGGAGCGCCAGCGCAACGAAGTCGCGATCCAGGAGCATCTGGCCTATATCGCTGCGCTGAAATCGCGCGACCCGAGCAAAGTCGACGTCGCCTGCCGCAAGCACCTGAAATCGGCGCGGCAGACACTGTTGAGCTCGATCCCTGAAGGACGTCAGGCACAGCCGGCCTAGGGTCTGTTGATATTCAGGTGATGCCGGCCTGCGAAGGCGGCTTCCTGCGCTTCCGGCGCTCACTTACTTCAAGTACGCATGTCGCCCCGAAATGTGCATCGCGCCGCGTTGCCGCAGCGTGGTTTTGCCGATTTTCCGGTCGCGTCGCCCATGCTAGGGTCCGTAAACTTATAGGGAGAGGCTGTCCGTTGAAGACACGGCTGAGACGATGGAGCATGCCGGCCGCGCTTGTCGCGGCGCTGCTCCTGTTGCTCCAGTCGTCGCTGGGTGCCTTCGCCTCCGGGGCGCCTTCCCAGCTCGACGCCTTCGGCAATGTCATCTGCACGCATGAGGGCGCGGTCAAGCTTCCCGGTAGCGATCCGCACCAGCAGCACATGCCGGCCTGCTGCTCGCTTGGCTGCAGCATGGTTTTCTCGGCGCATCTGCCGCCGCCGCAGGCAGGAACGCTCGCCCGAACGACGGCTTTCGAAGCCGTCGCCTTCGCGGTCCCGGCCTTCCAGCATCTCGACTTCGCCCGCGATCGATCGCCGGCAAATCCGCGCGCGCCGCCGGCAGCGGTCTGATCCGCGGAAGCTTTCGCGGCCTATCCATCCTACGACCAGACTGCTCGCGACCGCATTGCGGCGCGATCCGACATTCATGGAGCAACCATGTCCAAGTTTCTTCCCAGGGCGCGAGCCCTAGCCCTGCGCGGCGCGCCGCCGCTTCACCTGCAGCAGCGTCTCGGCTTCGCCCTGCTCGTTCTGCTTCTTCTGCCTGCCTGCGTCCCCGGCGTCTTTGCGCACGAGTTCAAGGTCGGCGACCTTGAGATCGAGCATCCCTGGTCGCGCGCCACGCCTCCCGGGGCCAAGGTCGCCGGCGGCTATTTCACCGTGGTCAACAAGGGCAGCACGCCCGACCGGCTGCTGTCGATCTCATCGGACATCTCCGACAAGGCCGAACTGCATGAGATGGGCGTCAAGGACGGCGTCATGACGATGCGGCCGGTCATCGGCGGGCTGGAAATCCCGGCCGGCGGCAAGGTCGCGCTGAAGCCCGGCGCCTATCACCTGATGTTCACCGGCCTGAAGCGGCAACCCAAGCAAGGCGAGAAATTCCCCGCGACGCTGACCTTCGAGAAGGCCGGTAGCGTCAATGTCGAGTTCGCCGTCGAAGGCATGGGCGAGACCGGCGACATGGATATGGACCACGCCGAGTAGTCGCTGGTCGCACAGAATTTTGAGGGACAAAATCATGAAGAAATATCTCATTGCCGTGGGCGCGCTGCTAGCGCTCGGAACCGACGCCGCGCTGGCTCACATCACTCTGGAAACGCAGGAGGCGCCGGTAGGCTCGACCTACAAGGCAATCTTTCGCGTGCCGCATGGCTGCGAGGGCAAGGCAACCACTGCGGTCAGGGTGCAGATCCCGGAAGGGGTGATTTCGGTTAAGCCGATGCCGAAGCCCGGCTGGACGCTGCAGACCAAGAAGGGCAAGTACGAGAAACCCTACCAGCTCTATGGCGAGACGCTGACCACTGGCGTCAAGGAAGTGGATTGGAGCGGCGGCAATCTGCCCGACGAATTCTATGACGAGTTCGTCTTCCGCGCCTCGCTGGCGGCCGATCTGCCGGCAGGCCAGATGCTCTATTTCCCGGTGGTGCAGGAGTGCGGCGACGCCACTGCCACGCGCTGGATCGAAATCCCGGCGGCAGGCCAGGATGAGGATGCGCTGGAAAATCCGGCGCCAGGCATCAAATTGCTGCCGAAGAAATGATCTCCTGATGGTGCGCTCCACGAGCGCACCGTCACCCTCTCTCGTCATGACGGTATGAGCGCGACATCTCTGACATCGACCGCTTTCGTAAGCAGGCTCCACATCGGCCGCCTCATCGGTAGCCTGTTGGCTGCTTTGGTGCTGGTCGCCATGCTGGCTCTGCCGGGCCGCGCGTTGGCGCATGCGGCGCTCGTCGCCACCGATCCGGCCGACGGCGCGGTGCTGGCGCAAAGCCCGAAGCAATTCTCACTCACCTTCAGCGAGCCGGTCTCGCCTTTGGTTCTGACCCTTGTGCGGCCGGATGGCTCGCAACTGCCGCTAACCTCCTTCCGGCTCAACGACCAGACCGTCGAGATCGACAATCCCGAGACGCTCAAATCCGGCACCCATGTGCTGAGCTGGCGCGTGGTGTCGGTCGACGGCCATCCGGTCGGCGGCTCGGCGCTGTTCTCCATCGGCGCGCCCAGTGCCGCGCCTGTTGTCGGACAAGCCGTCGACTGGTCGCTGCGGTCAGCGATCTGGATCGGCAAGCTGCTGCTTTATGCCGGCCTCTTTCTCGGCGCCGGCGGCGCCTTCGCGCTCGCTTGGCTTGCCGGCGACCGGCGTTGCGGCCTGCGACCGGTCACCGCCGCGACCTTGCTCGGCCTTGTCGCGGCGCCGGTGTCGCTCGGCCTGCAGGGGCTGGATGCGCTCGGCGCGCCGCTCGCCCGGTTCAGCGAACCTGCGGTCTGGAAGACGGCGCTGGAAACGAGCTTCGGCTGGACGGTTCTGATCGCCCTTGTTGCGCTCGGCCTGGCGCTGCTTTCGCTGCAGGCGCCGCGCACCGTTGCACGGCTGCTCGCGTTGGCCGGGCTCGTCGGCGTGGGCGCCGCCCTTGCCGCAAGCGGCCACGCAAGTGCCGCCGAGCCCCAATGGCTGACGCGGCCGCTGGTGTTCCTGCACGGCACGGCCATTGCCTTCTGGGCCGGATCGCTGATGCCGCTCGGCCTTGCGCTGCGACGCGAGCCGGCGGAAGCGCAGGCGTTCCTGCACCGGTTTTCGCGCGCGATCCTGCCGGTCGTGATCGTCCTTGCGGCAAGCGGCATCGCGCTGGCCGTCATCCAGGTGCAACGGCCGGCGGCACTGATCGACACCGCCTATGGCCGCCTGCTGCTGGTCAAGCTCGCGCTGCTTTTGTTTCTGTTCATGCTCGCCGCCGTCAACCGCTGGACGCTGACCGCGCCTGCCGAGGCGGGCGACACCGAAGTGCAGCGGCGGCTGGCGCGCTCCATCCGCATCGAGGTGGTGATCGTGCTCGCCATCTTCGGCATTGCCGCCGGCTGGCGCTTCACGCCGCCGCCACGCGCGCTGGCGATCGCCGCGGCGCAACCGGTGTCGATCCATATCCATACGCTGAAGGCGATGGCCGATTTGAGCATCACGCCTGGGCATGCCGGACAGGTCGCCGCATCGATGATGATCATGACCGGGGATTTCGGACCGCTCGACGCGAAGGAGGTGACGCTGGTGCTGTCGAAACCCGATTCCGGCATCGAGCCGATCAAGCGGCCGGCGACCAAGCCAGGCGATGGAACATGGCGTGTCGACAACCTCGTCATTCCGCTGCCCGGCCGCTGGAACGCGCGGCTCGATATCCTCGTTTCCGACTTCGAACTGGTCAAGATCGAGGCGCCAATCGAAATCCGCGGCGAGTGATATTCAGGTAAGGCCGGCACGACCACAATCGCGCCTATCGCGATCCGACACAATTCAGCGAGACGGTTGACGCCGCCGCCGCGGCCCGTCATTCATCTGCGAAAGGCATTCTCCAGGATGCCGCCTTCAACAAAAGATCCGAAAGCAGGGAGGAAACGATGGAAAAAGCCGAAATCGGCCTGATCGGGCTTGGCACGATGGGTTCCAACCTGGCGCTCAACATTGCCGAGCATGGCCACCGCATCGCCGTCTTCAACCGCACCAAGGCGCGCACCGACGCCTTTCTCGAAAGCGCGGGCGCGCTGAAGGACATGGTCGTGCCGTGCTACAGCCTGGAGGAACTCGCCGAGGCGGTCAGGCCGCCAAGGCCGATCATCATCATGGTTCTGGCCGGTGCGCCGGTAGACGAGCAGATCGCGTCGCTGCGCGGCGTGCTCTCCAACAACGACATCGTCATCGATGCCGGCAACGCCAATTTCCGCGACACGATGCGCCGCTTCTCGGAGCTGTCCGGCTCGGGCCTGACCTTCATCGGCATGGGCGTCTCGGGCGGCGAGGAGGGCGCGCGCCATGGACCGTCGATCATGGTCGGCGGCACGGAAGACTCCTGGAAGCGCGTCGAGAAGGTGCTGACCGCGATCTCGGCAAAATTCAAGGACGAGCCTTGCGCGGCCTGGCTCGGCACCGACGGCGCCGGCCATTTCGTCAAGACCGTCCACAATGGCATCGAATATGCCGACATGCAGATGATCGCCGAGATTTACGGCATCCTGCGCGACGGCCTTGGCATGGCGCCGAAGGAGATCGGCAAGGTCTTCGAGACCTGGAACAAGGGCCGGCTCGATTCGTATCTGATCGAGATCACCGCCAAGGTTCTCGCCGCCGACGATCCCAAGACCGGCAAGCCGGTGGTCGACATCATCCTCGACCGCGCCGGACAGAAGGGCACCGGCAAATGGTCCGTCATCGAGGCGCAGCAGCTCGGCATTCCGGCGACGGCGATTGAGGCGGCGGTGGCGGCGCGCGTGCTGTCGTCGATCAAGGATGAGCGTCAAGCCGCGGAAAAGGCCTATGGCAACATCGGCGTTACGAAGATTTCGGGCGACAAGGACGCGCTCTTGAAAGATCTCGAGCTGGCGCTGCTCGCCGGCAAGATCGCTGCTTACGCGCAAGGCTTCGCGGTGATGAGCGGCGCCTCGAAGGAGTTCGACTGGAACCTGCCGATGCCGACCATCGCCAAGATCTGGCGCGCCGGCTGCATCATCCGCTCGCAGATGCTCGACACGATGGCGGAGGCTTTCGGCGCGGGCAGTGCGTCGACCAACCTTCTGATGGCGCCGGCCTTCATCACCATGATGAAGGAGGCGCATCCGTCGCTGAGGCGCATTGTTGCGCAGGCGTCCGAGGCCGGCTCGCCGGTGCCGGCGCTGGCGTCGGCGCTCGCCTATTTCGACAGCTACCGCCAGGGTCGCGGCACCTCGAACCTGATCCAGGCGCAACGCGATTTCTTCGGCGCGCACGGCTTCGAACGGATCGGCGAGCAGGGGGCGTTCCATGGTCCATGGGGCAGCGGCGCGGGCCACTAACCCCGATAAGGCAAAACTTCGCCCGGCTTGCTCAGCGACTGCAGCGAGCCGGGTTCGGCGCCGCCGATCCAGCCCAGCACCGCGCGGGCAAGCTCGGAGCCGGCCAGGCGGAAGCTCTCGTTGACGACGAGCAGTTCGCGCCGGAACAGATGCAGGAATTCCGAAGACTGCTTCGACACCACATCGACATCGCGGCCGAGCTTCAGCCCGGCATCCTCGATGCCGGCGACGATGGCGAGCGTCGACGCGGCGGCGCTGCTGACGAAGCCGTCCGGCCGGTCGCCGCGCCGCATCAGCTGCGCCGTGCGCATCCTGATCTGCTCGATCGACTGGTCGATGGTGACGGTGTTGAACGCCACCTCGCTGGCGCCGACCTCGCTCAGCGCGTCGGTGAAACCGTTGACGGTGTGGCCGTGATAGGTCAACCCGATGGGGGGCGCCAGCAAGGCAAGTCGCCGCCGGCCGCTGCCGGCCAGATAGCGCACCGCTTCGCTGGCGAAGGCATAATTGTCGAAGTCATGATAGGGGTGCACCAGCCCCATGTCGGTGCGGCCGTGCGTGGCAAAGGGAACGCCGCGCTCCAAGAGGTAACGGGCGCGGGGATCGTTGGGCTGTGTGCGTGAGATGATGATGCCGTCGGCCGATCCTGTTTCGACCAGATAGCGCACAGGGTCGAGCGGATCCTGCGAGCGCGAATAGGGCGTGACGATCAGGTGGTAGGGCGTGTCGGCGATCACCGCAGTGACGCCGTAGATGATGTCCGACACGAAGCTCATCAGCTCATGCTCGGTGTTCAGCACAAGCGAGATGACGTTGGTTTTGCCGGTCCTCAAACGCACGCCGGCGCGGTTCGGCCGGTAGCCGATCTGCTTGGCGACGAGCTGGACGCGCCGCCTGGTCTCGGCGCCGATCTCGGGCGCGTCCTTGAGCGCGCGCGATACGGTGGTGACGCCAAGCCCGGTCATGAAGGCAAGCGTCTTCAGCGTCGGCCGCTCCTTGGCCGGCGTGTCGCCGTCCGTCTTCGTTATCCGTCTGTCCATTCGTCCCGCCCATCAGGCGCATAGCAGCCGCAGGGCTGACCGGCAATCGTGCCATGTTGACATTTGTGCGACCGTCAGCTTGCGACGTGGTTCAATATACTGAAACGTTACAGATTGCCAACGGTAGCGCGTTTGGCGGCAGCGTCATGTTCCTGTCGAGCCGGGTGACGGTGCGCAAAAGCCACTGGAATCACAAAGAAATCCCGGCTTCTGTCGTATTTTAGCGTCAATTAACCGATCCGGTCGTTGTAAGACCAGTGCAACAGAACGAATTTGTTCGCGCCTCGAAAAAATCTCAGCCAGCTTTCAGGCGAGGGGTTGCCTATGCTGGCCATTTGCCGTATCGAAAATCTGTAACGTTTCAGATTCTGGGAGGAGCCGAAATGCGATACAAAATCCTGACCGCTGCTTTTGCGGCCACTGTCGCCCTCAACTTCGCCGGGCCGGCGGCCGCGACCGATCTTGAAGTGACCCATTGGTGGACTTCGGGCGGCGAGGCGGCGGCGGTGGCGGAACTTGCCAAGGCGTTCGACGCGACAGGCAATCACTGGGTTGACGGGGCGATTGCCGGGTCCGGCGGCACGGCGCGGCCGATCATGATCAGCCGCATCACCGGCGGCGATCCGATGGGCGCCACCCAGTTCAACCACGGCCGCCAGGCGGAAGAGCTGGTGCAAGCCGGCCTGATGCGCGACCTCACCGATGTCGCCACCAAGGGCAAATGGACCGAGGTCGTGCGGCCGAAGAGCCTGCTCGATTCTTGCACCATCGACGGCAAGATCTATTGCGTGCCGGTCAACATCCATTCCTGGCAGTGGCTGTGGCTGTCGAACGAAGCCTTCCAGAAGGCTGGCGTGCCGGTGCCGAAGGACTGGAATGAATTCGTCGCGGATGCGCCGGCGCTGGAGAAGGCGGGCATCGTGCCGCTCGCCGTCGGCGGGCAGGCGTGGCAGTCCTCCGGCGCCTTCGACGTTCTGCTTGCTGCTGTCGGCGGCACGGATGCGTTCCTCAAGGTCTACAAGGACAAGGACGCCAAGTTCGCCGCCGGACCGGAGATCGCCAAGGTGTTCAAGGCCGCGGACGACGCCCGCAAGATGGCCAAGAACACCAATGTGCAGGACTGGAACCAGGCGACCAATATGGTCATCACCGGCAAGGCCGGCGGCCAGATCATGGGCGACTGGGCGCAAGGCGAATTCCAGGTCGCCGGCAAGACCGCCGGCAAGGACTATACCTGTCTGCCGGGCCTCGGCCTCAACGAAGTGATCGCCACCGGCGGCGACGCCTTCTACTTCCCGTTGCTCAAGGACCCCGAAAAGGCCAAGGCGCAGGAGGTGCTGGCCCAGACCTTGCTTGATCCCAAGACCCAGGTCGCCTTCAACCTCAAGAAAGGCTCGCTGCCGGTGCGCGGCGACGTCGATCTCAATGCGGCCAATGACTGCATGAAAAAGGGTCTGGCGATCCTGGCCAAAGGCGCCGTCATCCCGTGGACGGACCAGCTTTTGTCGCAGGACAGCCAGAAGCAGAAGGAGGACCTGTTCTCCGAATTCTTCGCCAAGCAGGACATGACGCTTGAAGAGGCGCAGAAGCGCTTCGCCGCCATCATCGCTTCGGCCGATTGACCACCGGCGCCCCCGCCAGCTCCCGGCCCCCGCCTATCCGGGGTCGGGAGCATGATGCCCTCCTTGTCCAGCCAGGCGATATGAGCAAGAGCGAACGCCCCAACCAGCTGTTTCGCAACCTCAATGCGAAGATCGCGTCGATCCCGATGATCCTGACCGCGGGGGTGGTGTTCGTCGGCGGCACGGTCTGGACGGTGCTTTATTCCTTCACCAGCTCAAAGCTATTGCCGCGGCTGAATTTTGTCGGGCTCGACCAGTATTACCGGCTGTGGTCGACATCGCGCTGGCTGGTCTCGATCGAGAACCTTGCGATCTACGGCGTGATCTCGCTGGTGTTCTCGCTGGTCATCGGCTTCCTGCTTGCCGCGCTTCTCGACCAGAAGATCCGCTTCGAGGACGTCTTCCGCACCATCTTCCTCTATCCGTTCGCGCTCTCCTTCATCGTCACCGGCCTGGTCTGGCAATGGCTGCTCAATCCGGATTTCGGCATACAGCGCGTGGTGCGCGACCTCGGCTGGACGAGCTTCAGTTTCGACCCGCTCTACAATTCCAGCCTCGTTATCTATGGCATCTCGATCGCCGCGCTCTGGCAGGGCACCGGGCTGATCATGTGCCTGATGCTGGCCGGTCTGCGCGGCATCGACGAGGATATCTGGAAGGCCGCGAGGGTCGACGGCATACCGACCTGGAAGACCTATCTGTTTATCGTCATCCCGATGATGCGGCCGGTGTTCATCACCACGCTGGTGATCATCGCCGCCGGCATCGTCAAGGTCTACGATCTCGTCGTGGCGCAGACCAGCGGCGGGCCGGGCATCGCCTCCGAAGTGCCGGCGAAGTACGTCTACGACTACATGTTCTTCGCCCAGAATCTCGGCCAGGGTTTTGCCGCCTCGACCATGATGCTGCTGTCGGTCGTGATTGTCATCGTGCCATGGGCCTATCTCGAATTCGGAGGGCGCAAACGTGGCTGACGTGACCTCCCCAAGCGCGACCTCGCAAGCGCCCCGGAACGCTGCCGGACCGAGCGGGCCGAAACCGCGGCATGTTTTCTCCCGGCGCAACATCTTCCTCTACGGCACGCTGATCGTCGTGGCGCTCTACTATCTCCTGCCGCTCTACGTGATGATCGTCACGTCGCTGAAAGGCATGCCGGAAATCCGCCTCGGCAATATCTTCTCGCCACCGATGGAGATCACCTTCGAGCCATGGGTAAAGGCCTGGGCGACCGCCTGCACCGGCCTCAACTGCGACGGACTTTCGCGCGGCTTCTGGAATTCGGTGCGCATCACCGTGCCGTCCGTCATCCTGTCGATCGCGATCGCTTCGGTGAACGGCTACGCCCTGGCCAACTGGCGCTTCAAGGGCGCCGACACCTTCTTCATCATCCTGATCGTCGGCGCCTTTATCCCCTATCAGGTGATGATCTATCCGATCGTCATCATCCTGCGCGAGATCGGCATCTATGGCACGCTGACCGGCCTGGTGATCGTGCATTCGATCTTCGGCATGCCGATCCTGACGCTCTTGTTCCGCAATTATTTCACCTCGATGCCGGAAGAGCTGTTCCGGGCGGCGCGTGTCGACGGCGCCGGCTTCTGGGGCATCTATCTACGCATCATGCTGCCGATGTCGCTGCCGATCTTCGTCGTCGCCATCATCCTGCAGGTGACCGGCATCTGGAACGACTTCCTGTTCGGCGTCGTCTACACGCGGCCCGACACCTATCCGATGACGGTGCAGCTCAACAACATCGTCAATTCGGTGCAGGGCGTGAAGGAATACAATGTCAACATGGCGGCCACCATCCTGACCGGCCTTGTTCCGCTGATCGTCTATTTCGTGTCCGGCAAGCTGTTCGTGCGCGGCATCGCTGCCGGCGCGGTGAAAGGATGATGATGGCAGCAGCAATCGCCAATCCCAGCGTCTCGATCCAGGACCTGTCGCTCAATTTCGGCGCGGTATCGGTGCTCAAGACGCTCAATCTCGACGTCGCCGAAGGCGAGTTCGTCGTGCTTTTGGGACCATCCGGCTGCGGCAAGTCCACTTTGCTCAATTGCATCGCCGGCCTGCTCGACATCTCCGATGGCCGCATCTTCATCAAGGGCAAGAACGTCACCTGGGAAGAGCCCAAGGACCGCGGCATCGGCATGGTGTTCCAGTCCTACGCGCTCTATCCGCAGATGACGGTGGAGAAGAATCTGTCCTTTGGCCTGCGTGTCGCCGGCGTGCCGAAGGACGACATTGCCAAGCGCATCGCGCGCGCCTCGGAAATCCTGCAGATCGAGCCGCTCTTGCAGCGCAAGCCGATGGCGCTTTCCGGCGGTCAGCGCCAGCGCGTGGCGATCGGGCGCGCGCTGGTGCGCGACGTCGACGTGTTCCTATTCGACGAGCCGCTCTCCAACCTCGACGCCAAGCTGCGCTCGGAACTGCGGGTCGAGATCAAACTTTTGCACCGCAGGCTGAAGAACACGATGATCTACGTCACGCACGACCAGATCGAAGCGATGACGCTCGCCGACCGGATCGCCGTCATGAAAGGCGGCGTCATCCAGCAGCTCGACGCGCCGCAGGTCATCTACAACCGGCCGGTCAACCGTTTCGTTGCCGGCTTTCTCGGCTCGCCGGCAATGAATTTCCTCAAAGGCCAGTTGGAGCCGGGCGATGCGCCGGCGTTCAAGGCCGACGGCATCTCGGTGCCGCTCGGCCGTTACCAATTCGAAGGCGACGGCGGCCGCGCGCCCAAGCCTTGCGTCTTCGGCATACGGCCAGAGCACATTGTGCTTGGCGAAGCCGCCAGAGCCATGCCTTTCACCGCCGAAACCAGCGTTGAGATCGTCGATCCGATGGGCTCCGACACGCTGGTGTGGACCAAGCTCGGCGGCCAGATCATCTCCTTCCGCGTCGAGGCGGACAAGGTGCTGCGCAACGGCGATGCGATCCGCATCGGCTTCGACCCCGCGCGCGCCTCTGTGTTCGACGCCGAAACCGACGAGCGGCTTTAACCTCCCAGACCACCCAAGCAGAACGGACAACTCAGATGAACTGGTCATTCCAACTTTACAGTGCGCGAAATTTCCTGCCGTGGACGAAGGTGCTGAAAATGCTCGGCGAGCTCGGCTATGCCGAGGTCGAGGGTTTCGGCGGCGTCTATGACGATCCCAGGGCCTTCCGCGCCGAACTCGACAAGAACGGGCTGGCAATGCCGACCGGCCATTTCTCGATCGACGCGCTGGAGAAGGATTTCGACGGCGTGCGCAAGATTGCCGATGCCCTCGGCGTCACGTTATTGATCTGCCCCTACCTGATGCCCGACGCGCGGCCGTCGGACGCCGCCGGCTGGCGCGGTTTCGGCGAGCGTCTGGCCAAGGTCGGCGAGACGGCGAAGAAGGCAGGCTACGGCTTTGCCTGGCACAACCACGATTTCGAGTTCAAGGCGCTCGCCGACGGCTCGCTGCCGCAGGACCATATCCTGTCGGCCGCGCCCGATATCGGCTGGGAGATGGACGTCGCCTGGGTGATCCGCGGCGGCGCCGATCCGCTGCCGTGGATCGAAAAGCACGGCAAGCGCATCAGCGCGGTCCACGTCAAGGATATGGCCAAACCGGGGGAGGGCCTGGACGAGGACGGCTGGTCGGATGTCGGCCACGGCACCATCGACTGGGCAGGCCTGTTCAAGACATTGCGCGCCAAAAGCGCCGCGAAATATTTCATCATGGAACAGGACAACCCCAACGACATCGAGCGCTATGCACGACGCTCGATCGCGACAGCCAAGAGCTGGCAGGAGTAACGGAAATGGCAGACAAACTTGGCGTCGGTGTCATCGGCTGCGGCAACATCTCGAAAGCGTATTTCTCGCTCTCGCCGCTCTTCCGCGGCATCAAGATGCGCGCCTGCGCGGATATCAACATGGAGGCCGCGAAGGCGCGCGCGAAGGAGTTCAAGCTCCGCGCCGAGACGGTCAACGACCTGCTCAAGGACGACGAGATCGACATCATCGTCAACCTGACCATTCCGGCGGTGCATTACGAGGTGTCGAAAGCCGTGCTTGATGCCGGCAAGCACGTCTATTCGGAAAAGCCCTTCGTACTGTCCGTGAAGGAAGGACAAGACCTGAAAAGCCGGGCCGAGAAGAAGGGCCTGCGCATCGGTTCGGCGCCCGACACCTTCCTCGGCGGCGCGCATCAGCTTGTGCGCGAGCTGATTGACAGCGGCAGGCTCGGGGCGATCACCAGCGGCACCTGCCATGTCATGAGCCACGGCATGGAGCACTGGCACCCCAACCCGGACTTCTTCTTCCAGCCGGGCGCCGGTCCGGTGCTCGACATCGGGCCTTATTATGTCACCAATCTGATCCAGCTGATCGGACCGGTGAAGCAGGTGACGGCGTTCACCGCAACGCCGGCCAAGGAGCGCACCATCAGCTCCAAGCCGCGCGCGGGCGAAAAAATCCCTGTCAACACGCCGACCACCATCCATGCCCTGCTCGAGTTCGAAAATGGCGCGGTGGTGACGCTCAACACCAGCTGGGACGTCTGGAGCCACGGCCACGCGCCGATGGAGCTTTACGGTGAGGCCGGCACTGTCTTCGTACCGGATCCGAATTTCTTCGGCGGCGAGGTGCGCTTCACCGACGGCGCCAAGCCGGTCAAGAAGCTGCCGAAATGGCACCATCCATTCGGCGTTCCGAACGAGATGCACGGCCACGGCATGATGGCCAACTACCGCACGGCAGGGCTTGCCGACATGGCGATCGCGATCAGCGAAGGGCGGCCGCATCGCTGCTCGATGGAGCTGGCGCTGCATGCCGTCGACGTCATGACCGGTATCCTGCGCGCCGGCGAAAGCGGGAAGGTCGTCGCCATGCAGACGACCTGCGAGCGGCCGGCGGCACTTGGCATCAAGGAAGCGAAGGCGCTGCTCGCCAAGAAAAAGTAAGCTTGGACGATTATCGATAATTTTTCAAAACTCCCTCTCCCCGTTTCGTCGGGGAGGGGGTAAGGAGAGGGCGAGCATCGATTCAATCGTTCCATGCGGCATTCCCACGCCGCCCGATCCCGAGGATTTCCCATGCCCTACATCGCCGCCGAAAACCGCTACGAAAAGATGGTCTACAATCGATGCGGGCGCTCCGGCCTGAAGCTGCCGGCGATCTCGCTCGGCCTGTGGCACAATTTCGGCAATGACACGCCGCACAAGACCAAGCAGGCGATCGTGCGCAAGGCCTTCGACCTCGGCATCACGCATTTCGACCTCGCCAACAATTACGGCCCGCCGCCCGGCTCGGCCGAGACGGCCTTCGGCGAGATATTGCGCACTGATTTCGCCGCCTATCGCGACGAGCTGATCATCTCCAGCAAGGCCGGCTACGAGATGTGGGCCGGTCCCTATGGCGAATGGGGCAGCCGCAAATATGTGCTGGCCAGCCTCGATCAGAGCCTGAAGCGCATGGGGCTCGACTATGTCGATATCTTCTACTCGCACCGCTTCGATCCGGAGACGCCGCTCGAAGAAACGATGGGCGCGCTCGACCATGCGGTGCGCTCCGGCAAGGCGCTCTATGCCGGCATCTCGTCTTACAATTCGCAACGCACGCGCGAAGCGGCCGACATCCTGAAGCGGCTCGGTACGCCTTGCCTGATCCACCAGCCGAGCTATTCGATGCTCAACCGCTGGGTCGAGGAGGACGGGCTGCTCGACACGCTGGAGGGGCTCGGCATCGGCTCGATCGTGTTCTCGCCGCTGGCCCAGGGCATGCTGACCGACAAATATCTCGGCGGCATTCCGGACGGCAGCCGGGCCAGCCAGAGCAAGTCGCTGCGGCCGGCCTTCATCAACGATCAATCGATCGCCAACATCAAGGCGCTCAACGAAATCGCCAAGAAGCGAGGCCAGACGCTGGCGCAGATGGCGCTGGCCTGGGTGCTGCGCAAGGGCCGCGTGACCACGGCGCTGATCGGCGCCAGCCGGCCGGAACAGGTCGAGGATTGCGTCGGCGCGCTCAAGGCGCTCGACTTCAGCGACGCCGAACTCGCCGAGATCGACACCTACGCACGCGAGTCCGATATCAATTTGTGGGCGGCTTCGGCAGAACGCAAGGGTCCGCCCAAGAAGTAGCGGTTAGCCGGCGAAGGTTGCTTGCTGCTCGCGGCTCTGCAGGAACCACTGCGGAAACAGTGGCAAAAAGCTTCGTTCGTCGCTATCTCATGGAGACCGAGACCGTTCGCATATGCCAACCGTGTGCGAACGGCGCCATGAGTGGACCCGCAATGATGACGGCAAGGACTACGCTGACCAAGAACCAGCTGTGCGTGCTCGAGAAGCTCGAGGCATCCAGCGGGCCGCTCAGCGCCTATACGCTGCTCGACCAGTTGCGCGAGCGCGGCTTTCGCGCGCCGCTGCAGGTCTACCGCGCATTGGACACGCTGGTGAAGTCGGGTTTCGTGCACCGGCTGGAAAGCATCAACTCTTTCGTCGCCTGCGCCGAGCCGCACGACCACAGCCATTCGATGACCGCCTTCGCAATCTGTGACAATTGTGGCCAGGTGACCGAGATGTCGGACCACGATGTCGGCCATCGGCTGGATGAATGGGTGCGCTCGACGGGGTTTGCCGCGAAGAAGGCGGTGATCGAGTTTCGGGGTGTATGCGCCAAGTGCCGGGCTGAGGCTGCTTAGCCTCAACGCCGCCTTGCTTCTTGCTTCGCCCGTGGATGACGAGGCAGAGAGCCATCAATGCGCCTCGTCCCAATTGTGGGCGGCGCGTGCGTCGACATGCAGCGGCACCGACATCGACACGGCCGGCATCGGCGCGTTTTCCATCACGCGGCGCACCACGGGAAGCGTCGCCTCGACCTCCTCGTCCACCGTCTCGAAGATCAGTTCGTCATGCACCTGCAAAAGCATGCGGGCCGACAGCTTTGCCTTTTCCAGCGCCTCTTCCATATGCACCATGGCGCGGCGGATGATGTCGGCGGCGGTGCCCTGCAGTCTGGCGTTGATCGAGGCGCGTTCGTTGAAGGCGCGGATCGAGGGATTGGACGACCGTATCTCGGGATAGTGGATGCGGCGGCCGAAGATGGTTTCGACAAAGCCATGCTCGCGCGCATAGGCCTTGGTCTCCTCGATATAGTCGCGGATACCCGGGAAGCGTTCGAAATAGCGCTTGATATAAGCGCTTGATTCTTCGCGCGGGATCGACAGCTGGTTGGCGAGACCGAAGGCCGAGATGCCGTAGATGATACCGAAATTGATCGCCTTGGCGCGCCGGCGCACCTCCGACGGCATGCCTTCAACCGGCACGTTGAACATCTCGGAGGCGGTGATGGCATGGATGTCGGCGCCGTCGGCGAAGGCCTGCTTGAGCTGCGGGATCTCGGCGACATGCGCCAGCACGCGCAGCTCGATCTGGCTGTAGTCGGCCGAGACCAGCTTGTGGCCCTTCTCGGCGATGAAAGCGGTCCGGATCTTGCGGCCCTCGGCCGTGCGCACCGGAATGTTCTGCAGATTGGGATCGGAGGACGACAGTCGGCCCGTCGTCGTCGCGGCCAGCGCGTAGGAGGTGTGGACGCGATTGGTGTTGGGATTGATGAAGCCGGGCAGCGCGTCGGTATAGGTCGATTTCAGCTTGGTCAGCTGACGCCAGTCGACGATCTTGCGCGGCAATTCATGACCTTCCGCCGCGAGCTCTTCCAGAAGCTGCGCCGAGGTGGACCATTGGCCGGTCTTGGTCTTCGAGCCGCCCGGCAGGCCCATCTTGCCGAACAAGATGTCGCCGAGCTGCTTGGGCGAACCGATGTTGATGCGCTCGCCGACAATGCCGTAGATTTCCTCCTCGGCACGCGCGGCGCCTTGCGCCAGTTCGCCCGACAGCCGCGACAGGATCTGGCGGTCGACCGAGATGCCGCGCTGCTCCATGCGGGCCAGCACCGGCACCAGCGGCCGCTCCAGCCGCTCATAGACCGAAACCAGTCCCTTGGCGGCGAGCCTGGGCTTCAGCACCTGCCAGACCCTGAGCGTGATATCGGCCTGCCCGGCGGCATAGAGGGTCGCGCGTTCGATATCGACCTGATCGAAACCGACGGCGCTCTTGCCCGACCCGGCAAGCTCCTTCTTCGAGGCCGGCGTATGGCCGAGCCACTTTTCCGAAAGCCCGGCCAGGTCGTGATGCCCGACCGTGCCGGCGTCGAGCACATAGGAGATCAGCATGGTGTCGTCGAACGGGCCGACCTCGATGCCGTGCCGGCTCATCACGACGATGTCGTATTTCATGTCCTGGACGATCTTGAGGACCGACTTGTCCTCGAGCAGCGGCTTCAACAGCGCCAGCGCCTCGCGGACCGGTATCTGGTTCTCCAACTGGCCGCCGCCAAGCAGGTCGCCATTGCCGCTCTTGTGGATGAGCGGCACGTAGACGGCCCGGCCTGGTGCCGTCGCCATCGACAGGCCGATCAGATCGGCCTGCATCGGATCGGATGACGTGGTCTCGGCTTCGAAGGCCAGGATGCCGGCGTCGCGGGCTTCGGCAATCCAGGATTTCAGCGTGGCGGCATCGCGAATGGCCTGATAGGCCGACATGTCGATCTTGCTTGCCGAGGCTCTTTCCAACCGCAGCGCCGACAGGAGCGATGGGGTGTCACCTTGCGGCGGTGCGTCCTCTCCCCTTGTCGGCGCGGCGGGTTTCGCAGCGTCGCTAGAGGCGGCCGCTCGTGGCGCCGAAGGGGCGCCGGCGCCGACATCGGGGCCATGTGCGTTGTCGGCGCGCTCGATGGTCACGGCGGAAGCCTGGACGTCGCCGATCTCGGTCGCCGTCGCTTCGGCGACGCGGCGCGTCAGCGTGGTGAACTCCATCGTCTTCAGAAAACCGATCAGCTTCGGCCCGTCCGGCGCCCGCAGCACCAGTTCGTCCAGCCCTTCCTTCATAGGCACGTCGTTCTTCAGCGTCACCAGCTGGCGCGAGATGCGCGCCTTGTCGGCATTGGCGATGATGGTTTCGCGGCGCTTGTCCTGCTTGATCTCGGAAGCGCGCGCCAGCAGTCCGTCGAGGTCGCCGAACTGCTCCAGGAGCTGCGCCGCGGTCTTCGGGCCGATGCCGGGCACGCCCGGCACATTGTCGACGGAGTCGCCAGTCAGCGCCTGCAGGTCGATCATCTTTTCAGGCGGCACGCCCCATTTTTCGATCACTTCGGGAATGCCGATCTGGCGGTCCTTCATCGGGTCGTACATGCCGACAGTAGGGCCAACGAGCTGCATCAGATCCTTGTCGGACGAGATGATGGTGGTGTCGGCGCCGGTTTCGCAGGCAAGCCGGCAATAGGTGGCGATGATGTCGTCGGCCTCGAAACCCTCCATCTCGATGCACGGCAGGTTGAAGGCGACCGTCGCCTGCCGGATCAGGCCGAATTGCGGGATCAGGTCTTCCGGCGGCGCGGAGCGGTTGGCCTTGTATTCGGGGTAGAGATCGTTGCGGAAGGTCTTCGACGAATAATCGAAAACGACGGCGAAATGCGTCGGCACCACACCTACATTGGTGTTGCGGGCATCCTGCATCAGCTTCCAGACCATATTGCAGAAGCCAAGCACCGCATTGGTCGGCAGGCCGTCGGATTTGCGGTTGAGCGGCGGCAGTGCGTGGTAGGCACGGAAAATGTAGCCAGAGCCGTCGACAACGAAGAGATGATCGCCTTTTTTCATGCCGGCAGGGATAGCGCGGCCGGGCTTCGCGGTCCATGCCAAAGGCTGAACAAACCGTTGGCTCCGGCAACACCCTGACAGAGATGGCCGGCGCGTTTTGGGCGATCACGGTCACGTTACAAAAGTGTAATTTTCGTGCCCTTGAATCGCCACGTTCACAGACCCAAATAAATGTCATCGGCAGTTTTCGCCGAAGTCCGGACCAAGGCCCGTCCCCCGCCTATTCCGGGCAACTGCGGCAGCCTATCCCCCCTCTCCGGGCTGCCGCAACGTTTCGAGTAAAAGACCGCCGTGGTTCCCCCTCCACCACGGCGGTCTTTTTTTGCCTTGTATCCGGCTTGGTCCAACGATCGCGGCTTTTCGTTTTCCGCCCGGAGCTTTAGGGTCGGCGCAAAACGCGAAAGGCCCCTAAATGTCCCGTATTTCCCCCGTCCTCGACCGCCTCGACCAGAATCTCGACCAGAGCCTGGAACGGCTGTTCGGCCTGCTCGGCATCAAGTCGATCTCGACCGATCCGGCCTTTGCCGCCGATTGCCGCAAGGGCGCCGAATGGCTGGTGGCCGAGCTAAAGCTAATCGGCTTCGACGCGAGTGTGCGCGACACGCCCGGACATCCGATGGTGGTAGCGCATCATGAAGGACCGGCGGGTGCCCCGCATGTGCTGTTCTACGGCCACTACGATGTGCAGCCGGTCGATCCGATCGAGCTGTGGGAAACCGACCCGTTCGCGCCGTCGATCAAGGAGATCGAACCCGGTCGCAAGGTCATCACCGGCCGCGGTTCAGCCGACGACAAGGGACAATTGATGACCTTTGTCGAGGCCTGCCGCGCCTGGAAACAGGTGCATGGCAATTTGCCGTGCCGCGTCACCATCCTGTTCGAAGGCGAGGAAGAATCCGGCTCGCCGTCGTTGAAGCCCTTCCTCGAGGCCAATGCGTCCGAGTTGAAGGCCGATTTCGCCTTGGTTTGCGACACCAGCATGTGGAACCGCGAGACGCCGTCGATCTGCGTGTCGCTGCGCGGCATGGTCGGCGAGGAAGTTACCGTCAAGGCGGCCAACCGCGACCTGCATTCGGGCCTCTATGGCGGTCCGGCCGCCAACCCGATCCGCATCCTGGCCAAGGTGCTTGCCGACGTTCACGACAAGGACGGCCATATCACCATTCCGGGCTTCTATGACGGCGTGGAGGAGACGCCGACACAGGTGCTGAAGTCCTGGGAGGGGCTTGGCGAGACCGCCGAGACCTTCCTCGGCCCGGTCGGGCTCTCCATTCCGGCCGGCGAGAAGGGCCGTTCGGTGCTCGAGCTCACCTGGGCGCGGCCGACCGCCGAGTTCAACGGGATCATCGGCGGCTATACCGGCAAAGGCTTCAAGACGGTGATCGCGGCGGAAGCGTCGGCGAAAGTCTCGTTCCGCCTTGTCCACAAGCAGGACCCGAAGAAGATCCGCGCCGCTTTCCAAGCCTTCGTGCGCGCGCGCATTCCGGGCGACTGCTCGGTCGAGTTCCAGCCGCATGGCGGCTCGCCGGCGATCCAGCTTTCCTACGACTCGCCGTTCCTGGCCAAGGCCAAGGACGCGCTGTCCGACGAATGGGAAAAGCAGGCCGTCACCACCGGCGGCGGCGGCTCCATTCCCGTGGTCGGCGATTTCCAGACCTATCTCGGCATGGAATCGCTGCTGGTCGGCTTCGGCCTTGATGACGACCGCATCCACTCGCCCAACGAGAAGTACGAGCTCACCTCGTTCCACAAGGGACAGCGCTCCTGGGTGCGCATTCTCGATGCGCTGACCCGCTGAGCCGACGTTTCACGAAAGAGGCGACATTCAACTTTCTGTTGATTTTTCTCCGGATCGCGGCGAGGACGGTTAGGCCGCGACCCGGAGAAGAGAATGACCGCCGATATCCGTTTTCATAAGAACGATCTGCCCGACCTCGCCCACTACAATGTCGGGGCGGTGGCGATCGACACGGAAACGCTGGGGCTCAACCCGCACCGCGACCGGCTCTGCGTGGTGCAGATCTCACCCGGCGACGGCAGTGCCGACGTCATCCAGATCGCGCCCGGGCAGAAGAAGGCTCCGAACCTCGTCAGCCTGCTCAGGAATCGGGCCATCACCAAGCTGTTCCACTACGGTCGCTTCGATATCGCCGTGCTCTACAACGCTTTCGGCGTGATGGCCGAGCCGGTGTTCTGCACCAAGATCGCCTCGCGGCTGACGCGCACCTATACCGACCGGCACGGGCTTAAGGATCTCTGCAACGAACTGCTCGGCATCGGCTTGTCGAAGGCGCAGCAATCGTCAGACTGGGCGGCCGAAACGTTGTCGCCCGAGCAGCTCGAATATGCCGCCTCCGACGTGCTCTACCTGCATCGCCTGCGCGACGTGCTTGCCACGCGCCTCGCGCGCGAGGGCCGCACCAAGGAGGCGGATGCCTGCTTCCGGTTCCTGCCGACACGGGCCAAGCTCGATCTGATGGGCTGGGCGGAGGAAGACATCTTCGCGCATAGCTGACGGAACCCGCAGCCGCGTGGGACGTTTCCGCTAGCCGACGATTGGGGAGGGAATGATATGGCAGAGCGCAAACCGATAGCGAGCGCGCCTAAGGACGGCTCGAAGGTCACGATCCTATGGAAGGACGCCGACGGCGTCGTCAATGAATCGATCGGCCAGTATCGCGATGGCGGCTGGTGGGTCTACACCGACAGCGACACGCAAAAGAAGGTCGATGCGACCAGCTGGCGGCCGGCCTCCGACGACGGCGATGACGAGTAGCGCGGTTGTCGGCTTTCGCATAGCTTGAAGCCGTTGATCGCGAAGGCGATTCGGAGCCGTGCTCCGCTCTCGTCCTTTGCCTGGAGGAACCACGCATGGGTATCGAAAGTCTTCTCGTCTTCATCATCATCGGCGCCATCGCCGGCTGGCTCGCCGGCCTGATCGTATCGGGCTTCGGCTTCGGCCTGCTCGGCAACATCGTCGTCGGCATCATCGGCGCCTTCATCGCCGGCTGGCTTTTTCCAAAATTCGGCTTCGCCATCGGCGGCGGCATCCTCGCGTCCATCATCAACGCTACGATCGGCGCCGTCATCCTCCTGGTGCTGGTCAAGGTCCTGAAGCGAGCGTGACGCTCCAATCCATCGTTTAACGCAATTCCGGGTCCTGGAATTGCTGCAAAGGAGCGCGCCGTGAAACAGAACACGCTTTATCTGATCATCGGCGCGCTCGTGGTCGTGGTCATCGCGCTCGGCGTCTACGTCTACCGCGAGCAGAGCAAGCCGAAAGGCGTCGAGCTCAAGATCGACGACAAGGGGATCTCGATCCAGCAGAATTGAGCAAGTGTGACCGCAGCCGGCATCTTGTAAGGGCTCGACCGGCTTCGCGAGACGATATTGCCGCGCGGGGCCGGCAAAAAAGCAGCTTCATAAAATCGTAAGGGTTTTCAAAAGGCTGCATAAACCCTGCTTTAACGCGCCTTTAAACCGCCGCATCTAATCTGCAATCCGAACGCCATCGGCACCGGGGCAGCAGCAAGAGCGCATGGCGAACCGCAGAGACAGTCGCATCGAACCAAGCTTCGAGGGCTCGCCACGCGCGAAATCCTCCGATGGCTTTTCGGTCAGCGAGGAGGATCGCGTCATGCCGGCCAGCCGCAAATCCGCGTCAAAGGGCAGATCCGCCAAGACGAAATCGCGCGGCCGCAGCCGTGGCCGGAGCGAAAGCCGGCGCGGCCTGCTCGGCATCGCCACGCGGCTGGTCTATTGGTGCTTCGTGCTGTGCATCTGGGGCGGCATCGCGGTTGCCGGCGTCGTCGTCTATTACGGCGCCAAGATGCCGGCGGCCACCACCTGGTCGATCCCCGACCGCGCCCCCAACATCAAGATCGTCTCGGTCGATGGCGCGCTGATCGCCAATCGCGGCGCGTCCGGCGGCGAGGCCGTCGGGTTGCATGAAATGTCGCCCTATATCCCGGAAGCCGTCGTCGCCATCGAGGACCGCCGCTTCTATTCGCATTTCGGCGTCGATCCGATCGGCCTGTCGCGCGCCATGGTCACCAATTTGCTTGGCCGCCATTTCTCGCAAGGCGGCTCGACGCTGACGCAGCAGCTGGCGAAGAACCTGTTCCTGACGCCGGACCGCACGCTGGAGCGCAAGGTGCAGGAAGTGCTCCTGGCGCTCTGGCTCGAGCACAAGCACACCAAGGACCAGATCCTCGAAATGTACCTCAACCGGGTCTATTTCGGCTCGGGCGCCTATGGCGTCGAAGCGGCCTCGCGGCGCTATTTCGGCAAGAGCGCGCGCGACGTGACGCTGTCCGAGGCAGCCCTGCTGGCGGGCTTGCTCAAGGCGCCGTCCAAGCTTTCGCCGGCGCGCGACCCGAAGGCTGCCGAGGAGCGCGCGCAGCTGGTGCTTGCCGCCATGCGCGAGGAAGGCAAGATCAGCGACAAGGAATACAAGACGGCGCTGAGCGCGCCGGCGACGCGCGCGCCGTCCTACTGGACCGGCTCGGAGAACTATGTCGCCGACACTGTCATGGACGAGCTTCCCGATCTTATCGGCGACGTGCGCGGCGACATCGTCATCAACACCACCGTGGACCTCAACCTGCAGAAGCTCGCCGAGCAGTCGATCCGCCGACTGATCGACGAAAGCGGCAAGAAGCTCAACGTCAGCCAAGGGGCACTGGTCTCGATCGACGATTCCGGCGCGGTGCGCGCCATGGTTGGCGGGTACGACTATTCGACCAGCCAGTTCGATCGCGCCTCGGAAGCGCGCCGGCAGCCGGGCTCGGCCTTCAAGCCGTTTGTCTACATGGCGGCGCTGGAAGCCGGACGCACGCCCGACAGCATTCGCAACGACGCGCCGATCAAGATCGGCAAGTGGACGCCCGACAATTACGGCGGCAAGTATTACGGCAAGGTCACGCTGGCCACGGCGCTCGCCAAGTCGCTGAACTCGGTGGCGGCGCAGCTGACCATGGAGGTCGGGCCTGACGCCGTGGTGGAAGCCGCGCATCGCATGGGCATCCAGTCGGAGCTGCAGGCCAACACATCGATCGCGCTCGGCACTTCGGAAGTGACGCCGCTCGAACTGACATCGGCCTATGTGCCTTTCGCCAATGGCGGCTACAAGCCGGATATCCACTTCATCCAGCGCATCACCACCACCGGCGGCAAGGTGCTTTACGAGAACAATGGCGGCAGCGCGCCGCGGGTCATCAAGCAGGACATCGTCGGCATGATGAACTCGATGATGATGGGCACGGTCGAGTTCGGCTCGGCCAAAAAGGCGGCCTTCAACTGGCCATCGGCCGGCAAGACCGGCACCAGCCAGAATTCGCGCGACGCCTGGTTTGTCGGCTACACCGCGAACCTCACCACGGGCGTGTGGTTCGGCAATGACGACGGCACGGCGATGAAGAAGGTGACCGGCGGCGCCTTGCCGGCACAGGCCTGGCACGAATTCATGGTGGCCGCGCATGAAGGCGTGCCGGTGCGGCCGTTGCCCGGCACCTGGAGATCGACGCCGTCCGATACCATCGTGCCGGATGAGATCCCGTCGGCGGACAACAATCAGCCGGTGCCCGTGCCGCAGGCGACGGTCGGCCAGTCGCAGCCCGCCGCGCAACCGGCGGCAGCCGCCCAGGCGCAACCGCGTCAGGCACCGGCGCGGCAAGCACCGGCGCGGCAGGCACAGCCGGCCGAGACAGTGGATGCCGACGGCTTCGACATGCCGAGCGACAGCGGCGCAACCGCCTCGATCAAGCATCCGGTGCCGCCCGGCGAAGTCGGCGGCCCGACCAAGAAGCGGCGGACCTCGATCCTCGATATCCTTGGCGGCGGCTGACCGACAAGCTCGGTCCCGGCCAGCCGATTGGATAGTGGGTCAGTTTGAAATTTGAGCCGACCAAAAAAACCAAACCAGCAAGATCGCCGCAAATGTCCAGACGGCAACGATGATGGCAAGCCCGGCGCGACTGGTAGGCTTCTCACGTCGGATCGCCTCGGCTCGGAACTCTGCCATAAGTTCGGTAGGCACCAGCTTGACGGCAAGCATAATGCCGAGCGGCACAATGATGAGATCATCTAGATAGCCGATGATCGGAATGAAGTCCGGTATCAGATCAATGGGGCTTAGGGCGTAGGCGGCAATAGAACCGGCTACTGCTTTCGCATACCAGGGAACGCGCGAATCGCGCGCGGCAAGCCACAGCGCCACGACATCGCGCTTAATCGCCCGTGCCCATTGTTTGGCAGAGTTGATAAAGGTCAGACTATCGCTCGCTTCTTGTAAGAGCCGCGCGCCACCAGCGTTTCGGCTTCCTTCGCTTCGATCAGCGCAACGATATCGCCAATCTCCCAAAGCTTTCCAGTCACGCCAGCAGCCATCGCCAGGGTCATGCGCAACGTGGCATGGATGCGAACGAAATCATAGTACATGAAGTGAGTGCGACCGCGTTTGCGTGAGCCTCTACCTTCTTGGAAAAGCCGTTGGTCAGACGCGTGAAGCGGCGCATATGCATCCGCATGGTAGGGTTCTGATCGGGGCGGAATTTTTGGGTTCTGGCGGTGCTCGTGTTGGTCCTCGAACCTCGAGCTGCGTTACAAGTGCCCGGCCTGCTATTGAACGGCGATTGCCGGCAGCCAAGCGCCTGCCCCTTGCGATCTCCTGGCGGCCCCTCGCTATCGTGACCATATTCGGCTAGATCACGCGCCGGAGACCGCGACATGGCCGAGACCGACAGCAGAAAAACCATCGTGCTTACCGGCGCCAGCCGCGGCATCGGCCATGCGACGGTGAAGCGCTTTTCGCGCGAGGGCTGGCGCGTCATCACCTGTTCGCGCCAGGCCTTCGCCGAGGATTGCCCATGGCCGGCCGGCCCGGAGGACCACATCAAGGTCGATCTCGCCGACCAGGAGGATGTCGGTATCGCCGTCTCGGAAATCCGTCATCGGCTGGAGGCGCATGGCGGTCAGCTCCACGCGCTGGTCAACAATGCCGGCATCTCGCCGAAGCTCAAGACCGGCAGCCGCATGGATTCGATCGAAACGCCGATGCATGTCTGGCGCGACGTCTTCCAGGTCAATTTCTTCGCGCCGATCATGCTCGCGCGAGGGTTGTTCAAAGAGTTGGCCGCGGCCAAAGGCTCGATCGTCAACGTCACCTCGATCGCCGGCACAAGGGTGCATCCCTTCGCCGGCACGGCCTATGCGACCTCGAAGGCGGCACTCGGCTCGCTGACGCGCGAGATGGCGCACGACTTCGGTCCGCACGGCATCCGCGTCAACGCGATCGCGCCGGGCGAGATCGACACGGCGATCCTTTCGCCCGGCACCGACAAAATCGTCGAGACGATCCCGCTCAGGCGGCTCGGCGCCACCGCGGAAGTCGCCGACATCATCTTCTTCCTGTGCTCGCAGCAGGCTTCCTATGTGACGGGCTCGGAAATCCATATCAATGGCGGCCAGCACGTCTAGGGCGGCTGACGTCACCCGGCCATGGTGAGAACAGCCTTGCCACTGAAGCTGCGTTGCCTCAGCGCCTCCAGGGCTTGGGCCATGTTTGTCCACGGCATAGTCATGGCGACGCGGGTCTCCAGCCTGCCGGCCGCGACCAGGCCAAGCAACGCGGCGATGTCGGCGCCGATGCCGACGCCGGACGTGTAGTAAGCGAAGGTCTGCAGCCTTGCCCCTTCGTGACCCGGAACGAACTGGCGGAAGCCGATCGGTGTCGGTTCGCCGCTGCTCGAGCCGAACATGACGATCGTGCCGCCTGGCGCGATGTGCCCGATCGCATGCGTGAGGCTTTCGCCGCCGACCGATTCCGTGATCAGCGAAAACGGCCCTTCGGCCTGTTCGATCGAGTCGACGACCTGCCCGGCGCCGAGGCGGCGAAGATCGTCGGCATGCCGGGCGGTGGCGACCGCGGTCACTAAAGCGCCTTGCTCACGCGCGAGCTGGACCTGAAAACGGCCGACCGCGCCGCTGGCGCCGGTGATCAGAACCTGCTGCCCGGCCAGATCACCGCTATGACGCAAAGTCCTGAGCGCCGTGGTGCCGGCGACCGGCAGCGTGGCTGCTGAAGCGAAGCTGACGTTGTCCGGCACGATGGCGAGGCGGTCCGTCGAGACGGCGACGCGTTCGGCCCAGCCGGCCTCGTCGACCAGAGCTACGACCCGGCTGCCGACAGGAGGGCCGGAGCCATCGGCCGCCGCGCGTTCCACGATCCCGACGATATCCTGTCCCGGTATCCAGCCGTCGGGCCGTATGCTGAGCAGCCGCAGCTCGCCACGATTCAACGATGTTGCATGAACAGAGACCAATGCTTCATTTTCGCAAAACTTTGGCTCGTCAATCTCGGAGAGCTTGAGCCTGTTGGGGCTGTCGGAAGAAATAGCCAGAGCGAACATGGGCCACCTTTTTTGGAATGGGCGGTTGGGCGCGATCGTTTGCGCCGATAACGGTCCAAAACCCTATCGATTTTAAAGCGCGAAGAATTTAGTTATAAAGCCAAATGATCGCTAAAAGCAGTCAAGTATGAGGCAGCCTCTCCAGTGGCCCTGGCTGGATTTCGATGTCGACGACGTGAGCGCGCCGGCCATCGCCGTGCGCGTCGACGTTACCGAGACCAGGGCTGAGGTGCGCGAGCATTGGCACCGCAAGGGGCAACTCGTCTTCGCGCTCGGCGGCGGCGTTACCTGCCGCGTTCCCAGCGGCCTGTGGATGGTGCCGCCGCATTGCGGGGTATGGGTGCCAAGCACCATGCAGCACAGCAACATCGCGACCGCCAATGCGCGGATCTTCTTCGTCTATATCGAACCGGGCTCGGCCGACTTGCCCGAGCGATGCTGCACGCTTTCGATCTCGCCGTTCTTACGCGAGCTGATCATCGAACTGTCGGATTGCGCGCCAGACGACGCAAGATGCGCTTTCCTGGGAAAGATCCTGCTTGCCGAATTGCCGCTGATGCCGGTGCAGCAATTGCATCTGCCGATCTCGGCGGAGCCGCGCCTGCGGCGGATCGCCGAAACCTTGGCGGAGGATCCCGCCGACCGCAGCACACTGGCGGAGTGGGCAAGACGCGTGGCGCTCAGCGAGAGCAGCCTGGCGCGCCTCGTGGTGAAAGAGACGGGCTTAAGCTTCGGGCGCTGGCGCCAGCAATTGCACCTGATCGTCGCTCTGCGCGAACTGGCCGCGGGCGCCAGCGTGCAACGGGTCTCGGGCGATCTCGGCTATGAATCCGTCACCGCCTTCATCACCATGTTCAAGAAGGCGCTGGGCAAGCCGCCGGCCAAATATCTCAGCGACATCGCTCAAAACGGCGGCTCCGCATTCGCGGGCTGATACGCCTCAAGCGGGCTGCGGCTTGGCCTCGATCGCGGGCTCGACCGGAATGGCGGCTTTGCCGGTCACGACCTCGACGATGCCGCGCGCGATCTCGCGCTCGCCCATGATCACGGTGTCGGCGCCGAGACCTTTCAGATGCTCGACCTCGGCATCGGAATGGGCGCGGGCGATAACATTGATCGCGGGATTGGCCGCGCGGGCCCTGAGCACAACCTGCCCCGCCTCGAAGGCGTTGGGGATGGCGAGGATCAGACGCCTGGCGCCTTCCGGGTTGGCGGCCGCGAAGACATCCCCATTGGCGGCGTTGCCGGCCACGGTCTCGACGCCGTCGGCCTTGAGCCTTGCCAGCGTCTTGTCGGCATCCTCGATGACCAGAAAGGGCAGGGCGGCCTCCTTCAGCGCGGAGCCGACCAGGCTGCCGACCCGGCCGTAACCGATCAGGATGGAATGGCCGGTCAGCGCGGTTTTCGGCGGCGGGCCGTCGTCTCTCGTTGACGATGCCGCGACCGAGGCGACCTGGCCAGGCTCGGTCGCCGGGCCGATCGGCCTTTTCTCCTCGGCCGGCGGCGCCTTGCCGGCACGCTTCTCCAGCCACGGCTTCATCCAATCGATCGCGAGGAACATCAGCGGGTTGAGCAGGATCGACAGGATGGCGCCGGCGAGGATCAGGTCACGGCCTTGTTCGGGCAGCAGTTTCAGGCCGACGCCAAGCTCGGCCAGGATGAAGGAGAATTCGCCGATCTGGGCAAGGCTGGCCGAAATCATCAGCGCCGTCGCGATCGGGTAGCGGAACACGATGACGATGATGAAGGCGGCGATCGACTTGCCGATGACGATGATGGCCAAAGTGGCCAGGATCGGCCAGCCATTGCTGATCAGGCTGAACGGATCGAACAGCATGCCGACAGAGACGAAGAACAGCACCGAAAAGGCATCGCGCAGCGGCAGCGATTCTTCGGCCGCGCGGTGGCTGAGTTCGGACTCGCTCATGATCATGCCGGCAAAGAAGGCGCCAAGCGCAAGCGAGACGCCAAACAGTTTTGCCGCGCCGAAAGCGACGCCGAGCGCGATGGCCAGGACCGCGAGCCGGAACAGCTCGCGCGAGCCGGTATGGGCGACATAATGCAGGATCCACGGGATCACCCTGCGGCCGACCACCAGCATGACGACGACGAAGGCGGCGACCTTGGCCAGCGTCAGGCCGACGACGCCCCATATGCCGTAGCTGGCTGGCAGCGAGAGCAGGCTGGCATGGTCCTCGACCTGCGGCTGGCCGCCCAGCACGCCGGCGAGCGCCGGCAACAGCACCAGCGCCAGCACCATGGCCAGATCCTCGACGATCAGCCAGCCGACGGCGATGCGGCCGCGCTCGGTCTCGATCAGTCGCCGTTCCTGGAGCGCGCGCAACAGCACGACGGTCGAGGCAACCGAGAGCGCCAGGCCAAAGACCAGGCCGGCGCCCAAGGACCAGCCGAGCATCCAGGCCAGCCCGACGCCAAGCAGCGTGGCAAAGCCGATCTGCACGATGGCGCCCGGCACGGCGATGGCGCGCACCGACAAGAGATCCTTTAGCGAAAAATGCAGACCGACGCCGAACATCAAGAGGATGACGCCGATTTCGGCGAGCTCATTGGCGAGGCCGGCATCGGCGACGAAGCCTGGCGTGTTGGGGCCGACGAGAACGCCGGCGACCAGGTAGCCGACCAGCGGCGGAATGCGGAAACGGTTGGCCAAAGCCCCAAAGACGAAAGCAAGCCCCAGACCGGCGACGATGGTGGCGATAAGGGGCGTGTCATGCGGCATTGTCTATGGAGCGCCTTTCGAAAATTTGTGATGTCGGATGGGCGGGACCCCGAGGGGGCGCCGCCTGTTTGCAATATGGTGGGGAGAGCGGCGGGGATGCAACCACCACCGCGCAGAAATCGGCACCGAAACGGTGCTCGCAGCGAAAAATCGGCGCTGTGCCGCCAAAGCGTCGAGTTCGAGACCAGATGCGGCCTCGAAGCTGCTTTTCTTCCGCCGCTTTATGCGGCCTGCAACAAGGCCTCGATGTCGGAAATGGTGTGGTTGGTCAGTGTCTTCGGGATTTCCGCCTGCACTTTATCGCCGACCTCCTTGTGGAGTTTCCTGCGCATCTCGCCGAGCACCTGTGGCGGAGCGATCAGCACGACGGAATCGAATTCGCCGTTGTGCGCGAGCTTGTAGAGACGATCGGCAATATCGACGGCGAAACGCTCCTTGCCGAGACGATGCCAGTCGGTCTCCTCGATGGCGCTGCGCGGTCCGACATTTTTGTCGCGGCCGGGTTTGTCCGTACCCTGGTCACGGGTCGCGGGGTTGTCCTGCTGCATCTCGTGGATGACTTCCAGATTCGGGAATTTGTTGTCGCCCTGATTGCGGAGGAAGAGCGCCTTTTCGCCGTCGGCCACGATGACCCAGAGACCGTGTTTCAGCTTGATGCTCATAGTGTCTTTCTCCTCTGCTGTAGGGTTGCCGACCGCGAACGGTCAGCAACGTGGAACGCTAGCCCAACGTGCCTTGGGAGAAGATTGTTCCGGACGCCGGCTTTAATCTACTAACTTAGTAGAATTTAGAAAAAACTGTTTTGTGCCGTCGCCGGTGAAGCGCTAAAAATTGTGACGGATCAAGGCGGATAAATCCGCTTGTCCGGCGCTCATGGCTCCATGTTAGAATATTTTTCTCCGGCCTTTCGCAGTCGCGGAAAAGCGATTGCCTGCTGGCAAGGGATGCGCGAGTGCTTGCCTTCTGGTTTTGAGCGGCCCCGCGTAAAACTGCCAAACTGTTCCAGTATTGCTCATCGCCATGTCGCCAGCCAACGCCAAACTCAACGCCTTCCCCGTCTTCATGCGGGTCGACGGCGAAGCTGTGGCCATCGTCGGCAACGGCGAGGAGGCGCTGGCCAAGGCGCGGTTGCTTGCGCAATCGAGCGCCACGCTGCGTATCATCGCAGACGACGCCGAGGCCGAGCTTCTGAAATTCATCGCCACCGCCGGCGCCGAGCATGTCGACGCCGCCTATGATGCGGCGCAGCTCAAAGGCGCGGCGCTGGTGTTTGCCGCCAGCGGCAATGAGGCGCTCGACCGGCGTGTGGCTGACGATGCCCGCCGGCTGGGCATTCCGGTCAACGCGGTCGACCGCCCGGAGCTTTGCGATTTCTTCACGCCGGCCCTGGTCAACCGGGCCCCGGTGGCAATCGCCATCGGCACCGAAGGCGCCGGACCGGTGCTGGCTCAGATGCTGCGCGTTCGTATCGACCGCATGCTGTCGCCGTCGCTCGGCCGTCTGGCGGCGCTGGCCGCTTCATTTCGCATTGCTGCCGAGCGCTTGCCGAAGGGCAACCGGCGTCGGCAATTCTGGAGCGATTTCTTCAGTGGCGCTCCGGCGAAGGCCATCGAGGCCGGCGAGACCGCCAAGGCGGATGACGCGGCGTTCAATCTTTTGGTGTCGAACGCGCCGGCGGAAGGCCGTATCGCGCTGGTCGGCGCTGGCCCGGGCGCGGAAGACCTGTTGACGCTGCGCGCGCATCGCCTGCTGATGGAAGCCGACGCCATCGTCTATGATGCGCTGGTGCCGGAGGCGATCGTCGCCATGGGCCGCCGCGACGCCGAGCGCCTGCCGGTCGGCAAGCGCAAGGGCTGTCATTCCAAGAGCCAGGAAGAGATCAACGCGCTGCTTGTCGAGCTCGGCCGCGCCGGTAAGCGCGTGGTGCGGCTGAAGTCGGGCGACCCGCTGGTGTTTGGCCGCGCCGGCGAGGAAATGGCGGCCCTACGCGAGGCCGGGATCGCCTACGAAGTGGTGCCCGGTGTCACCGCGGCCTTCGCCGCCGCCGCCGATTTCGAACTGCCGCTGACGCTGCGCGGCGTTTCGTCCTCGATGGTGTTCACCACCGGCCACGACCTCAAGGGCAATTCGCTGCCTGACTGGGCGAAGCTCGCCATCTCCGGCGCCACCGTCGCCGTCTATATGGGCCGCTCGGTCGCCGCCGAGGTTGCCGGCCGGCTGATCGAAGCCGGGCTCTCGCCCGATACGGCCGTTGCCGTCGTCGAAAATGCCAGCCTCGACAGCCGGCGGCGTTTCCACGGCACGCTGGCCGATCTGCCGTCGCTCGAGGCGCGCGCCGATCTCACCGGTCCGGTGATGACGATCATCGGCGACGCGGTCGCCGGCGCCAATTTTGAACAATCCGAGCCGCTCGCGGCCCATAAGCATGAAGAAGCGGCCAGCGTTGTCGCCGAAGGAGTCCGTTCATGAAGGTTCTGACCGCAAACAGGCTCTCCGACGGCATAGCCGTCTGGTACGCCGATGGCGGCTGGGCGGAGACCGTCGGCCATGCCGATCTCGCCCATGACAAGGCGGCGGAGGACCGGCTGGAAGCGATCGGCGCCGCTGCCTATGCCAACAATGAGGTGGTCGACGTCAATCTGATCGACGTCGAGGTGGTCGACGGTTTGGTCGAGCCGGTGCGGCTGCGCGAAAAGATCCGCGCCGCGGGACCGACGACACGTACCGATCTTGGCAAGCAAGCAGGCCCGGAAGCGATCCGGGCGGTTTAAAAACTGAAGAAAAAACGGGCGGACGCGCCCTGAAAGACGAAGCATGTATCGTTACGACGAGTTCGACCACGATTTCGTTCAGGCCCGGGTCGCCGAGTTCACCGACCAGGTGCAGCGCCGGTTGTCTGGCGAGATCACCGAGGACCAGTTCCGGCCGCTCAGGCTGATGAATGGCGTCTATCTGCAGCTGCATGCCTACATGCTGCGCATTGCCGTGCCCTATGGCACGCTGAACGGCAAGCAAATGCGCATGCTCGGCCACATCGCGCGCAAATACGACAAGGGCTACGGCCACTTCACGACGCGCCAGAACATCCAGTTCAACTGGCCAGCGCTTTCCGACATTCCGGCGATTCTTGCCGATCTCGCCAGCGTCGAGATGCATGCCATCCAGACCAGCGGCAATTGCATCCGCAACGTGACGGCCGATCATTTCGCCGGTGCGGCCGCCGACGAGGTCGCCGATCCGCGCCCCTATGCGGAAATCCTGCGCCAATGGTCGTCGGTGCATCCGGAATTCTCGTTCCTGCCCAGAAAATTCAAGATCGCGGTGACCGGCGCCGAGCGCGACCGCGCCGCCATCCAGACGCATGACATCGGCCTGCATGTGAAGAAGAATGCGGGCGGCGAACTTGGCTTTGCCGTCTATGTCGGCGGCGGCCAGGGCCGCACGCCGATGGTGGCGCGGAAGATCCGCGACTTCCTGCCGGAAGCCGATCTTTTGTCCTACTGCACGGCGATCCTGCGCGTTTACAACCTCTATGGCCGTCGCGACAACAAGTACAAAGCGCGCATCAAGATCCTGGTCCACGAGACCGGCGTCGAGGAGATCACGCGCCAGATCGAGGCCGAGTGGCAGGAGTTGAAGGACGCCGAGCTCAAGCTGCCGGAAGCCGACATCCAGGCCATCAATGCCTATTTCGCGCCACCGGCCCTGCCGGATCGGCCGGAAGGCGACGCCATCTTGAAGCAGGCTCGGCTCGACTCGAAAAACTTTTCGCAATGGCTCGACCAGAATGTCGTGACGCATCGCCATCCCGACTATGCGGCGGTGACGATCTCGCTCAAGGGCATCGGCGAGGTGCCGGGCGACGCCACCGACAGCCAGATGGAAGCGGTGGCCGACATCGCCGAGAAATATGCCTTTGACGAATTGCGCGTCAGCCATGAGCAGAACCTGATCCTGCCGCATGTGGCGCGCGCGGATCTCAAGGCGGTCTATGACGCGCTGGTCGATATCGGATTGGCGACGGCCAATTCGAACCTGATCAGCGACATCATTTCATGCCCCGGCCTCGACTATTGCGCGCTGGCCACGGCGCGCTCGATCCCGATCGCGCAGGAAATCTCGCAGCGCTTCGCCTCGCTGGAGCGGCAGCGCGAGATCGGCGAACTGAAGCTGAAAATCTCCGGCTGCATCAACGCTTGCGGCCATCACCATGTCGGCCATATCGGCATTCTCGGCGTCGAGAAGAAAGGCTCCGAGCTTTACCAGGTGACGCTTGGCGGCTCGGCCGACGAGAACACCTCGGTCGGCGAAATCATCGGCCGCGGCTTTTCCTCGGAAGAGATCACCGATGCCATCGAGCAGATCGTCGACACCTATCTCGGCCTTCGGCTTAACCCCAGTGAACGTTTTATCGACGCCTACCGCCGTGTCGGTCCCGCGCCGTTCAAGGAGGCGCTCTATGCTGGCGAAACCAAGGCCGCTTGACCGCACAGGCGGCGTCGAGGCCGGCGTTGCCGCGGAAGCGGCGGGGCTCGACGCGCTGCACGGCCATCTGAAGCCGATCGAGATCATCGAGCGTGCGGCGCGCGACCTGTTCCGTGGCGAGATTGCCGCCGTGTCGTCCTTCGGCGCGGATTCGGCCGTGCTGCTGCACATGATCTCCGAGATCGACCGCTCGTTGCCGGTGATCTTCCTCGATACCGGCAAGCATTTCGAGGAGACGCTCGGCTATCGCGACGCGCTGGCCGCCGATTTCGGCCTGACCGACATCCGAGTGATCAAGCCGGACGAAGCGGCGCTCGAACGGATTGATCCGACCGGCACGTTGCATGGGACCAACACGGACGCCTGCTGCGACGTGCGCAAGGTCGAGCCGCTGGCGCGCGGCGTCGAGCCGTTCCGTGCCTGGTTCACCGGCCGCAAGCGCTTCCAGGCCTCGACGCGCGCGGCACTTCCGGTCTTCGAAGCGGTCGGCTCGCGCATCCGCATCAATCCGCTGGCGCATTGGACGACCTCCGACCAGGCCGATTATATGCGCGCGCATGCGCTGCGTGAAAATCCGCTGGTCGCCTATGGCTATCTCTCGATCGGCTGCTTTCCCTGCACGCAGCCGGTGCAGCCAGGCGAGGATGCGCGTAGCGGCCGCTGGGCAGGTCACGCCAAGACTGAGTGCGGTATCCACCTCTCAGGCCTTGAAAAGTCGCTGACCGACGCTTCGCTTTAGGCTATGTCGATATTCAGGTAAGGCCGGCCTGCGAACGGCGGTTTCCTGCTTTGGATTTTTAGGACCTTTGATGACTGGATCGATGACAGCGGGGACTCGCCTCTGGACCCCGAATGGTTTTCGCGAGGATGAGTGGATCCATGCCGAGAGCGCAGAGGCGCTCGTCGGCAATGGCCGCTTCATCCTGCCGCTGCAGGCTTTTCTCGGGCTCGACGAAAAGGTCCGCAAATCGGCGCGCGAGCGCCTCGGCGTGCTGCTGCAGCCGGGCGATGAGCTCGACAAGATCGTTGGTCTGCTCGACCAGCTGTCGCTGGTGGCGCTGGCCTTTCCGGCCTTCAATGACGGCCGTTCCTTCTCCAAGGGCGAACTGCTGCGCGCCCGGCATCATTTCAAAGGCCCGGTGCGCGCCACTGGACAGGTGCTGGTCGACCAGCTGCCGCATATGCTGCGGCTCGGCTTCGACGAGTTCGAGGTCTCTCATCCGGTGCTGCTGAAGCGGCTGGAGGAGGGCCACACCGGTGGCCTCCCGGTCTATTATCAGCCGGCGGTGGAGCAGGAGCCGAAGGGACCGAAATATTCCTGGCGGCGCAAGCGTCCCGACTGACGTTACGGCATCTTTACAAGCCTCGTCAGCAGGCATTCTCTCGGCGGCACGGACGGAAACATCCGCCGGGAGGAGAGAATGCGCTACGACTACGTGATCGCCGGCGGCGGCTCCGCCGGCTCGACGCTCGCCGCAAGGCTATCCGAGGATCCGTCGAGGACGGTCTGCCTGATCGAGGCCGGCGGCAACGGCAAGGATCTCCTAATCCGCGCGCCGGCGGGCATTATCGCCTTGCTGCCCGGACGGCCGAGGATCAACAACTGGGCTTTCGAGACGGTGCCACAGGAAGGGCTTAACGGCCGCAAGGGCTACCAGCCGCGCGGCAAGGCTCTCGGCGGCTCGAGCGCCATCAATGCCATGCTCTACACGCGCGGCCACCGCAGCGACTATGACGAATGGGCCGAGCTCGGCTGCGAGGGCTGGTCCTGGGACGAGGTGCTGCCCTATTTCCGGCGCGCCGAAGGCAATCAGCGCGGCGCCGACGCGCTGCACGGCGAGGACGGACCGCTGCGGGTCGGCGAGCAGCAGGAGCCGCGCGCCATCTCCCGGGCTTTCGTCGAGGCCTGCGGCGAGAACCAGATCCGCCACAACGACGACTTCAACGGCCCCGACCAGGAAGGGGCAGGGCTCTATCAGGTGACGCAGTTCTGGGGCGAGCGCCGCAATGGCGAGCGCTGCTCCGCGGCCGCCGCCTACCTGCATCCGGCTCTCGACCGGCCGAACCTCACTGTGATCACCGGCGCGCATGCCACCGGGGTCGTCCTCAACGGGAAGCGTGCTGCCGGGGTGCGCTATCGCGTCGGAAATGCCGACAGGGTAGCGGAGGCGAAGCGCGAGGTCATTTTGTGCGGCGGCGCTTTCGGCTCGCCGCAGCTCCTGCTTTTGTCGGGGATCGGCCCGGCGGCCGAGCTTGCGGTGCATGGCATCCCGGTCGTCCATGAACTGCCGGGTGTCGGCAAGAACCTGCAGGACCATCTCGATTTCATCCTCGCCTGGAAGTCGAGGGAGACCGATCTGGTGGGTATCGGCCTGCGCGGCCTGCCGGCGCTGATCCGGCACATGCTGCGCTGGCGCAAGGACGGCACCGGCATGATCGCCACGCCCTATGCGGAAGGCGGCGCCTTCCTCAAATCCGATCCGGCGATCGAGCGGCCCGATCTGCAGCTTCACTTCTGCATCGCCATCGTCGACGATCACGGCCGCAAGTTGCATATGGGATACGGCTTTTCCTGCCATGTCTGCGTGTTGAGGCCGCATGCGCGCGGCGAAGTCGGGCTGTCGAGCGCCGACCCGTTGGCGCCGCCACGCATCGACCCGCGCTTCCTCTCCGACGGGCGCGACGCCGACCTCCTGCTCAAGGGCGTCAGGATGATGCGCGCCATATTGGAGGCGCCGGCGCTGGCAAAATATCGTCAGAGGGAAATCTACACGACAGGGGCTTCCACCGATGCCGAACTGATGGCGCATATCAAGGCTCGGGCCGACACGATTTATCACCCGGTCGGCACCTGCAAGATGGGCGTCGACGACATGGCCGTCGTCGATCCCCAGCTCAAGGTGCGAGGGCTCGAGGGGCTGCGCGTCGTCGATGCCTCGGTCATGCCGACCTTGATCGGCGGTAACACCAATGCGCCGACGATCATGATCGCCGAAAAGGCTGCCGACATGATCCGAGCGGCGGGTTGATTTCTGCGTCAGTGGTCGGACCAGAAGATCTGCTATTGCATTCCCTCTGTCGCGCTGGAGGGCTGCACCACAAAACAGAATCGATCTGGTAAGACCACATTGGCGATTTGCACTTCCCCTTTCGGCAGCTTGCCCTTAGGATAGGTCTATTATTTCACGTCTCGAAATAAATCACCGGCAAGGGAGGAAGGCATGGCAGGCAAGAAAATATTGATGCTCGTTGGCGAGTTCAGCGAGGAGTACGAGATTTTCGTCTTTGAACAGGCCATGCATGCGGTCGGCCACACGGTTCATGTCGTCTGCCCGGACAAAAAGGCCGGCGATGTGCTGAAGACCTCGCTGCATGATTTCGAGGGCCACCAGACCTATACGGAAAAGCTCGGCCACGACTACATCCTCAACAAGACCTTTGCCGAGGTGAACCCGGCCGACTACGATGCGGTCTACGCGGCGGGCGGGCGCGGTCCGGAATACATTCGCATCGACAAGCGCGTGCAGGCGCTGGTCAGGCATTTCCATGAGACAGGCAAGCCGATCTTCACCATCTGCCATGGCGTGCAGATCCTGATCGCCGTCGACGGCGTGGTGCGCGGCCGCGAAGTCGCGGCATTGCACTATTGCGAGCCGGAAGTGACGCTTGCCGGCGGCATCTATATCGACGTTTCACCGACCGGCGCGCATGTCGACGGCAATCTCGTCTCAGCCAAGGGGTGGCCCGGCCTTGCCGCTTTCATGCGGGAATGCCTGAAAGTGCTTGGCACCGAAATCCGTCATGGCGAGGCGCTGATGCGGGACGAGCGGCAAGCCGCATAAGCGCACTCGGTCGGCAGCTTCAGGTCAAACCCTGCTGCAGGAGAAAAACGGCCGGACGGCTATTGGCGCCGTCCGCCGCCCGCCTGGACATTATCGAGGCGGTCGAGCAAGTCCTTGAGTTGCTTGGGTGTTTCCTCTTGCAGGCGGAATTCGGGCATCGTGCGCAGGAAGCGCTTCGTCGCCTCGGTGCCCATCTGCCGCCTGATATCGGCGGCAAGATCGGCGCGCCTGTTATCGTTGTTGCCGTTCATCGTCCCAAAATCCTGTGTCGGCTTCGAAACTCCTGCAGCAGGGCAATGGTTCCCCCGTCAACTTGCGATAGCAACCAAAGCCGTCGATCACGGTAAAATTTGAATTAATATGGAATGATCGGGATGTAGGCCCGCGAACGCTTGCCCCTTGATTTTTGGCCCCTAAACCTCGATATCGGGCGCAAATCCAGACCAATTCGAATGATGGGAAACGGCGATGAGCGACCAGACAAAAGACGAACGCGCGCCCGAGGAAATCGAAGCCACCCAGGCTTCCGGCGAACGTGCGGAAGGCGGCGTCGACGGCGATTATGAAGCGCTTGTGCGGCTGCTGAAGGAAAACGAGGAACTGAAGGACCGTGCGCTGCGCGCTGCCGCGGAGATGGAAAACCTGCGCCGGCGGACCGCGCGCGACGTGCATGATGCGCGCAGCTACGCTGTGGCGAATTTCGCCCGCGACATGCTGTCGGTGTCGGACAATCTGCGCCGCGCGCTGGATGCCATTCCGGCCGAGGCGAAGGCCGCGGGCGACGCCGGCTTCAAGGCGCTGATCGAGGGCGTCGACCTGACCGAACGCGCCATGCTGTCGGCGCTGGAGCGCCACGGCGTCAAGAAGCTGGCGCCGGAAGGCGAGAAGTTCGATCCGAACTTCCACCAGGCCATATACGAGGTGCCCAATCCGGACGTTCCGGCCGGCACCGTCGTCCAGGTGGTGCAGCCCGGCTATTCGATCGGCGAACGGGTGCTGCGTCCGGCCATGGTCGGCGTCGCCAAGGGCGGCCCGAAGACTGCCGCCGAGGCCCCGGTCGAGCCGGGGCCGGTGAACGAGCAGGCCGAGAAGGATGCATAGTTAGGGGAGCAGGGCAGTAAGGCAGTAGGGAAAGCGGAGCCGTGCGTTCACGCGGTTCCGTGCTACCAATAACTTCTCTATTCCCCTACTCCCTTACTGCTCTACCCCCCTGCTTGTCATGAACGCCATCGACCTCCTCGACTATGCCGGCGTCGCCGTGTTTGCGGCGACCGGGGCGCTTGCGGCTTCGCGCAAGCAACTCGACATTATCGGCTTCCTGTTCCTGGCCAGCGTCACCGGCATCGGCGGCGGCACACTGCGCGACGTCATCCTCAACACACCGGTGTTCTGGGTCGCCAATTCGAGCTACGTGCTGATCTGCGCGGCGGTTGCGGTGCTGGTCTTCTTCAGCGCCCACCGCGTCGAATCGCGCTGGAAATGGCTGCTCTGGCTCGACGCCGTCGGTTTGGCTGCCTTTTCGGTGATGGGCGCGGCCAAGGGGCTGGCCATTACCGGTTCGCCGGTTGTTTCCCTCATCACAGGCATGCTGACAGCCACCTTCGGCGGCATCCTGCGCGATCTCCTGGCCGGCGAACCGTCGGTGCTGCTGCGGCCTGAAATCTATGTCACCGCCGCGCTCGCGGGCGCTGGCCTCTACACGCTTGGCGACCTTGCCGGATTGCCGCCGCTGGCGTCGGACCTCTTGGGCTTTGTCGCGGCATTCCTGGTGCGCGGCGGCGCGCTCAAATTCGGCTGGACGTTTCCAGCTTACAAGAGCCGGCCGGGGCGAAGGCCCGAAGACATTCCTTGATCGACTTCAATCCGCTTTCGCTGCCCGCCACGCGGCAAGCAGGTTCTTCGGCGCGTGCCTGCTCCAGGTCTGTTCCAACCGGAGCCGCAGTTCGTCGGCTGGTATCCTGTCGATCCGCGCGAGAATCGAAGGCCATCCTTTGTAGTGATCGGTCTGGAAGTAGATTTCCGGCGCAGCCTCGAGCAGCATTTCCTTCTCGTCGAGGGGACACATCAGCACGATGGTGCCGCCATCCTTGACCCTGGCGAGAAGCTTCTTGCCCAACTTAAACGCCGGCGTGCCATAGGATGTCGTCTCGACAACCTCTGGCAGGTCGCTGGCGGCGGCGCGCAGTGCCCTCAATGCGCGGGAAAAGTCGCCGTCAGGCGGCGAAACGCTGGCCTTCGCCGCCATAGTAATTGACATAGCGGGCGCCGATCTCCTTGACCGGCATGACGACGAAGACGTCGACGGTCGAGAATTCATGATCGATGACGCAGCCATCACCGATGCGGGCGCCGACGCGCAGATAACCCTTGACCAGCGGCGGCATCGAGGCGATCGCCGCCTTGGCATTCACCGCCTCGATCGGCATCAGGTCCATAGAGCAGTAGCGTCCGGCAACGGCCCGGACATCCCACGCGGAATCGGTGCGGCAGTGATGCGCGAGATAGGTCAACGCCTCGGCATGCGCGGCCGGCACGATGCCGTGGAAGGACGCGCAGCCGGTCATGACGCCGATGTTGTAATGGTTGATATAGGCCCAGATGCCTTGCCAGAGCGCCTCGATGGTGCGCTTGGAGCGGTATTCCTTCAGAACGCAGGAACGGCCGAGCTCGAGGAAGCGCTGGCCGGGGTGGCGCGCGATCAGCTTGGTCAGTTCGAACTCGCCCTCGGAATAGAAGCCGCCGGCGGCCGTGGCGATCTCTTGACGGAGCAGCCGGTAGGTGCCGACGATGCGGCGATGCTCGGGACCGGTCAAAGAGGTGTCGAGCACCAGAAGGTGATCGCAAAGCGGGTCGAAACGGTCGGAATCTCGCCGATCCTGGGCCTGGAACAGGTCCTTCCTCGCGCCAAGCTCGTCATAAAATACCCGGTAGCGCACTTCCTGGGCGGCGGCGATTTCGGCCTCGTTGCGGGCAAGCCGCACTTCGAGGTTGCCGATACGGCCCAGCGGTGCACCGCTTGCGACGGCGTCGGCGGTACGGGCGGCAAGCAGGGCGCCACCAGCATTTGGCCGAGTGTCACATTCCGGCATGACTGTATGCACGAGTGATTCTCCTTCGAGCCATCCCTCTTGGCACGGGGATACGGTGTAGGTGCAACAGGATTGTGACAGTACCGTGATACGAGAGGACGGGCAATACTTCGCCGGCTGGCAATTACCCTCAACCGGCTACCTTACGGCTGGAAAACCCTGGCAATCCAAGGCATTCGGCGGTTAAAAATTTCGTTACCACCGGGTCGCGCTGAAATCGGGATGGGATGCCCTGTGTGATTGAGCAGGATATCCGAAACCGATTCCAGTTTCGGGGCTGTCAACTAAGCGGCGACCTGGCCCTCGACAGCCTGCACCAGGGCATCCGGATCGAGCGGCTTGGTCACGAAGCCGCTGGCGCCGTGGGCGAGCACCGCGTGGCGGGTTTTTTCCTGGCTGTCGGCCGAAAGCACCATGATCGGGATCGGCGGCACGGCCATGGCCTCCTCGTGGCGACGGATGGCGGCGATCGCGTCGAGCCCGTCCATGACCGGCATGTGCAGGTCCATAAGCATTACGTCGAAGCGGTGCTTAAGCCCCGCTTCGGTAACGGCGTCGACCGCCGCCTTGCCGTTGCCGACGATCCTGACGCGATGTCCCGCTTTGATAAGCGTGGCGCGGGCGAGCATGGCATTGATGTCATTGTCCTCGGCAATCAGCACCGACAGGCCCTGGTCGCGCCGACGCACTGAGGAGCCGCCGCGCGGCTGCGGCTGTGGCTTGGCAAGTGCCGGGGCATGGCTTGTCAACAGCACGCGCAGCAGCGTTTCGCCGCGCACCGGCCTGGCCAGGAAGGTGGCGTAGCCATTGGCGCGGAACTCGCCGAGCATGCCGCGGTCGGTCGGGGCGATCAGCGTGATGGCTTCACAATCGGCAAAGCCGCTCTCGCGCAAGCGCCTGAGCATCCGCCCGTCGGCGTTCTCCAGCGTGGCGTCGATCAGGAGCACGTTGCAGCCTGCCGCGAACGGCGCGGCCTGGCTGGGCGTCGCGACGATCTCGACGCTGCCGCCATAGGCACGGATCGTGCGCGCTATGGCATCGGCCTCGATCGCGTTTTTCGACACGATCACGGCGCGCCTGTCGGAAAGCATGTTTTGGCGGTGCTGCGGCGGTTCGGTTGCCTGGGTCGCCGGGATCTCGAGAACGAACTCCGAACCTTGGCCGAGGCGGCTTGAGACCGAGATCGTGCCGCCCATGGCGGCCACCAGACGCTTCGAGATGGCAAGACCCAGCCCCGCGCCGCCATGGGCCCTGGTCGAAGTGCCGTCGGACTGCTCGAATTCCTCGAAGATACGCTCCATGTCCTCTTCGCGCAGCCCCGGCCCGGTGTCGGCGATCGTGAAGCAGATGTGGTCTGTGGTCTCGGTGCGGGCGCGCGCAACGGTGAGCAGCACGCCGCCGGCGTCGGTGAATTTGACCGCATTGCCGATCAGGTTGAGCAGCACCTGGCGCACGCGGCCGGGGTCGGCGGTGATCATCTGCGGCACGTCGGGTTCGACATGGCAGCCGAGGCCGATGTTCTTGGCATAGGCCTTCGAAGCCAGGAGCTCGATGATGTTGTCGGCGATCTCGCGCAGCGAGGTCGGCTGCGGCTCGGGTTCGAAGCGGCCGGCCTCGATCTTGGAATAATCGAGCAAATCCTCGATGAGCGCGAGCAGCGCGCTGGCCGAGGTGGAAACGGCGCCGACATAGGTGCGCTGTTCGGGCGACAGGTCGGTGTCGGCGAGCAGCTTGGCCATGCCCATGATGCCGTTCATCGGCGTGCGGATCTCATGGCTGACGGTGGCGAGGAAGCGCGATTTGGCCTGGCTTGCATATTCGGCCCGTTCGCGCGCGGTGATCAGCGAGGATTCGGCGCGCTTGCGCGCGGTGATGTCGCGGGCGATCGCCCGGTGCGAGACCGCGCCGGTGTCCTTGTCGCGCACCGACAGTTCGATCCAGGAAAACCAGCGTGGACCGTTTGGCGTGCGGATGGCGACATCGGTGGAACTGAGGCATTCATGATCGGAGAAGGCGGCGTCGGGAACGATGCCGACATCGACGCCAAGCTCGGCAAGTGTCTTGCCGGCCAGATCGCGTGGATCGATGTCGACAAGCGAGGCAAAGACCCGGTTGGCGTAGACGATGTAGCCGTCCCGGTCGCGGTGGACGACGAGGTCGCCGAGCGCGTCGATCAGGCCGCGAAAACGCTCCTCGCTCTCCTGCATCTCCCACATGCGGTCGGCGAGCGTCTCGATCTCGGCGCGGTTGCGGGCGGCGGTCTCGACCAGCAGCGTCGTGGTGCGGCGCTCGTCGCGGCGGTCGCGCAGATACATGGCAAGGCCGGCAAGGCTCGTCGCGGCAAGGCCGACGGTGACAATGAGCGGCGCGCCGGTGAGATGCGCCAGTCCCGCCAGGACGGCAATGGCGATAATCGTCAGAAAGGGCAGGCCTTCGTGGCTGGCTATCGGCAATTCGGGGGCCAGCGGCGGCGTGACAAGCAGCTGCCGCTTGGGCGCATCGGGGCTCGGCCCGTCAGCGCCCGCAGCCTTGCTATCCTTTGTGATGCCGGAATCCGCGAGCATGCGCAAAACATGCCAGACAGAGATTATGGAAGACTGGGGCTGATCGTTCGAATTTTAGCGATCGGCGCGGATTCCGGCCGGTTTTGCCTGTAAAGCCGCAATTCCGAGCGGGAACGCCGGGCTACATATCAACCACAACACGGCCCCGGATCCTGCCTTCGACGATGTCGCGCGCGGCATCGACGATGCCGTCGAAGCCGATCGTGCGCGACAGGGTGGACAGTTTCTTGAGGTCGAGATCGGTGCCGATGCGACGCCATGCTTCGAGACGGACGGCTTTCGGCGCCATCACGGAATCGATGCCAAGAAGCGAGACGCCGCGCAGGATGAAAGGGGCAACGCTTCCCGGCAGGTCCATGCCGCCGGCCAGGCCGCAGGCGGCGATGGCGCCGCCATAGGAGGTCATCGACAATATGTTGGCGAGCGTGTGGCTGCCGACGGAATCGACGCCACCCGCCCAGCGCTCCTTGGCAAGCGGCTTGGCCGGCTGGCTGAGCTCCTCGCGCGAGATCACCTCGGCGGCGCCGAGGTCGATCAGATAGGGGCTTTCGGCGTTGCGGCCGGTCGAAGCGATCACGTGATAGCCAAGGCTGGAGAGGATCGAGACGGCGACCGAACCGACGCCGCCGGCGGCGCCCGTCACCACCACGGGACCGCGTTCAGGCACGATGCCGTGGCGCTCAAGCGCCATGACGGAGAGCATTGCGGTGTAGCCCGCGGTGCCGACGGCCATCGCGTCATGCGCGCTCATGCCGTCGGGCAGCGGCACCAGCCATTCGCCCTTGACGCGGGCGCGCCCGGCATAGGCGCCGTAATGCGTCTCGCCGACCCCCCAGCCGTTGAGGATCACCTTGTCGCCCTTGCGCCAGTCGGCATGGGAGGAAGAGAGCACGGTGCCGGCGAAATCGACACCGGGCACCAGCGGCCAGCGGCGCACCACCGGCGCCTTGCCGGTGATGGCGAGCCCGTCCTTGTAGTTCACGGTCGTCGCCTCGACGGCGACGGTGACGTCACCTTCCATCAGATCGGCTTCGGCGAGGTCGACGACATCGACGGATTGCTTCTTGTCGGCGTCGCGCGAGACGAGGATGGCCTTGAATGTATCGGACACTATCTTCTCCTCGGCTTCCGTGGGTCGTTGGACTGTGCGGCGACAGACCCGCGCGGTCAATCTTGCGAAGGTTTTGGCTGGCGTCGCCAGCCGATCAGTTCGTCGAACACGACCAGTGCCGCTCCCACCGATATGAACGCGTCGGCGAGATTGAACACGGCGAAGGACCAGACCGGCGTGTGGAACAGGATGTAATCGATGACGTGACCGTAGACGGCGCGGTCGATCAGATTGCCGAGCGCGCCGCCGATGATCAGCGCAAAGCCGGTGCGGGCAACAAAATGGTTGGGCGGCGTGTGCGTGGCCAGATAGAGCACGAAGGCGACGACCAGCACGGCGATCACCACCAGCCCGGTGTCGCCGAGGGAGGCGAACATCGAAAAGGCGATGCCGGTGTTGTAGGTGCGAAACAGCGCCAGGAACGGCAACAGGTCGACCTTCTCCTGAAAAGCGAGACCGTTCTCGACCAGCTGCTTGATCCACTGGTCGAGCGCGATTGCGACGATGACCAGCAGAGCATAAGGGGACCAGGATTTCACTTAAGCAGTCCTCATCGCGTCTCAGCGGCGTCGAGCTTCAGAGCGCCCCGCCTTATTTCGAACAGCATCACGCCGGTGGCGACTGCCAGATTGAGCGAGTCTGCGCGGCCGGCCTGCGGGATCCTCAGCAGCCGGTCGCAGCTTTCGGCAAGGGTTTCGGGCAGGCCCTGCTGCTCGTTGCCCATCAGAAGCAGCACCGGACCGCGGGAAAAATCGACCGACCTGTAGTCGACCGCGCCCTTGAGATGGGTCCCGGCGACAAGGCCGGAAAAGTCGCGGCGCCAGGCAAGGAAGGCCTGCTCGGTCGCCCTGGCGACCGGCACGGCAAAGATCGAGCCCATGGTGGCGCGCACCGTTTCCAGCGAGAACGGATCGGTGGTGTCGCCGACCAGGATGACGCCCTTGGCGCCGACGGCATCGATGGTGCGGATGACGGTGCCGAGATTGCCGGGATCGCGCACACGGTCGAGCGCCACCCAGACATCGCCGTCTTTCGCGCGGATGTCCTTCAGTGCGACGGTCTGCTGGGCAAAGACGCCGACCACCATTTGCGGGTTCTCGCGGCGAGTGATGGCGGCCAACACTTTTTCCGAGACTTCCAAAACCGTGCCGCCGGCAGCAACAGTCCTAGCTGCAACCTTTTCGACGGCCGCATTGCCGCGTCCGGCCTTGGCGAAGACCAGGGTCCTGATCGACCAGCCGAGGTCGAGCGCGTCGATGACCAGCTTCAGGCCTTCGGCCATGAAAGCGTTCTGCTGGTCGCGGAATTTCTTCTGCGCCAGCGCCTTGATATCCTTGACCAGCGGATTGGCGAGGCTGGTGACTTCCTTGACCTGCCCGACCGGACGGGCGCCGTCATATGCGTTCATTGGAGGCCACCCAGCGCGAGAACAGCGAGGTCGACAGCGCGCGGCCGGCGGACTTCTCGCGAATGATCAGTTCGCCGGATTCGACCGTGCCGCCCATGCCGGCGAAAGTATCGCGCATCAGGGCATGGATGGCGAAGAAGGAAGCACGGATCGAATAGGCGGTGAGAACCACGGCCAGCGGTTTCGGCGTCAGGATCGAGCGGCAGAGGTCGGCCAGACCGGGCAGGTCCTCGAACAACTGCCAGACTTCGCCCTTGGGGCCGCGGCCATAGGCGGGCGGGTCGAAGAGCACGATGTCGTAGCGGCTGCCGCGGCGTTCCTCGCGTTCGGCGAATTTCACCGCGTCGTCGACGATCCAGCGGATCGGCTTGTTGCCGAGGCCTGCCATCTCCTGGTTCTCGCGCGCCCAGCCGATGGCTTTTTTCGAGGCATCGACATGGGTCACCTCGGCGCCCGCGCGGGCAGCGACCAGCGAGGCAAGGCCGGTGTAGCCGAACAGGTTCAGCACCTTCACCGGGCGCCTCGCCGCCGCGATCAAGGACGCCATATGGTCCCAATGCGAGGCCTGCTCGGGAAAGACGCCGACATGGCGAAACGAGGTGAAGCGTCCGAGATAGTCGATGCCGTCATGTTTCATCGGCCAGGTTTCGCCGAGCGGCGTCTTGGGAAAGCGCCAGCGGCCAATGCCTTCCTCGTCGGTGTCGCCGGTAAAGACGGCGTCGGCGCGCTCCCATTCCTTGGCCGGCAGCGCCCGCTGCCAGATCGCTTGGCCTTCAGGCCGCACGATGCGATAGGGGCCGTATTGCTCAAGCTTTTCGCCGGCGCCACTGTCGAGCAGCGCATAGTCGGCGTTGGGCGCGACTTCGAGGACCAGCGGCAGCCGCTCCGCCGGCAAGACACCCTCGCGGCGTGCAAGCACGCGCGGCGCCGGCTTTGTCTCGTGCCGGTCGGCGGGTTTCGGCTCATGCCGTTCGGCAGGCTTTGCCTGTGGCCGCGCCGGCGCCGACGCTTCGCGCAGGCGTGGCTGCTCTGTCCTGGCGGGACGGTTGTCGCGGCGTTTGTCGCGAAATGATTTCAAAGAAGGATCATCTCCGGCGGTTCGGCCCGCTTCTGCCACAGCTCAACCCTTCGGCGCAACAAAGCACACGCCGTTGCCGTCATCACATAGGTGGCGCGCGGGCGCCGCGCCAAGCCATCCGTCTTGTCAGGTTGGCGGACTTGCTTTAAGGGAGCCGCCATTCTTGTTTCTGGATCGGGAGCGAAAGATGACGAACATCTTCACCGCGCGCCCCTCGAGGGTTTCGGCGTAAGGCAGCGTTTTGCTGTTTTGACGCCGGTCAACTGATGCCTGACGGCGTCGGATATCTGACCGTTTCCAGAAGTGTTCCATCATGGGCAATCCATTCGGAGGCATGGCCTCCTCTTTGTCTTGCGCGACTGACATCGCGCAAATCCAACATTATTTTTCGTCGCAAAGCTGGATCGAGGGCGCCGCGCTCGAACAGTTGAAAACCGTCGCGGCCCTGCCTGGCGTGATCTCGGTCGCGGCCTTTCCGGATTTGCATCCCGGCAAATACGGTCCGACCGGGATTGCCGTCCTGTCACGGCGGTTGCATCCGCAGCTCATCGGCAATGATATCGGCTGCGGCATGTCGCTGTTTTCGCTCGATATGCCGCTGCGCAAGCTGAGGGTCGACCGGGCGGCTGAGCGTCTCGGCGAGATGGAGGCGCAGGACTGCTTTGATGCGCGGACTGCGTTGTCGGCTTCGGGCCTGGCTTCGGATCTGTTTCCGGCGGCGCTGGGTACGATCGGCGGCGGCAATCACTTCTGCGAGCTCCAGGCCGTCGACGAGACGTTCGGCGCCGAGAGCACGCAGGCCGTCGACCGCCAACGCTTGTATCTGCTCGTGCACTCCGGCTCGCGCGGCCTGGGTGCGCAGGTGTTCGGCGAGGTCGATCACAAGACGGCCATCGCGGACGGGTTCGATCCGGACTCGGAAGTGGGACAGGCGTGGCTTGGCCGGCACGACATCTGCGTTGCCTGGGCATCGCTCAACCGCCGGCTGATCGCCGAGCGGGCGGCGAGCGCATTGCGTTGCGCGGCGCAACTCGTCGTGGATGTGCCGCACAATCTCGTGCGCCAGAAGGGCGGTGGCTTTGTCCACCACAAAGGCTCCGCCGCGGTCGAGGCAGGGGGCATGGCCCCGATCGCCGGCTCGCGCGCAAGCCTGAGCTACGTGATCCGGGCTCTCGAAGGGACCGGTTCCTCGCTGGGCGGCATCTCGCACGGCGCCGGGCGCAAATATGACCGCGCGACCATGCATGGCCGTGTCGGGCGCAACAGGTCGGAACGCGAGGCTCTGCTGCGAAATGCATGGGGCGGACAGCTGATCTGCGGCGACCGCGACCTGGTCATCGAGGAGGCAGCCACCGCTTACAAGGATGCAGGTCAGGTGGTCCGGGATCTCGCCGATGCCGGTCTTGTCCTGCCCCTGGCGGCAATGAAGCCGCTGGTGACTTACAAGAAGGCCATCGATGGCGTTGCCGATCGCACACGCAAAAAGCCAGCGCGCGCCGATCGCGGTGAACGGGGGCACGGCCGAGGAGGTCGCCATGAGCGCGATTGATCTGCTCGTCACCTCGGGCAGCGGTCCGGTCGAATGCCGGATCGCGCTGATGGCACTGGTCCGCATCATCGAAGAGGAATGCGGCCGGCGTGGCTGTGCAGTGGAGGTCGGTTTCGGCCATGCCCCGGACCGGCACGGGGCGAAATCCGCGTTGATTAGCTTCGAAGGCCAGGGCGCAACCGCTGTGGCGAACGCGTATTGCGGCTCGGTGAAGTTCATCTTCAAGAGCCCGGTGCGGCCGGGGCACAAGCGGCAGAACTGGTTCGTCGCGGTGAAGCAGGTGGACCTGGCGGACGCCGCCGAACCGTCGATCGCGGCCGGCGACGTGCGCTTCGAGACGCTACGGGCCGGCGGCCCGGGCGGGCAGCACCAGAACACCACAGACAGCGCTGTCAGGGCGATCCACCTGCCGACCGGCATTGCGGTGGTCGCGCGCAGCGAGCGCTCGCAGCACCGCAACAAGGCGATTGCGTTGCGACGGCTGGCGGCGATGCTGCGCGTGCTGGCCGAGCGGGAGGTGGAAGCATCGAAGACCGAACTCTTCATGGCCAACAAGGAGCTGGAACGCGGCAATGCCGTTCGGGTGTTCCGGCTGTGAGTAAAACGCTGGGGCGCGGCTTCCGGCCGCGCCCCAGCGGCTCTATCGTAGCCGGCAGATGTCTCGTTCCGAACGCCTGCTCGACCTGATCCAGATCCTGCGCCGCCATCGCCGGCCGGTGAGCGGACGCAGGCTTGCCGACGAGATGGGGGTTTCGATCCGCACGCTCTATCGCGACATCGCGACGCTGCAGGGGCAGGGCGCGCCGATCGAGGGCGAGGCGGGGCTGGGCTATGTGCTGAAGCCCGGCTTCATGCTGCCGCCGCTGATGTTTACCGACGAGGAAATCGAGGCGATCGTGCTGGGATCGCGCTGGGTGGCCAAGCAGCCGGACAAGCGTCTTTCGGCCGCCGCCACCGACGCGCTGGCCAAGATCGCGGCGGTGCTGCCGGACGATCTGCGCGAGGATCTCGACGCCACGACACTGCTCGTCGGACCGCGCGCGGAGAGCGCCGAAGCGGTCGATCTCGGCGTGGTCAGGCAGGCCATCCGCGACGAGCGCAAGCTCGGCTTCCTCTATCGCGATGCCGAGGGCGCGGCCTCCGAACGCCTGGTCTGGCCATTCGCGCTCAGCTTCTTCGACAAGGTGCGGGTGATGGTGGCGTGGTGCGAGATGCGCCAGGACTTTCGCCACTTCCGCACCGATCGGATGTCGGACCTCACGGCGACCGACATCCGCTATCCGCGCCGCCGCCAGGCGATGCTGAAAGAGTGGCGGGCGACGCTCGGCGCGCCTGGGCAGACTATCGGTTGATCGCTACTGCCAGAATCTGACAGTATGGCCACATATGATCGCCAAGGTTCAAACACCAAGGAGATCGGATATGACCACGCCCAATTTCGTCATCCTCTATGTCGACAGCCCGCAAAAGAGCGGTGCTTTCTATGCCGCGCTGCTGAGACGTGATCCGGTCGAATCCGCACCGACCTTCGTCCTGTTCGTGCTCGACAAAGGCTTCAAGCTCGGCCTCTGGTCGCGTCATACGGTTGAGCCGGCGGCAGCGGCTGCAGGCGGCGGGGGAGAACTGGTGCTCGCGGTCGAGAACGCGGCCGCGGTCGACGCCACGCATGTGGATTGGCAGCGGCGCGGCCTTCAGATCCTCCAGACGCCGACCGATCTGGATTTCGGCCGCACCTTCGTCGCGCTCGACCCTGACAATCACCGCCTGCGGGTTTATTGGCCGAGCGACAATTGAGGAGAGCAGTCATGACCAAGCACTGGATTGCGGTCGCGTCGGCGGAGCATGTCCGTCGCGGCCGCCAGGCCGGCTTCATGCAGGTCAACCACGGCAAGGCGGCGCCGCTGCGCCGCGTCAAGCCGGGCGACGGTATCGTCTATTACTCGCCGAGCACGATGCTGGGTGGAAAGGACGGGCTGCAGTCCTTTACCGCGATCGGCACCGTGCGCGAAGGCGATCCCTATCAGGGCGAGATGGGCGGCGGCCTCATGCCGTTCCGGCGCGATGTCGATTGGGCAAAGGCCGAGGAAGCACCGATCAAGCCATTGCTTGAGCAACTCGACTTCACCAGGGGCAAGTCGAACTGGGGCTATCAATTGCGCTTCGGCCTGTTCGAAATCGACGAGCACGATTTCCGGCTGATCGTCGAGGCAATGGGCGCAGAAATCGAAACGACTGCTGGCTCTAGGCTTTGAGCCGGTTGTAGACGGCGATGCCTGCGGCGAGGTCCTCGAGCGCCGCGCCGACCGACTTGAACAACGTGATCTCGCTGTCGGTCTGACGGCCCTGTTTCTCGCCGCGCGCCAATTCATGCAAATCGGCGATGATGGCTTCCGGCTTGAGCACGCCGGATGCCAGTGGCTGGACGATGTCGCCGGCCTCCTTGGTGGCGCCGGCGCGGGTGTCGACGTAGACGCTCGCGCGGGAAATGGCCGCGTCATCCGCCTCGCGCATTTCGGGCGTGAAGCCGCCGACAAGATCAACGTGAGTGCCAGGCCTCAGCAGCGCACCCTTGATCAGCGGCGTGGCCGAGATCGTGGCTGACGAAACGATGTCGGCTTCGGCAAGCTCGGCATCGAAATCGCCTGCGGCGCTGGCCGGGAGGCCGTCGGCGCGCAGCGCGGCGGCCACCTTTTCGGCATTGGCCGGCGTGCGGTTCCAGATGCGGATGGAACTGATCGGTCGCACCGCCGAATGCGCCTTGGCGAGGAAGGACGACAGCGCGCCGGCGCCGACGACCAGAAGACGCGAGGCATCCTTGCGGGCGAGATAGGAGGCGGCGAGCGCCGAGGCGCAAGCGGTGCGCCACTGCGTCAGCCGCTGGCCGTCGATCAGCGCCTGCGGTTCGCCGGTGACGCCGTCGAGCAGCAGATAAAGGCCCATCACCGCCGGTTTGCCTTTTGCGTTGTTGTCCGGCGACACCGTGACGATCTTGACGCCGATGTGACCGCCGGCCGACGTGCCGGCCGCGTTGAAGTCGGTCCAGGCCGGCATCAGGAGCAAGGTCGAGGCGGCACCATCCGGCCGTTCGACGCCGTGGTGGTGGCGAACCGGCTGCACCGCGCCGTCGCGGAAAGCAGCGCGCAACGTCTCGACGAGCCCTGGAAAAGTCAGCGCGCGGTCGACCTCGGCGGCCGAAATGGTCAGCATGGCAGGCTCCGTAACGGCAGGGTCAGTTCGTCGGCTTGGGCAGCGCCGGTCCCTTTTGCGGCGCGGCGGGCGCGCGGCTTACCGCCTGGCGCAGGTTCTCCGCCTCGAGGCCGCGCTGGCGCGCGAGCTTGCGGTAGTGGCCCTGTTTCACCCAGGTGGCCAGGCTGCCGACGATCATGCCGATGGCCAGAGCCAGGAAAAGGAAGATGAAGAACGGCCAGTTCAGCGTCAGCGCCGGATTGCCGGGATGGAACGGATCGAGGGTGAAGGCGACCGGGCCGCGATTGGCAACGGCGAGCGCGATCAAGATGATGGCCAGCGGCACGAAGACCACGACGAGCACGAAGCGATTGAACATCAAATCTCCATGGAGGGGAGCCGCGCCGTTAGACCGCTGGCGCGACGCTTATTTGCCGCCGTTCAACCTTTCGCGCAACTCCTTGCCGGTCTTGAAGAACGGCACCCACTTTTCCTCGACCTCGACGGATTCGCCGGTGCGCGGATTGCGGCCGGTGCGGGCGGGGCGGTTTTTCACGGAAAAGGCGCCGAAACCGCGCAACTCGACGCGGTTGCCCTCCGCAAGGGCGTCGGTGATCTCGTCAAAGATCGCGCCGACAATGTTCTCGACATCGCGCAGAAATAGATGCGGGTTGCGCGCAGCAATGATCTGCACAAGTTCGGATTTAATCATAGAACGTTCCCCGTAAACCAGAGCACTCAATTATCAGGATGATTTTATTGCTTTTTTGGCTCGTCCCAACGGCGCCTCAAGGGTGCCAGACCGAAACGAGACCGTCAAGAAACAAGCGGTCGGCGCCGAGTTCATGAATGACGTCGCCGCCAGCATCGGGCAGGCCGAGCACCTTGGCCGCCATTTTTGCCATCGACTGGGAAAACAGGAAACTGCCGGGCTTATCCGTATCCTTCCATTCGATGACCTTGAGCTTGCCGTCGACGCCCTTGGTCGCCAGCCAGTCGATCGCCTCCTGCTCGCCGCCCACCGCGTCGACCAGGTGGTTGGCCAAACCTTGCCGGCCGGTGAAGATCGAGCCGTCGGCCAGCGCCAGCGCCTGCTCATGCGTCATCTTGCGGCGGTCGGCAACGATGCCGACGAACCAGTCGTAGCTGTCTAGGATCAGCTTGCGCACCATGGCGCGCTCATCGTCATTGGTCGGCTTGAAGGGTGAGGGCGAGGCTTTCAGCGGCGATGACTTCACTTCCTCCAGCTTGATGCCGAGCTTGTCCATGAGGCCGCTGACGTCGGGATACTGAATCAGCACGCCGATCGAGCCGACGATCGAGGTCTTGCGGGCAACGATGTGGTCGGCGGCAGTTGCAATCATGTAGCCGGCGGACGCGGCCAGCGTGCCGACTTCGGCCACCACGGGCTTGTCGCCGGCAACCTTGCGCACTTCCTCGAAGATCGACTCGCCACCGACCGTGGTGCCGCCGGGCGAATCGATCGACAGGATGACGCCCTTGACCTGCGGCGATGTGCGGATCGTCTCCAGCCTTTTGATCAGCTCCTCATCCTGGGTGATGGTGCCTTCGATCCTGATCTTGGCAATGTGATCGAGCGAACGGCCGGTAAACTTACCGTCATAGATCCAGCTTGAGAAGCCGATCACCGCCGCCGCCAGGACCAGAAATGCGATCACGCGCCAGAATGTCAGCTTGCGGCGCAAGCGGCGGCGGTCGATCAGGTCGTCGGCTCTCATTGCCATTGTCTGCCTCTTGGATCGTGGGAAGCCTGCTTTTAAAGCAAGGCTTTGCGCGCGGCTACCGTTTCCTGAAAGGTCTAGCGCCGAGTGCAAACACTTGCGATGACCTCACGAAAAATTAACGCTGGCCGTTTGTATCTGCTATGAAGAAGTGGTCGTCTTGCCGAATTCTTCTCGATTTTGCGGGGAGGCGACCGTCACATTTTTGCAGTTTTCCTCCGCTTGTGCTTGCTTGCGGGGGCCGGCATACCACCTATAGGCGGTGTTTGGCGGGCAAAGGTCCATTAGAAAAGTCATGTTGGCGCGATCTGACGAAATGAGCGATGCCGAGACATCGTTGGCTGCCGCGATGCCGGATAGCATGCGGGGCGACGCTTTTCATCGCGCCCAAAAGCATTCGCGGCGCGTGCGCGTGCTGAAATTCGCGGTGCCGTTGCTTGCGGTCGCGATCGCCATCGCCTTTCCGGTTTACTCTTATCTCGCCGCGCCGATTTCAGTCTCGATCCAGGCTGACGGCACGGCATTTTCGGACGGCAAGCTGGTGATGGCCAATCCCAAGCTCAACGGTTTCACCAAGCAGAAGCTGCCTTATTCGCTGACGGCGACCAGGGCGACGCAGGACGTCGGCAAGCAAGGCATCATCGATCTCGAGGGCATCAACGCGAAGCTGCCGGTCGCCAGCGACAATGTGGTAGCGGTCGATGCCGCGCATGGCATCTACGATCGCGACCACAACACGATGGATCTCACCAGCGACGTCAGCGTGACGACCTCCGACGGCATGGTGGCGAAGTTCAAATCCATCTTCCTAGATATGGGCAAAGGCTCTATGAAGACGAGCAATCCGGTGGATGTCAGCCGTGGTGGATCGCGCATCACCGCGGACTCGATGTCGGTCGAGGACAATGGCAGGCTCGTCGTCTTCGAGAACCGGGTACGCGTCAACATCGATCCGGCCGGCCTGAAGGCGGCGGGGGTACAAAGTGGAGAGCAGAATGCGTCGCAGTAAATCCGCATGGCTTCTGGGCGCTGCCACTGCGTTGCTGTTTTTGGGAACGGCGGCTTCCTTCGCGCAGTCGAGCGCGACCAGCCAGGTTCCCGGGCTGAAACTGTCGGGTGACCAGCCAATCCAGATCGAAAGCGACAAGCTCGAGGTGCGGCAGAACGAGAGCATGGCGGTGTTCAGCGGCAACGTGACCGTCAATCAGGGGCCGACGCTGCTCAAGGCTGGCAAGATGACGGTCTACTACGTCAAGCCTGCCAATGGCGATAAAAGCGCCGCGGCGGGCGCGTCGGCAATGACGGGCGCCGCCAACATCGACCACCTTGTGATCGAGAACAAAGTCTACATCAAGTCGAACGACCAGATCGCCACCGGCGACACCGGCACCTTCGACATGAAGACGCAGCTTCTGGTGCTTTCGGGCCAGGAAGTGGTGCTGTCGCAGGGCGATAATGTGCTCAAGGGCTGCAAGCTCACCGTGCAGATGAAGAGCGGCCTCGGCAATGTTGATGGTTGCCCGCGCGTCATCATGATGTTCAAGCCGCAGAAGCAGGACGCTGCCCAGAAGCAGGGAGCGTCGAGCAACTAATGGCCGGCGTAACATCGCTGCTTGCCCGCCTTCCAGGGCGGGCGGCCGCATCGGTGGCTGCCCCGGCGACGGTCGGCACCGATAAATCCAAGTTCAAGGGCACCCTGATCGCCAAGGGCCTGACCAAGAGCTATAAGGGCCGCAAGGTGGTGAGCGGCGTCACCATTGGCGTTCGCGCCGGCGAGGCCGTCGGCCTGCTCGGCCCCAATGGCGCCGGCAAGACCACATGTTTCTACATGGTCACAGGCCTGGTGCCGGTCGACGAAGGCTCGATCGAGATCGACGGTTTCGACGTCACCTCGATGCCGATGTACCGGCGTGCCCGCCTCGGCATCGGCTATCTACCGCAGGAGACGTCGATCTTCCGCGGCCTGAACGTCGAGCAGAACATCCGTGCCGTGCTGGAAGTGGTGGAGAAGAGCCGCAAGGAACGCGAGCGCACGCTGGACGAGCTGCTCGAGGAATTCCACATCAGCCATCTGCGCAAGGCGCCATCGATGTCGCTGTCGGGTGGCGAACGGCGCCGCCTCGAAATCGCCCGGGCGCTGGCGACCAAGCCGGCCTATATGCTGCTCGACGAACCTTTCGCCGGTATCGATCCGATCGCGGTGGCCGACATCCAGCAGCTCGTTCGCCATCTCACGGCGCGCGGCATCGGGGTTTTGATCACCGACCACAATGTGCGCGAGACGCTCGGCCTGATCGACCGCGCCTACATCATCCATGCCGGCCAGGTGCTGACACATGGTCGCGCCGACGAGGTTGTCGCCAATCCCGACGTGCGGCGTCTCTATCTCGGCGAGGGCTTCACGCTCTGACGGCAGGTCGGGCTTGATCCGGATTTCCGCGGATTTTAGCGAATTCTCATAAATATCGTCGCCGGATAACGCTCCGGTAAGCCCCGGCTGCTAGCGTTTGCCTTGACAAGCAAAAGCCGGGCCAGTTTCTATGCCCGGTCGAAAAACCGTAGTCCAATGCGTAGACGAGGCGTTTGAACCCCATCATGGCGCTGGCAGCCAAACTGCAGCTCAGACAATCCCAGTCGCTGGTGATGACGCCGCAGCTGATGCAGTCGATCCGGCTGTTGCAGCTCACCCATATCGAGCTCGAGCGCTTCATCGACGAGGAGATCGAGCGCAACCCGCTCCTGGAGCGGGCTGAGCCGCAGGAGGATGCGACGAGCGATCAGTCGCAGAAAAACGAGGCCGAGCAGAAACAGGCTTCCGAAGGCGACTGGTTCGAAGGCGAGACGCAGTGGAGCGCCGAGGCGATTTCGGAAAAGCTCGACTCGTCGCTGGAGAATCTTTTCCCCGACGATCCCGGCACCAGCGAGAGGCTGGGACCGGACCTGACGGCGCAATGGAAGTCGGCTTCGGGGGGCAGCGGCAACGCCACGTCGTCGGAAGGGTTCGATGTCGGCGACATGGCCGCGGCCGCGATCACGCTGCGCGACCATGTCGGCGAGCAGATCGCGCTTGCCTCGCTTGGTCCGGGCGACCGCCTGATCGCCGGCGAGCTTGCCGATGGGCTCGACGAAACCGGTTATCTGCGCGCCGGGCTCGATGAGATCGCGGCGCGGCTGGGCACGGACAAGGCGGCGGTGGCGCGCGTGCTCGAAGTCTGCCAGACCTTCGAACCCGCCGGCCTTTTCGCGCGCGACCTCGCCGAATGCCTGTCGTTGCAATTGATCGCGCGCGACCGGCTCGATCCGGCGATGAAAGCGCTGGTCGCCAATCTCGAACTCCTGGCGCGGCGTGATTTCCAGACGCTGCGGCGTCTCTGCGGTGTCGATGAGGAGGATATTCTCGATATGCTGGCCGAGATCCGGGCGCTCGACCCGCGGCCCGGCATGGCGTTTTCGGGCGGTTCGAGCGATGCGATCGTCGCAGATGTCGAGGTCCGTGCCGCCAGTGACGGCACCTGGGCGGTGGAGCTCAACCCCGATACATTGCCGCGGGTTCTGGTGGACAATGTCTATTTTGCCCGTGTCGCGGGCCATACCAAGGACCAGGCGGAGAAGGATTTCCTTGCCGAATGCCTGCAGAACGCCAATTGGTTGACGCGCAGCCTCGACCAGCGCGCCAAGACCATCCTCAAGGTGGCATCCGAGATCGTGCGGCAGCAGGACGCTTTCCTCGTCCATGGCGTGCGTCATCTCAAGCCGCTCAACCTGCGTACGGTGGCCGATGCCATCAGCATGCATGAATCGACCGTCAGCCGCGTCACCGCCAACAAATACATGCTGACGCCGCGCGGCGTCTTCGAATTGCGGTATTTCTTCACGGCTTCGATCGCCTCGGCGGCTGGCGGCGAGGCGCATTCGTCGGAAGCCGTGCGCGACCGCATCAAGCAGATGATCGATGAGGAAAAGCCGGCCGACGTGCTTTCCGATGACGCCATCGTCGACATGCTGAAGGAAAATGGGGTCGATATCGCCCGCCGCACCGTCGCGAAATACCGCGAAGGCATGAACATCCCCTCATCGGTGCAGCGGCGGCGCGAGAAGCGGGCGCTTGCCAACGCAGGCCGCTAGTTCGGGATCATGCTCTAGATCCGCCGATATTCGAGCGATGCCGGCCTGCGAATGATGATTTGTGCGCTTCCGGTCTCGGATATCTCCTATAGGTTCCGGTGCGGCTCTCGAAAACCATCCTTGCGGACTTGGCACCGTCCGAAACTGAACAAGGCCTGGCCCGTATGAAAACTTGCGGATTTTCCACAGTTCTTAAGCTTCATTGACAAGCCGCGATGAAGTGTCTAGAAGCCCGCCCGCATGGAGCGGGGCGGTAATGCACGCTTGCGAAAGGGTCCGTCAGACAAGGCCTCGTCGGCCGAGAAGGCGACTTGTGATCAACCGAAAAGTTCGGGTCTAAAATCGGCGCGCATGCCGCTGCAAAGCTTGTGCGCGCGCACCACGGGTATAAACTCGGGAACAATTTGAAGCCTGAGCAAGGAAGGTCAGTTTTCAGATGAATCTGCGCATTTCGGGAAAACACATGGATATCGGGGATGCGTTGCGTACGCGCATCAACGACCGCGTCGGCGAGGCGATCGAAAAATATTTCGATCGCGGTTTTTCGGGACATGTCACCGTCATCAAATCGGGGTCGCGTTTTTCGGCTGATTGCATGGTGCGGCTCGATTCCGGCGCCTCATTGCAGGCAACCGGCGATGCCCAGGACCCGACGCTTGCCTTCGAGGCCGCGGCCGAGCGTCTCGAAACGCGGCTGCGGCGCTACAAGCGCCGGCTGAAGTCTCGCAACACCGGCAACGGCAATGGCGAGGAGCCGACCGACATCGCCTACACGGTGATGGCGCCGCTGACGGATGATGAGGAAGATATGCCGGCGGACTTCGCGCCGGTCATCGTCGCCGAATCAAGCATGACACTGCGGACCATGTCGGTGGCGTCGGCCGTTATCGAGCTCGACACCAGCGACAGCCCGGTTTTCGTCTTCCGCAACGCCGGAAACGACCATCTCAACATCGTCTACCGCCGGCCGGATGGCAACATCGGCTGGATCGATCCATCGACGACCAAAGTCGCTCAAGGATAAAAAGCCGGCCGCGCGAGGGGGCGACGACTGGCGCGGCAGGCGAGCAAGGGATTTTTCAAGCATGGATCTGAGTGATCTCATCAGCGTTTCGGCGATCATGCCGGCGTTGAAGGCGAATTCCAAAAAGCAGCTTCTGCAATTGCTGTCGGAGAGGGCGGCGGCGATTTCAGGGATTCCGGAGCGGGAAGTGTTCGACACCATCCTGCAGCGCGAGCGGCTGGGCTCGACCGGCGTCGGCAACGGCATTGCTATCCCGCACGGCAAGCTTGCCGGCGTGAAGCGCATCGCCGGCGTCTTCGCCAGGCTCGAGTCGCCTGTCGATTTCGAGGCGCTGGACGATCAGCCGGTCGACCTGGTTTTCCTGCTTTTGGCGCCCGAAGGCGCCGGCGCCGACCATCTCAAGGCGCTGTCGCGCATCGCGCGCGTGCTGCGCGACGCCGATACGGTGGCCAAGATCAGGGGAACGCGCGACGCGGTGGCGATCCACGCGCTGCTATCGGACACGCAGGCCTCGCACGCGGCCTGAAGCGTCTTTTGGGATAAATCTTCCAAGGGCCGCCAAAGCGGCCCTTTGCGTTTCTGGAGCCAGAGTCGCTATCTTAGGTGACCATGATCTTTCCCGAAAACCGGTTCGGGATCATGGGTCTAATGAATAGCGACCGTGGTCAGGTCATTCTCCATCGCGCCTGCCAGCGCCCGGTCACGGGCATCCGAAAGCAGGATCGGCTGGCCATTTGCGGCAAACAGCGCCCACAGCTCCATGCCGGGAGCAATCTCTGCCATACCCGGGAAGCGGCCGCGCAGATCGTCGCTCGACACTTTCCTCAGATAAGCCACCGAGCCTTCGCCGAGATGGGCGAATTCGCCGCTGGTCATGGTGATGGTTTCGTCAGTTCTGGTCATTTCAAGCCTCCTTGGCGCGGAGACGCCGCTTCCGGCCGTCCCGCATTAGAGCCATCGGCAAAGATCAGTCTTTCACCGATATGTTTATTTTCCGTACCAGCCGCTCGGACTCCGGCCGGTCGAGATCGACCGACAACAGACCGTTCTTCAGTTCCGCCGCAATCACCCGCATGCCGTCGGCCAGCACGAAACAGCGCTGGAACTGGCGCGCGGCAATGCCGCGGTGGAGGAATTCGCGCTCGGTATCGTCGGTCTGGCGGCCGCGCACGATCAACTGGTTTTCCTCCGTGGTGACATCGAGGTCACTTTCGGCGAAGCCGGCAACGGCGAGCGTGATGCGCAACCTCTCGGACTTGCCGTCGGACGCGCTCAGGCGCTCGATGTTATAGGGAGGGTAGCTGTCACCCGACTTCGCCAGACGCTCGAGGGTTTTTTCCATAGCGTCAAAACCCAGGAGAAGCGGGCTGGAGAAGGGCGTCATTCGGCTCATGTTACACTGTCCTCGCAAGAGCGACATAAACTGGAAAAACCCGGATGGCATTTTTCCCGATGGTCTTGATATGGTCCGCCGCGCGATCAAGTTCAAGCCGCTAAATCAGGAGTACGTTTCGTTGAACCGCCATCCTGGTTCAGCTCTTCGTTGAAGCATGATCCTGCCCGCAAACCGGTTCCCGCTATTCGGGACCGTGCTCTAAAACCCGCCCAAAAAGACTCCCCAAAAAGGAATTGAAATGCCCCAATCCCGAAAGATCATCATCGACACGGACCCCGGCCAGGACGATGCCGTCGCCATCTTGCTGGCGCTTGGCAGTCCGGAGTTGGACATCGTCGGCATCACCGCCGTTGCCGGCAACGTGCCGCTGAAACTGACCCAGAACAATGCCCGCAAGATCTGCGAACTGGCCGGCCGGCCCGACATCAAGGTCTATGCCGGCGCCATCCGCCCGCTGGCGCGCGAACTCGTCACCGCCGAGGAAGTGCACGGCAAGACCGGTCTCAATGGACCGCAACTGCCCGAGCCGACCATGCCGCTGCAGGAGCAATATGCCGTCGATTTCATCGTCGAGACGCTGATGAGGGAAGAGGCCGGCACGATCACGCTGTGCGTGCTCGGGCCGCTCACCAACATCGCGCTGGCGCTGATCCGCGAGCCGAAGATTGCCCCGCGCATCAAGGAAATCGTGTTGATGGGCGGTGGATTCTTCGAGGGCGGCAACGTGACGCCGACGGCGGAGTTCAACATCTATGTCGACCCGCAGGCCGCCGATCTGGTGTTCAAATCGGGTATTCCGATCGTGATGATGCCGCTCGACGTCACGCATAAGGCGTTGACCACGTCCAAGCGCATCCAGGCCTTCCGTCAGCTCGGCACCAAGGTCGGCACCGCGACGGCCGAGATGCTGGAGTTCTTCGAGCGCTTCGACGAGGAGAAATACGGCACCGATGGCGGCCCGCTGCATGACCCCTGCGTCATCGCCTATCTCCTCAGGCCCGCGCTGTTCAAAGGTCGTCATTGCAACGTCAGCATTGAGACCGCCTCGGAGCTGACCATGGGCATGACGGTGATCGACTGGTGGGGCGTCACCAAGCGGGAGAAGAACGCCACGGTGGTGCGCGACATCGACCATGACGGCTTCTTCGCGCTGCTTGTCGAGCGGTTGGGACGATTGTAGGCAATTCGCCGCAAGTCCAAGGTAATCCGCAATCTGAGTCGCGGATGGGGCCCGGCTGCCGTATCCGCGGCAGCCGGGCGTCGCCATATGCCTCGATCGCCTTCATCCGCATATCGTTAGCCGTCCTTCCCTGTTGTCATCCTTTGTGCGTCAACCAGCTGTTATGGGTCGCCTGTCCCTCGGCCGTGTCTAGCGGGACTTGAAGCAGCTGATTCCATCGAAGAGAGACGACATGTGGTTGAGTGAATTCGAGATTGTCCTGCGCGACCGCGTCATCCCAAGCGGTGCGATCAGGATTGAGAACGACCTGATCGCCGAGATCCGCGACGAGCCGGTCGAGAATGCCGACATCGTCGGCGGCGGCCGCTTGCTTCTGCCCGGCTTCGTCGACATGCACGGCGATATGGTCGAGAGGGAGGTGGAACCGCGTATCGGCGTCCACGTACCGATGAAGATCGGCATCGCCGAACTCGACAAGAAGCTGGCCTCGTGCGGCGTGACCACCGCCTATGCCGCGCTCTCCTTCATTGGCGCCAGCGTCACCAGCGGCGTGCTGCGCTCGGAAGGTCACACATCGGCGATCATCGAGACCATTGACGGGTTGAAGGACGACCTTCTGGTCGATCACCGCATCCATGCCCGCTTCGAAGTCACGTTCACCCCGGCCATCGCCGTGCTGCAGAGGTTAATGGATGCAGGCAAGCTGCATCTGATCTCGCTGATGGACCATACGCCCGGGCAGGGCCAGTATCGCGACGTCGAACTGTACATCGCCCGCATCGCCAAGGAGCGCGGCATGTCCGTTGCCGAAGCATCCGAGATTGTCGGCCACCGCATCGCCGGCCGCGAAGGCCAGGGCGACGTGCTGAACGCGTTGCAGGATCTGTCGGCCCGGGCTCACGCCAGCGGCGTCGTGCTCGCCTCACATGACGACGACACGCTGGAAAAGGTGGAACTCGTCCATGGCCTGGGCGCCAGGCTCAGCGAATTCCCGGTAACCCTGGAAGCGGCGCAGGAGGCCCGCAGGCTGCAGATGTATACCGTCATGGGTGCGCCCAACGCGCTGCGCGGCCAGTCCTATTCCGGCAACCTTTCGGCCCGGCAGGCTTACGAAGCCGGGCTGCTCGACATGCTGGCCAGCGACTATCACCCGGCCTCGATCCTGCCGGCTACGCTCGGCCTGGCGGAGCTGGGCGCAGGCGGCCTCGTGGCGGCGGTCGCGCTGACCAGCGCCAATCCGGCCATCGCGCTCGGGCTTGCCGATCGCGGCGCTATCGAGCCCGGACTTTTGGCCGATCTCGTCGTCGCCGATCGCCAGCCAGTGGCGCGCGTGCGCGCCACATTCCGCGCCGGCCGCATGATTTACAGCGACGGCACGCTGACGCCGCGCCGACGCTGAGGGACGGCCGTCATTGACTAAGAGGCGACGTCCGTTACTTCGCTTTCGAGAACGCCAGCCACAACCCTCCGCCGACCAGAAAGCTGCCGCTGATGCGTGACATCAGCCTGACGCGGCTGGCGGACAGCAGGCGTCCGGCGCGGCCGGCGGCGAGCGCATAGGTTGAGTCCGACATGGCGGCGAAGATCATCGCGGTCAGGCCCATGACGACGATCTGCAGCGTGTAATTGCCCTGCGGCGCGATGAACTGCGGGAAGAAGGCGCCGAAGAAGACCAGCGTCTTCGGATTTGAGATCGCCACCAGGAAACCCTGCAGGAAGAAGCCGCCGCGCGGCCTCCTGGCCGAACCGTCGGGGTTCAGCGTGCCCTTGGCGCGGAACATCTGCACGCCCATCCAGATCAAATAGGCGGCGCCGATCAGCCGTACCCATTCGAACCAGTGACCCATGCCGGCGATCAGCGTGTTGAGGCCGATCCCGACGATGGCGATCATGATGGCGAGGCCGGCCTGGGTGCCGGCGACGTTGGCAAGCCCGGCGCGCGCGCCGTGACGGATGCTGTTGGCGATGATCAGCGTCACCGTCGGTCCCGGCACCAGGATGATGACGATGCAGGCGACGACATAGGTTGCGTAGAGTTCCAGCGACATGGTCTTTCCTCGGAAGCGATAGAGGTGATGCGGCGGTAGCGAGACGGATCAATGCACGACGTGACAGACGGCGCAAGCGGCGCCGGCAAAGCGCCTACGCAGCGCCCGCCTTCCACGGCAATGTCGCCTCATAGGCAGCGCCGGCTCGCAGCACATCGAGGTCGCCGCGCGGCCGGCCGATCAACTGCATTCCCATAGGTCGACCCTTTTCGTCGAAACCGGCCGGCACGTTGAGCGCGGGGCAGCCGCCCAGCGTGGCGAAGGCCGAGACCTGCATCCAGCGGTGATAGCTGTCCATGGCGCGCCCGGCGACCTCGCGTGGCCAATGGGTCGAAACCTCGAAGGGAAATACCTGCGCGCTCGGCAGCGCGATGAGGTCGAAGCGCTCGAACAATGACAGCAGCGCCCGGTGCCACGATGTGCGCCGGACACTGGCGGAATGGACCTGCGGCGCGCTGAGGCGCATCGCCTGTTCAACCTCCCAGACCGCCTCGGGCTTCAGCGACTTGCGTTTTGCCGGATCGTCATAATGCGCCTTCAGCCCGCAGCCGCTGCTTGCCTGGCGAAGGATGACGAAAGCCTGCCACAGCGCCTCGAAATCGACATCCGGCACCAGCGCCTCGCTATGGAAGGATACGTCGGCGAAGCGGGCGAGGGACGCCTCGCAAAGGTCGAGGACGCCCGGTTCCATCGGCAAATGGCCGCCGAGATCGCCGAGCCAGGCGATGCGGCCGCCGGCGGCTTTCGTCCGCAGACCCTCGATAAACGAGCCGTGCCAGTCATGCGACAGCGGCGCTTGCGGGTGATAGCCGGCCTGCTCGTCGAGCAGCAGCGCGATGTCGCGCACGCTTCGCCCCATTGGTCCTTCGACCCCCATCTGGGCATGGAAGACATCGAAGCCCGGCCCAGCAGGCACCAGGCCTTGCGAGGGGCGCAAGCCGTAGACATTGTTCCAGGCGGCCGGATTGCGCAGCGAGCCGCCGAAATCGCTGCCGTCGGCGACGGGCACCATGTCGAGCGCCAATGCCACCGCCGCGCCGCCGCTCGAGCCGCCCGCGGTCAGCGCTGGATCGAAGGCATTCAGCGTCGGCCCGAAGACCGGATTGTAGGTGTTGGAGCCCAGCCCGAATTCGGGAACATTGGTCTTGCCGATGATGATCGCGCCGGCCTTGCGGATGCGTTCGACGAAGAACTCGTCCTCGTCCGGCACGAAATCGGCGAAGATCGGCGAGCCGAACGTCGTCCGTAAACCCTTGGTCAGGGCAAGGTCCTTGATCGCGATCGGCAGGCCGAACAGCGACCCGGTCTCGCCGCCTCGCGCCAGATGCGCATCGGCCGCATCGGCTTCGGCCAGGACATCGGCGGGCTCGCGCAGAGACACGATGGCGTTGACCAGCGGATTGACGGCCTCGATGCGATCGAGGAAGGCCGCAACCACATCGCGCACCGACAGGCGGCGTTTTCGGATGGCATCTGCCAGTTCCACGGCGGACAGGCGGCAAATATCGCCGGCCGCCGGCACGGCATGTTTTGTCACGGGACGCATCGTTGTTATCGCCCCGCCGCCAGAGCCGCTTCGACGTCTTTTACCAGCGGGATCGCTGGCTGTGCGCCCGGCTTCAGGCAAGCGAGCGAGCCGGCTGCCGCCGCGCGGACCAGGGCTTGCTCCAGCGAGAGGCCAGACGAAAGACCGGCGCCGAAATAGCCGCAGAAAGTGTCGCCAGCGCCGACCGTGTCGACCGGCGTGATCTTGAGTGCCGGCACGGCGAGGAAATCGTTCGGCGTGGCGGCAAGCACGCCGTCGCCGCCGAGCGTGACGACGATGGCGCGGCCGGTTTTTTGCGCATAGTCGCGCATGCGTGCCGGCCGGTCGCGTCCGGATAGAGCCAGCGCCTCGCCATAGAGGTCGAATTCGGTTTCGTTGGCCACCGCATAGTCGGCCTTGCCGAGGAAGCCGGCGGCCTCGGCAACGAAAGGCGCGGTGTTGAGCACGCTGATGGCGCCCGCCGCCCGGATGGCATCGAGCGCTGTCTCGACCGTCTGCAACGGAATCTCGTGCTGCAAGAGCACGACGTCGCCTTTTTTCAAGAGCGCCTTGCCGACATCGCCGGGCAGCACCGTTCCATTGGCGCCCGAGACCACCGCGATGACGTTTTCGCCATCGGCTCCGACCAGGATCAGCGCCGTGCCGGTCGAGGCGAAGCTTTGGCCGACACCGGAGAGATCGACATTGCCGGCCTTGAGCAGCGCCAGCGCATCACCGGCGAAACTGTCCTTGCCGACCGCGCCGACCATGCGCACCGCAACGCCGGCGCGCGCGGCGGCCAGCGCCTGGTTGGCGCCCTTGCCGCCGGGAGCGGTGGTGAAACCGGAGCCGCGCACCGTCTCGCCGGGCGCCGGCAAGCGGTCGACATTGGCGATGAGATCGAGGTTGATCGAGCCGACGACGATGATCAAGAACTGCCTCCTGGCGGAGCCGGCCAGCCTTCGATTGAAAGCAGATCCACTCCAAGTACTTGCTTTTACACAAGTGATTGCGCGGGAGGCTAGAGCGTTTCACGCAAACAGGGAAACGCTCTGTCGGCTGTGAGCGGCGTAGCCCACAGCTTCATTCGCAGCGCACGGTGACCGTGCCCTGATAGGAGCCCGCCGGGAAGATACCAGGCGATTTCGTGGCGGTAAGATCGACCTGGAGCGAGTGGGTTCCGTTGGTGACGCGCTGCGGCGAGCCGCCCGCGATATCGAGCCCCGAACCGTCGAGACGAAAGACGGTAGCGAAGGTGACGTTGGTGTTGCCGCCGCTCGGCGCAGACGAGAAGGCGGCCGGCGCAGGCGCGGAGACGGAATAGCAGTCGAGCAGGTTGAGGATCGTGCAAAGCAGCGAACTGGCCGTGATGGTGGCGGTGGCGCTCGACCCGCCCGCCTGCTTGGAGCCGAAGATGTTGATCGTGGGATTGGCCTTCATCAGGCCCGTGCCGCCAATCATGATCGTGCAGGTGCCGATGATCGCTGCCTCTGCCGGCAGGCAAAGGCCGGCGAGCAAGGCGACGGCAAGCAGCGCGCACCTATTTCCGCTTCTTTTTCTTGCCATTGCCGTCGTTGCTTCCGCCTCTGATGTCCCAGCCTTCATTGGCCCATGCCGGCGACGTCACCTGGGGCGCGCTGGCGGCCACGCTGCCTGTCGTCTGGCTGTCGGGCGCAATGCCCATCTTCAACAGGCGCAATTCCATCTGCAGGCGCTCCACCTCGAGTTCGTAGAGGCGGCTGCAATCCAGGCGCTTGGGCGTGCGGCCGATCGGAATGACGACGCGGCCATAGGTGGCGAGGTCGTGGCTCGACTGGCCGTTGCCCTGGATCACGCCGAGATCGAAATAGGCGCCGCTGCCCGAAACGGCGGAACGGCATGTCGTGCCGTCGGAGGCATGCACCTCGTCCTGGCCTTGCGGCAAGGTGACGCCCGGCAAGGTGAAGCCGGTCTGGTTCTGGTTGAGATTGTAGACATCCTCGGCCAACCCCGGACGCGCGACCGTGAGCACGGTCAATGCGCAAAGGGTCAGAACTTGCGATGTCCGAAGAACTTGCCGCATATCTGTGCCCTTATCTGCGTCTGCTCGCCTGGGAAGGGGATGCTCTCGGTACAGATACGCACTTTACGATCGCTCGCGCCATCGAATGGGACGACCACGAGAACCGGACGCGACGCTTGCCCGGCAAGCAGGAAGACGCTTGGTGAAATTCTGGCTTCGACCGGCCGAAAATCCTGATCGTAGACATGGACTTCGACACGGATCCGCTTGTCGTAAGGATTGCCCGGAAAGACTTTTACGGCGAAGGCATCGGTGAAGGATCTCACTTCGCCGCGCATCGGTGTCATCGACTGGGCCGTCGCGGCAAGAGGGGCGAGGCACGCCGTTGTTGCCACCAGAAGAACCCAAAGCTTTGTCACAGGCCGCTTCCTTCTATTCGCAGCGCACCGTCACCGTTGCCTGATAGTTGCCGGCCGAGAAGCGGTTGGTGCCGCTCTTGGTGCCGGCGAGATTGATCGCGGCCGTCGACGTGCCGGGCACGGTGAGCGCCGTCGCGGTGCCGGTCTCGGAGATGGTCTGCGCGCCGGTGGTGGCGAAGGTCGGTGTCCAGGTGGTGGCGGTGACGTCAGCTGCCGGTACCGTGGTCGTGGTCACCGGGTCGACACTGAGCTGGACGCCGCCCGTGGTGTCGACCTGGACGCTGCCGGCCGAGCCGCCGGCATTGTGCGAGCTCAGCGACTGAAGATTGCTGCTGACCGTCATGGTGCCGTTGGAGTTGACGGTCAGCGTGCAGGTCGCGGTGATGGTGCCGTTGAAGAGAACATTCCCGGTGGCAGCCGATGCCGTCTGGCCGGCGCAGCCGACCAGCAGGGCCGCACCGATTGCGGCGCGAACGAATTTCATTGAGACCCCTCTTTCGAGCCGAACGGTCCGGCTCAATGTCGGGACATCATCCATTTATCATAGTTAATTTAGCGTTAACTGAAATAACACCAATAAGTAACTTAGAAAAATAAACCGGCGAAACCGAGGGTTGTCGCCGGTTGTATTCCGTATAAAAAGATCGATTTCGCCAACTTATATTTGTTTATATTACAATCCTCGGTTTTCTGAAACAAATTGGCGAAAAATCGATCTTCAGCTTACCTGCCCGGCTTCCCAACCGAGGATGGCGCGTTTGCGCGTCAGGCCCCAGTGGTAGCCGGTGAGAGCGCCCGATTTGCCGAGCGCCCGATGGCAGGGCACGACGAAGGACATCGGATTGGCGCCGACGGCCGCACCCACCGCGCGGCTGGCGGTCGGATGGCCGATGCTTGCCGCGATCGAGGAATAGGTGCAGGCCTTGCCCATCGGGATGCGCAGCAGCGCTTCCCAGACGCGCAGCTGGAAATCGGTGCCGATCATCACCACGCGCAGCGGCTGCTCGGCCCGCCACTGCGTCGGGTCGAAGACGCGCGCCGCATAGGGCTGGGTGGCCGACATGTCCTCGACATAAGTCGCATTCGGCCAGCGGCCGGACATGTCGGCATAGGCCGCCCGTTCGCCGCCCGCATCGCAGAAAGCGAGGCCGGCGAGCCCGCGGTCGGTGACCATGATCAGCGCGATGCCGAAGGGCGAGATATGGTAGCCATAGCGGATGGTGAGGCCGGCGCCGCGGGTCTTGTAGTCGCCGGGCGACATCGCCTCATGCGTGACGAAGAGGTCATGCAGCCGGCCCGGGCCCGACATGCCGAGCTCGAACGACGTCTCCAGGAGCGGCATGCCGGAATCGAGCAGCTTGCGCGCATGGTCGAGTGTGACGGCCTGCAGGAAGGCTTTCGGCGACAGGCCGGCCCAGCGGGTGAACAGTTTCTGAAGGCCGGTCGGCGTCTCGCCGACTTCCTCGGCTAGCACCTCCAGCGAGGGCTGATCGCGATAGTCGAGGCTGATCTTCTCGATGGCGCGGCGCACGACCTCATAGTCGCTGCCTTCCGGCGTGATGTCGTTCCCAAGGATGGCTGTCGGTTTCATCTGCGTATTCATGGTCATCTGAGCGTTCATGGCAATATCTCCTTGACCGCGAATATCGGTCTTCCCCGGCTTTGCAACCACCCGAAACTTGCCTTCCCGCCGTACGCACCCAGATAGAGTCAGCTTCGGGCTGAAAGGACGATTCATGGCCGGCGAAAAGGTCAATCTGACCGGGGCAAGGGAGACCTTGCTGATGACGCTCTACGGCAAGGCGCTGGAGAGCTGGCTGGCGCATTCGCTGCTCAAGGACCGCTTCGCCGACGAGGCGGTGCGCGCCATCGACTACGACTTCTCTCGGCTGAAGGTCGACACCAATCTGGGCATCGGCCTTGCGATCCGGGCCAAGACGCTCGACGCCCGTGTCGAGGCGTTTCTCGCCAGAAATCCCGATGCCATCGTCCTGCATCTCGGCTGCGGGTTGGACACCCGCATTTTTCGTGTCGATCCGCCGCAAGGCGTCGATTGGTTCGATGTCGACTATCCGGACGTCATCGAGCTCAGGCGTAAGCTCTACCCGTCGCGCGAGAATTACCGTCTGATCGGCTCATCGGTGACTGACCCGGCCTGCCTTGCGGGCGTACCCCGCAATCGCCCGGCCATCGTGGTGGCGGAGGGGCTGACGCCCTATTTGCCCGCCGATGAAGGGCCCCGCCTGCTGGCACGGCTCGTCTCGCATCTTGCCGGCGGCGAGGTGATGTTCGACGCCTACAGCCGGTTCGGCCTGAAGCTGCTGAGGCTCAACCCGACCATTAAGGTGACGGGCGCCGAGGTCCATTGGGCGATCGACGATCCCCGCGACCTCGAGCGGGCCGTGCCGAAACTGCGCTTTGTCGACGACATCTCGGCCTACAGCGTCAAAGGCACGGCTGGTATGGGCTGGTCCGCAAAACTGTTCATTCAGCTTTGGAACCACATCCCCGCCTTGCGCAAGGTAGGCAGAATTCTGCGGTTTCGATTCTGAGCGGTGGCTGAATTGCTCTAACGCGTCTTGGCGGTCGCCAATGCGCGAGAGAAAGCCGTGGCGAAACTTTCGCGGTCATCGGGGTTGAGGAAGCCGCCGATCGCCACGCTCTTGCCCTGTGCTTCCACTGCCATTTTCGTGATGCCGATCTCGGCATGCCGGGCAATCGAAAACCGCGTCCAGAATGGATTGAAATGATGCGCTTCCGAGCGGCCGGAAGGCGCGGTCTTGCGGATGTCGAGGCTGGTGCGCGACACAGATATTTCCTCACGAGCGCGCGCGGCGCGGTAGTTGGCGCGGAAGGCGATGTAGACGGCGATCACATCGAGGCCGAAGAAGCCGAACACCGGCCAGGCGCCATGCGACAGGAAAAAAGCACCGGTGACGACCCAGCCGAAGAGCAGGGCGCCCATCAGGATCAGGAAGCCGGTGCGGCCAAGCGAGCGGTGCGGCGTCAGCAAGGCCTGGAAGAATGGCTCGTCGGCTTCGAATGAGGCGTTTGTGTCGCTCATGGGGGGATATTATAGGAAGGAAATGGCGCCTCCCAAATCGAAAAAACCCATAGCTGTCAAAAAGCCACACGCGTCTGCTTCGAGCGGCGGCCGTGCGAGCGCGCGACGGCAGCGAAAGAGTGCCGCGCGCTCGCTCTACAGCGCCGCGGAGGTGCATGAGATATTCCGGCGCTTTTCCGTGCAGCGGCCGGAGCCGAAAGGCGAGCTCGACTATGCCAACGCCTTCACGCTGCTGGTCGCCGTGGTGCTGTCGGCGCAGGCGACCGACGCCGGCGTCAACAGGGCGACGAAGGCGCTGTTCAAGGCTGCCGACACACCGCAAAAAATGTTCGCGCTGGGCGAGGCCAAGGTCGGCGACCTGATCCGCACCATCGGGCTCTGGCGCAACAAGGCCAAAAATGTAATTGCGCTGTCGAAGGCGCTGATCGACGACTATGCGGGCCAAGTGCCGGAAGAGCGCGACGAACTGGTCAAGCTGCCGGGTGTCGGGCGCAAGACCGCCAATGTCGTGCTCAACGTCGCCTTCGGCCAGCCGACGATGGCGGTCGACACGCATATCTTCCGAATCGGCAACCGGATCGGCCTTGCGCCCGGCAAGACGCCGGAGCAGGTCGAAGAGGGGCTGCTGAAGGTCATTCCAGCCCAATTCATGCGCCACGCGCATCACTGGCTGATCCTGCATGGCCGCTATGTCTGCAAGGCGCGCAAGCCGGATTGCCCGGCCTGCGTGATCGCCGATATCTGCAAATCTCCTGAGAAGACCACCGACATACCGGCGCCTCTGGTGCCGATCGCGCCGCTCAAGACGGCGGCAGAGGAAGTTTAGTAGCCGTAGCCGCGCGCCATCGCGGCGGCGAAGACCGGGATGAGCAGGAAGATGACGCCCTCGGCGCGGATGTAGCTCTTCACCGAGGCCAGCTCCCCGGCCGGCACCGAGAAGGACGGATTGCCATTAGCCTGCCTGTTCCAGGCAATGAAGCGCATGGTGGGCACGATCGACAGCAGGCCGACGATGATGAAGGCCACCATCTTTGCCCAGAACACCCAATTGTAGACATAGAACTCCCAGCCCTTGAGGCCGAAGAACACCCGGCAGATGCCGATGACCACGATCAGCGTGGCGATGATGCCATAGTGGCGGTCGATACCGGCCAGGCGCTTGAGCGTCGCCGCCGGCAAGTCGCCACGGATCAACACAAATTCGGCGCCGATGATGCCGGCCAGTGAGAACACCAGCAAGTGATGCGCGATCGCCAGCAGAAGGTCGGTGGTGTCCATGCTGTCTCCTCATCCAGCCGCGCACCACGGGCGTCGGCGCTGCATCTGAAGCGCAGAGTATCATCGCTCGCCAAAATTCCCAGAAGGGCCGGCGGCGGGCCATTCGGTTGACGCCATCAACCGACAGTCTATTGCTGACGCCATGAGCGGATTGAAACGTGCCCTGAATCCGATGCCGGACGATGTCCGCAGCGCGCTCGCCGAACGCGGCCTGACGGCCACCTATGAGGCGCGGCCGGATTACCAGAAGAAGGACTATCTCGGCTGGATATCACGCGCCAAGCGGCCGGATACCAGGCAGAAGCGTCTCGACCAGATGCTGGACGAACTCCAGCGCGGTGGCGTCTACATGAACATGGCCTGGCACGGCTGATACCAGGCCGGAAGCTGCAGGTTCGCCCCTGCCTGGAAGAGCGGCCGCATTGTCCTGGCCCTTGCACCGCGGCGTCGGCTTGTTAAGTGCTGGCCGCTCAACAAGAGGCGAAATCGATGAGCATAAAGACCGAAGCCGGCGTGCCGATTCTCGAATCGGCACGGACCATTCTGCGGCCGCACAGGCTCGACGATTTCGAGACCTACGCCGCCATGTGGGCCGATCCGGTCACAGCCCGTTTCATCAGCGGCAAGGCGCGCACGCGCGAGGAAAGCTGGATGCGCTTCCTGCGCCATGCCGGCCTGTGGTCGCTGCTCGGCAAGGGTTTTTGGGCGGTCGAGGACAAGGAAAGCGGCCAGTTCATCGGCGAAGCCGGCTTCCACGATTTGAAGCGGGAAATAGTGCCGTCGATCGAAGGCCTACCGGAGGCCGGCTGGGTATTTGCGCCGCGGGTGCACGGGAAGGGGCTGGCCAGCGAAGTCGTCGGGCGTATCGTCGCCTGGGCCGACGAGGTGTTCGCGCCCGGCCGGACCGTCTGCATCATCGACCCCGAAAACGGCGCTTCGCTGCGGGTAGCGCAGAAGAACGGCTACCGTGAAATCCTGCGCACCACCTACCACGACAATCCGACGATCATGCTTGAGCGGCAGACCGGTGGAAGCTCCGCGTAATTCCGGAGAGACCGTCGTCCTTCTGGCGGGTCAGCGCTTGGGCTTGGCCTTGTTCAGGGCCACGGCGGCGCGGACGAGCGCCTTGAGCGCCTCTTCGTTGATCGCATCGCCTTGCTTGAAGTCGATCGCGCGCCTTGTGTTGCCTTCGAGGCTGGAATTGAAAAGCTTCGCGGGGTCCGGCAGCGCCGCGCCCTTGGCGAAGGTCAGCTTGACGACGGCCTTGTAGGTCTCGCCGGTGCAGATCATGCCGGCATCCTCCCAAACCGGCACGCCGCGCCATTTCCAGGTCTCGGTGGCTTCGGGTGCTGCCTGCCTGATCAGGCTGCGGAGCCGGGCAAGCAGGCCGCCGCGCCAGTCGTCCAGTTCCTTGATCTGTCCGTCGATCAGTTCGGAGGCGGATTTGCCGTCCTGCGCGTCGCTTGCTGTCATGTCCGGATCTCCTTCGCGTCTGAATGAATGATTGCCACCGTGCCCCTTCGAGCGAAAGCGTACTTGATCGGTCGTGCGCTCACATGTGCTCTCCGGGCAGCCGGCTCGCCTGCTTCACCCAGGCGGTGAACTGCGCTTCGTCCAGCGCGCCGTCCTCGTTTATGTGCAGGTAGCGCGTGTCCTTGCTTTTGGATGGAACCGGCGGCACCGGGTCAAGCGACAGGCCGCGAAAGAACGCCACCTTGATGTATTTCGCGAAACAATGAACGCCGAGGAACCAGCCTTCGCCTTCCATGCCATAGAGGGGCGAGTTCCATTTCACCGCCTTTTGCACGTTTGGGATGGCCCGCACGATCAGCTGGTCGAGCCGGCGCCCGACCCCGCTCTTCCAGCCCGGCATGGCGGCGATATAGGCCTGGACTGATTCGTCGCCATAGCCCTTGGCGATCTGCGGGTTGCCGCCTGACAAAAGCACGGGCTCGGCCTTGGAGGGCTTGGCCTTGGCATCCGACGGTTTGGTTTTTGTCATCAGGTTGACCTTGCGTGCTCAGGCGCCGCATCGCTGCGCCGTTTTCCTATGTAAGGCAGCACGAACATATAGAGGCCGGAAAACAGCAGCAGGAAGAGCGGGATCAGCGGCGAATAGACGATCCATGCCGGCGGCTGGCCTCTTGTCATGGCGACGAAGTTGGCGGCAACGGTGACGGTGAAGATGATCGACAGCCAGCGATGAGCCTGGCGTATCCACTTGCTCCAATCCATTCTAACCTCCCTTTGCAAAACGTAATCGGACAGGCCGGTTTCCTACCAGCGCGCCAGCTGCGAAAGCTGAATGAGATTGCCACAGGTGTCGTTGACCTGGGCAATGGTCGCGCCGGTCACCTCGGTCGGCGCCATGGCGAAGCTGCCGCCATTGGCCTTGATACGCTCATAGTCGCTCTTGATGTCGTCGCTGAAAAGCATCAGCGCCGGCTGGCCCTGCTTGAAGATCGCCTGCTGATAGGTCTTTGCCGCCGGATTGTCGTTCAGCGCCAATTGCAGTTCGGTGCCGTCCAGGTCGTCGGGCGAAGCGACGGTGAGCCAGCGGAACGGCCCGTTGGTGAAATCCGCTTTCTTGGCGAGGCCGAGCACGTCGGTGTAGAAGCCGAGCGCCTTCTCCTGATCATCGACATAGATGGTGGTCAGCTTGATCTTCATTGTCATGTCTCCATGCTTACGCCTGCGGCTTGCCAGCCGCCAAACAGCGTGTGGTTGTGATTAGTCTTTCGCTTTCAGACTTGTCGGCGACTTTCAGTCGACTCGTGAAAGCACGTCCTCCAGAGCCAGGAAGTATCTCTTCCAGCCCACGGTGGCGCCGCGGTAATAGGGCTCCTGATCGGTGCGGAAGCCGACCTGTTCCATCCGCAGACGGGTGCCCGCGCCTGTCGGGGTCAGCGTCCAGGTGACGACGCTTTCGAGGTCCTTGGTGTCCCAGCTGTAGGACAGCGTCTTGTTAGGTTCTATGGTCCGCACCTGGCAGTCGACGCCGCCCCAATCCGCGCTCAGATTGAAACGGTGATCCACGACCGGCTTGAAGGTGTTCTTCATCAGCCATTCCTCGATGAGGTGCGGTTGCGTCAGCGCGCGCCAGATCTTTTCCGGCGGGTGGGGGATCTCGCGCTCGACGATGACAGAGCGCGTTGCGGCCTCACTCATTGGTCCATCCTTTTGAGTAACTCCTCGAGGTCGTCGAACCGGCTTTCCCAAAAACCCGCCATGTGGCGCGTCCAATCCATCAGCGGCGACAGCGCCGATAGTTGCGCGCTGTAATGGGTCTGGCGGCCTTCATGGCGGTCGCGCACCAGCCCGGCCTCCTTGAGCAGGCCGAGATGCTTCGACACCGCCGGCTGTGAGACGCCGGCCTGCGCGGTGAGCGCGCCGACCGTCTGCTCGCCCTCACGGCACAGGCGTTCGAAAATGGCGCGCCGCGTCGGATCGGCGAGCGTCCTGAACAGCATATCGTGTGCGGCGGTCATCTCAATCAATAACCCCTTGGCTATTGATTGACGTATAACCATTGGGATATATGTGAGTCAAGTGGAAAGCGGAAGCAAACAATGATTCTGGTGACGGGGGCTACTGGCCATGTCGGGCGCGAAGTTGTCCGCAGGCTGGTAGCGCGCGGCCGTGACGTGGTCGCCATGGTGCGGAATGTCGATACCGCGCGCCAGCGGCTGCCCGCCTCGGTCCCGCTGCGCGTTGCCGACTATGAGGATAATCATGCCCTTCGCGCCGCGTTCATGGGCGCCGATGTTCTGGTTCTGATTTCAAGCGACGGCGCCGCCGACACCGTCACGCGTCACCATGCCAATGCCATTGAGGCCGCCGTTGCGGCTGGGGTCGGGCATATCGTCTTCACGAGCATCGTCGACACCAGTGCGCAGTCGCCATTCTATTTCTCACCTGTCTACCGCGATGCGGAGCGCCGGCTGGCGCATTGTGGCGTGCCGTCGACCGTTTTGGTCTGCGGGCTCTATTCGGAGTTCGTTCTCGACAGCTGGCTCTTGCCTTACTCGGCCTCCGGAGAACTGGCACTTCCCGCCAACTATGGCCAATTCGCGCCGATTTCGCGCGCTGATGTTGCTACCGCCATAGCGTCAGTCGCCGCCAGACCAGAGAAATTTGGCGACTATCGGATGCTCACCGGCGATCGGTTGCTCGATTTCGATGACGTTTGCGCCATCTATCGCGAGGTGAGCGCCAGGCCGCTGCACTATCGCGCATGCGCTATCGAGGAGTATTTGACCACCGCATCGACCCAGTTCGAAGAGCCCTGGCCCCGTGCCTTTGCAAGCCTCTGCGTTTCGATCGGCCATGGCCGCTACTGCTACACGATGAACCACTTTGCAGGGATTACGCGCCGCAAGCCAGAAAGCTTCCGCGATTTTCTGATTCGAACAACGTCGGGAATTCCGCCGGGCGGCTTGCCAAACTCTATCCGGCAACGTCCGCGTCGAGGCTCGCCACGTCCAGCATGAAGGCGTCCTCACCAAAAGCGCGGGTGGCGCGTGCAGCCGCTTCGAGCAGCGGGCGCTTCATGCGCTGGAGGAAGGTCGCGTCGACACGCGTGCTCGGGCCGGCGAGCGTCAAGGCGCCGAGCAAGGTGCGTCCTGGCCCGAATACAGGTGCGGATATGCCTGCAGTCTGTGGGTCGCGGTCGCCGATCGAAGTGTAGTTGTAGGTTCTGCGGATCGTCTCGTAAGGCTCGCCCGGCTCGCCTGAGAAGGCCGCCAGCACACGGCCGCCGGAACCGACAAGCAAGGGCAGCACGTCGCCTTCGCGGATCGTATAGCGGATCGGGTGCTTGGACTCGACCCTGTAGAGGCAGGTGCGCACGTCGCCGGAGCGGACATAGAAGGCAACGCTTTCCCAACTCTGTTCCGACAAGTCGCGCATGATCGGCAGCAGGATGTCTATCGCCACGACGGAGCGCTGGTAGAGCGCGCCGAGCCGGAACGTCGCCGGCCCGATGCGGTATCGGCCATCGTTCAGCCGCTCCAGCAATTGCCCGCGCATCAGCGAATTGGCGAGCCGCAGGATCGTGCTCTTGTAGAGGCCGGTGCGGGCGGCGATCTCGGCAAGCCCAAGCGACCGGTCGGCGGTGGTGAATGCATTGAGGATGGCGATCGCCCGATCGAGCGCGGCAACGCCGTCGGCCGATGTTGGAACGAAGTCGGTCATTTCGGTGAAGGTTTCACTGTGATCGTCCAATTCCGCTGGAACCCGGATCGAGCCACCTTTCTCGTACCAAGTTCGTTCTGTCTAGCAGAATGGTATTCCTGTTGACAGAACTAAGTAACATTTGCTTGAACACGATGTGAAGGCCTGAACGCGAGGCCTCGTCTTGGCAGGCACCGGAGGAGGTGTCCGTGATTTGGAGGAATCCCATGCTGAACAGACGCAGATTCTTGACGGGCACGGCAGCCGTCGGCGCCGCCGGTTTTACCGCTTTGCATTTGACGCCCGCCTTTGCGCAGGACGCGCCGCAGGTCCAGATCTTCGTTCCGGCGGCACCCGGCGGCGGCTGGGACCAGACGGCGCGCACCATCGACCAGGTGCTGCGCTCGCAGAAGCTGATTTCGGGCTCGCAGATCACCAATGTCGCCGGGGCCGGCGGCACGGTTGGCCTGCCGCAATTCGTCAACCAGTGGAAGGGCAAGGGCAATTCGCTGATGGTCGCCGGCATGGTGATGGTCGGCGCCATCATCGCCAACAAGGCGGCCAACAACCTCACCGAAGTGACGCCGATCGCCCGCCTTACCGGCGAGTTCGAGGCGCTGGTGGTGCCGGCTGCATCGCCGTTCAAGACGGCCGGCGATTTCGTCGCCGCGCTCAAGGCCGACCCGACCCAGGTGCCGGTCGCCGGCGGCTCGGCGGGCGGCTCCGATCACATCCTGTTCGGCCTGATCGCCAAGACCGTCGGCGTGCCGGCGACGAACCTTTCCTACGTGCCTTTCGCCGGCGGCGGCGAGGCGCTGTCGGCGCTGCTCGGCAACCAGGTCGCTGCCGGCATTTCCGGCTATGGCGAGTTCGCCGAGCAGGTCAAGGCGGGCGCGCTGCGGCTGCTCGCCATCTCCGCCGACAAACGCCAGGACGGCATCGACGCGCCGACGATGAAGGAAGCCGGCATCGACGTCGAACTGTTCAACTGGCGCGGCGTCTTCGCGCCGCCCGGCGTGTCCGACGACGACAAGGCGGCGCTGATCAAGCTTGTCGAGACCATGGCCAAGAGCGACGCCTGGGCGGCCGAGTGCAAGAACCGCAACTGGACGCCGATCCTGCTCACCGGCGACGACTACGCCAAGTTCGTCACCGAGGATACGGCGCGCATTGGCGCCATCCTCAAGGATCTCGGCCTCGCCTGATCCTCGTCTCCACCGAGTCACGGAGGCGGCACCGCCTCTGTGACCGTGTAGCCCAGTGAAGTTGCGCGATGCCGGCGTCCGCAAGCCGGCCATCCGGGGAGGAGATCATGAGCTTGAGCGATCGGCAGGCGCCCTCGACGCGGCTTGCCATACCTGAACTTCTCATCGGCCTCGGGCTTCTGGCCTGTGCCGCCGCCGTCGCCTGGCAGACGCTGGCGATCCCGGTATCGCCGCTCTATTCCAAGGTCGGGCCGAGGGTCTTCCCCTACATCACCATGGCCGGCTTGATCGTGCTTTCGCTGCTGCTTGTCCTTGCCGCGCTGCGCGGCGGCTGGGAGCCGGAGGAGGAAAAGGAAACGCCGGCCGACTGGAAGGCTATGGGCCTGGTGGCGGCCGGTCTTGTCGCCAACCTTGCGCTTATCCAGCCGCTCGGCTTCACTGCGGCCTCGGTCGTGATGTTCGTGCTGGTCTGCTTCGGCTTCGGCAGCCGGCATCCGCTGCGCGACGCATTGCTCGGCCTTGCGCTGGCGCTTGCCGCCTATTTCGGTTTTGCCAGGGCGCTCGGCGTCAACATCGGCGCCGGGCTGGTCGAGAACCAGCTCAATCCGCTCATCGACGCCGTGCTGCGCATGGGGAGGAGCTGAGGCCATGGACACGCTCGGCTATCTCGCGCACGGATTTGCGGTCGCCTTCACGCCGACCAATCTGTTGTGGTGCCTGGTCGGCACCACGCTCGGCACCGCCATCGGCGTGCTGCCCGGTCTCGGACCGGCACTGACCATCGCGCTCCTGTTGCCGATCACCTACCAGGTGGCGCCGGAAGCGTCTTTCATCCTGTTCGCCGGCATCTACTACGGCGCCATGTTTGGCGGCTCGACGACCTCGATCCTGCTCAACACGCCCGGCGAAAGCGCGACCATCGTCACCGCGCTCGAGGGCAACCGGATGGCGCGCTCCGGACGCGGGGGTGCCGCACTTGCCACCTCGGCGATCGGGTCTTTCGTCGCCGGCACGCTCGGCACGCTCGGCGTCGCCTTCCTGGCGCCGGTGGTTGTCAAATTCGCGCTGGCCTTCGGGCCGGCCGAGTATTTCTCCCTGATGGTGCTGGCCTTCATCACCGTCTCGGCGGTGCTCGGCTCGTCTTCCGTGCGCGGGCTGACCAGCCTGTTCGTCGGCTTCGTCATCGGCATGATCGGCGTCGACCTGCAGACCGGGCAGCCGCGCTTCACCTTCGGCATGGCCGAACTGCTCGACGGCGTCGATGTCATCATCGTCGCCGTCGGCCTGTTTGCCGTGGGCGAGACCCTCTACATGGCTTCGCGGCGCTATGCCGGCAAGGACGAGATCGTGCCGCTCAAGGGCTCGCTCTATATGACGGCTTCCGAGTGGTCGCGGTCGTGGAGACCCTGGTTGCGGGGTGCTGCGATCGGCTTTCCGATCGGAGCGATGCCCGCCGGCGGCGCCGAGATCCCGACTTTCCTCTCCTATGCGATCGAAAAGAAGCTGTCGAAGCACAAGGAAGAGTTTGGCACTGTTGGCGCCATCGAAGGCGTCGCCGGGCCGGAGGCCGCCAACAATGCGTCGGCCGCCGGTGTGCTCGTGCCGATGCTGACGCTCGGCCTGCCGACCTCGGCGACCGCCGCCATCATGCTGTCGGCTTTCCAGAGCTACGGCATCAATCCCGGGCCGCTGCTGTTGACCACGCAGGCCAACCTCGTCTGGGGTCTGATCGCCAGCCTTTTCATCGCCAACGTCATCCTGGTCATTCTCAACCTGCCGCTGATCGGCCTGTGGGTGCGGCTGTTGAAGATCCCGGCGCCGCAGCTCTACGCCGGCATCCTGGTGTTCGCCACGGTCGGCACCTACGGCATCTCGCAATCGCCGATCGACCTCGTCATCCTCTATCTCTTGGGCGTGGCGGGCTTCCTGATGCGGCGCTTCGATTTCCCGACCGCCCCTGTGATCATCGGCATGATCCTCGGGCCGCTGGCGGAGACACAGTTCCGCAGGGCGATGACGATCGCCAATGGCGACTGGACCGTGTTCTACCGGCACCCGCTGTCGCTGACGCTGCTGACGCTTGCCTTCATCGGCCTCGTCGGCCCGCATATCTGGGCCTGGATCGAGCACCGGCGCAGGCGCGGGCCAGAGCATGTGCCGGGCGATGCCTGAGCGGCGCGTGCGATCATGACAGACCTGCTTGCCGGCATACGCGTCCTCGACCTGACCAATGTGCTCGCCGGGCCGTATTGCGCCTACCAGCTGGCGCTGCTCGGCGCCGATATCATCAAGGTCGAGGCGCCGCCGGGCGGCGATCTGGCACGGCAGCTCGGCGCCGCGCCGGACCTCAACCAGGCCGGCATGGGCGCGTCGTTCCTGGCCCAGAACGCCGGCAAACGATCGGTTGTGCTCGACTTCAAGATGCCTGACGATCGTGAGCGCTTCCTCGACCTAGTCGCCACCGCCGACGCGCTTGTCGAGAATTTCCGGCCGGGCGTGATGGAGCGGCTGGGCCTCGGCCATGCCAGGCTGAAGGAAATAAGGCCGAGCCTGGTCTATTGCGCCATATCGGGCTTCGGCCAAACCGGGCCGATGCGCGGCAATCCGGCCTACGACCAGATCATCCAGGGCCTGTCGGGCATCATGAGCATCACCGGCACGCCGGAGACGGCGCCGCTGCGCGTCGGCTATCCGGTCGCCGATACGCTTGGCGGGCTGGTCGGCGCCTTTGCGATCGCGGCGGCGTTGGTGCGACAGAAGACGAGCGGCGAGGGCGCCTTCCTCGACGTCTCGATGCTCGAATGCACGTTGTCGGCGCTCGGCTGGCCGGTGTCGAACTATTTGACGGCGGGCGTCGAGCCGCGGCCCATGGGCAACGAGAACATGACGGCAGCGCCGTCGGGCGCCTTCCGCACCGGCGAGGGATTGCTCAACATCGCCGCCAACAAACACGAACAATTCGTCACGCTTTGCGGACTGATCGGACGGCCGTCATTGGCATTGGACCCGCGCTTCGCCGAGCGTGAGACGCGCAAGCAGAACCGGGCCGCCTTGAAGACGCTGATCGAAGATGCGCTGGCTGGCGCGTCGGCCGCGGCCTGGGAAGAAAAGCTCAACAGCGCCGGCGTGCCGGCCGGCCGGGTGCTGACGATCCCGCAAGTGCTGGAGGAACCCCAGGTGACTGGGCGCGACATGACGACCCACTTCCAGCGGGTGCCCGGCATGGACCGGCCGCTGACCGTGGTGCGTGGCGGCTTCATGGTCGACGGTGCGGCGCCTGCGCCGGTTCGCCCGCCACCGGGCCTGGGCGAGCATATGGACGAGGTGTTTTCCGCCTTGCCGGAGCGCGACAGGTCGAGGGCGCGGGCATGAGCGCCGAGAAGACCGGCCGCGAGCGCGCAGAGGAGTGGTGGCAGACCTCCATCATCGAGATGCAGCCCGGGGTAATCCGGCTGCGCGGCTATGAGATCCAGGATCTGATCGGTCGCGTCAGCTTCCCGGCGATGATCTGGCTGATGTTGCGCGCAGAATTGCCGAGCGAGGAACAGGCAGCACTTCTCGGCATCGCGCTTGGCGCCGCCGTCGACCATGGCCCGCAGGCGCCGTCAATCGCTATTGCCCGCATGGCCGCCACCTGCGGCGTCGGCATCAACAATGCCATGGCTTCAGCCATCAACGTGCTTGGCGACGTGCATGGCGGCGCCGGCGAGCAGGCGCTTTGTTTCTATGGCGATATCGCCGCCGCGATGGATGGTGGTGCGAACCTTGCCGGGGCAGTGATGGCGCGGCTCGATCGCTTCTTTGCTGAGGAGAAAGGCTATGTGCCGGGTCTTGGCCATCGCTTCCACCCGGTCGACCCGCGCGCGCCGCGCCTTCTGGAGCTGACGCGCGAATTTGCGGCGCGCGGTGTGGTCGGCGGGCGCTTTGCCGATATTGCCGAGGCAATCGAAGCGGACGTTGCCAAGCGCAAGGGCAAACGGATCCCGCTCAACATCGACGGCGCCACGGCCGTCATCTATGGCGAGCTCGGCTTTCCGCCGCCGCTGACGCGCGGCCTGTTCGTGCTGTCGCGGTCGGTCGGTATCCTGGCGCATGCCTGGGAACAGTCACAGCGGAGCGACCGCAACAAAGGGCCGCTGCCCAGGGAATGGCTGTGGGCCTATACCGGCACGCCGGCGCGGCCATTCCCGGACGATACGGAATAGAGAATTCGTTATGCCGGATCGGCCGCCGGAATGGTCAGATCCCGGAGCAATGTCGACAGGTCCGGCTCGTCGATAAGCAAGGAAGCATCAGCCGGCGGCAGCCAGGCGCGCTGCCGGTTCGCCGCTTCCTGCCAGTCGGCCAGTTCCTCGGTTACCTCGAGCAGATAGACCGTGACGTCGACGCGGATGAAACCGTTGGTCATGCGTTTCCAATAGGAATAGGTGCCGGCCGGCTGCTTCAGCGACCTGCCCAGGACGCCCGCTTCTTCCTGGGCCTCGATCGTTGCCGCCTTGCGCCCGCTCTTGCCCTTCATCGGCCAGCCCTTGGGCACGATGAAGCGCCTGGTCGCGCGTGAGGTGACCAGCAGCACTTCGAGGCCGCCATCGTCGCGCAAACGAAAGGGAATGGCCGCCACCTGGCGGATCCGTTGCCCTTTCCTGGCCCTGCGAACCGCTTTCTTCTTCTTCGTCGCCATCCCAAATTTCCGGTGAGAGCGGCATCGATGTCGCGCGCTGCCGCGCACGGCAAAAACCCAACCTCCCAAAAACACCACCCTTGCAATCCGACACTCGCCTGCAAGTAAGTCGGCTAATAAACTGAAAAAATCGAAATGTCAGCGGCAGACACGCGAAATCGCGTTGCCGACCGCGTCCGCCCGGCAGGTCGGGGTGAAGACCGGCACGTTCGGCTGCGGTTTTGGCACGGCCTGCCGGTCCAATTCGCGGTATAATTGCTGCTGCTGCTGGTATTGCTGCCGTTGCAGGCTGTTTTGCAATTGCTGCAGCTGGCCCTGCTGCAAAGATGTGTTTCGGTTGGTGGGAATCACGATCTGCGCCGAAGCCTGCGAGCCCGCGATGAGGAGCGCGGATGCCGTCAGCAGCGCCGAAATGGCTATCGTCAATAAATCAAACCGAAACATCGCTTACGTCCCGCATGCACACAGTATCGGCTGTTCATATAGGGCGTTCAGCCCGGCTTGCCACGGATATTCCCCGCATTGCCGTCATTTGACGACTGCGTGGCGCGGCAAGGTTTGGTCAGGGAGGAAGGCTCGGTCGCCGCCTCCAATTTCGACGGCAGTGGCACGATGTTCTACGCCGCGACCCCGTCACTTGAGCTTGGCACCGATATTCCAATCAGTGAGATCGCCGGTTTCCGTATGTATGGAAAGGCCGGCGCAGTGTTCTCGACCAAGCAATGGGAGATCGAGGGACGCTTCGCGGCGGCGGAGAATCTGCCTGATGCGCCGGCATTGCACTTGACGGAAGCAATAGATTCGCCGCTCTATCGGGTTGGCGCCGGCGTTGAACTTAATGGTGTCAATGGCGTCGGCCTGGCGGTCAGGTATAACGGCGCCTTCGGGAAAACGGTGAAGCAGAACGCGGTCATCGCGTCTTTCAAGGTCAACTTCTAGGTTGGCCCCAGGCGGCGACCAAGAAGGGATTTCATGAGGATGAAGCGCGCGTATTTCGTGGCAATGCTGGCAGCCGCCTGCATTGCCGGTCTCCCGGCGACGGCGCTTGCCGCGCAGAACAAGGGCGACAAGGTGAAGCCCGCGGCTCAACCCGCCGACGCGGCGGCCAAGCCACAACTGCCGGGGGGCGCCTCGGCGCTGTCGGAAACGCATGGCGACTGGACGGTCAACTGCCAGATCATCGGCACCAATAAGGTATGCAGCCTGTCGCACCAGCAATTCAACAAGCAGAGCGGCCAGCGGCTGCTGGCCATCGAATTGACGAGCAAGACCGGCCAGGACGCCACCGGCACGCTGGCGCTGCCTTTCGGGCTGGCGCTGGCCAATGGCGTTTCGTTGGAAATCGACGACAAGAAGCTGGAAGGCACCTTGGCGTTCAACACCTGCCAGGCGGTGGGTTGCCTGGTGCCGGTGACCTTCGATGCCGATACCACGGCGCTGCTGCAGAACGGCACCACGCTGAAGGTCAACGCCACGGCCGCCGACACGACGCAGCCGATCGCCTTCACCATCTCGCTCAACGGCTTCGGCGGCGCGCTGGCCCGGACAGCGGACCTTTCGACGGACTAGTTCGTCTGGCAAACTGGCCCCACTGATATCTGTTGGCGGGCCTATCCGTGGCGATTTGCTGAAACGGTGAACGCGTCGTCATCCACGGGCGAAGCAAGGAGCGAAGCGACGCGGCGCAGACCCGAGGATCCATGCCGTGACTTCAAAACAGCCGCCACGGTGCAGGTTTTGCTCCGCTGCGCTCTTCGGCTGATGTAACGGCATGGATCCCAGGGTCTCCGCGACGGAGCTGCGCTCCTGCTCCGCCCTGGGATGACGACCTTGAGATGCTTCGGCCAATCACCGCGGGTCTAATCCACCTCGCGCAGGCGGTACCCCACCCCCGTTTCGGTCGTGATGTAGCGCGGCTGGTCCGGCGTCTTTTCGATCTTCTGCCGCAGCTGCCGCACATAGACGCGCAGATATTGGACATCGGTGGTATCGCCCCAGATCTGCTTCAGCATGAACTGGTGGGTCAGCACCTTGCCGGCATGCTGCACCAGGATGCGCAGGATGTCGTATTCCTTGGGCGACAGTTTCACCTCATTGCCCTCGACCTTGACGATGCGCTTGACCAGATCGACGGTGAGGTCGCCGGTGTGGAACACCGGCTTTTCGCCCTGCTGCTGGAATTTATGGCGCAACGCCACGCGAATGCGGGCGACCAGCTCGTTCATGCCGAACGGTTTCGTCACGTAGTCGTCGGCGCCGAGTTCCAGCGCCGAGACGATGCCGGCCTCGTCGGTGCGGCTGGACAGGATGACGACCGGAATATCGAGACCGTCAGCGCGCCATTTGGCCAGCAGCTCCAGGCCACTCATGCCGGGCAGACCAAGGTCGAGCAGGATAAGATCGGGCGACTCGCTCTGCATAAGCTCGATCGCGACCCTGGCGCTGGGCGCCTCGGAGACGGAGTAGCCCTGCGTGGAGAGGCCGACACGCAGCAGTTTGCGGATCGGCGGCTCGTCATCGACGACCAGGATCGAGACGCTCTGGTTGGTCATGCCGTCTGATCCATCTTGGCTTCGCTGAGGTCAGGCAATTCGGCCGGGACAGGCATGCGGATGGTGAAGATCGCACCGGAACGGTCGGTGCGGTTCGCCGCCGTGATCATGCCGCCCATCGCCTCGATGAAGCCGCGGCTGATCGACAGGCCGAGCCCCGTGCCGGCACGCACCTGGTCGCGCTTACGCACCCGGTAGAAGGTGTCGAAGATCCGCTCGAGATCTTCGGGCGGGATGCCAGGTCCCTCGTCCATCACCTGCAGGATGACGGCGCCATTGTCGACCCAGCCCTGCAGCCGGATGGTCGAGCCGGGCGAAGCGTATTTGGCGGCGTTGTCGAGGAGATTGAACAGCGCCTGCTCGAACAGCATAGGGTCGAGCTTCAGCATCGGCAGGTCCGACGGAAGGTCGATCTCTATCGTGTGCTCGGCGGTGATTTTCTGCGCCCGGTTCAGCGCTGAGCCGACGATATCGCCGACATAGTGGAACGCATAGTTCGGCTCCATCGCGCCGGACTCGATCCTGGTCATGTCGAGCAGATTGGCGATGAAGCGGTTGAGCCGCTCCGACTCGCCGACGACGGTCGACAGAAGCTCATCCCTGTCCTTCTCGGGCAAGGCTGGCGCGAATTCGCGCAATGTGCCGGCCGCGCCCATGATCGCCGCAAGCGGCGTCTTCAAATCATGTGAGATCGAGGTGAGCAGCGCCGAACGCAGCCGGTCGGCCTCGGCTGCGAGCTTGGCGCGGTCGACATCGGCGACAAGCTGGACGCGCTCGATGGCGACCGCCGCCTGGTCGGCCAAAGCGTCGAGGAGACGCTGCTGCTCGGGCGTCAGCAGCGGTCCCTGCTTGTCGTTGTCGAGGCCGATGACACCGATCGCGGTCCGCCCGGTCCGCAAGGGGAGGTAGAGGCGTTTGGCGCCCGGCAGCGTGTCGGCGCCGCGGCCTGCTGGCCGGTTGTGCTCCCAGGCCCAGCGGGCGGCGCCGATGTCCGCGTCAACCAAAGTATCGTCCGGCGGATAGCCGGCCTTGACGGTGATGGTGCCGTTCTCCGGCAAAAGCAGCACAACGCGCAGCTTCAGCATCGAGGCGATCTGGAAGGCGGTGGCCCACAGCACGTCGTCGAGCGTGCCGGCGCCGGCCAGCTTCTTTGAGAAGGAATAGATGTCTTCGGTGGCGCGCGCCCGCGAGCGCGCGGCGACCGCCTGGCGCTGCACGCGCGCGGTCAGGTTGCTGGCAATGACGGCGACGGCAAGAAAGACGGCAAAGGCGACGATGCTTTCCGGGTCCCGGATCGTCAGCGTGTAGCGCGGCTCAAGGAAGAAGAAATTGAAGGCAAGGGCGCTCAGGAAACAGGCGTAAAGCGCCGGCCACAGGCCGAACGTCACCGCCGCCGTCAGCACCGCCAGAAGCAGGACGCTGGCGAGATTGCGGACATCGAGGAACTGGTCGAGGATCGCGCTGACGCCCAGCGCGCCGGCGACATAGGCCGTGGAGAACAGATAAGGCCAGACCTGGAAGGGTTTCGGCTCGGCCGCGGCCTTCAGCCTTGGCGATGGCGCATCGGTGTCGCGCTCGCTTCCCGAAATGACATGGACGCTGATGTCGCCAGCGTTGCGGATCAGGTCATAGGTCAGCGAGCCCTCGATCAGCTCGCGCCAGCGCGAGCGAGTCGGCCTGCCGACGACGATATGGGTGAAATTGTTTGCCGTCGCATGGCGAACGATGTCCTGGGCGACGTTCTGGCCCGGAATGGTCGTGACCTCTGCGCCGAGCTGTTCGGCCAGGCGCAGGTTCCTGGCCAGGCGGTCCTTGTCCTCCTCCGACATCCCGGCCAGCCGCGGCGTGTCGACATGCAGCGCCGTCCACGGCGCGCGCAGACGATCGGCAAGCCGGCGCGCATAGCGGATGCGGATTGCTCCGCCAGGCTGCGAGTCGACGCAGACGAGAACCCGCTCGCCCGCCGCCCAGGGGCCGGGGATGGCGTGCGACTGCATGTGGTTGAGCAGCTGTTCGTCGACGCGCTGCGCGGTGCGGCGCAGCGCCAGTTCGCGCAGCGCGGTCAGGTTGCCGGGCGAAAAATAATTCTCAATCGCGCGCTGCGCGGTGTTGGGGAAATAGACCTTGCCCTCTTTCAGGCGCTTGAGCAGGTCGTCGGGGGTGAGATCGATGATCTCGATGTCGTCGGCCTCGTCGATAATGGAATCGGGAACCGTCTCGCGCACCCTGACGCGGGTGATCTGGGCGACGACGTCGTTCAGGCTTTCGACATGCTGGATGTTGAGGGTCGTGTAGACGTCGATGCCTTGCGCCAGGATTTCCTGGACATCGAGATAGCGCTTGGGATGGCGGCTGCCGGGTGCGTTGGTGTGGGCAAGCTCGTCGACCAGGACGAGCGCCGGCCGCCGCTTCAGAATGGCATCGATGTCCATTTCCTCAAGCGTCTGGCTCCGGTATTCCACCTGGCGGCGCGGAATCAGCTCATAGCCGTCGACCAGCGCCTGGGTTTCCTTGCGGCCATGCGTCTCGACGATGCCGATCACCACATCGACCCCGTCGGCGCGCCGGGCGCGGCCCGCCATCAGCATTTCGTAGGTCTTGCCGACACCGGGCGCGGCACCGAGGAAAATGCGCAGGCGACCGCGTCCTTCCCGCTCGGCATGCTCGAGCAGCGCGTCGGGGGAGGGCCTGGAATCGTTGCTTCGGTCGTCGGGCATCAGGTCCAATCATAATTGCGCCGGGGGTCGTGTCGATCCCCGGCGCGCGAATGCGTTATTTCAGGTCGTCGAGCGCCAGGTTGAGCGCCAGCACGTTGACCACCGGCTCGCCAAGCACGCCGAGCTCGCGGCCCTCGACATGGCTGTCAACCAGCGACTTGATCTTGGCTTCGTCGACACCGCGGGCCTTGGCGACGCGCGGCACCTGGAAATAGGCATCGTCGGGGCTGACATCCGGATCGAGGCCGCTGCCCGACGTGGTCACCAGGCCCATCGGCACCGGCGCGTTCGGGTTTTCCGCCTTCAGCTTCTCGGCGTCGCCCTTGATGCGATCGATCAGCTTCGGGTTGGTCGGGCCGAGATTGGAACCGCTCGAGGCGGTGGCATCGTAGCCATTGCCGGCCGCCGAGGGCCTGCCGTGGAAATATTTGTCACCGGCGAAGGCCTGGCCGATCAGGCCGGAGCCGATGACCTTGCCGTCCCTGGTGATCAGGCTGCCATTGGCCTGGTTGGGAAACAGCGCCTGGGCGATGCCGGTCATGCCGATCGGATAGATCAGGCCGGTCAGCACGGTGAAGAAGACGATCATGACCAAAGCGGGTCGAAGTTGCTTGAGCATCGGAGTTGTCCTTATGCGAGGCCGAGGGCGGTGACGATCAAGTCGATCGCCTTGATGCCGATGAACGGCACGATGATGCCGCCAAGGCCGTAGATGAGAAGGTTGCGGCTGAGCAGCGCGCCGGCGCCGATCGGGCGATATTTGACGCCCTTCAGCGACAGCGGGATCAGCGCGATGATGATCAGCGCGTTGAAGATAATGGCCGACAGGATTGCGCTCTGCGGCGTCGCCAGATGCATGATGTTGAGCGCTTCCAGAGGTCCGGTCTTCTGCCCCGGCGCGACGTAGAAGACCGCGAACATCGCCGGGATGATGGCGAAGTATTTGGCCACGTCGTTGGCGATCGAGAAGGTCGTCAGCGACCCGCGTGTCATCAACAGCGCCTTGCCGATCTCAACGATCTCGATCAGCTTGGTCGGATCCGAGTCGAGGTCGACCATGTTGCCGGCTTCGCGCGCGGCGACCGTACCGGTGTTCATGGCGACGCCGACATCGGCCTGGGCGAGCGCTGGCGCGTCGTTGGTGCCGTCGCCGCACATGGCGACCAGCTTACCCTTGGCCTGCTCCTCGCGGATCAGCGACAGCTTGTTCTCCGGCGTCGCCTGGGCGAGGAAGTCGTCGACACCGGCTTCAGCGGCGATCGCTGCCGCGGTCAGCGGATTGTCGCCGGTGATCATCACGGTGCGGATGCCCATCTTGCGCAGCTCGGCGAAGCGCTCGCTGATGCCGCCCTTGACGATGTCCTTGAGGTGGACGACGCCAAGCAGGCGGCCGTCGCGCTCGACCGCGAGCGGCGTGCCGCCGGCCTTGGCGATCTCGTCGGCGATGGCCTGCAGGTCGCGGATCGTCTCGCTGGAAGGACGCGTGCCGTGGGCGGCGACCGTCGCCTGGTTGACGTGAGCAAGAACCGCGTCGACGGCGCCCTTGCGCACGGACGAGCCGTCGATGTCGACGCCGCTCATGCGGGTCTGCGCGGTGAAGGGCACGAAATTCGCATGCAGCGTGGCCATGTCGCGGGCGCGGATGCCGTATTTCTCCTTGGCCAGCACGACGATCGAACGTCCTTCCGGCGTTTCGTCGGCAAGCGAGGCGAGCTGTGCCGCGTCGGCCAGCTCCTGCTCGTTGACGCCCTTGACCGGACGGAACTCGGTCGCCTGGCGGTTGCCGAGCGTGATCGTGCCGGTCTTATCCAAAAGCAGCGTGTCGACGTCGCCGGCGGCCTCGACGGCGCGGCCGGACATGGCAAGCACGTTGAAGCGCACGAGGCGATCCATGCCGGCGATGCCGATGGCCGACAGCAGCGCGCCGATCGTGGTCGGGATCAGCGTCACGAACAAAGCGACGAGGATCGTCACCGAGATGTAGCCGCCCGAATAGGCGGCAAAGCTCGGGATGGTCGCGGTTGCCAGCACGAAGATCAGCGTCATGCCGACGAGCAGGATGTTGAGCGCGATCTCGTTCGGCGTCTTCTGGCGCTCCGCGCCCTCGACCAGCGAGATCATGCGGTCGAGGAAGGTGTGGCCGGAAGCGGCCGAGATGCGCACGCGGATCCAGTCGGACAGCACCTGCGTGCCGCCGGTGACGGCCGAGCGGTCGCCGCCGGACTCGCGGATGACAGGAGCGGATTCGCCGGTGATCGCCGCTTCGTTGACGGAAGCCACGCCTTCGACCACCTCACCGTCGGAGGGGATGATGTCGCCCGCCTCGACCAGCACGATGTCGCCGACCTTCAGGCTGGTGCCGGGCACCAGCTTGAACTTGGAGCGGCCCTCGCCGTTCAGCAGCTTAGCCTGAGTCTCGGTGCGCGCCTTGCGCAGCGAGTCGGCCTGCGCCTTGCCGCGGCCTTCGGCGACGGCCTCAGCGAAATTGGCGAACAGCACGGTGAACCACAGCCAGATGATGATCTGCAAAGTGAAGCCGAGATCGCCGCCGCCAGTGATGAGATCGCGGATGAAAAGCACGCTGGTCAGCAGCGAGACGACGGCGACGACGAACATCACCGGGTTCTTGACCAGGTGCCGCGGGTCCAGCTTGCGGAACGCGTCGCCTATGGCGGGCACAAGGATAGCCGCATCCATGATAACAGCGGATTTGGACTGGCTCATTTGGAGACTCCAGTATCAATGTTGGACGGCGCCGGATGCTCGGTCTTAGGCAACAGATGCGGAAGGCCGGTGGCCAGCAGCCAGAGCACGAGCAGCACGGCTGCCATGCCGAGGAAGGTTGAGAGGGTCGGGAAGGGACGAGGCTTCTCATTCCCCTCTTCGCCGGGTTGATGCCGGTCGCCCCGGCGTATGTTGGTGAATTTGGGCATGGCCGTCTCAGAAAGTCTGTCCATGGATCATCGCCAGGTGTTCGACGATCGGGCCGATCGCCAGGGCCGGGAAGAAGGTGAGGCCGACAACGATCAGGATGACGCCGACGAGCAATCCGACGAACAGCGGGCCGTCGGTCGGGAACGTACCGGCGGAAGCCGGAACCGTCTTCTTGGCGGCCAGCGAGCCGGCAATGGCAAGTGCTGGGATGATGACGAAGAAGCGACCCATCCACATGGTGATGCCGAGCGTGAGGTTGTACCAGGGTGTGTTGCCGGAAAGGCCGCCAAAGGCTGAACCGTTGTTCGCGGCCGCCGAGGTGTAGGCATAGAGAACCTCGGCGAAGCCGTGCGGACCGCCATTGGCCATCGAGGCAACGGCACTCGGCAACACAACCGCGATGGCCGTGAAGGTCAGCATCGCCAACGGCAGGCAGAGGATGGCGAGCATCGCCATCTTGACCTCCTTGGCCTCGATCTTCTTGCCAAGATATTCCGGCGTGCGGCCGACCATCAGGCCGGCGACGAAGACGGCGACGACGACGAACATCAGGATGCCGTAGAAGCCGGCGCCGACGCCGCCGACGATGACTTCGCCGAGCTGCATGTTGATGATCGGGATCAAGCCGCCAAGCGCGGTGAAACTATCGTGCATGGCGTTGACGGCGCCGCAGGACGCGGACGTGGTGATCACCGCAAACAGTGCCGAAGCGGCAATGCCGAAGCGCGTTTCCTTGCCTTCCATGTTGCCACCGTCGATGCCGAGCGCATGGACGAGGGGGTTGCCGGCGGCTTCCGCCCAATAGCAGACGGCGACACCGGCGATGAACAGCACACCCATCGTGGCCAGGATCGCCCAGCCCTGGCGCTGGTTGCCGACCATGCGGCCGAAGACGTTGGTGAGTGCTGCACCGAGCGCGAAGATCGTCACCATCTGGATCAGGTTGGAGATCGCGTTGGGGTTTTCGAAAGGGTGCGCGGCATTGGCGTTGAAGAAGCCGCCGCCATTGGTGCCGAGCATCTTGATGGCGATCTGCGAAGCGACCGGGCCGAGCGCGATCGTCTGCTTGGCGCCTTCAAGGGTGGTGGCGTCGACATAAGGGCCAAGCGTCTGCGGGATGCCCAGCCAGACATAGACGAGCGTCAGCACGATGCACATCGGCAGGAGCACGTAGAGCGTGCAACGGGTGATATCGACCCAGAAATTGCCGATCGACTTGCCGGAGGCACGGGCGAAGCCGCGGATCAACGCCACGGCGATCGCGATGCCGACCGCGGCGGACATGAAGTTCTGCACGGTGAGCGCCGCCATCTGCACGAGATAGGACATCGTGCTCTCGCCGCCGTAATTCTGCCAGTTGGTGTTGGTGACAAAGGAGACGGCGGTGTTGAAGGCAAGGCCCGGTTCGACAGCCGGCATTCCAGCCGGATTGTAGGGCAGCACGCCCTGCAGCCGCTGCAGGACATAGACCGCTAGGAAGCTGGCCAGGCTGAAGAACATGATGCCGGCCGCGTAGGCGGTCCAGTGCTGCTCCTCGCTCTCGCTGGTTCCCGATATGCGATAGAGAGCCCGCTCGATTGGCCTGAGGATCGGCGAGAGGAATGTGCGATCGCCGTTGAAGACGCGGTGCATGTAGCCGCCGAGCGGCTTCACCAGCAAAACGACGATCACGCAGTAAAGAAGGATTTGAATCCATCCGTTGAGTGTCATGACAATAGCTTTCCGTGCCGGATGCCAGGTGCGATCAGAAACGTTCTGGGCGGATGAGGGCGTAGGTCAGGTAAACGAGCAGGAACAACGTCACCGCCCCGCCGAGGAAATAGTCGAGAAGCATGATCTGGTTCCTTCGTTCAGATTCTGTCGCAGATTTTGACGTAAGCCAGGGACAGGACGAAAAATAAAATCTCCATCCCGAGAACAACGATGTCCATTTCTGTGTTTCCTTGTTTAACTTCTACTTTCGGGTCGTTATCGACAGCCCGAAAAATCGCGTGAAAAGGCGCGCTGCCTTAACGGCTGCGGCGCTCAAAACTTCTGCTTGGCATGAAATATGGACCCGATCGCCATAAAGGGTCGAGACGGGGCCAGGTGAAAAGATATAGGAATTTTATAAAGGTTTTGGACGCTGCTGGGCGATGACAACCCGCGCAGCCCGGATTTCAACGATCCAAGAGGCACGCACCCGATGACCAGCCGGTGCAAGAGATAAAAGCGCATATATAAACCGGCCCGGAATCCCCTCTCGAATTCAAATGAGGCGCGCGTCTATGTAGTGGCCTCGTTGCAAGGCTCGCCGATCAAGGTGAGCGTGAATCGAGTTCCAAAATGCACCTCGCTCCTTTCAGGCTCGCTCCCAGGCTGGGCCGAAACATCCCGACCGAATACTTCGTCCTCGCCAATCTCAGGAACAAGGGTGCGATCATCGGCCGGCTCGCGGATCATCCGATTTCCGAGGCGGTGATCGATGATCGCGGTTCCAGCTATCGCTACGTCGGCGTGGCGCCGCGCGCCGCCAACGGACGCTATGATGTCGAGGCGCTGCGTCCGGGCGAGTGGATCGTGCAGCCGGGCCTGGTCTATGCGCTAGAAGGTAAGGATTAAACGGCGGCCGTCCGGCGCGGAACCTCGTTGCCGGCGTCGTCCAAAACGACCAGCGCCTCGCGGATAGCCCTCGCTGTTTCGGCCTCTGCCGGAACCAGTGGCAGCCTCACATCCGGGCTGAGGCCCATCGCAACGTGCAACGCATACTTGACCGGGACGGGATTGCTTTCGAGCTCGAGCGCGGCGATCAGCGGCCGCAGCCGGTGGTGGATTGCCCTTGCCGTGTGGATGTCGTCGCGCCGCAAGGCGTCGTGCATGTCCACGGCAAGGCGAGGGGCGATGTTCGAGACCACGGAAATCGTTCCGCGACCGCCCATCGTGTTGAAACCGAACGCCGTCGCATCGTGACCGGCGAGGCAGATGAAACGGCGCCTCAGCACCGCGGGCAGCGTGGATTGCCGGCTGAGATCGCCGGTGGCGTCCTTGATGCCGATGATGGTCGGGATCTGCGCCAGGCGCCCGAGTGTCTCGTCGGTCAGATCGACGCCGGTGCGAGCGGGCACATTGTAGACGACGATCGGAATCCGCACCTGTCGCGCGACGGCTTCGAAATGGCGGACGATGCCTTCCTGGTTCGGCCGGTTGTAGTAGGGCGTGACGATCAGGGCGGCGTCGGCGCCAAAAGCCTCGGCGGCCGAGGAAAAAGCGATCGTCGTCTCGGTGTTGTTGGTGCCGGTGCCGGCAATGACTGGAACCCGCCCGCTGGCAAGTTTGACGCATAGCGCGATGATATCGAGGCGCTCCGCCCATGACAGGGTCGGCGCCTCGCCGGTGGTACCGCATGGCGCCAGTCCATTGATGCCTTCTTCGATCTGCCAGCGGATGAGCCGCTCGAGGCCCTTCAGATCCAGGTCGCCGTTCTTGAAGGGGGTCGGCAAAGCGCTGATGACGCCGTTGAGACACGCTCTGGTCTGGTCAAATGTCATGATGCTCGAACTCTCTTTGTGTTCTCGGCAGCGGAATGCCGGCGCTGCCGGCTGTCTGTGGTCTGTCCAGGAGGGACGAGAGCAGGGCCATCAGGACGGCCGCCGCCAGATCAGCATGTGCGGCCTGGTATATTTGCCTTGTCTTGCCGCCGGTCGTCTTGCCGCCGGCTGTCGGCCGGCTTTCGACGATGCAGGTCCAGTTTCCACCGCGTATCGCGATGCTTGCGATGGCGCGGCCTGGTCTGATCCAGCATGGCGCCGGCCTCGACCATGTGGGCAAAGCGTCGGCCCGGTGACGACGACCGATCGAGCGCCATGGCCTTCGCGGCTTCCCACAACAGGTGCTCGCGCAATCTGCCCAGGCAGGCGATGCGCTCGATAAGGGTGCTGAGGTCGGCTTCTTCGCCCATGGCCGCAACCGCTCGTGGGTGAACCGGACAGACTATTTCGGGGAAGATCAATTGAAGAGCGACAGCCGAGCCGTCGCGATTCGAACGGCGCCGCTGCGATGGCCGCTCTCCATGTTGGCGAAGCGGATGGCGGAAGCCTTGTCGGCAAAAACGCCGCCAGAATGGCCTTCCTCGTCACGGGCAATCCAATGGCCTTCGCCGTCGCGGCCAACGACGAAGCGATGGAGGGCGTTTTCGGCGAGCGGAATGGGGGTAGCAGGCATGTCAGTCTCCATAGGGATCTCCTGGGATTTCAGGAGATCGAGGGAATCAGGAAAGCGCGGCGGCGAGGGCCGTGGCGGCAATTACCATGCCGACAACCACGAACAGCCTTACGAACACCATCGGTTCCGTCTGGCTGACCAGCGGGTGGCTGTTCGCCGTCGCGCTGTTTCTATCAGCCGCGTTTCTGGCGTCTTCGATTTGCGACAGCGGCAGCGGACGATGGGTCGGTATGTAGAGCCCTGAGGTGCGGTACATCGCAGACTTCCTTCCTTGGTCATCTGCGCCAAAGTTAGAAGCCGCCGCATTTGAATTCGAGACGGGCAAAACCGGAAAGAAATAGGAAAGTCATATGTTTGGCCGACCCCAAGGGCGGAGCCACCGGCGGAGGCTGGTCGACCTTCCTGCCAAGCGGGAAGCTGTGCGCGCCTTGGTGCCGGTCAACTGCGTACCGGTGCAATCCGCAGGGGATGAGGCAGCCTCGACAAGGCTTGCTACTGTCTGGGCAGGGCTTGAAAAAAGGCGCAAGCGAGGGCTGTGGCAGGCACGTTTAACGGGTGCTTGCAAATGTGGTAGAGGCTTGGACTTCACCTTCTCATCGTGTGGGAAAGGTGTCGCCAAAGGCCGCAAGGGGTGAAGGGAAGGCGAGGGACTCCGGCGCCAACCACGCACTGCGCCGTCTTCGGCATCGAAAGAGGGAAGGACAGAAATGCTCGACATCGCACCATCGCAACAGGCGGCCACCTGGCTCGCTTCCTTCGGGCGGGCGTTGGAGGCTGGCGACACCAAGGCGGCGACCGGCCTCTTCGCTGAGGATTGCTATTGGCGCGATCTGCTGACCTTCACATGGAACATCAAGACGATGGAAGGCCAGGCGGCGATCCGCGAGATGCTGAAGGCGACGCTGTCAGCAGCGCGGCCGTCGCATTGGCATCTGTCCAGCGAGGCAAGCGTCGACGATGGTGTCATCGAGGCCTGGTTCACCTTCGAGACGACTGTGGCGCGCGGCGAGGGCATTCTGCGCCTCAAGGACGGGCGCTGCCGGACGCTGTTGACGGCGCTGAGCGAGCTCAAAGGTTTCGAGGAGCAGAGGGGTCCGGCACGGCCGCTCGGCATTCGCCACAAGGCCGATCCGGAGCGCGAGACCTGGGCCGAAGCCCGGGCACGCGAGGCGCGCGACCTTGGCATACATGAACAGCCCTATTGCCTGGTCATCGGCGGCGGGCAGGGCGGCATCATGCTGGGCGCGCGGCTCAGGCAGCTCGGCGTGCCGACGCTGATCATTGAGAAGAATGCGCGCGCCGGCGATTCCTGGCGCAACCGCTACCGCTCGCTCGTGCTGCACGACCCGGTCTGGTACGACCATCTGCCCTACATTCCGTTCCCGGAAAACTGGCCGGTGTTCACGCCCAAGGACAAGATGGGCGACTGGCTGGAAATGTATACGCGCGTCATGGAACTCAATTACTGGGTCGCCACCAAATGCCTGAGCGCCAGCTATGACGAGGCCGAAAGGGTCTGGACGGTGGTGGTCGATCGCGTCGGCCAGCGCATCACGCTGAAGCCGAAGCACATCGTCTTTGCGACTGGCGCCTACGGGCCGCCACGCCAGATCGAACTGCCGGGCACTGAAGCCTTCAAGGGCGAGCTTTTGCATTCCAGCCAGTATTCAAGCGGCGAGAAATTCCGCGGCAAACGCGTCGCGGTGATCGGCGCGGCAAGCTCGGGCCACGATGTCAGCGTCGACCTGTGGGAAAGCGGCGCCGATGTCACCATGGTCCAGCGCTCACCGACCACGGTGGTGAAATCCGACACGCTGATGGAAGTCGGCTTCGAGATCTTTTCGGAGAAGGCGCTGGCGCGCGGCATCAGCACCGACAAGGCCGACATGATCGTCGCCTCGGTGCCTTTCGCGCTGGTGCCGAAGAGCCAGAAGGCGCTCTACGATGTCATCCGGGCACGCGACGCGGATTTCTACAAGCGCCTCGGCGACACCGGCTTCGCGCTCGACTTCGGCGATGACGAAACCGGGCTGTTGATGAAGGCCTACCGCACCGGCTCGGGCTATTACATCGATGTCGGCGCCTGTGCGCTGATCCTGAACGGCGAGATCGCGGTGAAGAGCGGTGTCGGCATCAAGTCGCTGACGCCGACCGGCATCCTGTTCGAGGACGGCAGCGAACTCGCCGTCGACGCGATCGTCTGCTGCACCGGCTACCAGTCGATGAACGAAACGGTAGCGGCCATCGTCTCGCGCGAGGTCGCCGACAAGGTCGGCCCATGTTGGGGTCTCGGCTCCGGCGTCAAGGGCGATCCGGGTCCTTGGCAGGGCGAGTTGCGCAACATGTGGAAGCCGACGGCGCAGGACGCGTTGTGGTTCCACGGCGGCAATCTGGCGCTGTCGCGGTTTTACTCGAAGTTCGTGGCGCTGCAGATCAAGGCGCGGATGGAGGGGATCGCGACGCCGGTATATGGCGAGCCGAGTAACGCCCCGTAAGGGTCGACCCC
>Ga0209026_1000101_pt1 | contig 154866 bp, 127 predicted proteins | sample AraplaCL_Col_mCL_FD_184262 | JGI IMG/M metagenome (GOLD analysis project Ga0209026, IMG submission 184262) | Arabidopsis root microbial communities from the University of North Carolina, USA - plate scrape CL_Col_mCL (SPAdes) (version 2) | ecosystem: Host-associated > Plants > Roots >...
CGCCGGGAATACAACGAGGAGCGACCCAAGAAGGCGTTGGGCGGGCTGACACCCGCCGCCTACGCCGAGCAGTTAAAGTAACCCCGGGCTCTAAATTGTCCCGCTACTGAAAGCGGGGGGACGTCGCGTCGAATCTGATACGACAAAGGAAACAGATGGATGAAGTGGATACCATTTTTTTGGGTCATCGCTGTAGTTGTGCTGGGTGCCGGACGTGTCTTCGCGCATCCGCAGCCGCAAAACCAAAAGGGCATTGATGACTCCAAGTCAGCGGCGCAACGCTGTGATGGACCGCAGATTGCCTTAGAAGTGTGCGAGAGCAACATTTATCATTCGCTCGATACGCGAATGAACGATCTCTACAAGAAACAGATGGCTCGACTGGGGCCGGAATCAAAAGCAGCGCTACGCGATGCTCAAAGGGCCTGGCTCGTCTTCAGAGACAAGTCTTGTGACTATGAGGCGGGTAAGGACCCCTATGGTTACATGGAGACGATCCAGTACTCCTGTCTTCAGGATATTACTCGACGTCGTATCGAGGACCTGACTTCTTATCTTGAGTGCGCGCAGAACGGCTGTCCTTCTGACTAAAAAATGGTGCTGGTATCACCAGGAATGCAATGATTAGCGAATAGATCGACAGGGTACTGACGCGGGCGTACACGAAGCGACGAGCATTTAGTATCGGTGGGGCGCTGCCTGTCCGTCACGTCGAGACGTCCGTGGGGGGGCGCCGTGCGCGTGCATGACTCCGGATCGAACCGTCCCTGTGTGGTAATGGTTGCATGGCGAGCTTTTGCTCCGAAACGGACATCAAAGAAGGCCGTAGAGGAAGAGATGCCCATGTTTCTTTTATATGTCAGCGCCCCCGCCCCAAATTTAGACGTCTAAATGTGTAGTCCATCGCAATCCGCGAACAATTGGACGAATGGGCCTGCAAAAATCTCCTTTTGTGCATTGCGATGTTCCTGAACAGCGCGGATGATTCCGCCATCTTGATCGGGGTCTTTCCGGACAAGTTCTTGGGACACGTTTCATCGTGGCCAGGATGACTGCCAATAGGCGAAAAAACCTGCGTCATGGCGCGTGTTTTTTCGCATAAGGGGGCATGTTCGCGCCTCTCTTTTTTGAAACGTGTCACGCAGTAATGACTTTCACCGCAACCCTTCATATGGAGGGAGGGTGGCGTGTTGCCGTACGCCGACGTGATCGGCTGTGGCGGCTTTATTTCAATGCGCTAGTTGTCTACAGGGGGCGACAGTGGAACTGCATCGTTACGGTAGTTGGAAAGGCGCGGTTTGGCAGCGCGGCGCGTGCCAGGCGCGAGCGCTGGTCGGCATGGTGCTGGTGCTGCTCGCTTCGCTGGGCGGTGGTTACGCAACTGCCCAGCAGGTGGAGCCGACCTTGCCGAGTTCGCAGCGGCAGACGATCGATCTTGCGGCGGGTATTCCCCAGTACATCGGCAATGCCAGCTCGACGTCGAATGCGCCGCAAAGCAACTGGTGGTTCGAGAACTCGAGCAATTCGACGGCATATGCAACGCCGGGCTTCAACGAGAGCACCGACACCACCGGCAACTGGATGCAGGTGGGCTTGCCTTACGATGCCAATATCCCGCGTACCTTCATCAACCAGGCTTCAGGTGGCGGGCAGGGTTCGCTGACCGGCAACTTCAACTGGTATCGCCTGCATTTCAAGGTGGATCCGAAATACGCGGGGCAGAAGTTCCTGTTGGAGCTGGAAGGCTCGCATACCGGCGTGCAGGTGTTCATCAACGGCACGCTGCTCAAGGGTGCCAGCGCGGTGGCGGCCGATGCGCAGGCGACCCACGTGGTGGGCTTTGTGCCGGTGATCGTCGACCTGACGCCGTACATCACGGCCGATGGCAAGACCGACAACGTCATCGCCATCGACGTGTCGCGCGGTGCGCCGTGGTATGAGCAACCTAACTTCTCCGGCGCGTTCCGTTTCGGCCAGGCGATGGCGGGCTTGTTCCGCAACGTGAAGCTGTACGTGACCAACCCCATCCATATTCCGCCGAACGTCTATTCCAACCAGAAAACCTGGGGTACCTACGTCGGCACGGTTTCCGAGGTGCCCGCTGCGCAAGGCACCGCCACCGCGGCCTCGGCGGTGGTCGACGTGCAGACCAACGTGGTGAACGAGACATCCGCGGCGCAGCAAGTCACGCTGACCACTCAGATCGTGGATGCCAAGGGCAATGTGGTGGTGACCGCGCCGCCGGTAACGCAGACGGTGCCGGCGATGACGGCTAGCACGTTCCCGTCCGGCGCCACGCCGATGTTCGATCAGAAGATCACCGTACCCAATCCCACCTTGTGGTATCCGAACAACGCCACTTGCGGTACGCCCGCGGTGCTGTGCGGTTCGCCGTATCTTTACAAGGTCTATCACATCGTCAGCGTCAACGGCGTGGTGGTCGATGCCACGCAGGATACGCTCGGCATTCGCACCATCACGTGGGATGCGAACTTTCCGTATTTCAACGGCCATGCCGTGTACATGTGGGGCGGCTCGGGCCGTTACGATTATCCGGGGCTCGGCTCGTCGGTGCCGGACGAACAGGTGTGGCGCGACATGGCGCAGCTTGCGGCGCAGGGCGGCAATGTCTATCGCCCGGGCCATTCGACCAGCAGCGAAGAACTGGTGGCGGCCGCCGATGCCTACGGCATCATGATCGACCAGCCTAGCGGCGATGGCGAAGGCTATTGGAATGCCAGCTCCAATCCGAGCGCGGACGATCAGCAGCTGAAGCAGGAACTGCATCGCGACATGATCATCCGCGATCGCAGCCATCCGTCGATTCTCGATTGGGAACGCGACAACGGCGGCATGAACACCACGCTTGCCGCGCAGCTGGGCACCATCGAGACGACCTGGGACAACATCAATCCGCGCGAAAGCGCCGACCGCACCTTCGGTCCGTCGTTCGGTTACATCGATGAGTGCGACGGCGCCGGTTGCGAAGCGGGCAACAAGCAGCAGAACCCGAACAACCCGGCGTTCGGCGCCGAGTATTGGGACAACATGGGTACAGGCCGCGGCCTGGCCTACGACTATGAGCTGGCCTTTGCCGCGCCGTATCTGGATGACTGGCGCAAGGGCAGGGTGGCCAACACTTTTGGCATGGCGCAGTGGTATTTCGCCGAATCGCCGGGTGAAGTGAGCTTGTGGGCGGAGTACCAGAACCAGCCCGACATGGTGAACTTCGTGCGTTCGCTCGGTTATTCCGATACCGACGCCAATCGCTTTCCGCGCTTGCTCTACTACATCTACCAGGCCAACTGGATCCCGTACACGGTGCAGCCGGTGGTGCATCTGGCGCATCACTGGAATCGCGCCTACGAGTACACCGCAGGAACGCCGATTCAAGAGAACGCCTTCAGCAACTGCCCGTCGGTGCGCTTGCTGATCAACGGCCAGCCGAACGATCCGGTCACCGGCGCCCTGCTGGCGGACCAGGTGCCCAATCCGTGGAACATCAACTCCAGCGCCAACCTGTCGCAGAACACCACGGTGATGCCGGGGCAGGTGCACTGGATGGTGAACTGGGCGCCGGGCACGGTGACGGCGCAGTGCCTGGATGCCAACGGCAATCCGGTAGCTGGTGTTAGCGATGTACGCACCACGGCCGGCGCGGAAGCGAAGATCGTGCTGAGCGTGGTGCCGGATTTGACCAAGCCGGATGGCTCGGCTTTCCAGTGGACGGCAAACGGTTCGGATGCGGCGTTCGTGGTGGCCGAAGTGCAAGACGCCAATGGCAACCTGGTGCCGACGGCGGCGGACAACGTGACGTTTTCGGTAACCGGGCCGGCCGCGTACATGGGCGGCACGCAGCAGTTGGTGGCAGATCCGTCGTGGACCAACTATTACCAGGATGCCTATTCGCAAGCGCATAGCACGGTGATCCAGGGCGTGCCGTATGCCTTCTTCCATTCGCCTGGCGACCCGGAACTGAACTTCGAAGGCGGCTTGCAGAAGATCGCACTGCGCAGCACGTTTGTGCCCGGCACAGTCACGGTGACGGCGAGCGCACCGGGCTTGCAAAGCGGCAGCGTAACGTTGAATTCGGTGGCGCCGGTGGCACCGTCGCAAACGCAGGCGCCGGTAATCATCGTGCCGCCGGTGGACGAAGCCACCACCTCCGGTTTTCCGGCCACGTTCACCGTGGTGGCTTCCGGTTCGGGCACGCTGAGCTATCAGTGGTCCGATAGGAACGGCCCGATCAAGGGCGCCACCAGCGCGACGTACACCACGCCCGCAACGACCGCCGCCGACAATGGCGACACGTTCACGGTGACGATCGCCAGCAGCAACGGCACGGTGACCTCGACGCCGGTGACGCTGAGCGTCGATGCACCGGCCAACGTGGTGATTACCACGCAGCCGGCGTCGCAGGCGGTGGTGGATGGCGAGTCGGCCACGCTGACGGTTGCGGCATCCGGTTCGCCCGCCATTACCTATCAGTGGTACCAGGTGGGTTCCGGTGCGATTGCCGGCGCCACCAGCGCGTCGTACACCACGCCGATCTTTACCGCGGCGGGCAGCGCAACGTTCTATGTGGTGGTCAGCAACAATCTCGGCTCGGTGCAATCGTCCAATGCGGTGGTGACGATCGATGCGGCAACGCCGGTGTCCTTTGCCACGCAGCCGGCCAGCACCATCGTGCCGGTGAATGAGCCGGTGCAGTTCACCGCGGTGGTGGCCGGTTCCGCGCCGTACACCTATCAATGGCAGTTCACGCCGCCGGGCGGTTCGCCGACCATTCTTACCAGCGGCACGCAGCAGTCGAGCACGCTCAGCTATACGATTCCCGCGGTAAGCGTGGCGAACGTGGGCGCGTACACGGTAACGGTGACCAACGCGGCGGGCACGCTTGCCATCAGCAACGCGGCGAACATCACGCTGGCGCCGCCAGGCGTCAACCTTGCCTTGAATGCACTGGCTACCAGCAGCAGTTCGCAGAACCCGTGCAACGATGCAACCACCACGCCAGCGTATTCAGGCACCAATTGCCTGGGTGCGGAGAATGCCGTCGATGGCAATCTTGCTACGCGCTGGGGTTCGGCCACCGCCGGGGCGCCGCCTACACCCGTCGTGCCGGGTGTCGATCCATCGTGGTTGCAGGTCGACCTGGGTTCGACGCAGCCGTTCAATACCGTGGTGATCAATTGGGAAAATGCGTACGCCACGCAGTATCAGATTCTCTACAGCAACGGCGATCCCAACGATCCCACTTCCTGGAAGACCGCGTACAGCACCACCAGCGGCGCAGGCGGCACGGAAACGCTCAGCTTCCCGACCGTCGCGGCACGCTATGTGCGCCTGAACGGCACGCAGCGCGCCACGCAGTACGGTTACTCGGTGTACGAGTTCCAGGTCTACAACGTGCCGCAATGCGGTGGCGCGTCTGAGCGCTATACCGTCAATGCATCCAACGCCAGCCTGGTGAGGGACAACCTCACCGGCCTTACCTGGACGCGCACCGTAAAGACGGATACCACGCCCGGCTCGCAGTTCACCGGCGTGACTGCGCAGAACTATTGCGCGGGCATCAACATGCGCGTGCCGACGCAGTCGGAAGCGCAGACCATCAGCGGCGTGAACAATGCTACCTGTGCATTCTCCGGCACGTGGAGCACGTGGACGTCGACGGTCGATCCGAACGATGCCAGCAAGACCGCCGTGGTGAATTTCGATGGCAGCTCGGCGTATCAGGTCACCAACAACTATCCGGGTGCCACGCTGTGCGCTTCCGGCACCGATGCCGGCGCAGCGCCCACCATCACCACGCAGCCGGGCAATCAGACGGTGACGCTTGGGCAGCCGGCCACCTTCAGCGTGACGGCAACCGGCCTTGGCACGTTGAGTTATCAGTGGTCCAGAAACGGCACCGCGATCGCCGGCGCAACCTCGGCCAGCTACACCACGCCTGCGACCGTGGCCGCCGACAACGGTGCGGTGTTCAACGTGGCGGTGGGCGACGTGTTCGGCACCGTGACCAGCAACGCCGCCACGCTTGCCGTGCAGCAGAACAGTTGCACCGCCGCGCCGAGCGCGCCGGGAACCTTGGCCGCCACGGCGAATGGCTCCAGCCAGGTGAACCTGGCGTGGGGCGCGAGCACCGCGGGTAGCGCTTGCACCATCAGCTACAACGTGTATCGCAGTGGCAACGCCGGCTTTACGCCATCGGCTGCGAACCAGATCGCCACGACCCCCGGCACCACCTATGCGGATGCCAGCGTGGCCGCGGCGGCCACGTACTACTACATCGTTGAAGCCACGGATGCAGCGGGCGCTTCGGCGGCCTCCAACACGGCCACCGCAACCACGTCCGTTTCCACCTGCACCAGCAACTGCACCAGTCCGGATGCGATTGCGATCAGCGCAGGCGGCCCCGGCGCCGGTTATTTCGCGGCCGATGAGGATTTCAACGGCGGCACGGCCTCCGGCAGCAATGCTGCGGTGAACATCAACGGCGTGAGCAACCCCGCACCGCAGTCGGTGTACCAGCATCAGCGCTTCGGCAACTTCAGCTATACGCTGCCGGGCCTGACGGCGGGTACCAGCTATGTGGTGCGCCTGCATTTTGCGGAGACCTACTGGACGCAGGCCGGGCAGCGCGTGTTCAACGTCAGCATCAACGGCACGCAGGTGTTCACCAACTTCGACATACTGGCGGCGGCCGGCGGGCAGGACATTGCCGTGGTCGAGCAGTTCGCGGCCACCGCCAATGCGCAAGGCCAGATCGTGATTCAGTTCAGCACGATCAAGGACAACGCCGAAGTCAGCGGCATCGAAGTCGAAAACGCGACGGCCAGCAACACGCCGCCCAATGCACCGTCGAACCTGTCGGCAACGGTGGCTTCGTCCAGCCAGATCAACCTGAGCTGGACGCCTTCGCAGACCGCGGGCGTAACGTACTCGGTGTACCGCAACGGCACGGCGGTGGCGCAGAACCTGTCTGCCAGCAGCTATAACGACACCGGTCTGACCTCGTCGACCACGTACTCCTATACGGTGGTGGCGGTGGATTCGGTCGGTACCTCGATGTCTTCCAACACCGCTACCGCCACCACGTTCAACGTGGATTGCGTGAGCGGTTGCGGTGCGGACGTGCTGGCGATCAGCGCCGGTGGTACCGCTTCGGGCGATTATGTTGCCGATATAGATTTCAACGGCGGCGCGGCATCGGGTACGGGTTCGGCCATCAACGTCGCCGGTGTAAGCAATCCTGCGCCGCAGTCGGTCTATCAGCATCAGCGTGTCGGCAACACTTTCAGCTACACGCTGCCGGGCCTGACCGCAGGTACCAGCTACACCGTGCGCCTGCACTTTGCCGAGTTCTACTGGACCAAAGCCGGCCAGCGCGTATTCAACGTGAGCATCAATGGCACGCAGGTGTTGAGCAATTTCGACATCGTGGCGACCGCGGGCGGGCAGGACATCGCCGTGGTCGAACCCTTCACGGCAACGGCAAATGCGCAAGGGCAGATCGTGCTGCAGTTCACCACCGTCACGGACAATGCCGAGATCAACGGCATCGAAGTGATCGCGTCGCCGCCCGCTGCACCGGGCAGCGTCACGGCGACGGTGGTATCCCCCAGCCAGGTCAACCTCAGCTGGACGGGTTCGTCGGCGACGGGCGTGGTCTATGACATCTTCCGCAGCACCACGGCGGGCTTTACACCATCGAGCGCCAACCTGATCGCCACCGCTACCGGCACCAGCTATGCGGATAGCGGGCTTGCCAACAACACCACGTATTACTACGTGGTCGAGGCATCCAACGCCACCGGCACCTCCGCGCCGGCTGCGCAAGCCAGGGCCACCACGCAGGCAATTCCGCCGGCGCCAACGAACCTGACCGCCACGTCGGCCTCATCCAGCGAAATCGACTTGAGCTGGACGGCATCGACGGCACCGGGCGCCACCTACACCATCACTCGCGACGGTACGGTCGTCGCGAGTGGCTTGACGGCGACCACGTACAACGACACCGGTTTGGCCGCGGCGACCACGTACAGCTACGCCGTCGACGCGGTCAATGCGGCCGGCGCATCCCCGGTGGATTCCGCTACGGCGACTACCTCGGCAACGGTTACGGCATCCGCGCCGGCCATCATCACATCGCCCGTCAACCAAGCCGTAACGATTGGACGCACGGCTACGTTCTCGGTGGTGGCCAGCGGCGGCTCACTGGCTTATCAGTGGTACAAGAACAACACCGCCATCCCGGGTGCCACCAGCGCGAGCTACACCACGCCAGGCACCACGTATGCGGACAACACCGCCAGCTTTACGGTGACGGTGCGCAACGCCACCAGTTCGGTGACGTCGTCGGCAGCGACGTTGAGCGTGAACCTGGCTCCGAGCTACATCGTCGTGCCGGGCTACATCGTCACCGACCTCAACAACAACACCCGCGGCGCATGGGCCGACAGCCAGATCTATGTCGAGATTCTTGGCAACGATCCGGCCACCGGCACGCTCTCATGGGTCAACTACGACGGCACCATCACGCCGGCCAAGGTCGCGGACAACACCGCCGCCAATGCACTGGTCGGACCCAATGGACAGACGTATCCGAACTACGCCTTCACCCTGGCGCAGGCCAACCATCAGCTTAAGCTGCCGCCGATCACCTCCGGCCGCATCTACATTTCCGAAGGCAGCCCGCTGTATATGCCGATCATGGCCGGCGCGAACGGCGGCAATAACGGTTACGCCGGGCCGAATCCGCAGAACGGTACCGACCCGAACATCAACGTTCACTACGATTGGTATGAGTTCAACTACGCCAGCAACGGTGGCATCTTCATCAACACCACCCAGGTGAACCAGTTCGGTTTGCCGCTGCTGCTGGATGTGTGGGGCGCCAACGAGACCTACCACATGCAGGCAGGCATCAACGAATCCATCGCCGACCTCGACCAGGAATACATCAGCCAGACGCCGTCCGCGTTCCACACGCCGGCACCGGACAGTTTGCGCATCCTGTCGCCGGCGGAAGCCACGTTCAATGCAGGCGGCATCAACGGCCATTACTTCGACAACTCCATTGCCAGCGCATGGTCGCAGTACAGCAGCTCGCCGGTAGTCATCACCGTCAACGGCCGCCAGTTCAGCGGCAGGGCTTCCGGCCCGACCTTGACCTTTACCGAGATCAACCCGGCCGCCGCCAACGTCGGCGAGACCTTCGTGGTGCAACAACCGTCCACGCAGGATGTGCTGTTGTGCGCAGGCACAATGGCTTCCGGCGTGGCCGGCGGTTCGCCGCAACAGCAGGATGAAAACGCCATCCAGCTGCAGTTGGAAAACCAGATCTGCTCGGCGACCAATCGCGGCGTTCTGCTGAACACGGCGAACTGGTCGAATGCCTCGGCGTACTACCCGTTCTCCTCGCCGGCAAACTTCTATGCGTGGTTCTGGCATCAGCACTCGGTAAGCGGCTTGGCCTACGGTTTCTCGTATGACGACAACAACGACCAAAGCACCACAGTGACCACGCAGCAACCGGAGCACATGGCGTTCGGTATCGGTTGGTAAGGAGCTGCAGACCGAATCGTAGGTTGGGGTGCAAACCCCAACATCGGGATATGTCCGCGCATGGCAACGTTGGGGTTTGCACCCCAACCTACGGCAGCTGAGCGATGTGGCGGGAGGAGAAGCTATCGCAGCGTCGCCATCTCGATGCTGCGTGGCGCAGCCAGCCCGCCGTAATGCGTGTCGATGTGACGAAGCAATTGGATTCGTACTCGGAATTGGCCACGCTTGAGCGGCATGCCTGTCTATTTAGGCAGGCCTCGTAGTACCTCATCGTCATTCCGGCGAAGGCATGGAATCCATGCTGACCACTGCGTAGAACTTTCGCGGTCCGGCGCATGTGCTTGCGAATACGGGCAGCGAGCCATAGGTTTTTTTCGTGGTTGGGCAGTACCTGGAGCAGGACGTTTGTGATTACCCGCGCAAGGGTGTGTGGCTTTTTGTCGCCGGCGAGGAAGAGGTCTATGTCGATGTTTGAAGGACGATATTCGCAACCGTGACCAATGGCCGATGGTCGCCTCGATATATTGGATTACAACGAACGGTGGCGTTTGATAAGCGCAGCGATATCCAATAGGTCGAGGTGATGCATGGCTCACAAGACATGGGCAACAAGCACGGTTGCCATGATCGGCTTGATGGTGGGCGGCATCGCCCACGCCCAGCAACACAACACCCTCACCGCGCAGGAAAAAGCGCAAGGCTGGCAACTGCTGTTCGACGGCAGCACCCTTGGCGGCTGGCATTCCTATAACGCCAAGGCGCCGGGCAAGGATTGGAAGGTAAGCGATGGGGCGATTGTGCTGGAAAAACAGCCGAGCGATCCGCTGGCCGATTTCCAGGATCTGGTCACGGATGCCGAGTTCGGCAATTTCGACCTGAAGCTCTCCTGGAAGATGAGTCCGTGCGCGGACAGCGGCGTGATGTTCTACGTGCACGAAGCGCCGAAATACCAGTACACCTTCGAAACCGGTCCGGAGATGCAGATTGCGGATCTTGCCTGCACCAAGCCGGACAGCCGCGTGTTGTACGAGCGGTCCGGCGATCTGTTCGACCTGATTTCCTCGGACGTGGAATGGGTGAACGAGGCAGGGCAGTGGAACGACTTTGAAATCATCGCCGATCACGGGCACCTCCAATTCTTCCAGAACGGGCACAAGGTGATCGATACGCAATTGTGGAACGAGGATTGGAAGCGCCTCGTCGCGCGGACCAAATTCAAGGCCTGGCCGGATTTCGCAAGGTTCCACGAAGGGCTTATTTCCCTGCAGGGCACCGAGGACAAGGGCGTAACGCCGATACGGTTCTGGTTTAGGGATATCAAGATCAGGAAATTGTGAGCTTTCGGCCAGCTTGCTTACATTTTCATCGGGATGCTTTATCTTGCGTTGGCGTTATTCCCGATTTTGTGCGTGGAGATAAAAACGTGAAGGTTTCGACGCCGCTTGCTTTTATCGTAACCATTGCCCTTGCAAGCAACATCGCTGCAGCGCAGTCAACGCCTGCAAACGCATCCATCACCATCGTCCCGCCCAAGGCCGTAGGCGTGGTGGACGATCCGTGCGCCATGCTTCTTCCTCCGCCCGAGGTCCCTGGCCCCGCATTGAGGCGCCGCACATCGCAACAGGCTCTCGCCGCTGCTTCCAAGGCCTGGGACGAACAACAACTGCGCTACGATTTCGGCGGCCTGTGTCGTTATCGCCACGCCAACGCCACGTTGCCGCCGGCGACGGAACATCGCGTGGTCTTCATGGGTGATTCGATCACCCAGGCATGGATCGATGCGGATCCGAACATGTTCACCAACGATGTGATCGACCGCGGTGTCAGCGGGCAGACCACGGCGCAAATGCTGCTGCGGTTTCGGCAGGATGTGATCGATCTGCATCCGGCCGCGGTGCATATCCTGGCCGGCACCAACGACATTGCCGGCAATACCGGGCCGACGTCGATCGACGCGATCGAGGGCAATATCAAGAGCATGGTGGAGCTGGCGCGCGCGCACCATATCCGCGTGATCCTCGCCTCGATCACGCCGGTGGCCAAATACCCGTGGCGGCCAGAGGTACAACCTGTCGAGACCATTCGCACGCTTAATGATTGGATGAAAGGGTATGCGAAGGAGAACGGGCTGGTGTATCTGGATTACTTCTCTTCGCTGGATGATGGCCATCGTGGGTTTATCGCCAGGTTGGCGATCGATGGGGTGCATCCCAATGCGCAGGGGTACGCGGTGATGGATAAATTGGCGAAGCGGGCGATCAAAGAGGTGTTGTCGGCTGCGCCTTAGATTTTTTAGGCAGCATATCTACAGTCCTCGACATGGTTCATCCCCCTCAGCGTCATTCCGGATTCCGGCGAAGGCCCACTGCTGTCCTGGAAAAATCTCTCATGCTTGCTGTAGCGCTTGATACTTCGTCGTCCCGGCGAAAGCCGGACGTAGCGCGAAGCGCGGAGAACGTCCGAAGGACGGCCCCGAAGGGGTGAGCGAAGCGAATCACCCAGCGACTTGAAGATCGTCAAAGTCTCTGGGCCCCGGCTTTCGCCGGGGCGACGAAGCTTCGGATTGACAATGGATTCCGGCCTTCGCCGGAATGACGCCGAGGAGCAGGCAAACTAAAAACTCACCGCAACGTAAACGTCAACGTCCCATACCCGAACTGGTCAAACCCGCCACTGTTCGGCCCATAATTCCCGCCACCACCCTCCGGCCGCACCTTCAGCGCATACGCCTGCACATGCGGCGCCTTCAAACCCTTCAGCACCACGTAGTGGTTATAGAGCAGCTCCCAGATCGGCCGCACGTTGCCACGCCCACCGGCTGAAATCACCTCCTGGGTGACGTCGCTGTTCTTGTATGGCGTATAAGGCACGTCCTCGCCCAGGTTGTACTGGGCGGCGTATTCGGCGCCGCGCAATACGCGGTTGTTGTCGTAAGCGAACAGATCGTCACCCTGGTTCCAGGCCATCTGGCAGAACGTGCCCAGCAATGCGATATCCAGCATGGTGTGGCCCTGGTCGCGTCCGCTTTCCTGCACCTGTCCCAGTCCATTCGGATAGAGCTTCCACACGACGTGCCCGATGGCGCCATTGCCATCGCCATGCTTGAAATAGGCGATGGCCTCGTCGTAGATGTCGCGCCGATCGGCCAGCACGCCGATCGCCAGCATCGACGCCATATTGGCCAGATCCCAATTGGCCCAGTAGTGATCGATCTTGGCGCCATTGTGACGGATCAGGAAATCGTGGTTCATCGGATAGAACACGTTGAGCATCATCGCCTGGAAACGATGGAAGTCGGCCGGTTGCCACTTGCGGTAGCTGCGCAGGATTTCCGCGGCGTTTGCCAGTTGATAGCCGTAGATGCCAGAAGCAAGAAAACGATCGGAGCTGCCTTCGACCGCCGTCAGGCTGCCGGACCATGCGTTGAGTATGGCGACGGCCTTGTCCGCATAGGCGTCGTCGCCGGAGATCTTCCAGCGCAGGCCCAGCGCATACGCCGCGGCGGCATCGTTGAACAGCGCGCCGTAATTTTCGTGATGGACGTGATCGAAGCCACGGTACACGATCGGCTGCGCGTTCGGTTTCCAGTCGAGCGATGCATGGCGGTTCGCGATAAGCAGTTGCCAGTCCTGCATCCATGGCTGGCGCTGCTGCGCAACGGCCGTGCGCATGCGAGTGAAATCGCTATCGGTATGCAGCAGGCCCGGATGCACGAAGCCCTGCGATGTTTCACTGCCGTGATGGGTACGATGCTCGTTCGACGCGGTGGCTGCGCAGCCGGTGCAGCTTACGGCGATGCAGGATAATGCGATCAGGCAGAGCGAAACGAAACGCATGACGAATGGCTCCAGGCTTCGTGCTGTGGTGGATGAAAAGAGCCAGCATCTTACCTATCGCACATGGCTGTTCCGAACAGTGCGCCAGGGAAGGGGGTCCGGCGCCGCCCAGGCTGGGCGAAAATTGTCATTTCCGTGCCATTGGCCAGTTCCTGTGGGCCACGCGCCTTCCAACAGACGCACAATTTCCCCAGCACAAAACACCCGCGTCCTACCAGGACAGATAATGGGCCACCTGTTCACATGGTGACGTGCATCACACTTGCCTACGATGGCATCGTAATCTGATGCTAGGTACATGAGTGCCAACGGCGCCATGGATGTTTTCGTGCAAAGACTGCTGTGTTGATGCCTAGGCGTATCGACACCGGTCGGGTTGCGCCGCTGCTTCCCTGAAGACCTCGCCAAGGATTCCTGCATGGATTCACGTGCCGGGCGCCGGCGCGCGGCACCGTGCGCCACGTTTGCAGCGGGTACCCGTCGAGGTCGCCGAATATGAAAATCACATTGATTTTGTCGAATCATTATCTTCGCGCGTTAAGCGTCGCCGTCGGTTTATTGACGGCCGTAAATCAAAACGCATCGGCCGCGACCACCAATACCGTCGTGCTGGGTACGGGTGCCAAGGCGACCAACAGTTACGACATCGCCATTGGTGCGAGTGCTGTTTCCGCAGGCGATGGATCGGCCATCAATATGGCCACCGCGATCGGCGCCGGTGCGCAGGCCAATGCCGCCGGTGCGATCGCAATCGGTGATGCGTGGAACGGCGGCGTGCGTGCCACTGGGCGCGATGCCGTCGCCATCGGAACGGCAAGCAATGCGGCGGGCCAAGGTTCCGTTGCGCTGGGCGCAGGCGCGGCGGCTTCGCAAGCCAATGCGGTGGCATTAGGCGCGACGGCGGGCGCTTCGGCGACGAACGCGGTGGCCATCGGCAATGCTTCCCTGGCGCAGGCCATTTCCACAGTCGCGATTGGCGACGGCAACACGGTGTCCTCCACCACGGGCACGGGCTCGATCGCCGGTGGACACAAGTCGCAGGTGAAAGGCGGTATCGGCGCCGTGGCGTTGGGCGAAAGCCAGACCGCCAACGGCAATGGCGCCGTGGCCATCGGTGATCCGAACACGGCCACCGGCACCGGTGCGGTCGCGGTGGGCGCGAACAATACCGCCAACGGTACCGGCGCCGTGGCGATCGGCAGCACGAATACGGCCAGCGGGCAGGGTACGGTGGCGTTGGGCAACGCGTCCAATGCTTCTGGCGCAAGCGCGGTGGCGCTCGGCGATACCGCGCGCGCCACCAGCATTTACGCCATGGCGCTGGGTTTCAACGCCACTGCCAGCGGCCGCAATTCGCTGGCGCTCGGCGCCAATGCGTCGGCCAGCGGTTCGCTCAGCACGGACGGCAATCCGGCCAACGGGTTTGGTCTGGCGATCGGCTCGCGCGCCAACAGCGCGGGCAGTTCGTCGACGGCGATCGGCGGCAATGCGCTGTCTTCCGGCACCAAGGCGCTTGCAATAGGCGACACCGCCGTCTCGACCGCCACCCGCTCGGTCGCCATCGGCGCGAACGCCAATGCCACCACCAACAGCGCGGTGGCGATCGGCAACGGTGCGGCGGCCACGGCCAATGTGGGCGACGTGGCGCTGGGTGCGGGGGCGACCACGTCCGCCGTGGTGGGCACGAACAGCGTGACGGTCGGCGGCAACACCTATGCGGTGGCGGGCTCGAATCCGGGCAGCACGGCCAGCGTGGGGACCGTCGGCAACGAGCGCACCATCACCAACGTTGCGGCCGGCCGCGTAAGCGCAAGCAGCACCGATGCGGTGAACGGTTCGGAACTCTACGCGACCAATCAGCAGGTCGACGCCAACACCACGGCGATCGCCAACAACAGCACTGCGATCAACCAGCTGAGCAACAGCATGAACGTGCAGATGACCAGTCTTGGCGGCCTGGTCGGCAAGCTTGGCAACAGCGTGGCGCAGGGCCTGGGCGGTGGCAGCAGTTACGATGCCGCGACCGGCGTGCTCACCACCAACTTAAGCTACGGCGGCGGCAGCTACGGTTCCGTGCAAAGCGTGTTGAACCAGATCAACACTTCGCTGGACAGCGCGCTGCAACAGGCGAACACGAACGCCACGGCGATCCAGAACCTGAGCAACACCGTCAGCAGTGTTTCGAGCAGCCTGGCCAGCACCGGCAAATATGTGCAGACAAACTCCAACGGCGCGGCCAGCTCGGCGACGGGCAGCGATGCGGTGGCGCAAGGTCCGGCGGCAACGGCGTCCGGCGACAACAGTATCGCCATCGGCAATGGCAGTGCATCGTCGTCCACGGGCAGCGTGGCGGTGGGTGCGGGTGCTTCGTCGACGGGTGCGAATTCCGTCGCCATCGGCGCGGGTTCCACCGATGGCGGTCAATCGAACGTGGTGTCGGTGGGCAGCGCCACGCAGCAGCGTCGCGTGACGAATGTGGCGAACGGCACCGCCTCCACCGACGCGGTCAACGTCAGCCAGCTCGATGCTGCGCAGGCGGCTTCGGTGCAATACGACAAGAACGGCGACGGCAGCGTGGACTACGGCAACGTCACGCTGGGTTCCGCGCAGGCGCTCACGCAGGTGCACAACGTCGCCAACGGCAGCGCGGCGAGCGATGCAGCGAACGTAGGGCAGGTGAACGCCGGCGTGCAGGCGGCGGAGAGCTGGGCGAAAAACTACGTGGACCAGAAGCTGCAGAACGTCGATCAGAACCTCAATGCGGTGTCCCTGCGAGCCAACGCGGGAGTCGCTTCGGCCATGGCGATGGCGGGTTTGCCGCAAGCCTACCAGCCCAACCAGAACGCGGCCGCCGTGGCGTTCGGCACCTTCCACGGACAAGCCGGCGTGGCTGTAGGTGTATCGACCGTTTCGGAAAGTGGCCGCTGGGTTTACAAGCTCAACATGAGCGGCAATACGCGAGGGGACGTAGGCGCAAGCGTAGGGGCTGCCGTGACGTGGTAAGCGCGCCAAGGCTGCTCTACACTCACCGCGTTTTCACCCACCATGGAGGTTTGCATGAAAGCCCGGTTTAGTTTGTTCGCCCTGGTCCTGATGTCCGCCACGTTCGCCGCGCACGCGTCGTGTGATGATGTGAAGTCCAGCATCGACGCCAAGATCAAAGCCAACAACGTGTCGAACTACACGCTCGATGTGGTTGCGAAAGACCAGGCCGGCGACGGCAAGGTGGTCGGCCAGTGCGACGGCGGCAGCAAGGTGATCGTCTATGCGCGCGGCGAGTCGAAGAAGGCCGAAGGCGCTGAAGCCGCACCCAAGGCGCCGGCTTCCGATACGGCCGCGCCGGCATCTTCGTCGTCCAGCGGCAAGTAAGGGTTTCGCGGTTCGACAGTCATTGGGGCGCCTTTGGGCGCCCCATTTTTTTAGCTGTATTCCTTGTTTTTTTGATCAGCGCATAAGGCATGTCAACGTTTTTGCATCATCGCCTGATGTGGTGGCGTGCAAATAATTTTCTGAGTGAGCCTCTCTCCCTCCGGGAGAGAGCGCCGAGAGGCGGGTGAGGGTTCGGGCGAAGCGCGATGTTCACGTTTGACGCAAGGCCGGTCATCGCGCGCTGGTCTTACCCTCACCCCCAACCCCTCTCCCGGAGGGAGAGCGGCTCATGCGCGCCGCATCGGGACAGATACCGTCACCGATAATCTTTCACGATATCCCACAACGTTCCCAAGTGCGCCTCAAAATGCCTCCACCGCGCCACGGAAGACCGATACACCGGCCTTCGCACCTGCGCCGCGCTGGCGGTTTTCACCACCCGCGTATTCTCATGGAAACGCAAGCAGCGCGGATCCCAATCCATCCCCAGGTACGCAAACAAGCGCCGCGCCTGGCCTTCGGTATCCGCCACCATGTCTTCGTAGCGCACGTCCAGGATGGAACCGGACGGCAGCACGCGGCGCCAATGCCGCATCAGCTCGATGTAGCGCACGTAGTGGCGCCCTACGTCGCCAAGGTCATAAGTGAAGTCGAGATTGTGCTTGGAAAACAGCGTGGCATAGCAGGAAAAGCACGAATCCATCGGATCGCGCATGGCGTGGATGATTTTCGCGTTGGGCAGCATCAGGCGGATCATGCCGACGTGGGCGAAGTTGGCCATCAGCTTGTCGGTGATGCGCGCCGCGTGCGGCGCCTGTTGCCACAGGCGTTCGGCGTACGTATCGCCGAGCTGACGCATCTGTTCGATCGGCAGGCGCGCCGCCATCTCCGGATAGGCATCGGCGGGCTTGCCTGCTTCGGCCGCTAATGCGAACAGCATGTTTTCCAGTTCGGGCCATTCGCCGGCGCCATGAATGCCTGGATGCGTCGAAAGCACCTGCTCGATCAGCGAGGTGCCCGAGCGCGGCATGCCTACGATAAAGATCGGCCCTTTGCCGTCCGAGACAGGTAACGGCCGAGTGGCGAAGAAGCGCTCGTCAAAAACGGCGCGGATGTTTTCGATCAACGCGATCTGGCTCGTTTCGTCGGGCGCGAGCTGGTTGCGCTTGAGCCGGTTGCCCTCCGCATAGGCGGCGAAGGCATCGTCGTAGCGGCCGATGTCCTCGCGCATCTTGCCCAGCGAAAACCAGTAGCGCACGCGCATGTGGTGGGACAGGGCAGGGAGCTTGTACGCAAGTTGCTCCAGCCGCGCGGGTTCGGCATGCTCGGGTGTAAACGTGCGCAGCGACGCCAGGTTGCAATAAGCCTCCACCGACTCGCCGTCGATCGCCATCGCCGCTTCGAAATGCTCGCGCGCTTCATCCAGGCGGCCCTGCCGGCGGATGCTGCGGCCGAGGTTGTTGCAGGCTTCCACGTAGTCGGGTTTGAGTTCCAGCGCGCGGCGATAATGCTGCTCGGCTTCCACGTAGCGCTCCTGCACGTACATCAGGCCGCCCAGCTCGAAATGGATCCGTGCGAGCCCGCCATCGAGCGTCAGGGCGTGCCGGTAACTCGCTTCGGCCTGCTCGAACGCACCTCCTTCGCGCAAGGCATTGCCCAGGTTGAGGTGCGCTTCGGCGCTGTTCGGCGTGAGTGCGAGCACGCGACGGAAGCTTTCGGCGGCTTCCGCCATGCGGCCTTGCCCATACAGCGCCGAACCCAGCGTGTTGTGCAGATGCGCGTTGTCAGGTTGCGCATGCAAGGCTTCGCGCAGATGCGGCTCGGCTTCGGCGTGGCGGTGCATGCTCATCAAGCTGAAACCGAGATGCGCATGCACTTGGTGGAAATCGGGACGAAGGGCGAGCGCGCTGCGGTAGGCGTCGATCGCTTCCTCCAGGCGACGTTGCACGGCCAGCGCATGGCCGAGCTTGAAATGCGCATCGACGAAATCGGGTTTGATGGTGCGCGCGAGGTGGTAGCTTTCCGCCGCCAGCACCGGTTGCTGCAATGCCAGCAGGCTTTCACCCAGCACGTAATGCGCAACGGCATCCCACGGCGACAACGTGGCCGCCTGGCGCTGCGCCTCCACCGCTTCGGCGAAGCGGCCTTGCGCATGCAGCGCCGCGCCCAGGCCTTGCCACAGCAAGGCATGCGAGGGGTAACTGGCGATCAGCTCGCGCGCCATCGCTTCAGCCTGGATCGACTGCCGCTGCCGGATCAGGCCGGCCAGCGTTTCCATGTCCCGCTTGTCGGGTGCATGGGATGGGCTTGCAGTAGCGTTTTGTGACATGGCTTCAGGCACCGTCTTGAAGGGATGTAACGGAGCTGATGGTCAAGCGCGAATGCAGCACAAGACTTGCGCTTGGATAGCGACGGCGTGGAACGCATCGGCCATCGCGCGGCTTACGCACCGCGTACCTTAGCGCAAACGGCGCGCCCGGGTTTGATCTGCCGCACATTAGCGGCGTTTTATGGGCGGTGATCAGGGCCCGGGCTGTGGCCGCGTGACATCCGCTTCACATACTGCCGCCCTGCCGGGACTGCACCAGGGCGTGAACCGGCTTCTACCGCTGCGCATCACGCATGCAGCTGCCGCGCCTTCAGGCCGAAGCGGCGCACCATCCGCTGTACCAGCGGTACCGCCAAGGTTTCTTCTGCAGGCCCGAGGGCGGCTTCGTCCGCGTCGTCTTCGAGCTTCAGCGCGCCGCTGGCCTGCATGGCCCAGCAGAAGGCGTTGACGGTTTGCGTGGATACGCCGCAATGCTCGGCCAGGGTCTGCACACGCCAGCCTTTGCGATAGAGCGCCGACGACAGGCGCAGCGCTTCCTTGTTGTCCGGAAACGCGATCAGGTCCGGCCACGCGCCGAGGCGATAGGTGGCGTCGCTGATCGGCGCAAGGCTGGCTTGATGGCGATGGCAGGCCGATACCAGGAAGCTGTCCAGGCTTTCGGAAACCAGTCCTTCGTATTGATGCTCGCACGGGGCGGCGATCGCCATGCAGGTCCAGGTGGCGTCGAGCAGTTGCTGCTTGGCCACTTCGAGCTCTTCCCTGGAGCTGGCGTAGATGCGGCGGGTGCCATGGCGAATCACCACCGATGCCGTGCCGTTGCGCACCAGCACTTCATGCCCGTTCGCGCCTTGCAGCAGGCATATGCCCAGCAGGCCCTTGACCGCGTTGTCATCGGCGCCGCCAGGGACGCCTTGCAGCATGTGCTCGAGCATCTTGGCGATCGCCGACGCGGCGGCATGCTTGTCCACGCGCGTACCGTTCAAGTGATCGGTGCGCTCGTCCTTGCTCAGGAAAAGCACGCGCGTATCGCTGTGCATGGCCAGTTCATAGGCGACCTGGCCTTGCTCGCTATCGAGATCGGCGACCAGGATGTCGCAGGATTTGCCGTCCCACTTTTGCAGTTGAACAGGGGTGGAGGAGGACATCAGGAGTTTGCAGGCAAGCCAGAACCTGAGTTCCACTTCATAGGGAAGGCCGGCCAAACCGATATGCACTTTCATGGAGGATTTCCTCCCGGAGGCGACAACTTCAGGCCTTCCCCTAAAGAACCTTGAACTCGTATATCCGGGTCTGCGACGACATCACGCCTAACGTTCTTAGGCAAATACAACACGCAGGGAAATCATCGCGGTTAATGCGCATAACCGCTATCGCTACTTAGGTCGATTAACTGTCAGATGAGGTCAATATCGCGAGGCGCCAAAAATCAGCGGAAATTGTCCCGAAAAGACAGGGTTGCGGCCGCCTTCGGCCATGCCGGGTGCGGCGTTTCTTGCTTGCGCGGAGCATGAGCAGTGACATGCAAACAACTTTCCGAGTGAGTCCCTCTTCCTCCGGGAGAGGGTGCCGGGAGGCGGGTGGGGGTTCGGGCGAAGCGTGATGCTGACCTGTGGCGCAAGTGTTTGCTATCGCGCGCTGGTCGTACCCTCACCCCAACCCCTCTCCCGGAGGGAGAGGGGTTCATGCATACGGCAAGACCCGTTACGGCTTATCGGCAAACAACTTCAAATCCACCGCGTTGGCCATCGCCTGATAACCCGCACTGCTCGGATGCAGATGATCGCCGCTGTCGTACGCGGCCAGCATCTTTTCCGGCGCTGCCGGATCGCGCACCGCCTTGTCGAAATCCACCACGCCATCGAACGCGCCGGAGGTACGGATCCATGTGTTGAGTTCCTGGCGCGTCTTTTCGCCGGTGACGCTGTGATACGGCCAGCCGTTGCCGCCATACGGCGTCAAGGTGGCGCCGTAGATCTTCACGTGCTTGGCGTGCGCACGGGCGATCAGCGTTTTCATGCCGTCGATCAACTGCTGCGCGGTGATCTTGTCCTTCGCTTCCCACGCATAACCCGAGCCGCCGATATCGTTGATGCCTTCCAGCAGGATGATCCAGCGCACGCCCGGTTTATCCAGTGCATCGCGATCGAAACGCGACAGCGCGCTGGGTCCGAAACTGTCGTGCAGGATGCGGTTGCCGCCGATGCCCGCATTGGCCACGCCGATCGGCGAAAGCTTCGCATCGGCCTGCAGGCGCGCAGCGAGGTAATCCGGCCAGCGTTCGTTCTGGTTCTCCTTGGAACCGACGCCGTCCGTGATCGAATCGCCGAAGGTTACGAGCGTATGTTTTGCGGCAGGGCCGGACACTTCGACATCGGTAAGGTAGAAACGGCTGCCGCTTACTTCTTCGCGCGGAAAATGCACGGCCGCGGTGGCGTCGCCGCCTTCGGTGATGTAGCTGGTGGCGATCGCCGCATTGTGCATCGTGGCCGGATGGTATTGCGTATCGGCCGGCACATAGAGGCTCACCGCCAATTCCTGCAGCGCCTTCACGTTCATCTTCACCGGATCGCTCAACGCGCTTTCGCCCTTGGGAATCGTCACGGTGGGCTTGCCGTCGAACAGCAGCACGTGATCGCTGCCCGGCAGCGTATCCGCGCCTTGCGCACTCAGGGCCACGTGCACCGGTCCCAGCGTGACGGGCACGTTGCCGAGCAGGTTGGAAAGACGAACGCGTACCTCCGTACCGCCTACGCTGGTGCGCACGATTTGCCGCACGGTCTGCGCGTTGAGCACCGGGCCGGTGGTATCCGGCGCCGCCGCCCAGGTATCCACCCACGCTTGCTGGTTCGCGCCGGCCGCCATCGCGCAGGTCGCGACCGCGCACACCGAACTGGCGAACACCCATTTGAATACGTTACGACGCATGCCCTTCCTCCCATGTGGTCTTGGCAGCGGGCACGTATAGCAAAGGCGTGGTTACTTTAGCTGCGAACGGGAATTACAAAATTTACCAGGCAAGTGTTTGTTGCGTCGCAAAAAACGCCGCAGGCTGGGATGCAAATCCCAGCATCGCCATGCATGCCTGCACCTCGATGCTGGGGTTCGCACGCCAGCCTACGGTCTTGCGATGACTCAGAAGTCGTACGTGATGCCGAAGCGCACGTAACGCGGCGTGCTCCAGTAGTTCACGCGTTCGTAGTTGACGTTCAAGGCGGTGCTGCTGCCGTAGCGTGCATAGGTGGAGGTGGGAACCGACTCGTTGAACACGTTGTAGACCATCACGTTGAAGGCGAGCTTCTTCTCGCCCCAGATCGGGCGATATTCGGCGGACAGGCTAAACACGTGCTGCCAGGGCAGGCGTCCGGCGTCGCCCGGGCGGGATGGCTGGCCACCGCAGTAGTGGTAGTAGCTGCCGTAGCCGATCGGGTTGGTCTGGTCCGCACCGTAATAGCCCAGGCAGGTCTTGGGTGCGCCGGAGATCAACGCCAGGTTGCCCGAGAGCATCCATTCTTGCGTGAGCTGGTAGGCGCCGTACGCCTTGAACTGATGCTTGTGGTCGTTGGCGAGGTAGCCGTTGGCGTACTCCATCACTTTGCCAAAATCCCAATCCACCGTGGCCGATACATCCTGCTGGCCGATGTCCGAGCGCACCTGGCCTTCGGAGTTGCCGTAGCTGCGCGAGTAGACATAGTCGGCCTTGCCGTACCACTTGCCGTCGAACGGATGTTCCAGGAAGGTTTCCAGGCCGTAGTAGTTGCGCTTGGCGCGCGGCATGCCGAAATCCTGCGCGGTGACGGTCACCGCGTAGTAGCCGCCCGAGCCGTTCGGTAGCAGATAGGTATTGCTGCGGCCGGGGTTGGACAGGTAGCAGCCGTTCATGCTGCTGGCATCGACGGTGTAGCCGAGCGATGCGGCCTTGGCGGCGATGGTGTCGGTATCGCAAATGTCGTCCAGGATGTTGCGGATCTTGCGCACCTGCGCCTTCATGCCCCATACGTAGGAGGGGTTGAACTGCTGCGCGAAGCCAAGCAGGTATTCATCCTGGTATTCGGATTTGATGTTCTGCGAGGCGACGGTCTTGGGATCGGGCGATTGCCCGTATTCGTTGTTCGCCGACACCGCACCGCCTGTGCTCGAGTTGATCAGCGTCAAACCGGTGGGAATGCCGTTGCTGTCGATGCCGGTGTAGGTGTAGTACTCGTTGGTATAGGTGGAACCTGCCGCTGCACGCAAGGCCACGCTCGCCGGCATGGCCAGAAAGTAGCGGCCGACGTTGCCATACACTTTCAGCGAGGAATCGCCGTTCACGTCCCAGCTGAAGCCCACGCGCGGCGCCCACTGCGGTTTGGTCAGGCGGATATAGGCCTTGCCGTCCGGGTTGTAGTTGGTGAACTGATCATTGCGGATGCCCAGTTTCACCAGCCAGCGGTCGTTGATCTGCCACGCGTCTTCGAGGTACTGCGCGCGCTGCTTCACCCGCACGGATGCGGCGGTGTTGTAGATGTACTTGGCCACGTAATAGCCGGTGGAGCCGCCGGCGTAATTGCCGGGCGCGTCCACGAACGGGCTGTCGCTGATCGCGGTGTTGGCATCGCCGTGATAATAGAACCACGCATAGCCGGGGCCGGACGTGCTGGTGCCGTCATCGACGTCGTGGCTGTCCTGGTTGTCGATACCGGCGGTGATGGTGTGATCGCCCAGCTTGTAGGAAAGATCCAGGCGCAAGTTGGTATTGGTGGAACGGTGGTTGGGGTTGTCGAACGTCAGCACCGTTTGATTGTTGGTGATGACCGAGCCGCCGGTGATCGCCGGATTCTCGTTTTCCGCCGTGCCGATATACGGATACGTGCCGTCGTAGCCGGGAATCTCGCTGTAGTAGCGGATCTTCTGCTTGCCGTAGAGCACGCTCAGCGTCAGGTCGTCGGTGATGTAGCTGGTGTATTTGACCACGTGCACGTCGGCCGAGGTCTTGGTCGAGGTGTCGTAATTGTTGAGGCTGCCGGTCGTGCCGGTGGTGTAGTCGTAGTTGTAGTTGGCGCCCTGGTACTCATGCTTGCTGGATGCGGCGGTCAGTTCCAGGATGTTGCTGTCGTTGATGTTCCAGTCGAGCTTGGTGTAGTACTTCGGGTTGTGATACTGGTACTGCGTGTTGTATGGGGAGGTCACCGCACCGTAGCGGTTGCCTTGCTCCTTGTCGCCTTCCACCGCGGCGAAGAAATACAGCTTGTCCTTGATGATCGGGCCGCCCAGGTACGCGCTTTGGGTGGTTTCCCAGTTCTTGGCGCCGTTGTAGCGCCGATAGATCTGTCCGGCTTTGCTGCCTGATACGTAATAAGCATTGTCGGAATCGCCCATGGCGAAGCGCGGCGTCCACTGCACCATCGCGCCGAAATGCCATTCGTTGGTGCCGCGCTTGCCGACCTGGCTGATCACGCCGCCGTCGGAACGGCCATACGCCGCACCATAGCCGCCGCTGAGAATTTCCTGCTGGTCGATCGCGCCATAGGGCAGCGTGATGCCGCCGAAACCGCTCAACGGATCGGTGGTGTTGAAGCCGTTGAGGTAGTACGCGTTTTCCGTCACCGACGAGCCGGCGAAGGACACCAGCGCATTGCCGGATGGGCCGGTGAAACCGCTATAGCCGCTCACAGCGCCGGGGGCGAGCAGGGCGATCGCTTCGGCGCTGCGTGCAAGCGGCAGCGTGGCGAGCTGTTGCGAGGTGATCACCGTGCGCGAATCCACGCCGGTCACATCCACCGCGGGCAACTTGTCGCCGGTTACCGTGACGGTGCTCAGGCGCTTGGCATCGGCGCTGGATGCGACGAAGGAAACTTCCGTGCCCGCACCGACTTTCAGTGTTACATCCGAGCGCGAATCGACGGCGTGGCCATCGCGCATCAGCGTCACCGTGTAGTTGCTCAACGGCAACGCAGCGATCGCATAGCGGCCGTTGCGATCCACCGGCACTTCGCGCGTAAATCCGGTGTTGCTCTTGATGACCACGGTTTCGCCGCTGGCGACCGGTGCTTCACCGAAGATCGAGCCGGTGGTGGCCTGGCCATGCGCCAGACCGATGGAACCCAGGCCAATGGCCAGCGCGAGGTTTTTCGGGCGCAGCAGTGCCCCTGGCGTGAAATATCGCCTCATCATCGACATGTTTGTTGCCCCATATCGGCAGTCGCCGAATAAAGTGGTTTGCGTGTCTTGCGGACAGCCCTTGTTGTTGGTGTCGCCGCCTGGCTTGCTACGCCGGCGCTCCTGCGTGATGGTGAAAATCCAGTTAATCGTTGCAAGGTGAGGCGAAGCTACGGGGCGGTGCTGTGGGCGTCAACGCTTGCAAGCGAGATTCGGCCTGTAATGACAAAAGAATTGCCTGTGGTGCAAAGCGACGCTACCGATTCGTCATCCCAGCTTTCGCTGGGATGACGAACGTTTAGCCATTCCTGCAAGACGTTCAAATTCGTTCTGCCGCAGATGGGTATCGGGGTCCCGCATCTGTGCCAACAAATTCAAGCGCTACCGATTCTTCGCCCCGGCGAAAGCCGGGGTCCAGTGACTTTGACGATCTTCAAGTCGCTGGGTGATTCGCTTCGCTCACCCCTTCGGGGCCGTCCTTCGGACGTTCTCCGCGCTTCGCGCTAGGTCCGGCTTTCGCCGGGACGACGAAGTATCAAACGCTGCGGCAAGTAGGGGAGATTTTCCCCGGACAGCAGAGGGCCTTCGCCGGAATGACGACTTGGCGGTAGGAAAATCGCGCGTGATTTATGCAGGAAAGGCAATAGCATTTCGCATAGCTAAGCTTCGGCGCTAATCAGGCGCCGTCTTACTCAACCGTCACCCCACCCGTAGCGCGCCGCATGCACCGCCGCCTGCGTTCGATCGGCAAGCCCAAGCTTGTGCAGAATGCGCTCCACATGGCTTTTCACCGTGCCGGGTGCAATGTTCAGGCGCTTGGCGATGGCGATATTGGTCAGGCCATGCGGCAGCAGCGCAAATACTTGCCGCTCTCGCGGCGTAAGCCGCTCGATCATGCTGCCTGCGGGAATCATCGGTTGCGCGGGTGCAAGCAGCGCGGCGGCGAGCATGACTCCTAATGTATGCAACGAAGCGAGCTGTGCCGGATTCGGCGCGTCTGCATCGGCATCGCTCATCAGCACCAGCAAGCCGATCGTGCGGCGGTTGAAGCGCAATGGAACGAAGACGTCGAAGCCATGCGTGCGCCAACGCATGCTTGGCAAGCCGGCAGCATCGTCGATGGCGCGCAGCACGGTCGGATCCGTGACGTGCGCATCCGCCGGCAGTCCATCGCCGCGGCTGGCCAGTACGCGCCACTCTTGTCCCTTCCGGCCGAGCAGCCATCCGTCGTTCCATTGCAGATACCGCAAGGCTGCAGCAAGGACGTCATCCAGTGCGACGGCATGGTTTCCATGCGCTTGGAGCGCGCGCGCCGCTTCGGCCAGCAACACCTCATGCAGGTTGTGCGTATGCGAGGAAGCCGCGCTGCCGTCGGAAGGATCGTTTGCATGGCGTTCAAAGGATGTGCCGGTCGGCATAGCGTGGTCTCTGTCGGATGGCCGGCTCGTGAGTGCGGTGTGAAAGGCAAACTGGTTTAGCACGCGACGCGAAATCGCGCACGTATTTCGGTTTTTCTGGAGCAGCTATGACCAGATTTGCACGCGACTTGTTTCGACGGGCCTGCGTGGCCGCTCATGACAAGTTGCGCGCACGGTTCACGGAAAGCGATGACGTTGGACTTATGAGAGAGATCAATAATCGTTCGCTACAAATTCAAAATGTTGAGGCCGCACGGTATGCGCACCTCGCTGCACCCCAGCGTCTCGATGAGGAGTACAGCGAGGCGCGCATACCGTGCGGTGACGGGTACGTGGAATAGATCAGAGCATCCTTAACATCGCTCGTCATGACAGGTCGCCCTTGCGTAAACGCGCATGGCGACAGGCATGCACAAGGGGATGCGGCAGGACTTCGAATAGCGGGCCTGCCATATGTTTTTTCCGCTCGAGCGCATTCCGGCAGACGCCGGAGTGGCGGTTTGCTTCGGCCGAAATTCGCCGCAAGTGCAGACACGCAGCACCCGGCGCCGCTGGATTGCAGCCATGCGTTCGTCGCTTACAGCAGCGTGTCGCCCAACGCGCCGTTCTAAAAACGTAGATCGATGTGCCGTTCCTCTCCTGCGCCGACGGGGGAGGGACCTTGCCGGGTTCCGTACGGCGGGCAAAAAAAACGAGGCTGGCGAAAGTGGGAAACCCTTCGCCAGCCCCGCCAGTCCAACCGGCTCTGAGGGGAGATCATGAAGCGCTTGCGGCTGCTCCCTGCGACTCGTGGCACGGGTCCGCGAAAACACCGTGCCGGAGTGGATGCAGGGAAGCGGTTGGATGGGGTCAGTGTAAAAGCGGGTGCCGGAGCGCCCATTAGCCTGGTGGGACGTTTTGCTGTTATCTCGGGCCTTTGTGTGAGGAAGGGCAGGCCGGTGCCGCGTACATATATATGTATGTGATGGTGGAAGGCGCATAGCCGCTTGAGTGAAGCCTCTCTTCGGCCGATCAGCCCGAATCTCAGATGTCGTCGCCCCGGCGAACGCCGGGGCCCAGCGACTTCAAAAGCGAAAAGGCACTGGATCCCGGCTTTCGCCGGGATGACGAAACATTACGCAGCGCCCAACGTCATCTGCCACCCTCAACTGCGAGGGTGCCGCCGGAGGTCCCCTTATCCCGACCGGTCGCCCACTTGTCACCACCGGGCCATCTGCTCCCCGCCACCCAGTTGTCCACATTTACGCCCCCCTCACCCCGCATGACAGGCCTCTTTTGACCCGTCATCTGTCCTGACATGACATCACCAGCGATGACTGGGGACATTTTTCATCCCTGAAAACGCGATTCACAAGCAGATTTTTCGCGTCTAACTATCTGATTTGAAAGCTTGTCATAGCAAAAGCATGGCCCGCGCAGGCAAACCGCATGCGTGTGGACGAACCCGTCCCGATGATCCACCCCGCCTTCGAGGGTGACAGGTCGAAACTGGGTCGGCCGCCTTCGGAACTTGAACGACGAGGGTTGGACATGAACGAGTGGTACCGGGGCGACGTCTCCGCAGAATACGCAATTGGCCTGCTCGAATACCTCGAGCAGTTGGGTGTCAGCCGGGAGCAGGCGCTGGCTGACACGGGCATCGGCTCGGCTCAGCTGGAAGGGGACCTGCGTCTCACCACGCAGCAAGACGCCGCCTTGCTGGAAAACGCCGTGCGCCTGACCGGCGACGCCGGCGTGGGCTTCGAGCTGGGTCTGCGCAGCGCGCTTACCTGGCACGGCATCCTGGGCCTGGGGCTGATGAGCTGCCAGACCCTGCGCGAAGCGCTGCGCCTGTGGACCGGCTACCTGGACGTGCGCACCACCGGGTTCTGCATCTACCTGCATGAACACGACGGCCTGGCCGAGCTGAACATCCAGGACCTGGCGCCGGGCGCGCTGTTGCGCAGCGCCTCGCTGGAGCGCCTGGCCACCATGACCGCCCGCATGGCCAGCCAGCTCACGCAGAGCGAACTGCCGGACGTGGAAATGTGGTTCAAGGATGACCAGCCGACCTACGCCGCGACGTACGTCAGCCGCCTGCCCAAGGTGCGTTTCTCCACTGGGCTGTGCCAAGTGCGCATGCCCAGCGCCTACCTCGACCTGCCGCTGCCGACCGCGCACTCGCTGGTGCTCGCCCAGGTGAAGCAGCAGTGCGAGCGCGAACGCATCGCACTGGGCCAGAACAATTGCCTGATCGCGCGCATCAAGGGTCTGCTGCCGCTCGAAGACGGTACCTACCTGGGCATGGAAGAAGTGGCGCAGGCCCTGTGCATGTCCAGCCGTACGCTCAAGCGCAAGCTGCGTCATCTGGGTTTCAACTTCCGCCAGCTGGTGGACGAGGCGCGCAAGCAGGAAGTGCTGCGCGACGTGCTCAACACCACCATGACGATCGACGAGATCGCCAACCGCCGCGGCTATTCCGATGCGGCCAACCTCACGCGCGCGTTCCGTCGCTGGACCGGCGAATCCCCCAGCCAGTACCGCTCCAAGCTGCCGTACAAGCTGGAACGCGGCGCGGCGGCGCACGGTGTGGCGGCGCAGATGGCGTGATGTCGTGAGGGCGGGAATCGTCAATCGTCAATCGTCAATCGCGGATGGCGCGCATGCGATGCTTCGCGCGCGCCCTGTATCCCTTGCTTGCGATTCCCGTGTGAGCATGCGCGCCGCGCGGCGCCACGCATCAGAGCAGATACAGCAACGCCCGCACCAGTTGCGTGGCCTGTGCCGGATCGCGCGGATCGATGCTGAAGATCGGCACGAACAGGCTCATGCGGCGGGCGAGCGCGTACATCGTTTCCATCGAGAACTCGGGCGCGAGATCGGTCTTGCTCAGGCCAATCACGAAGCGCAGGTTCGGATCGATGCGCGCGGCCTGTTCGACCGCGGTGCGGCAATCCTGCGCCAGCGTCTGCGAGGAGGCATCCAGCATCAGCACGGCGCCGAGCGCGCCGGGGCCGACGATCGCGGCCATGAAATCCAGGTGCTCGCGTCCCGGCAGGCCGTACACGTGCAGGATTTCGTTCGGATTGAGTTGGATGGTGCTGTAGTCGAACGCCACCGTCGTGCTGACGCTGGCGCCCGATCCGGCATCCGTTGCGGACACCTCTGAGGACACGGGAGGGATATCGGATATGGCACGAATGGCCGTGGTCTTGCCGGCGCCGGATGGACCCAGAAACAGCAGTTTGATGGTCTTTTCAGAATCAAGCATGCGAGTAACCCAGCTTCAGCCCGAAGTGCCGTGCAACGCGTTGGATGAGAGACGAAGGGGCGGCCGGCGCTTGCGCCGCATCCGGCTTGAGCGTGGTGCCGTCCGCGCGCGCCAGCGCACCGCTGGCCAGCGTCGCCCACAGGAAGGCATTGATGATGTCCGCGCTGAGCTGGGTGTGCTGCGCCAACGCCTCGGCCGACCAGGCCGAACGCTGCAGCAGCGCCGACAGGCGCAACGCATCCATGTCCTCGGTGACGCTGCCCAGGTCGGGCCAGCGCGTGAGCCGGAACAATTTGCCGCCGAGCCGCGGCAGGCCGTCGCGGTATTTCACGCACGCCTTGATCAGGAAGCCATCCAGGCTGCGCGATACCAGCCATTCGTTTTGATACGGATCTTTCGCCGGACGCGTCATGCACAGCCAGGTGCCGTCGAGCACACGTGCCTCGGCAATGGTCAGGTCGCTGACCGAGCGCGCCAGAATGCGTCCGGCCGAGTGGCGCAGGATCATCGCGATGCCGCCGCGCTTCACCAGCAGATCCTGGTTGCAGCCGGCCTCGCGAATGCAGATGCCGAGCAGGCCCTGCACATCGTCGGAGGAGATTTCCGAGGAGGGCTGCAGTTTTTCCTGCAGCGCGCGCGCCAGCGCGGCGGCCGGTGCGTCGCGATCCAGTTTCGAGGCGTATTGGGTCTCGTTGTCGCCGCTGCGCGGAAACACCAGCACCGGCAGGTTGCGGCGCTGGGCCATTTCATAAGCCAGGCGGCCATGCCCGCTGTCGATGTCCACGATCAGGATGTCGCTTTCGTTGCCCTGCCAATCCTGGATCTCGATATCGATCTGCGAGGCGGCCAGCAAACCGCAGGCGAGCGAAAGACGCAGCTCGATCTCTTCGGAGAGACCGGCCAGGCCCATCTTGATGTGCTTGATGTTTTCGTCCGGCATGAAGATCGCTTAAGGAAGGTTTTGCACGTGCGAGGAAATGCGCGCGGCCAGGTCCAGCGCCACGCGCCGCGACAGCGCCAGCATGATGTTGTGGCCCACGCCGATGGCCAGCGCCAGCGGATGGCGCGGGTCGGCGATGCGTACGAAGATGCAGGTGTAATCGGTCATCGACACCACGGTCGATTGGCATGCGCCGCCGGACAACTCGCGCGCCAGCGTCTCGCACAGGCCCAGCAGCGTGCCGGTCATCGCGGCCACGCGATGGCCTTCCTGCACGATGGAGGAGCGCACGCTGAGCAATCGCGCATCGGCGGTGGTCACCACGGCCAGGCTGATCTCCGGATAATGCGCGCAAAGCTCGGCCAGCTCCCGGTCGCAGATAGCGCGAAGCTCCGCCATGCGCTTGAAGGCGGTAGTGACTGCTTGGGTTTCGGACATGAGGTTCAACCAGGCGGCGTGACTGTAGTGAATCGTCACGAACGCGTCGTGCGCCTGATGATGCACAGGCATCGCGATCGTAGTTTCTTGGTGCGCATGATGACCTCACGCGCGCGCAACGGCCATCGCCTTTGCGGGTCGATTAGCTGTCAGTTGAGGTCATTCTTGTGCGGATGGACCCAGGCCACCGGCATGCGCTGCGCGCCATGTCCCACTGTGACAGAGATTGGGCTGCGTGATGCCATGGTTCGCCCGGCTGCGGCGGCCTACCATTTTTTACAAACGCATTCGAGCCAACGCAACGACGGCACGGCCTGGAAAAACCGTGCAGGTCGTCCTTTGCGCAAGCGCACGGCACCGACATACCTCCCTTCGACGGTATGGCCGGCTCGAAACGACGACGGGGGAGAGCAACCATGACAAGCGCGCGCTGGCAGCGCGGCTTCACGCTGAGCGAAGGGATGGTGGTGATGGTGATCATCGCCGTGCTTTCGGTGATCGCGATGAACGCCTACGGCAACTACATGACACGCAACAAGGTGCAGGCGGCGAAGGCCGACCTGGTCGCGTTGTCGCTCAATCTCGAGAACGAACTGCAGCGGCAGCTGACCTACGGCGTGCACGACGGCATCAAGACCGACGACATCGTCAAGGCGTACAAGGGCTGGCATCCGTCGCAAACGAACAGCTTCCGCTATGTGCTTACCTCCGGCGCCACCTATTACAACCTGAGGGCGGAAGGACTCAACGGACCCTTGTCCACCTGCGTGCTGGAACTGCGCAGCGATACCACCGGCGCGGTCGCCGGCAACTGCGGCTCGGTCACCACGTGGTGACGTACGGTCATGCGCCGTAATCGCAGCACGCCGGGGTTCACCGCGATCGAAACGATGATCACCATCGGCATGCTCGCGTTTCTGGTGACGCTGGGCGTTCCGCTGCTGCGCACGTGGCTGCAGTCGGCGCACCAGCGCGAAGCCGCCGGATTGTTGAGCGAAGCGCTGGAGCGCGCAAAGAACCTGGCCCTGCACAATCGGCAGGCATCGGCCAGTCAAACCCTGCCGGCCGCGGCCGTGTGTTTCGCCGGCGGCAAATTGGCGGTGGTGGCGGGCAAGGCGCAAGGCGCGAGCTGCGATGCCAAGGCCGAGTGGACGCGTCCTGTGCCCGTCGACGCCTCGATCGTACTGACGCTGACGAACATTCCTTTCCAGTGCGTGGCCTACAACGCGCACGGCGTGGCCATGGTCACCACGGTGAGCAATCTCTCCTGCTCGCAGGCGGCGCTCGACGTCAACGTCGCCTCCGAGGAATCCTTCAATGTGCCATTGCCCTAGCTGCCCGTAAGCTACGGGACAGTCTCGTAGGCTGGGTTGGCGCAGCCTGACCCAGCATGCCCGAAGCGAATATCGAAACATCGCGTTAGCGTCATTGGCACTAAGCCAAGCCTTCCTTCGCGTCCGAATACCGCAAAAGACTTTGAGCCGTCGTCCCGGCGAAAGCCGGGGCGACGATGTTTACGTTAGTGCCATTGGCGTCAGCCCAACCTGCGGCGTCCAAAACCCCTTTGCGCGGATGCTAAAGTGCCCCCATGGGGAGCCCAATCTACGCTTTCGGTGACTTCCGCCTCGACCCTCGCGCCCGGGAGTTGAGCCGCCTTGGCGAGCCGGTCGTGATCGCCGCCAGCGCCTTCGATTGCCTGGTGTATCTGATCGAACATCGCCAACGCGCGGTGGGCAAGGATGAATTGATCGCCGCGGTGTGGGGCCGTTCCGACGTCAGCGACAACCTGCTTGCGCAAACCATCGTGCGGCTGCGGCGAGCGCTGGACGATGCGAGCGACGAACAGCGTTGCATCAAGACCATGGCGCGCGTCGGCTATCGATGGATGCCGGAGACGACGGTGCTGTCCTCGCCACCGACGGAAGCAGTCATCGCGCAAGGCGAGCATCGTGCCGCAAGCGATACGCAGGAACGCCCCGCGCATGCCATACGCATTCGCCGTCCGCTGCTGGTCGCGCTGGCGCTCACCATCGCCGCGGCCATCGGCTACACAGGCTGGCAGATGGTAAGCATGCATCCTGCTGCCGCGCCCATGCATTTCAAGGACGGCACGGCGGTGGTGCTGCCGGCCGAAGTGAACGCGCCGGACGATTGGAACTGGCTGCACCTGGGCTTGATGGACATGCTTTCCACCCAACTGCGCGCAGCGAAAGTGCCTACCGAAAGCAGTCGCGACGTGCTCAACCTGCTGCATCAGTCGGGCAATGCGCAACTGGCATCGTTCGCGCTGGTAGTGACGCCGCACGTGGCGTTGTCCGACCACCGCTGGCATGTGCAATTGGATGCCAAGGCCAAGGACGGGCGGCACTGGCAGGCGGAATCCTCCTCCGACGACGTGCTGGCGGCGGCGCGCACAGCGAGCGAACTGCTGCTGGTGCAGCTCGGTTACGGCGGCGGCGCCGGCCCATCGGCCGGCGGCGATTCGCTGCTGCAATATCTGCTGCGTGTCGAAGCAGCGCAGCTTGCCGGACAGCCCGAGGTTGCGCACCGGCTGATCGACGAGGCGCCACCGGCCATGCGCCACACGCCGGAACTCGAATACGCGCAGGCCGAGCTGTATTGCGCGGAAGCGAAGCTGGATGCGTGCGAGCAATCGCTGAGCGATCTGCGCGCGCGCGTATCGGCCACCGACAAGCCCGTGCTGCGCGGGAAAATACTCACCTCGCTGTGGTTTCCTTACCGGCGCAAGGGCCAGTACGCCGAAGGCGTGGCCGCGCTCGACGAAGCGGTGCGTCTGTTGCAAGGGCAGAAAGACAACGAAGCGCTGGGCGACGCCTACCTGGATCGCTCGCACCTGGAGTTCTATCAGGGCAAGCTGGACGAGGCGATGCTGGACCTGGGCCGCGCCCGCGTCAATTTCGCGCTGGCCGGCGATAGCGTCGGCCAGGCCAAGGTCGATCGCGCCATGGGCGAAATCGCGCTGCGTCGTGGGCAGTACAGCACCGCGTTGACGCTGCTCCAACATGCCTACGAGCAATACCAGCGCATGGGCATGCGGCAACTGTTTTCCTCGGCGCTGGACGCGTTGGCGAACGCGCAGAAGCAGGCACTGCGCTATCCCGACGAACTGGCCACCACTGATCAGTACTGGCCGTTCGAGCGCAAGCACATGGATTTTCTCGACCATTACGTGCGCCACCAGCTGAGCCTCACGCGCGCGGTGGCGCTGGCCGACAACGGCCGCAGCGCCGACGCCGTCAGCTTGCTCGAAAGCACGCTGGCGGCGGCAAGCGCCGAGGAGGAGGCCTCGTTGCGCGCGCTGATCAGCATGCATCTGGCCAAGCTCGCACTGGATCGTGACGATGCGCCCGGTGCATTGCAGTGGATCGGCAAAGCCATGGCCGGCAATGCGCTGGCCGACGACGGCGATCCGGACGACTACGCCCAAGCCGCGTACGTGAACGTCGTCGCCGCGCAACGCGCCGGCAAGACCGACGAACTCAAGCGCGCGATGGCCGCGATGCAGGCGTGGAGCGAGCACCTGCCCAAGCAGAACGACGCCGTCGCGATATGGCTGTTGCGCGCCAAAGCCATCGAGGCCTGGAGCGAAGGACGGCACGACCAGTCGCTGCAGCAGCTCAAGGCGGCGATGACCGCCGCGGATGCATCGGGCGAACCGGAAGCCATCGTCGACGTCGGCCGTTCCTACGCATCGGCATTGCTTGCGGCCGGGCATGTGGATCAGGCGGTGGCGATCGGCGGCAGGCTGTCCGAATGGGCCGGCGTCGACTGGCGCGCGGCGTGGGTGGAGTCGCGCGTACTGCAGGCGCTGGGGCAGGGCGCCGCAGCGGACAAGGCGCGCAGCAAGGCCCAACAACTTGCCGGCGATCGATCGCTGCCCAGCAGTGCGGACGGCATGTTGTAAGGGTGATCGCGCAACTTGGGTGATGGCGCTGTCATGTACGCCCCACCGGTGCATCCAATTGCCAACATTGCCACCCACCGCGCAGCCAGGTGATTGGCTGACATGTATCATCCGTCCCGAACGGCTCGATGCAGACCAGGACCATGACGAGCACGGGGGCGACCATCTACCGATTCGACGATTTTCAGCTCAATCCGCTTGGGCGCGAGTTGCGCCGCAATGGCGAGCCGGTGGAGTTGGCGGCGAGTGCGTTCGATTGCCTGGTGTACCTGGTGGAACACCGCGAACGCCCGGTGGGCAAGGACGAGCTCATTTCAGCGGTATGGGGACGCACCGACGTCAGCGACAACCTGCTGGCGCAGACCATCGTGCGCCTGCGCCGCGCGCTGGGTGATGCCGGCACCGAACAGCGTTGCATCAAGACGGTGCCGCGCGTGGGCTATCGCTGGGCGTTGGACACGCAAGTGGTGCATACCGCCACCGAAGCGACGCCGCCGCCTGTAGCGGCGGCAGCGGATGCAGGCGATCGGCGCAAGACATTGCCGATTCGCCGCTCGCTGTGGATCAGCTTGTTCGTCACGCTGGCGCTCGCACTGGTCTATGCCGGATGGCAGATGCAGGGCAACCGTGCAGCCAAGGCGAACTTCCAGTTCCATCAGAGCGCCGCGGTGGTGCTGCCGGTGGAAGTGGTCGCGCCCGACGATTGGAAATGGCTGCACCTAGGCATGATGGACATGATCGCCACGCGCCTGCGCGATGCGAAGGTGCCCACCGAGAGCAGCCAGGAAGTGCTCGCCTTGCTCAAGGACACCGACGACACGTCGGGCGCCAGGTTTTCTTCGTACGCGCTGGTGGTGCATGCGCGTGCGGAACTGTCCGGCGATCACTGGCGCGTGGATCTGGATGCGAAGAGCAAGGACGGCCGCGTGTGGAAAGCCGAAGCGACCGGCAGCGACGTGCTGGTGGCCGCGCGCACGGCCAGCGATCTGCTGCTGGCCCAATTGGGCTATACATCGCACAGCAGCGGTTTGTCCCTGACCGGCGGTACGGTGCAGGAATACCTGCAGCGCATCGATGCCGCGCGTCTTGCCGGCCAGCCACAAACGGCGCGCGAGCTGATCGACCATGCACCACCGGACGTGCGCAACCATCACGAGATCGCTTACTTCAGCGCCTCGCTGGAATGCGACGAAGGGCACGCCGACGCCTGCCAACAGCAACTGGAAGCCTTGCTGAAACAGTTGCCCGACAAGCAGGAAAACGTGCTGCGTGGCGAGATCCTCACCGTGCTGGGCTCGCTTCATTCCAACCGTCGCGAATGGGCGCAGGCCGCCAGTGCGCTCGATGAGGCCATACGCGTACTGCAGGTCGACAAGAATTTCGGCGCGCTGGCCACCGCGTATCTCAGTCGCGGCTATCTCAACCAGAACCTGTGGAAGCTGGAAGAAGCCACCGCTGATCTGGGCCGCGCGCGCGTCAACTATTCGCTGGCGGGTGAACTGGTCGGTGTGGCCAAATCCGATTTCGCCATGGGCGTGCTGGCCTTGCGCCGCTCGCAGCCCGATGCGGCAGCCACCTTGCTGCAGCATGCCTACGATCAGTTCGTCAGCATGGGCATGCGTTCGATGCTGCTCTCCACGCTGGACGCATTGGCCTACGCGCAACAGATGTTGCTGAAATTTCCGGACGAGCTGGCCACCACCGACCACTTCTGGCCGTTGGACGAAAAGGCCAAGGATTTCGGCTTCGTCGGCGACGACATGCGGCGCGAATTGAGTTCGGTACGCGCCACCGCGCTGGCCGACAACGGACGCACCGCCGAGGCGAAGGCGTTGTTCGAGCGCGTGCTCAACGAGACCGAGGCCGAAAAGGACCCGGGCCTGCACGCGCAAGTGAGCAAGTCGCTGGCCGTGCTGGCGCTCGACAGCGGCGACAACGATCGCGCCGCGGCATTGGCGGCCGATGCCATGACGCCGGCGCTGGAGGAGGACGATCAGCGTGATTACGCCGAGGTATGGCTGACACGCATCACCGCCCTGCAGCGCACCGGCAAGACCGACCAGGCGCGGCAGCAGATCGCCGCGATGCTGGCGTGGGAAGCGGGCCTGTCGGTGAAGAACGACTGGACCCATGTCTACGTGCTCCGTGCCCAGGCGGCGCAGGCGTGGATCGACGGCCACCGCGACCAGGCCATCGAGCCATTGAAGCGGGCCATGAACCTGGCCGACAAGCTGGGCGTGCCGGAAGTGATCGTGGGTGCCGGCCAAGCCTACGCGCTGGCCTTGCTGGAAAGCGGACACGTGGACCAAGCCGTGGCGATAAGCGGGCGGCTGTCTGCCTGGAGCGCCACCGACTGGCGTGCGGCGTGGGTCGAGGCGCGCGTGTATCAGGCGCTGGGGCAGACCGATTCCTGGGAAAAATCCCGTGCTACGGCGCAGCAGCTGGCGGGCGATCGCACGTTGCCGGCGGCGTCTTCATCGGGTGAATTCTGAGGGGCGGCCTAGCTGGCCCGACAAAAAAGAAAGCGCTGACGTGGAAGCGGAAAATCACGTCAGCGCCATCAGTCGGATGACTAATGTCAAGGGTGGATGTTCGGGCAGTGTACGGCGGCCGCGCACGCCGGACTCTATCCTGACAGGGCCAACCGACTGTCCTTGCGGGCCATTGTTGGTGCTCGCGATGCATTCGACGGCGTGATATGCCAGCTGACGCTCGCCATGATGCGCTCCCTCCCCTGCGGTAGTAGGGGAGGGCTGGAGTGGGGTTGCTTGTGCTTTAGCGCACAGCTGAATTTCTGGCGAAAAAAATGCAGGGTGGCGATGTCTGGTCACCGCGTCTCGCTGTGCTCGCACCCCATCCTAACCCCAATGCTCCGAACCTAAGGTTGTTCCAGTCGCCAGAAACTTCCCATTCGTCATCCCAGCGAAAGCTGGGATCCAGTGACTTTTGCGCGAAAAAACACTGGATGATTCGCTTCGCTCACCCCTTCGGAGCCATCCTTCGGATGTTCTCCGCGCTGCGCGCTACGTCCAGCTTTCGCTGGAATGACGGTTGTTGGAATTCTGGTGGCGGGTGTCCTTAAGTTCGGAGCATTGCTACCTAATCCTCCCCTGCACGCAGGGGAGGGGGAACGTTTTTCGCAATCATTAAGACGCCTGCTTCGTAAGAACAGTGCCATTAAGTAGCCAAGCCTCATCCAGCGCGGTGATTTTCCGCAGGCTGGCGGCGGCTTCCAGCGCGACGCGCCGCGGCCAGCTGTCCTCGATGTGTTCGGCCACCAGGCAGGGTTCGCTGGCGCGGCATTGGGGACAGGAAAGGTTGTGCAGCATCAGGTCGTGGACTACCGATTGGGTCATGGCCGATTCCCCTTGCATCGTTGAACGGACGGATGGGTCGTAGGTGCTATCGGCGTGCGGCGCCGCGACTTGAGCCGATCGGAGGCGATACGCCCAGCCGTTCCATCAACGTGCATGCGTTGTCGACGGCGTGCCCCAGCGCGGTGTTGTCGAAGATGCACCAGCCCTGCGCGCCCGACGCCGCGCTTGCGCGCAGACGTTCGGCCATCCGCTGCAGGAAGGCGTCGTCGTAGGCGTCGTAATACATGCGTGGCGAACCGTGCAGGCGGAAGTAGTGCACCGTATCGTCGCCGGCCGCTTCGTCCGCATCGGCGTGCGGCGCTGGATCGGCGCCCACGCGGCCGATCGCATGGCGCTTGAGCATTTTCGTAACTGCCGGTTGGAACCAGGAGGCATGCCGCGGCTCGCACACCGCCGGCCCCGGGTAATGCGCGCGCAGCAGGGCGAAGAATGCATCGGCTACCGGCAGTTCGCAGGCGGCGCTGGGCGGCAACTGGATCAGCACGCAACCGAGCTTGCGTTCCAGTTCCATCGCTTCATCCAGGAACTGCTTGAGCGCCGATTCCGCCTGGCGCAGGCGCTGGACGTGCGTGACGGTCTTGATCATCTTCACCGCAAAGCGGAACCCATCCGGCACCGACGCCGCCCAGCGGCGATACGTCGCCGGGCGATGCGCGCGATAGAACGAGGAGTTGATTTCCACCGCGTTGAAGCGGCGCGCGTAGCGTTCCAGATGCGTGCCCTGGACGGGAAAACGATGCGCGTGCTGCGCCGGAATGTTCCAGCCGGCGCAACCGATCAACAGCGATGGCGAAGCGGCGCGATGCATCGATCGGATCGTCGGCGAAAGGCCGGTCTGCGCAACGTGAACGGGCTGCACGTCCGCTCACAAATGTGAAGACGCACAGCGCGAAAACGGGCATGGGATATGCATGCTGCTGCCTGTCCGAACCGTCGATTTTGCAGGTAACCGTCATGACCACGATGCGCGTTGAAGAGCTGGCCCGGGAAGGCGTGGCGTTTTCGCTATGGCTGTCGGCGGTGCTGTTGAACATGGTCTCCGTGCTGTGGCTCGGTTTCCAGGGCCTGCAGTGGCTGCACGATGGTCGTTGGACCAGCCAGCCGCCGGTGCTCAATTGGATCCGCGGCGTGTGTCCGGATATGTGCAGCTTTGTGGACAATCCGCACTCCTGGTATGGCGCGGCCAAGGTGGTTCGCGTGCTTTCCGAAGTGCCTTCCGGTCTGGCGCTGGCCCTGCTCGGCGTTGCCCTGGGTGCGCTCAGTGTGTCAATTTCTGACCATCGCCCGCTGGCGCCCAGCGTCACCCGCCGCACCTTCGGCTGACCAAAATCGTTGTCGGCGGGAACGACCCGCCCGGCCGACGCGCTACACTCCTGCGCCGATCAACCGACGAGCAGGCACGCATGAGTTCCGAGCAGCAACAGGGCGAGTATCGCGGCATCAAGTTCGAGCACGCTTCCCATGGCGACGCCGAGTCGCGCAGCGGCGTGATCTATTTTCCGGAAGATCCCCGGCAGCATGTTATTGCGAGCGGCGGCGCCGCGCGCTGGGAAGCGGAGGCGAAAAGCCAGATCGATCAGTACTTCCGTGAAATCGACGTCGAGCCCGACGACGATTCGGAGGCATGATTCGGAAGCATGACTGATGGCAGGGTCACGCGATCGGGCAACGTTTCCGTAGCATCGTGCATCTCCCCGCCACACCAAACACCTGACAATCCAGGGCGGCTTGCAACGCATGGAGCGCGCGGCAGCGTTCCCGTTCATCGCGATCAGAGGCAGCTCATGGCGAAGCACCCTTCGATGTCGTCGGTAACTTTTTCCGTGGCGTGTCTCGCGTGCGCGATCGGCATGGCCACGGCCACGGCCGTGCCGGCGCAGGAAACCTTCCATGGCGTGCCGAGTGGCGCGGCGGCGGTGGCCAATCCGTATCACGGCCAGGCCGATGCCGCGCGCGCCGGCGCCAGCTTGTATGCCACCGATTGCGCCAGTTGCCACGGCGCCGCGGGGCAGGGCAGCGGCAATATCCCGGCATTGCGGCAAGGCCCAGCGCAGCAGGCAACGGAAGGCGCGCTGTTCTGGTTCATCACCAAGGGCGCGGTGAACAACGGCATGCCGTCCTGGGCGAGCCTGCCGGAGCAACAGCGCTGGCAGATCGTTACCTATCTGAAAACATTGCCGGCGACGAAGCTCGCCGCGTCGCAAACGGCGGCGCCGACCGCTTCGACCATCACCACGCCGCCTCCCACGCCGCCGTTCACCGACTTCCGTTACGAAATACCCGGCGCGACGCGCAAGATCACCGTCGCCGATCTGCCGGCGCCTTACGCCACCCGTTCGGCCGGCAACGGGCCGGATGTGGTGGCGCGTCCCGAAGGCGCGCTACCCAAGGCGCCGCCGGGCTTCAAGGTGAACCTGTATGCGGAAGGCCTGGATACGCCGCGCGTGATCCGCACCGCACCGAACGGCGATATCTTTCTCGCCGAAAGCGGCAGCGGACAGATTCGCGTGTACCGCGGCATGACGGCGGACGGCAAACCGGCGCAGACGGCGGTGTTCGCGAGCGACCTGAAGCGTCCGTACGGCATTGCGTTCTACCCGAACGGATCGAATCCGCAGTGGATCTATATCGGCGACACCCATGCCGTGTTGCGTTTTCCTTATCGCAATGGTGACCTGAAAGCGCGCGGCCCGGCCGAACACATCGCCGATCTGCCCAGCGGCGGCCACTGGACGCGCGACCTGGCGTTTTCGCTCGACAGCAAGACCCTGTTCGTCGCGGTGGGTTCGGCGTCCAACGTGGACGATCCGGATACCACGCCGGAAGAAAAACATCGCGCGAACATTCTCGCGTTCGATCCGGATGGCTCCCACATGCGCGTGTATGCCTCGGGCATCCGCAATCCTTCGGGTATCGCGATCGATCCGAAGAGCGGCCAGCTATGGACCACCGTCAACGAACGCGACGGCCTGGGCGACAACCTCGTGCCCGATTACATCACCAGCGTGCGCGAAGGCGGTTTCTACGGATGGCCGTGGTGGTACATGGGCGGCCACCAGGATCCGCGCCACCAGGGCAAGCATCCGGAATTGAAGGACAAGGTGATCACGCCCGACGTGCTGCTGCAGCCGCATAACGCATCGCTGCAGATCACCTTCTACGAAGCCAGCCATTTTCCCGCCGAATACCGGGGCGATCTGTTCGCCGCCGAACACGGTTCCTGGAACAAGGCCACGCGCGTGGGTTACGAGGTGATCCGCATACCGCGCCACCACACGCCCAAGGCAAGCGGCGATTACCAGGATTTCCTCACCGGTTTCGTGCTGCCGGATGGACGCGTGTGGGGCCGGCCGGTAAGCCTTACCACGGCGCCGGACGGATCGTTGCTGGTGACCGATGACGGTTCCAATTCCATCTGGCGTGTGGATTACGTCGGCCAGTAGGTTGGGGTGCAAACCCCAACGTCACCATGCATGCGTAGATCGCCATGTTGGGGTTTGCACCCCAACCTACGCGCTCGTCCAAACATCAGCGTAATATCCCAGCTACAGCCGCCACACGCGACGGCTGCCCAGTGAGCATGTCGGCCGGGAGCCTGCGTCATGTCACGCAAAGCATGGATCGTGTGGGGAGCCGCCCTGTGCGCCGCAGTGGCCTTGGCCTGGACGCGCTCGACCGTCGAGGCGCCGGCAAGCGAGGCCTTCGTCGCGCGCATCGAGTTGAACGGTCCGATCGGACCGGCCGCTGCCGAATATGTAACCAGCGCCATCCGACGCGCCACCGACGACGGCGCCAAGGCGATCGTGCTGCAGATGGATACGCCTGGCGGTTTGCTGGAATCGATGCGCGACATCATTGCCGGCATCCTGGCGGCGAAAATTCCGGTGCTTGGCTATGTGGCGCCGAGCGGTGCACGCGCCGCTTCGGCCGGTACCTACGTTCTTTATGCGTGCCCGATCGCGGCGATGGCGCCAGGCACGCATCTGGGCGCCGCCACGCCGATCGATATGGGCGGGCGTACGCCGATGCCGTCGCCGCTGGACAACGCGCCTTCATCGAGCAAGTCCAGCGACAAGGCGGATGCCCGTTCCGGCACGGACGCGGAAAGCAACAAGATCCTCAACGATGCGATCGCCACCATTCGCTCGCTCGCGCAACTCAACGGACGCAACGCGGCATGGGCCGAGCAGGCGGTGCGCGGTGCGGCGACCTTGACCGCGGGCGAAGCGGCGGCGCAGCACGTGGTCGATTTCGTTGCGCCCGATAGCGATGCGCTGCTGGCGCAGGCCGATGGTCGCAGCGTGCATGTCCATGGCGGTACGTTGACGCTCGCCTTGCGCGGTTTGCCGCTGCACGACTATCCGCCGAACTGGCGCGCGCGCTTTCTGGGCATCATCACCAATCCCACCATTGCCTACCTGTTGCTGCTCGCCGGCATCTACGGCCTGATCCTGGAAGCGTTCCATCCCGGTTCGTTCTATCCGGGCGTCACCGGCGGCATCTGCCTGCTGATCGGCTTGTACGCCTTGCAACTGCTGCCGGTGAGCTATGCCGGCCTGACGCTGATGGCGCTGGGCGTGGCCTTGTTGCTGGCGGAGGTGTTCATCCCCACTGCCGGCGTGCTGGGCGTGGGTGGTGTGATCGCCTTCGTGCTGGGTTCGATCATGCTATTCCGCAGCGACGTGCCGGGCTATACGGTGAACCTGGGCGTGATCGCCGGCTTGGGTTTTTGCGCGATGGCGCTGCTCGCCATGCTGTTGCGGCTGGTGATGCGCGCGCGTCGCACGCGTGCGTTCAATGGCGAGGAACAGATGCTGCAGGACGCCGGCGAACTGCTGCAGGCCGTGGCGGCCGGCGGCGAGGGCTGGGCGCGCATCGGCGGCGAACGCTGGCGCGTGCAAAGCGAGGCGGCGCTTCCCGCCGGTGCGCGGGTGCGGGTGATCGGCCGCGACGGCTTGTTGCTGCGCGTGGCTGCATGTCAAAAAGACGAAGGAGAAACCTCATGATCGGTTTTGCTGGCGTCATCGTGATCTTCCTGGTTGCGCTGCTGTCGTCCTCGATCAAGGTGCTGCCGGAATATCAGCGTGGCGTGGTGCTTACCTTGGGTCGCTATACCGGCACCAAAGGGCCGGGCCTGGTGATCCTGGTGCCGATGGTGCAGCGAATGATGCGTGTGGATTTGCGCGTGACGGTGATGGACGTGCCGCCGCAGGATGTGATCTCCCGCGACAATGTCTCCGTGCGCGTCAATGCGGTGGTGTATTTCCGCGTGATGGAGCCGGACAAATCGGTGCTGAAGGTGGAGAACTTCTACCAGGCCACCAGCCAGCTCTCGCAGACGCGCCTGCGCTCGGTGCTGGGCCAGCACGAGCTGGATGAAATCCTCTCGCAGCGCGATTCGATCAACCACAGCCTGCAGCAGATCCTGGACGAAGCCACCGACCCCTGGGGCATCAAGATCACCAACGTCGAGATCAAGGACGTGGACCTCAACGACACCATGGTGCGCGCCATCGCCCGCCAGGCCGAAGCCGAACGCGAGCGCCGCGCCAAGGTGATCCACGCCGAAGGCGAACTGCAGGCCGCCGAAAAACTGCGCGACGCCGCCTCCAAGCTGGCCGAGCAACCGCAGGCGTTGCAACTGCGCTATCTGCAGACGCTGGCGAGCATGTCCAGCAGCGGGCAATCGAGCACGATCGTGTTTCCGCTGCCGCTGGATCTGTTGAAGCCGTTGCTCAAGTAGGTTAGGGCGCAAACCCCAACGCTGCCATCTCCATGCATCCGGATGTTGGGGTTGCACCCCAACCTACGCGCATGACGGATGTCAGATACGACCGGTGACGCCTGCGCCTGCCGCCGCTTGCGCCGGCCGCGGATGATTTCTCCCACACCAACGGGAGGAACACGCCATGAACACCATCAACGACACGCGCAGCACGCTGGATAAATACATGCCCTGGATGCTCGCCCTGCTGGGCGCGTTCCTGGCCGGCAAGGCGCTCAAGCGCATGTTCTGGAGCGCCTTCGCCATGTATTGGGCGCTGCATGCGAGCGGCATACATGTTTTGTAGGCTATTTCATGCACGCCGCAAACGGCTCCCTCTCCCCTCCAGGGAGAGGGTTGGGGTGAGGGGCGAACCTCGCCAGATAACTGCTCCATGCAAGATGCAAAGAGCAAGCTGCGCGCGCAGCCATCGCGTTCTCCACTAGCCCAACCCCTCACCCTAGCCCTCTCCCCGGAGGGGAGAGGGGATCGGCCCTTCGCGTTTTTGCGGGTAATCCAGCATTGTGCAAACACGCCACTCCCTTTATGTTCCGCGAGCCTGAGCCCGGAGCTGCGCGTGAAACCCACCAACCTTGCCGCATGGCTGGACTACCAACAACGTGTTCACGCGCTTGGCGTGGACCTGGGACTGGATCGGGTGCGCGCCGTGTGGCGGCGCATGGGCGCGCCACAGATCGCGCGGCAGGTGATCACGGTGGGCGGCACCAATGGCAAGGGTTCCACCGTGGCCTTTCTCGAAGCCATGCTGGCCGCCGCGGGACAACGCGTGGGTTGCTACACCTCGCCGCATCTGCTTCGCTACAACGAACGCATCCGCATCGCCGGCGTCGATGCCGAAGACACAGCCTTGATCGAAAGCTTCGAACGCATCGAGCTGGCGCGCGGGGACATCTCGCTGACCTATTTCGAATTCGGCACGCTGGCCGCGCTCGATCTGTTCGCGCGCAGCGAGCTGGATACCGCGGTGCTGGAAGTGGGCCTTGGCGGGCGGCTGGATGCGGTCAACATCATCGATGCGAACGCGGTGATCGTCACCACGGTGGATCTGGATCACGTGGAATGGCTGGGCCCGGACCGCGACGCCATCGGCCGCGAGAAGGCCGGCATCGCGCGACGCGATCGTCCGGCCATCGTCGGCGAAGCCGAGCCGCCGCAGGGCTTGCTGGATGCGCTCGCGGCGCAAGGCGCGCACATCGAGCGGGCCGGGCACGACTTCTATGTAGAACGCGAAGGGCATCGCTGGCACTGGCATCACCGCGACGGCACGCTGCTGGATCTGCCCGCGCCGGAACTGGCGGCGCCGGTGCAATACGCGAACGCTTCCGCGGCGATTGCGGTGCTGCACGCCTTGCAGATGGTCAACCCGGTGGAGCTGGAGCGCATCGCCGCGGTGGGCATGCACTTTGCGCGCGCGCCGGCGCGCTTGCAGTCGCTGGGCGGCGATCCGGAATTGATTGTCGACGTCGGCCACAACCCGCAGGCCGCGCGCGCACTGGCCGCCTGGCTGGATGCGCAGCCGGCCCGCCGCGTGCATGCGGTGTACGGCGCGCTCTCGGACAAGGACGTGGGCGGCGTGATGACGGCGCTGGGATCGCGTATCGGCCATTGGCATCTGGCCGGCCTGGAGCAGGACACCCCGCGCGGACTTCCCGCCGCCGTGCTCGCCGGCGTCTTGCACCAGGTGTTGCCGCGCGCCGCGTTCGATACGCACGACAGCGTGCACAAGGCGCTGGCGGCGGCGCGCGCTTCGGCACGGCGCGGCGAGTGCGTGCTGGCGTTCGGCTCGTTCTTTGTGGCGTCGGCGGTATCGGCCGAAGCCGGAACGGGGTGAGACGCGAATCTCCCGGCTCGTCGCCCATTTGTCATGTAACCCGGCACGGGCGGGTATAATCCGCCGCGTCACGCACAAGTTGGTTGTCTGGAGTCCATCTTGAATACACGCCTGTTGGGAGCTGCCGTACTCGTTGCGCTGGCGATCTTGTTCGTGCCGATGATGTTTTCGAGCAAGCCGCCGTCCACAACCAGCGCGGATCAGTCGGTAAGCCTGGCCATTCCCCCGGCGCCCGACCGCGACCTGCAGACCAAGACCATGAGCCTCTCAGGCACGGCCCCCGCCACCAGCGCGGCGCCGACGCCGGCCAGCACGGCAGCCAATGTGGAGGGCATGACGCCGGTGAACACCGCCGCGGCCAGTCCCGCCACGCCGGTCGTGCAGGCCCCGCCGCAGCTACAACCGGCGCCGCAGCCGGTGATTCCCGCCACCCCGCCCAAGACCGCCGCCGCGGCAAGCCGTCCGCCGGCCGCGCCGCAGGTTCAGGCGCCGCCGCAACCGGTCATTCCCGATACGCCGCCGGCCACCGCCGCGCGCGGCATCTATGCGGTGAACCTCAGCGCCTATGCAACGGACGGCGCCAACCGCCTGATGCAGAAGGTGCGCGCGATGGGCTATCCGGTGCGCGGCCAGAGCATCCAGCGCGCCGGCAAGTCGCTGACGCTGGTCAGCGCCGGCCCGTTCGAAACCCGCGCCCAGGCCGAGGCCGCCCGCTTGAAGATCACCCAGGCCATGCCCAGCGTGCCGGCGCGCCTGGAAAGCGGCGCCACCACGCCGCAAGGCGATGTGCCGGCGCCGGCCGCGGGCACGCCGGCCAAGGCCGGCGCCTGGGCGGTGCAGGTGGCGGCCATGGGCAGCCAGGCGGATGCATTGGCCTTGCGCGACAAGCTGCGCGCCAACGGTTTCGACGGCTTCGTCGATTCGGTCAGCGCCGGCGGCCGCCAGCTGTGGCGCGTGCGCGCGGGGCCGCAAACCCAGCGCGCCGACGCGGTATCGCTGCGCGACCAGATCAAGGCCAAACTCGGCCTCGACGGCAACGTCGTCAGCACCCATTGAATCCATTGACGCCGGAAACGACGCCATGAACGCGGTCGACCTCATCATCATCGCGGTACTGGCCTTGTCGGTCCTTGTGGGTTTGTGGCGCGGCCTCATATCCGAGGTGCTGGCGCTGGCGACGTGGATTGCGGCGTTCTGGGTGGCCTGGACCTATGGGCCGGACGTATCGGCGCATTTCGAACATTCGATCCAGACACCGCTGTTGCGCTTGCTGGTCGGTTACGGCCTGTGCTTCATCGGCGTGCTGATTCTTGGCGCACTGGTGCGGTTTGCGATCCACACGCTGGTGGACAGCACGGGGCTGGGCGGCACGGATCGCCTGCTTGGCATGATTTTCGGTTTTGTGCGCGGGCTGTTGCTGGTGGCGCTGCTGGTGTTTCTGGTCGACCAGTCACCGTTCGCGCGCGAACCGATGTGGCAGCAGTCGACGCTGCTGCCGCAGTTCAACAACCTGGCGGCCTGGCTGGAGCACGAAATGCCGCCGAACGTACGCCAGCATCTGCATCCGGAAAACATCCCCTTGCATTTGCCCAACCTGCCCGGCAGCGCGCCGGCGCATGGCACCACTTCTCCAGCTGCAGCTTCGAGCGCGGCCGGCGCAATGCATCACACTAACGGGTAGCAACACCATGTGCGGAATCATCGGCATCGTCGGTACCACCGAGGTGGCATCGGCGCTTTATGACGGCCTTACCGTTTTGCAGCACCGCGGGCAGGATGCAGCCGGTATCGCCACCGTGGACGGTGCGCGCCTGCGACTGCACAAGGACAACGGCCTGGTGCGCGACGTGTTCAACCAGTCGGCGATGAACCGGCTGCGCGGACGCGTCGGCATCGGGCATTGCCGCTATCCCACCGCCGGTTCCGAAGGCGCCACCGAAGCGCAGCCGTTCTACGTGAACTCGCCCTACGGCATCGCCATCGCGCACAACGGCAACCTGGTCAACACCGAAACGCTGCGGCGCGAGATGTTCGAGGACGACCGCCGCCACATCAACACCGATTCGGATTCCGAAGTGCTGCTCAACGTGCTGGCGCACGAGCTGCAGATCCAGGACCGCATGGCGCTCACGCCGGATCACATCTTCAAGGCGGTGGCCGGCATGCACGCGCGTGCGCGCGGCGGTTACGCCTGCCTCGCGCTGCTGCTGGGCTACGGCCTGCTCGGCTTCCGCGATCCCAACGGCATCCGTCCGCTGGTGCTGGGCGAGCGCATCACCGCCGAAGGGCGCGAATACGCGCTCGCTTCCGAATCGGTGGCGCTGGACATCCTCGGCTTCAAGCGCCTGCGCGACGTGGCGCCGGGCGAGGCGGTGTTCATCACCAACGACGGCCAGCTGCACACGCGCCTGTGCGCCGAAGGCGCGGTGCATGCGCCGTGCATTTTCGAATACGTGTACTTGGCGCGTCCCGATTCGATGATCGAGAACGTGTCGGTCTACAAGGCGCGCCTGCGCATGGGTCAGAAACTGGCGGAGAAAATCCTGCGCGAACGCCCCGACCATGGCATCGATGCGGTGATCCCGATTCCGGACACCGCACGCACCGCGGCCAGCGCACTGGCCGAAATGTTGGGCGTGCCGTTCCGCGAGGGCTTCGTCAAGAACCGCTACATCGGCCGCACCTTCATCATGCCGGGGCAGGGCGAGCGCGTGAAATCCGTACGCCGCAAGCTCAACGCGGTGGAGCTGGAATTCCGCAAGAAGAACGTGCTGCTGGTGGACGACTCGATCGTGCGCGGCACCACGTCGCGCCAGATCATCCAGATGGCGCGCGACGCCGGCGCCAAGAACGTGTTCTTCGCCTCCGCCGCGCCGCCGGTGCGCTACCCGAACGTGTACGGCATCGACATGCCTGCCGCGGCCGAGTTGGTGGCAGCCGGACATACCGTCGGTGAAGTGGAAAAGATGCTCGGCGCCGACTGGCTGATCTATCAGGATCTCAAAGACCTGATCTGGGCGGTGCAGGACGGCAACGAAAGCCTCAAGCATTTCGATACCTCGTGCTTCTCCGGCGAATACATCACCGGCCTGGACCAGCATTACCTGGAGCAGATCGAAATGCTGCGTTCGGATGATGCGAAAGCGGCCCGCCGCAGCGCGTGATGCTTTTTCTCCCACTCTCTCCGGAGAGAGGGTTGGGGTGAGGGGCCAAGGCTTGCCTCAAATCGATGTAGGTTGGGGTGCAAACCCCAACACCTCCATGCATGGGAATTCCACGTTGGAGTTTGCACGCCAACCCATAAAACCATGAGCGACCTGCACGCCGCCGCCAAACGCTGCCTCGACGCCACCGATCCGGCCGAGAAACTGCGCCTGACGCACGCCACGTGGCGCGCCCTGCAAGCCGGCGAACTGCATCCCGATGCGACCTCTCCGTTGCCGGAACCCATCGGCTCACCCGGTCGACCGGCACGCCCGCAACTCGTACCGCAACGCCAGGTACCCCATCGCGGCCTGGGCACGCCGGAAGGCCGCGCCGCACTCGTCCACGCCGTCGCGCATATCGAATTCAACGCCATCAACCTTGCGTGGGACGCCGTCTACCGCTTCCGCGACATGCCCGCGGATTACTACCGCGACTGGGCCAGCTGCGCCAACGATGAAGCGCGCCATTTCGCCATGCTGTCGCAGCGCCTGGCCGAACTCGGCCATGCCTATGGCGATTTCGACGCGCACAACGGCCTGTGGGAAATGGCCGAAAAAACCGCGCATCACGATACTGCACGCATGGCCCTGGTGCCGCGCGTGCTCGAAGCGCGCGGTCTGGATGTTACCCCCGGCATGATCGAACGCCTGCGCGGCGTCGGTGACGAACGCAGCATCGCGATCTTGGAAGTGATCCTGCGCGAAGAAGTCGCCCACGTCGCCGCCGGCACACGCTGGTTCCGCTGGTGCTGCGAACGCGATGGCGTGGACCCGCGCGAAACCTTTCTCGAACTGGTGCGCGACTACATGGGCCGCAACCTGCGCGGCCCGTTCAATCGCCCCGCACGCCTGCAAGCCGGCTTCGACGATGCCGAGCTCGATCAGCTCACTGCACTGGCACTCGCGTAGGTTGGGGTGCAAACCCCAACACAACGCGATAACCGGCATCACGATGTTGGGGTTTGCACCCCAACCTACGCTCAATATACGTAATTGATCGCCACCGCCGGCGTCACACTGCCGCTACTGTTGCGCCCGCCAAAAATCACCCGCGTTCCCAGCAACACGCCGATCGCCGGCGACCAGTTGTATTCGATTGCCGGCGCCACGCCGAACGACGTGCTGGAACCCGAGTTTGACCGCACGTTCTGCGGAACAAACACATTGCCGGGATCGATAAAATCCAACCCCGCCAGGCGCGTATTGCTGTTATGGCTATACGTAAAATCCGTCGCCAGCACCCACCGCTGCGTCAGGCTGTATTCGAAAGCCAGGTCGGCAAAGAAACCGTTGCCGGGTTTCACCCTGCCGCGAAAGCCTTCATCGGTGCCATACACGCTCACGCCTCTCACGCGTGCGCTGCGCGAAAACGACTTCGATATGTTGAAGCGCGTGCGCAGAATGCGCCCATTCGGCAGCCACCAATACATCTGCGAGTTCAGCCACACGGTGGTGGTGTAGGTGCCGCTGCCCATGCCGTCGGCGGGGCGATTGCCCAGCCGATCGTATTTGCCGGTGGGCAAGGTTTCCTGCACCAGGATGGCCGTGGTCGGTATCCGGCTGCCTTGCTGGAATTCGGTCAACCGGTATTGCGCCTGCACGGTCCAGTCGCCCACGTTGACGCTTGAGCTGTTCGGCCCATGGCTGACCTGGTTGTAGCCGATCACTGGAATCATCCCGATCGACAGCCGGTTGACCAGGCCGTAAAGCATGTAGGTGTTCGAACCGAACGTGCTGGTGCGCGCGCGGCGAACGTCATAAAGATAGGGCTCGAACAGGAAATGCCCAGGCGGCAAGGTTTCGGCCGAGTTCGCCAGCATCGGGCCGGTCCACCAGGCGTCGCTCATCGATTCCTGTGTCGATGAAGCGGTCGTCGTCTGCGCCTGCGCAGGGATGGACTGCGCCAGGCAGCCAAGCATGCCCAGCAGCGCGCCAAGGCCGGCGCGCCGCCGTGCACTCGCCATCGGAAGCGGGTGCGATTCACTGCGAAATTGGATTTCCATGTATCGCCGTTATGTCGAAAAGTGGCTGGGAAAGCCTCCCAGCGGCTCGGCCGTGCGAGGCAAAAGTACCCTCGCCAGTGGTTTGCAGGAATAGCCACTTGGGTATGATTCGATATGACCACTTCGGCGGTCACCCGGTGACTTTAGGGCTTGCGCCATGAAACGACTATCCGCTGGTTTCCTTCCCCCGGTTGCCCTGGATGCCGCCAGCGGCGTGCCGATGTACGACCAGCTTTCCGAATGGTTCCGTCGCGCGATCATGGATGGCCGCCTGCGCCCGGGGCAGCGTGTGCCATCCACGCGCAGCCTGGCGAAGGAGCTCGACATTTCGCGCATACCGGTGCTGAGCGCGTACGAACAGCTGTATGCGGAGGGCTACCTGGAAACCTTCGTCGGCGCCGGCACCTGCGTGGCGCGCGCCATTCCAGGCGAAGCATTCGCGCCCGCCCAACGCACCGCGCAACCAAAGAAATCGCAGAGCGCGCCGCGCAGGATTTCCCGCCGTGTTACTGCGTTGAAAACGGCCCCGCAAACCTGGGCGGACAACCAGGGCGCGTTCCGTATCGGCTTGCCGGCGCTCGATCATTTTCCATCGACGGCATGGTCCAAGCTGCTGCATCGCCATGCGCGCAATCCGCCGATCGGCCAGATGGTGTACGGCAGCCCCATGGGCTACCTGCCGTTGCGTGAAGCGATTGCCGAATACCTCAGCACCGTGCGCGCCGTGCGTTGCGATGCCTCGCAGGTGCTGATCACCACCGGCTCGCAACAAGGCCTGCAGATCTGCGCGCACGCCTTGCTGGAAGCGAAAGATCGCGTGTGGATGGAAGACCCCGGCTACCCCGGCGCACGGCAAGCCTTGCGCACCGCCGGCGCGGACATCGTGCCGGTGCCCGTCGACGACGAAGGTTTGAACGTCGATGCCGGCATTCGCCTGGGCAAGCAGGCGCGCGCGATCTACATCTCCCCCTCGCACCAGTTTCCGCTCGGCGTCACCATGAGCGCCGCAAGACGCATGCAACTCCTCAGCTGGGCCGCCCGCACCGGCGCCTGGATCATCGAAGACGACTACGACAGCGAATTCCGCTTCGGCGGAAGACCGCTTGCATCGCTGCAGGGCATGGACGCCGACGACCGCGTCATCTACGTCGGCACCTTCAGCAAGGTCATGTTCCCCGCCATGCGCGTGGGCTACATCGTCGCCCCCAAAGACCTCATCGAAGCCTTCGCCACCATCCGCGACGCCTTCGACACGTTTTCATCCACCCTCTACCAGGCCGCACTCGCCGACTTCATCACCGAAGGCCAATTCGCCCGCCATATCCGCCGCATGCGCGCGCTATACCTGGAACGGCGCACCGCCTTGCTCGACGCAATCGATCAACACATGGACGGCAAGCTCGAAGTGATCGGCACCCACGCCGGCATGCAACTCACCGCGCTGCTGCCGCGCGGAGTGGATGACGTGGCGCTTTCGATCAAGACGGCGAAGCTGGGCGTTTCCACCAGGCCGTTGTCCATCTGCTATGCGAAACCCCCAAAACGGGGCGGGGTGCTGCTTGGCTACTCGGGGGCGAGCGTGGCGGAGATCCGCGATGGGGTGCGGAAACTTAGAAATTGCGTTTGAGGCCCAATGCTTGAGCCAAATTGGTGGGTAAGCCGGTCCAGGCTCGCTGCAGGTGAAGCTGGGATGCAATGGCGAATCCGGCTAGCATGAAGGTGGTTGTTCAACGGACAGGACAGGGGGAAAAATGACTCGCAAATTGATGGCTACCGTCGCACTGATGGCGGTGTTGTTCATGGCTGGCTGCGCCAGCGTGCCGATGGCGAACAAGGATGTCGATGCGAAAGCAAAGCAATTCGCTCCTTCGCGTGAAGGAACGGCGAATCTTTATATTTATCGAAACGAAATAATGGGGGCTGCGATCAAGATGCCCGTGCTTATCGATGGCATGGCGGTGGGTGATACTGTCGCCAAAGGCTATATTTTCCAGACGTTGCCGGCTGGCAGCCATACCATCGTCTCGAAGGCTGAAAACGACTCTGCGCTAACAATCGAAATGCTGGCTGGGCGGAATTACTTTGTGTGGCAGGAAGTAAAAATGGGAGTGCTCTATGCACGGTCCAAGCTGCATCAAGTGGATGAGGCAACCGGCGAAAAAGGCGTCAAGGAGTGCAGCTTGATTGAAGGCAGTAAGCCGGTGGTAGCTCGCGCGGAACCTTTAGCTACTCCGACGCCTGCCACGCTTGCTATCGCTACGCCCTCCGATGTGGCAGCTGAGCCCGCGACAAGCATCAAGCTTGCAACGCCGGCTGCTTCATCTGCACATGCCGACGTGGTCGAATCAACTCGAACGCCTGCCACGGCTGAACCCGTTCAGCCGTCGATAGGTATCGCCGCACCCGCTCAGTCTGCTGCCAACGCCGCCATGGAACCGATTGCCCAATCGGTTGCAAGCGGGTTGGGTTGCGGTACAGTTCAAGCCAACGGCGCGACGACATTCGTTGCAACCTGCGGCAGCTACGGTGTACTGATCGACTGTGGTGGCGGGCAATGCCGCCCCATGCATACCACGCACGTCAAAAGTGACGAATAGCTCGATTCGAAAGACTCGATGGTTGCCTGGAATTTGCGCGTTCCTGAGGCAGGTTTTTGGACATGTCCGTGGGCGGGTCAGGTTCGCTTTCCGACGTCGCCGCAGCGCCAAATAGCGCGATGGATTGGAGTCCAATGAAATCTTGCAGCTAAGAATTCCTTGAAGCATTTGGACGTCGCCCCGGCGAAGGCCTGGCTCAGCATGTTGGCCGCCGGGGCGGCATGTTTGCCATGGTGTCCAGCATTGGCCCGAGGCGAATACCGCGGCAAAACAAGGCTAAAAGGCCTGCCGCGCGCCCGTCAGGGGTACACTCCGCCAACGGGCGGCAGGCATGCCTGGCGTTCCTGCCGGCTGGTCCGGAGCTTCTATGGTTTCCGTGTATGTCGGTGGTTTCCCTTCCTGCCAAAGAGGTGAAACAAATGGACATCTCCAGCCTGCTCGCAGACATGGCGAAGGAGCACGCCTCCGATCTTTATCTCAGCCATGGCGCGGCACCCTCGATGGTGGTGGCGGGTGTGGCGCGCTATCTCGGCGAGAAGGTGCTGACACCTTCAGATACGCATTCCATCGCCTATTCATTGATGAACGACCGCCAGCAGAAGGAATTCGAATCCACGCTGGAGATGAACCTGGCCATCGCGCCGGCCGGCATCGGCCGCTTTCGCGTGAATATCTATCGACAGCGTGGTGAAGTGGCGATCGCCATCCGGTATATCACCACCGATATTCCCGGCATCGACACGCTGCGTTTGCCGCCGCGCCTGCGTGAACTGGTGATGCTGCCGCGCGGGCTGGTGCTGGTGGTGGGGGCGACCGGCTCGGGCAAGTCCACCACGCTGGCGTCGATGCTCGATTATCGCAACCAGCAACGCAGCGGGCATATTCTCGCGATCGAAGATCCGATCGAATACCTGCACCAGCACGGCAAATCGGTGATCGACCAGCGTGAGGTGGGCATCGACACGTTGAGCTATGCCAATGCATTGCGCAACGCCATGCGCGAAGCGCCGCACGTGATCATGATTGGCGAGATCCGCGATCGCGAAACCATGCAGCAGGCGATCTCCTATGCCGAGACTGGCCACCTTTGCCTGTCGACGCTGCACGCCAACAACGCCAATCAAACCTTGGATCGCATTCTCAATTTCTTTCCCGACACGGCGCGGCATCAGTTGCTGATCGACCTTTCGCTCAATCTCAAGGCAGTGGTTTCGCAACGGTTGCTGCACGCCCTGGACGGTACCCGCGTACCCGCCGTGGAGTTGTTGCTGGTTACCCCCTACATATCCGACCTGATCGAGAAGGGCGAGATCGCGACCATCCGCGAAGCCATGAAGCTGGGCAACGAGGTCGGCATGCAGACCTTCGACCAGTCGCTGTACGCGCTTTATGCGGCCGGCACCATCAGTTATGCCGAAGCGCTGGAACACGCCGATTCGCGCACGGACCTTGCCCTGCATGTCCGCCTGCACGGACCGGCGCCGAAGGAGGCAGGTAACAGCGTGATCGAAGGCGTGGAGTTGCCGTTATCGCTGAAGCTGGGCAAATAGGTCGGTTACGGATGAGCGTGTTGCTCGCGCGGTGGCCAACGGATTCACAGAGCTTGGGCGGATTGCCGGCAAATGCGGAATGAAAAAAGCCGGCGCAGGCCGGCTTTTTTCAAAGATTTTGGTCGGGGTGACATGATTCGAACATGCGACTTCTACGTCCCGAACGTAGCGCTCTACCAGGCTGAGCTACACCCCGCGGGAGCCGCGTATCTTAACGGGGACGGGTGAGGTTGGCAACAGGTCGGGGCCGGTTGCGGAGGTGGATGTCGCGCCCCGGCGGGGCAGGGCCGAACGGTTGCATCTGTTACCCTATTGGGCTGCCGTTCGACGGCATTTTCCACCCCCAAGCAGAGGATTCCATGGCGCTTACCCAGGCCCGCACCATGCCCGGCGTGCTCGAGCTGTTGCCGCTCGACCAGATTGCTTTCCAGCGCATGCTCGACGTGATCCGTCGCAACTACGAGCGCTTCGGTTTTCTGCCGGTGGAGACGCCGGCGATCGAGCATTCGGACGTGCTGCTGACCAAGACCGGCGGGGAGACGGAACGGCAGGTGTATTTCGTGCAGTCGACCGGCTCGCTGGAGCAGGGGGAGAAGCCGGAGTTGGCCTTGCGCTTCGACCTTACCGTCCCGCTCGCCCGTTACGTTGCCGAGCACGAACACGATCTCAGCTTCCCGTTCCGCCGCTACCAGATGCAGCGCGTGTACCGCGGCGAGCGCGCGCAGCGCGGACGCTTCCGCGAGTTCTACCAGTGCGACATCGACGTGATCGGCAAGGACAGCCTGTCGATCCGCTACGACGCCGAAATACCGGCGGTGATCTACAGCGTGTTCCGCGAGCTGAACATCGGCGCGTTCACCATCCAGCTCAACAACCGCAAGCTGATGCGCGGCTATTTCGAGAGCCTGGGCGTGACCGATCCGGAGCAGCAGACGCTGGTGCTGCGCGAGGTGGACAAGCTGGACAAGCGCGGCGCCGACTACGTGCGTGAAACCCTGACCGGTGCCGCGTTCGGCCTGAGCGCCGAGGCTGCGCAGAAGATCCTCAATTTCGTGCAGGTGCGTTCCACCTCGCTTGCGGATGCGCTGGCCAAGCTCGATGCGTTGGGCGCTGGCCCCGAAGCGATGGAGCAGGGCCGCGCGGAACTGAAGGAAGTGCTGAGCCTGATCCACGCCTTCGGCGTGCCGGAAACGCATTACGCGCTGAACCTGTCGATCGCGCGCGGCCTGGATTACTACACCGGCACGGTCTACGAGACCACGCTCAACGATCACCCGCAGATCGGCTCGATCTGCTCGGGCGGGCGCTACGAAAACCTGGCCGGCCAATACACCAAGTCGCATCTGCCGGGCGTGGGCATTTCCATTGGCTTGACGCGTCTTTACTGGCAGTTGCGCGAAGCTGGTCTGATCAGCACGGCGCGCAGCACGGTGGATGTGCTGGTCACGCAGATGGATGCCGCGCAGTTGCCGGCCTACCTGGCGCTGGCGAGCGAGCTGCGCGCGGCCGGCATCGCCACCGAGGTGGTGCTGGACGGCGGCAAGCTCGGCAAGCAGTTCAAGTACGCCGATCGCGCGGGCATTCGCTTCGTGATCGTGCTGGGCGAGGACGAACTGGCCAAGGGCGTGGTGACCGTGAAGGATCTGCGCCGCGAAGACCAGTTCGAGGTGGCGCGCACGGAACTGGTGAAGACGCTGCGGGTGGAGCTGGAGCAGGCGGCGGTGATGGGCTAGCGCCTCCGCGTAGGTTGGGGTGCAAACCCCAACATTCTTTCCCACGCAGCGCGACGTTGGGGTTTGCACCCCAACCTACGATCAATACGTTGGAGCCTTTGTGAATCAAACCATTCTTCTCGATGGCAACAGCCTCAGCCGCCAGCAGCTCGTCGCCGTGGCACGCCAAGGCTATGGCGTGCGGCTCGATGCCGGGCAACTGGCGCGCGTCAAGCACGCGGCGGATTTCCTGGCGGAGAAGGTGAGCTGCGGCGAGCCGATCTATGGCGTCACCACCGGCTTCGGCAGCAATGCGGACAAGTTGCTGGGTGCCTATCGTCTGCGCGACGAATTGCCCGGCGGCAATCCGCACAAGCCCGAGGGCACGCTGCTGGAAGAATTGCAGCACAACCTGATCACCACGCACGCGGTGTGCGTGGGCAAGCCGTTCTCCGCCGAAGTGGTGCGCGCGCTGCTGGTGATTCGCATCAATACCTTGATGCGCGGCCATTCGGGTATTCGCGTCGAGACACTGGAAGCGCTGACCGAATTGCTCAACCGCGATGTGATCCCGGTGGTGCCGGAGAAAGGCTCGGTGGGCGCGAGCGGCGACCTGGCGCCGCTGTCGCATTTGGCCATTGTGCTGCTCGGCGGTGGCGAGGCGTTCTACCAGGGCGAGCGGTTGCCTGGCGCTGAAGCGCTGAAACGCGCGGGCCTGACGCCGATCCGGCTTTCCTTCAAGGAAGGCCTGGCGCTCAACAACGGCACTGCGCAGATGCTGGCCACCGCGGTGCTGGCGCTGGATACGCTGGAGCACCTGCTCCACGTGGCGGATCTCGCCGCATCGATGACGCTGGATGCGTTCGCTGGCCGCAGCGGTGCATTGCGACCGGAAGTGCATGCGCTGCGCCCGCATCCGGGGCAGGTGCAGGCGGCCGATCACGTGCGCAGCCTGCTGACCGGTTCCACCCTGGTCGACATTCCCTACCACTTGGTGCCGCGCTTTCGCCCGTGGAGCGCCGATGCATGGAGCACGCCGGAAGACCAGGCGCTCAGCTTCGACATCGGCTGGGATTGGGTACCGGCCAACCAGCGCCATGGCCGCGAGGCGTTCTACAGCCGCTTCCTGCCGTTCAAGGGCGGCAAGAAACATCAGCCGCAGGATGCCTATTGCCTGCGCTGCATGCCGCAGGTGCATGGCGCGGTGCGCGATGCCTGGGCGCAGGCCTGCCGCATCATCGATATCGAATTGAACGCAGTCACCGACAATCCGCTGATCTTCCCGGACAACACCGAAGCCCAGCACATCGAGGAGCAGGTGATCTCCGCTGGCCATTTCCACGGCATGCCACTGGCGCTGGCGATGAGCTACGTGAAGGCGGCCATTCCGGTGCTGGCGTCGATCTCCGAGCGCCGTCTCAACAAGCTGGTCGATCCGGCCACCAATGACGGCCTGCCGGCGTTCCTCACCGGCAACGAAGATGGCACCGATTCAGGCTTCATGATCGTGCAGTACACGGCGGCAGCGCTGGTGAACGACCTGGCCACGCGCGCGCATCCGGCGAGCGTGTATTCCGTGCCGACCAGCGCAAATGCGGAAGATCATGTTTCCATGGGCGCTAACGAAGCGCGCCACGTGCTGGAAATGACCGAAGACCTCAGCCACGTACTGGCGCTGGAGCTGTACACCGCCGCGCAGGCGCTGGATTACCGCCAGGAAATGCTCAACGCCGCCCGTCGCCTTGCCGCGCGCGGCGATTGGCAGGCGCTGGCATCGAAGGTCACCCATGCGCCGCGCGAAGGCCATCCGCATTACGCGCAATTCGTGGAAGAGGTCAAACAGCTCACCGCTGCACTGGCGGACGTGGGCGAGTTCCACGCCGGCGAAGCCGTGCGCAAGGCGTATGACATCCTGCGCGAGCGGATCGGCTTCATCCATCGTGATCGTGCGATGGATGGCGATGTGCGCACGGTGTGCGAGCTGGTGCAGCAGAAAGCGTTCGCTGGCGTCTAAGGCTGTCTGCTTCGGGCTTCGCGCCATGACTGGCGCGCGCCCATTGCGCCGAGCGCATCCCATTCCTCACCACCGTTCCGGCGAAAGCCCGCTGCTGAGCCATCGCATCCACGTAGGTGGGGTGCAAACCCCAACATGGCGTGATGACTGACATGGCGATGTTGGGGTTTGCACCCCAACCTACGACCGCGGCTCATGGTGTGAGCCCGCGCGTCACATGCGGGTCGCATACCGTCCAAGTGCATCCATGTTGGGATTCGGCTTCGCCTCACCTGCTGGAGCGATCGCGCCGTAGAGGCTTCGCCGAAACCCAGCGTCCACTTCCGATTCACGTCAAAAACCGCCAAGTTGCGCAAACCGCAGCCACCCTCTACAATGCGCTCCACTGTATTAACGCGTTAGTACATTATGAAGCGCCGATCGATCGACCCCGAAACCCCGGAAGAATCCGCCAGGCTCAGCCTGTGCCGGGCCTTGCTCTCGCTGAAGAACGCCGAGGAAATGAACGCTTTCCTCAACGATTTGTGCACGCCGGCCGAGCTGGAGGTGCTGGTGGATCGCTGGCGGGTGGTGCCGTATCTGCTCGAAGGCGTGTCCTACCGCGAAATTCACGAGCGCACGGCCGTCAGCATCACCACCATCGGGCGCGTGGCGCGCTATTTGAACCAGGGCAGCGGGGGATACCTCGCGGCAGCTGCGCGCGCGACGCGTGCCCGCGCAGCGGCAAAAAGGGCACGGGCATGAAACCCAGGGATCGTTTGCGTATCGCCATGCAGAAATCCGGCCGGCTGACCGAGCCGGCGCTGGATCTGCTCAATCGTTGCGGGCTCACCTTCCGCCAGAGCCGCGACAAGCTGTTCTGCTTCGGCGAAGGCGAGCCGGTGGACCTGCTGCTGGTGCGCGATGACGACATCCCGGGGCTGATCGCCCAGGGCGTCTGCGACCTGGGCATCGTCGGCCGCAACGTGCTCAACGAATTCAAGAACGGCGCCGGTGAAGCTGCGGCGCCGCTCACCGAATGGCGTTCGCTGGGGTTCGGGCGTTGCCGCCTGTCCGTCGCGGTGCCGCAGGACATGGCCTACAACGGTCCGGAAGACCTGGCCGGTCTGCGCATCGCCACCTCGTATCCGGGCCTGCTCGGCGGCTGGCTGCGCGATCGGGGTGTGAACGCCAGCATCATCACGCTGGCCGGTTCCGTGGAAATCGCGCCCAAGCTGGGCACCGCCGACGTGATCTGCGACCTGGTGCAAAGCGGCGGCACGCTGGTGGCCAACCAGTTGCGCGAAACGGATGTGCTGCTGGAAAGCGAAGCCGTGCTGGCCGGTCCGGAAACGTTGCCGATCGATGAGCGCGGCGACATGGTGGAGCTGCTGCTCAAGCGCCTGGATGGCGTGATCCAGGTGCGCGAATCGCGCCTGCTGCTGCTGCAAACCTCGCGCACCTCGCTGGAGGCGGTCACACGCCTGTTGCCCGGTGGGCCGCAACCCACGCTGTTGCCGGTGGCGGGGCAGCCCGATCAGCTGATGTTGCAGGCGCTGTGCGCCGGCGAAGTGAGCTGGCGGCAACTGGAAGAAATCAAGAAAGCCGGCGCACGCGAGATGTTCGTGTTGCCGGTCGAAAAAATGCTGGCTTGAGACGTCCATGAAACGAATCGACTGGAACACATTGAGCGAAGCGGAGCGCAGCGAGGCGCTGGCGCGGCCGGCGCAATCGCGTGCCGAAGCCTTGCGCACCGGCGTCGAGCGCATCATTGCCGAGGTGCGCGCCAACGGTGACGCGGCCTTGCGCGAACTTTCCGCGCGCTACGATCGCTGCACGCTGGACGCCATCGAAGTTACCGAAGCGGAATTCAAGGCCGCCGAAGCCAAGCTCGCACCGGAACTGAAAGCGGCCATTGGCGAGGCTGCCGAACGTATCGAGGCCTTCCACCGCGCCGCGGCGCCGCAGCCGGTGGGCGTCAACACGGCGGTGGGCGTGCGAGTGGAACGCGTGCTGCGTCCCATCCTGCGCGTGGGTTTGTATGTGCCGGCCGGCAGCGCGCCGCTGCCTTCCACCGCCTTGATGCTGGGTGTGCCGGCGCGCATCGCCGGCTGCCGCGAAGTGGTGCTGTGTTCGCCGGCGCGCGCCGACGGCAGTTGCGATGAAGCGGTGCTGTTTACCGCGCGGCTCGTGGGCGTGCATCGCGTATTCAAGCTGGGCGGCGCGCAGGCGATCGCCGCCATGGCGTACGGCACCGAAAGCGTGCCCCGGTGCGACAAGCTGTTCGGTCCCGGCAACGCTTGGGTTACCGAAGCGAAGCTGCAGGTATCTTCCGATCCCGATGGCGCGGCGATCGACATGCCGGCGGGGCCATCCGAAGTGCTGGTGATTGCGGATGCGCAAGCCAATCCGGTGTTCGTGGCGGCGGACCTGCTGTCGCAAGCCGAGCATGGTCCGGATTCACAAGTGGTGCTGGTCACTGATTCCACCGTCTTGCTCGACAAGGTGGCCGCGGAAGTGGATCGCCAGTGCGCACAATTGCCGCGTGGCGCGATTGCCGAGCAGGCGCTCGCGCAAAGCCGGTTGATCGCCGTGGCGTCGTTGGCGCAGGCGGTGGAGGTAAGCAACCGCTATGCGCCGGAGCATTTGATTCTGCAGGTCAGCGGCGCGCGCGAACTGGTGGCCAGCATCGAGAGCGCCGGTTCCATCTTCGTTGGTGCGTGGACGCCCGAATCGGTCGGCGATTACTGCAGCGGCAGCAACCACGTACTGCCAACCTATGGTTACGCGCGCAGCTACAGCGGCGTGTCGGTGGCCAGCTATCAGAAGCAGATCACCGTGCAGGAACTGGATCCCAACGGCCTGCGTGCGATCGGCCCATGCACTGCCACGCTGGCGGCCGCCGAACAACTTGAAGCGCATCGGCGCGCGGTGACCTTGCGCCTGGCCGCACTGGGGACACAACTATGAGCGTGCTCGATTTGGCCCGGCCGGAAATTCGCACGCTGCAGCCGTATTCGTCGGCACGCATGGAAGCCGGCGGCGGGCAGATCATGCTCAATGCCAATGAATCGGCCTGGGAACCTGTGGGTGATGCTGGATCTGGCTGCAACCGCTATCCCGACCCGCAACCTGCACCGATGTTGCAGGCCTTGGCGAAACTCTACGGCGTTCAACGCGAGCAATTGTGCGTAGGCCGCGGCAGCGATGAGGCGATCGATCTGTTGGTACGCGCGTTCTGCCGCGCCGGCCAGGATGCAATCGTGATCCAGCCGCCGACATTCGGCATGTACGCTGTCTGCGCGCGCATCCAGAACGCGGCGGTGATCGAAGTGCCGCTGGCGCAGGATTTCGGACTCGACAGCGATGCCCTGCTTGCGGCGATCACGCCGGCAGTGAAGCTGGTATTTCTTTGCACGCCCAACAATCCGAGCGGCAAGTCGATCGGGCGCGACGATATCGAGCGCATGGCGCAGGCGCTGGCCGGCAAGGCATTGCTGGTGGTGGACGAGGCATATATCGAATTTTCCGATGCGCCCAGCGCGATCGAGCTGATCGGGCGCTACGAGCACGTCGCGGTGCTGCGCACCTTGTCCAAGGCCTGGGCCTTGGCCGGCGCGCGTATCGGCAGTTTGATCGCCCATCCGGACGTGATCGGCTTGGTCCGGCGCATCATGCCGCCGTATCCGCTGCCGACGCCGTGTGTCGCCGCGGCGCTGGCTGCCTTGTCGCCGTCCGGTCAACAGGCCGCGCGCGAGCATGTCGCCGTGGTGCGCGAGCAGCGCGCGTTCATGCGCAATGCGTTGGCTGCGCTGCCGGGCGTGCGTGAAGTGCTGCCATCCGATGCCAATTTCCTGGCCGTGCGTTTCGATGATGCTGGCGCCGCTTACCAGCGCCTGCAGCAGGCGGGCATCGTGGTGCGCGATGTGCGCCGCTACCCCAAACTGCAGGACGCATTGCGCATCACCATCGGTACGCCGGAAGAGAACGCAAAGGTGCTTGCCGTACTGAACGAAACGATGTTGAACAAGGCCCAGGCATGAGTCGCAAGATCCTATTCATCGACCGGGACGGTTGCCTGATCGAAGAGCCCGCCGACGAGCAGATCGACAGTTTCGAGAAACTGTCCCTGCTGTCCGGCGTGATGGCTGCCTTGCAGCGTATCGTCGCGGCCGGTTACGAGCTGGTGATGGTCACCAACCAGGACGGCCTGGGTACGGAAGGTTTTCCGCAAGCACATTTCGACGGGCCGCACGATCTCTTGATGCGCATCTTTGCCTCGCAAGGCGTGCGGTTTCGCGAAGTGCTGATCGATCGCAGTTTTCCGCACGAAGGCCTGGATACGCGCAAGCCCGGCGTCGGCATGATGCGCCAGTATCTGGCCGATGACAGCTGGACGCGTGCGGATTCGGCCATGGTGGGCGATCGCGACACCGATCTGCAGTTCGCCGCCAACATGGGCGTGCGCGGTTTCAAGGTCGGACCCAACGGCATCAGCTGGGAAGAGGTCGCGCACCAGTTGCTCGATCGCCCGCGCGTGGCCGAAGTGGTGCGCAACACCAGGGAAACCCGCATCAGGGTGCGCGTGGATCTGGACGCGCAAGCGGAACCGGTCGCGCATACGGGCCTGGGTTTTTTCGACCATATGCTGGAGCAGATCGGCAAGCATGGCGGCTTTGCGCTAAGCATCACCTGCGATGGCGACACCAAAGTCGACGAACACCACACCATCGAGGATTGCGCGCTCGCGCTAGGGCAGGCCTTGCGCCAGGCATTGGGCGACAAACGCGGCATCGGCCGATACGGCTTTACCTTGCCGATGGATGAATCCTACGCCAGCGCCGCGCTGGATCTTTCGGGCCGCCCGTATTTCGTCTTCGAAGGCCAGTTTCCGCGCGAGCGGGTGGGTGACATCCCGACCGAACTGGTACCGCATTTCTTCCGTTCGCTGTGCGACACGCTAGGCGCCAATCTGCATCTTGCGGTGAAAGGCGAAAACGCGCACCACATGGTGGAGGCCTGTTTCAAAGTCACCGCGCGCACCTTGCGCCAGGCGATCCGCCGTGAGGGCGACGAATTGCCGAGCACGAAAGGAGCCTTGTAATGAGCGTCGTTCTGGTCGATGCGGGCGGCACCAATATCGGCTCGGTGCGTTACGCCTTGCAGCGGTTGGGTGTGGATGCGGCATTGACCGCCGATGCCGAACGCATCCGCAGTGCGGACAAGGTGATTTTGCCGGGCGTAGGCGCCGCAGCGCCCGGCATGGCGCGCTTGCGCGAACTGGAGCTAGTCGAGGTGATTCGCTCGCTGACGCAGCCGGTGCTCGGCGTGTGCCTGGGCATGCAGCTGCTGTGCGAGCATTCGGAGGAAAGCGATACCCCGTGTCTTGGTGTGATCCCTGCCAAGGTGCGGCGCTTTGAGGAAACGCCGGAATTGTGCGTGCCGCATATGGGCTGGAATCAGTTGTCGCCAGCGGGTGCGCATCCGTTGCTGAATCATTTGGCGGAAGGCGACTGGGCTTACTTCGTACATAGCTATGCCGTGCCGGTGGGCGATTACACCTTGGCGAGCTGCGATTATGGCGGCGCGTTTTCGGCGGTGATTGCGCGAGGGAATTTCCATGGCATGCAGTTTCATCCGGAACGTTCGGCGCAGGTGGGAGCGAAGCTGTTGAAGAATTTTCTTGAGCTTTGAGCCATGTATACCGGGCAAGCTTTCAACCTCGCGGCGAGCGCGTGCACCCCAACCCTCCCCTGCACGCAGGGGAGGGAACTAGTTTTTGGAACGCCATGAATTTTGAAGTCATACCCGCCATCGACCTGCGCGGCGGCCAGGTGGTCCGCCTCAAGCAAGGCGATTACGCGCAGGAAACGCAATACGCTCACACGCCCGCCGAACTCGCGGCGCGTTATGCGCAGGCCGGTGCGCGTTGGCTGCATGTCGTGGATCTCGATGGCGCGCGCGCGGGTGATCTGGCGAATCTTTCCGTAATCGAAGCGCTGGTGAAGGCCGGCATGCAGGTGCAGGCCGGTGGCGGCGTGCGGGTGGAGCAAGATGTGCTGCGTTTGTTCAATGCGGGCGTAAGCCGTGTTGTCGTCGGCAGCGTTGCGATTCGCGAGCCGGAACAGGTTGGAGAGTGGCTGGCCAAGCACGGCGCCGAACGTTTCACCATCGCGCTGGATACGCGTCGCCGCGACAGCACATGGACGCTGCCGAGCGCCGGCTGGACCGAAGACGAAGCGCGCACGCTGGACGAACTCGCGCCCTGGTACGCCGCGCATGGCGCGCGCCATCTGTTGTGCACGGATATCGAGCGCGACGGCATGCTGGCCGGCTTCAATCTCGAGCTTTACCGTCATTTGTCGCAAACCGTGCCGCAGCTGGCGGTGCAGGCTTCCGGCGGCGTGCGTTCGGTGGAAGATATCCGCGGCGCGCGCGAGGCCGGTGCGCGCGGTGTGATTCTGGGCCGCGCCTTGCTGGAAGGCCGCTTTACGCTGGAGGACGCATTGGCATGCTGAGTCGACGCATCATTCCCTGCCTGGACGTGCGCGACGGCAAGGTCGTCAAGGGCGTGCGTTTTCGCGATCACGTGGTGATGGGCGAGATCGTCGAACTGGCCTTGCGCTACCGCGACGAAGGCGCGGACGAACTGGTGTTCTACGACATCACCGCCAGTCCGGAAGGCCGCAGCGTGGATCGCGGCTGGGTGGAACGCGTGGCGCGCGTGATCGATATTCCATTCTGCGTGGCCGGCGGCATCCGTTCGGTCAGCGATGCGCGCGAGGTGCTACATGCCGGCGCGGACAAGGTGTCGATCAACTCGCCGGCGTTGGAGCGCCCGGAGCTGATCGACGAGCTGGCCGAAGCCTTCGGGGTGCAATGCGTGGTGGTGGGCATCGATTCGATGCGCGACGCCGATGGCGAATGGCGCGTGCGCCAGTACACCGGCGATCCTTCCAAGACGCGCTCGCTGGCGCGCCGCACGCTGGATTGGATGGCCGAAGCGCAGCGCCGTGGCGCCGGCGAGATCGTGCTCAACTGCATGGATACCGATGGCGTGCGCCAAGGCTATGATCTGGCGCAGCTGGCGGCGGCGCGGGTGGTCTGCACGGTGCCGCTGATCGCCTCGGGCGGGGCGGGCACGGTGGAGCATTTTCGCAACGCATTCACGCGCGCTCGTGTTGATGGTGCCTTGGCGGCCAGCGTTTTCCACAGCGGCGCCATCGCGGTTCCCGATTTGAAGCGTTATCTGCAGCAGGAAGGCATAACCGTTCGCTTGCAAGAGGCTGCCCGTCATGAGTGAAGCAATGGCCGGATTCAACGCGCTCGATCTGAGCCAGATCGACTGGGTCAAGACGGAAGGCTTGGTGCCCGCGATCGTGCAGCACTGGCTGACCGGCGAGGTGCTGATGCTGGGCTATATGGATGAGCGCGCGTTGGCGTTGACGCAGACCAGTAGCCGGGTGACGTTTTTCAGCCGCAGCAAGCAACGCTTGTGGACCAAGGGTGAAAGCTCGGGCCACGTGCTGCATTTGAAATCGATCCGCGTCGATTGCGACGGCGACACCTTATTGGTGCTGGCCGATCCGCACGGCCCGACCTGTCATCTGGGAACGCGCAGCTGTTTCGGTAATGAGGTGCGGCCGCCGCTGGGTTTTCTGGCGCAACTGGACGCATTGGTGGAAAGCCGCAAGGCCGAACTGCCCGAAGGCAGCTACACCACCAAGCTGTTTCATGGCGGTACGCGGCGGATTGCGCAGAAGGTAGGCGAGGAAGGCGTGGAGACCGCGCTCGCAGCCGTCGCGCAGGGCGACGACGAGCTGTTGGGCGAGGCGGCGGATCTGGTGTTTCATCTGACCGTACTGTTGCGCGCGCGCGGATTCGGGCTTGCCGATGTCGCGAAAGTGCTGGTGGAGCGCCACGGCTGACCGATCGTAGGTTGGGGTGCAAACCCCAACATCGTGATGCACGTATGGATGGGGGTTGGGGTTTGCACCCCAACCTACGTTATTGCGTTGCCGAACTCGCATTGATCGCCGACGCAGGTGGCAGGAACGGCACGGCCGGCCCCGGCTTCACATCCTTGCGCCACTGCGCAAGCTGCTGCGTGATGCCTGCGCCGATATCCATCTGCGGTTCGGATGGCGTGAGCTTGCCCTGCTGTTCCCAACTGGCGATATCGTTCTTGGCCAGACGGAACGCATCGACGAAGTTGTCGGTCTTGTTCAGCGCATCCACCAGCCAGGCTTTGCCGAAGTAGGTGATATCCGAATCGCTGCCGCAGCCGAACGAGCTGCGGTCGGTGCGTGCGGCGGTCAGCACCAGCGTGCCGGGGCCGCGCAGATCCGGCACGAACCCGCCGGAATAGCAGGCGTTCACTACCACCACTTTCCATTTGAACGGACGCTTCTTCAGGATGCCGGCCAGATCGGGCGCGCCGATCTGGTCCAGCGGCAGCGGATCCATGTCGACCAGCAGGTTGTGGTCCTCGTCGCCGTGCGAGGTCATGTAGAGCACCAGGATGTCCTGCTCGGCGTTCATGACCTTGGTCAGTTGATCCAGCGTGTCTTCCAGGTTGCTCCAGCTCGCCAGCGGGCGCGCCTGCAAGGTGGCGGGATTGTTTTCCAGCACCAGTGCGTGCGCGCTGGGGCCGAAGCGTTTGGTGAAGAGCTGCGCCGCGTATTCGGCTTCGTTACGGAACACGTCTTCGCCACCGTCGCCCGCGAAGGCCACCAGGTAGAGGTTGGGTTTGTCTGCGACGCGCGGGCCGAGCGCGGCCAGCGCCTTGTGCACCATGGCCGGCTGCGTGTAGATCACTTGTTCGGGCGAGGGGCCCTGAGGCCAGCTGTCGCCGCTTTCGTTGTCGTCGGTGTCGGTGGTGGAGGTGGAGGCGGCGGGCGCGGTGTTGTTCATCGCGCTGGGCACTTCGTCGTTGTGCGGCGGCCGATGCCCGGTCACCACCAGCATCAGCAGCACGCCGGCGGCGAACGAAAGCAGGGCGGTCAGTGTGGTGCGCATGGGCGGACTTTAGAGCGAGATGGCGTCGAAGCTGGCGTAGGCGGGGTGTCGCGGCTGAGGCGGTATTTCCAGCGGTGGACGCAGCAGCCAGCCGGTATGCAGGCCGGCGGCGCGGGCGGCGTCCAGTTCCTCCACCACGTCGGAGAGGAACAGCACATGCTCGGGACGCTCGCCGATCGCCGCCACAATGCGTTCGTAGGAAACCCGCTCGCGCTTCGGGCCGGTCTCGGTGTCGAAATAGCCGGCAAGCAGAGGCGAAAGGTCGCCCGCATCGCTGTAGCGGAAGAACAGTTTCTGCGCCTGGACCGAACCGGACGAATACACGTACAGATGCACGCCCTCGCCGCGCCATGCGTGCAGGCGGCCGGCGACCTCGGGATACATGTGGGAGCGATAGTCGCCCGCTTCGAAGCCCTCCTGCCAGATCATGCCCTGCAGGGCCTTGAGGGCGGTGGACTTGCGGTCCTCGTCGATCCAGCGCAGCAACAGCTCCAGCACTTCCTGCCGGCTCGCTTCGACGATGCCGGCCTCCTTCGCCGCCTCATGCAGCCAGTGCTGCACTTCCGGCTGGTCGCCGTGCGTTTCGATATAGGCCGGAAGGCGGTCGCGGGCGTAAGGGAACAGGACGTCCTTGACGAAGCTGATCGAGCTGGTGGTGCCTTCGATGTCAGTGACGATGGCGCGGATGGCGGTCATGGGAGCCGATGGGGGTCAGGGGCTCTCAAGCTTAGCGTGGGCTTGCGTGATGGGGTAGGTTGGGGTTCACGGTCGGGAGCAGGGATGGAGGGAATGGGGAATGGGGAATGGCAAGAGCGATATGCAGCAAGCTTGCAGATGCCCGCTTTTTCTATTCCCTATTCCCCATTCCCTATTCCCTATTCACGCGGCAGCCAGCGGCTGCATGCGCGGGAACTGCTGCGCGATCTCCGAGCCGGTGAAGTTGGCGACCCAGCCGTCCTTGTTGGTGAACAGGCGGATGGCCACGAAGTAGGGCGACTCGCTCATGTCGAACCAGTGACGGGTGCCGTCCGGTACGCCGATCAGGTCGCCCTGTTCGCACAGCACGTCGTAGACCTTGTCGCCGATGTGCAGGGTGAACTGGCCGGCGCCGGCGACGAAGAAGCGCACTTCGTCCTCGCTGTGGGTGTGTTCGCTCAGGAATTTCTGGCGCAGCGCGGCGCGCTCGGGGTGATCCGGCTTGAGGCTGATCACGTCGACCGATTGATAGCCCTCTTCGCGCATCAGGCGATCGATGTCGCTGCGATAGGCGGCGATCACTTCGTCCTGGCTTGCGCCGGGCACCACCGGCTGGCTGGCCGCCCATTGCTCGAAGCGCACGCCGACCTTGGCCAGCTCGCGCGCGATGCCGGCATGGTCCTCATGCACCGAGAGGGGGCTGTGCGGACGTTGTTCGTCGAAAATGCGCAGGCGGCTCATGCGTTCAACCTCCTCAAATCGAGTTCGCAGCCGAGCAGGAATTCCAGCGCTTCCAGATGGCGGCGCGCTTCGGCCATGTCGTGACCCCACGTATAGATGCCGTGGCCGTTGATCAAGTAGGCGTGCAGCGGTTTGCCTGAATCGATCCAGTGGTCCACCTGGTCCACCAGCTCGGGCATGTGCTGGGTGTTGGGGAACACCGGAATGTCGAGCGTGCTTTCGTGGGTGGTGTGGCCGCGGATCGCCTTCTGCAGTTCCCAGCCCTCCAGGCGGATCACGCCGGCGTCAGCGAACAGGCGCGACGCCACGCTCTGCGTGCGCGAATGCGTGTGCAACACCACATTCACTTCCGGCCAGCGGCGATACACCTGCGTGTGCAACCCGGTTTCCGCGCTGGGGCGCGAGGTGGTGCCGACGGCCTTGCCATGCATGTCCACCAGCATGATGTCGTCGCGGCCGAGCTTGCCTTTGTCGCGGCCGGAAATTGTTATGGCGGCGTGATCGGTATCCACGCGCATCGAAAAATTGCTGCTGGTGGCGGGCGTCCAGCCATGTTGCGCAAGTTCGCGCGCGGCGTCGGCGATCGCATCGGCGCGCTCGTAAAACAGTGCGGCGGGAATGGAGGCGGGCAGGTCTTGGCTCATGGCAAATGGACGTCCAAACGAGCCGGGACTATAGCACGGCGGGGAAAACGCTAAATGCGAGTTATTCGCGAACAGGCCGTATCGCATTGCCTCGCGCTAGGATGCGCGCAGCGTCGCCGCAGCTCCCGCGGCGAAAACTACGATGAGGATGGTTATGTCAGGACAAGAGAAGATCGAGTCACGTCGTCGTTTCCTCAAGCTCGCCGCCGGCACCGCTGCGGCCGCCGCGCTGGTGGGCGGATTGCCGCGCGTGGCGCGTGCGGACGATCTGCCGCATGTTTCCGAAGCCGATCCCACCGCCAAGGCGTTGCAATACGTCGAAGACGCCAGCAAGGCGACGGCCAAGAACTACAAGCCCGGCGATACCTGCGCCAACTGCCAGTTCTACTCAGGTGCGGCGACGGGTTACGGGCCATGCCAGTTGTTCCCGGGCAAAGCGGTGAGCGCGAAAGGCTGGTGCATCTCGCATACGGCCAAGCAAGCCTGATGGCTTTAAATCGTGTACGCAGGGCCGGCCTCGCGCCGGCCTTTTTGTTTGCGCGCGGTGCGTGCATAAAAAAAACGCCTGTACGAGACAGGCGTTTATAAAAAGAAACGAAGGGGTGTTACCGAAAAGTGCTACCCGGACGCGTCAGGTCGAGGAGCTAGCTGGCCTGACGCGCCGGGTCGCGATCCGGGGCCCACTGCCAAGTGATCAACCCGGGCCACCGATGATACTCCGGTTGATCGAAATACGGCGGGCCGGGGTCGGAAATTTATCTTCCTGAAAATATTTTTACTTTTAAATCAAGGTCATACATTCAAAACTGAAAGCATCACCTTCGATTCATTAAAAGGACGTTAGCGACGAATTTCAGCCAATTCGCCGCCATTCAAGGAAGTTCGCCGGAAGTCGCCGGCGTTCCGCGCTTGGCCGAGCCATTGGCGGTATGCAGGTGACTATGGCGTAGGCCATAGGTGAAATAAATCGCAAAGCCGAGCAGGGTCCACACCACCATCAGCGCCCAGTTGTACCAGCCCATGGTGGCCAGCAGCGCGCCGCAGCTCAGCACGCCGGCGATGCATACGAAGTGCGCCCACGGCACCCGGAACGTGCGCGGCAGCTCCGGCGAGGTGTAGCGCAGGATCAGCACGCCCACGCAAACGGCGGCAAACGCGATCAGTGTGCCCATGGAGGTGAGGTCGGCGAGCACGCCGAGCGGGAACACCGCCGCCAGCACCGCAATGCCGAAACCGGTGATGACCGTGTTCAGATGCGGCGTGCGATAGCGCGGGTGGATGCGGCTGAACACTGGCGGCAGCAGGCCGTCGCGCGACATGATCATGAAGATGCGCGGCTGCGCGATGATCATCACCAGGATCACCGACGACAGGCCGATCATCGCGCCGACTTCCACGATCAGGCGCAGCCAGCCCAGTTCCGGATGCACGCGGATGGCGGTGACCACCGGTTCGTCCGTACCCAGTTGCGTGTAGGAGATCAGGCCGGTCAGCACTGCCGCCATCGCCAGGTACAGCACGGTGCAGATCACCAGCGAGACGAGCGTGCCGAACGGCAGGTCGCGTTGCGGGTTCTTGCATTCCTGCGCGGCGGTGGAAGTGGCTTCGAAGCCGATGTAGGCGAAGAACACCATGCCGGCGCCGCGCATGATGCCGGCCCAGCCGTATTTATGGCCGCCTTGCGATTCGGGAATGAAGGGATGCCAGTTGGCCGGATCGATGTAGCGATAGCCGGCCACCACCACCACCACGATCAAGCCGACCTTGAGCAGCACCATCAGGAAATTGATGCCGGACGATTCCTTGATGCCGATGTAGCAGACCCAGGTAAGCGCCAGCACGATGGCGACCGCCGGCAGGTTGAACAGCGTACCGGTGGCGACCAGGTGGCCGTCCTTGAATTCCAATGGCGCGCCGGTGAGCGCGGCGGGCAGATGGAGGCCGACGTGATCGAGCAGGCTGGTGAAGTAGCCAGTCCAGCTCACCGCAACCGCGGAGGCGGAGATGGCGTACTCCAGCACCATGTTCCAACCGATGAACCAGGCCACCAGTTCACCCAGCGTGGCGTAGGCATAGGAATAGGAACTGCCGGAAATCGGGATCAGCGTGGCGAACTCGCAGTAGCACAGCGCGGTGAAACCGCTGCAAATCGCCGCAAGGACGAATGAGATGAGCACCGCCGGCCCGGCGTTCTCGGCCGCGGCCTGGCCGGTCACCACGAAAATGCCGGTGCCGATGACGGCGCCGATACCCAATGCGGTAATGCCCCACGGACCGAGCGTACGCCGCAGGCTGGGGCCGTGCGTGTTTTCGTCTTCGGAAAAATCGGTCTTGCGGGCGAACAGCTGTTTGAGCATAGGGGCTACCTGAAAGAAAGCCGGCACGGTGTGGCCCACCGTGCCGGATCAGATTCACTTTACAACGCGGCGGGCGACCTTTACGCGGGTTCGGTGCCGTTGGCCAGATGACTCTTGCGGCGACCGTAGAGGTAATACACCACCAGGCCGAAAATACCCCAGCCGAAGAATACGAAGAGCGTCCTGGCAGGCAGGTTGACGAAAAGCAGCAGGCAGCCAAGCACCGCGAGCGGGCACACTACCCACGCCAGCGGCGTGCGGAACGGACGCTTGCGATCAGGTTGCGTCACACGCAGCACCATCACGCCGATGGCCACCATCATGAAGGCGAACAGCGTGCCCGAGTTGGTGATGTCGGCGAGCTGGCCGACGGGATAGATCGCACCGAACAGTGATACGAACAGGCCGGTGGTCAGCGTGATCACGTGCGGCGTGTGGAAACGTGGATGGATCTTGGAGAAGGAGGCGGGCAGCAGGCCGTCGCGCGCCATGGTGAAGAAGATGCGCGTCTGGCCGTAGGTCATGGTAAGAATCACCGACGGCAAGGCGATGCTGGCTGCCGCGCCGATCACGTCACCCCACCAGTTGTGGTGCAGCACGCGCAGGGCATGCGCGAGCGCTTCCTTGCTGCATACCAGTGCGGCGGAGCCCTTGCAGGCTTCCGCCATTTCCGGCGTACCGGGCTGCAGCATGGCGCCGCCGGGACCGGTCACCGGCTGTGCGCCCACCGAGCCGATCGCGCCATAGCTCACCAGCAGGTAATACACGGTGCAGATGCCGAGCGAACCGATCAGGCCGATGGGGATGTTCCGGTTGGGGTTCTTGGTTTCCTCCGCGGCGGTGGAAACCGCATCGAAGCCGATGTAGGCAAAGACGATCGAGGCGGCTGCCCCCAGTACGCCGATGCCGCCCATCGGGCTGCCCCAGCCGTTGGGCGTGAAGGGCTGGAAGTTGCTGTCCTGCACCTTGGGCAGCGCGATGACGATGAAGACCGTCAGCGCGATGACCTTGATCAGCACGAGAATCGAATTGACCTTGGCCGACTTGGACGTACCGATGACCAGCAGGAAGGTGATCACCGCGCCGATCAGGAAGGCCAGCAGATTGAACGCGCCGCCATCCATCGGACCTGCGCGCAGGAAAGCGGGCAAGCCAAGTCCGTGATTGGCGAGCAGGCCGTTCATATAGCCGGACCAGCCCACGCATACCGTGCTGGCCGCGATCGTGTATTCAAGCACCAGCGCCCAGCCGACGATCCAGGCCAGGCCTTCGCCGAGCACGCCATACGTATAGGTGTAAGCAGAGCCTGCCACCGGCACCATCGATGCCAGTTCCGCGTAGGCCAGGGCGGCCAGCGCGCAGACGACGGCGGCAATCACGAACGAGATCATCATGCCGGGGCCGGCTTTCTGGCCGGCTTCTGCAGTGAGTACGAAGATGCCGGTGCCGATGATCGCACCCATGCCGAGCATGGTGAGCTGGAATGCGCCAAGCTGTCGCGTGAGGCCCTTTTTTTCCGCGGTGGCTAGAATCTGGTCGAGCGGCTTGACGCGTTTGAATAGCATTGAATGCTCCCCGTGAAAACGAATGCCTCGTTTATCGAAAGCGCTGTGGAATAGACCCTAGGGCCCGAGGCATCAGCGAACCATAGCCCAGCGGAGGGCGACGGTACAAGCTGCATTGCGGCTGAATTTACCGTCGTACGAAGGGTTTGCCGGTGTGTCCGTGCCGGCGGATGGCACTTGCGTTGGACGGCGACTTTTGCTGCTTGCATCAAAGGACGATGTTGATGGCGGCCATCGGCGTGACGAACGCGCCGTTGTTGCGTCCGGCGAAGCTCAATTGCACGCCGCCCAGGATGCCGATGCGATCGTTGAAGTTGTATTCCACCGCCGGCGCGAGGCTGTAAACGTCGCGCGAAGCGTCGCGACGCGCGAATGGCGTGGCATCGCTGCCTTGTCCGGCGATGCCCTTGAGCTGCGACGCCGCGTTGCGGTCGTAGGCCAGATCCATCGCCAGCACCCATTGCGGATTGATGCTGTACTCGACCGAGGTGGAAATGCCCAGCGCGTTGCCCAGGCGCACGCCGCCGCGGAAATCGCGCGGCGTACCGTAGGCGCTGAGGCCGCGCACGTCGACGCGGCTCGGTGGCAGGCTGTAGGAAACGGTGGCGCGAAAACGCATCGGCCGGCCGTTCGGCAACCATACGTATTGTTGCAGCAGGGCCGAGAACGTATCGACGTTGGCGCCGTTGCCGATCGCGTTCAAGGGATTCTGGTCGAGCCGGTCGTAGACGCCGGTAGGGAAGCGATGCGCATAGGCGAGCGACACGGCAGGCTTTTTCTTGTCCGTGCCCGGCGCCAGCAGCATGTACTGCATGCCCAGCGTGGTATCGGTGGCGCGCAGGCCATCGGTATGCGCGCCGCCGGACATGGCGTGCGCACCACCTATGCCCAGGCGGAACTGCAGGCGATCGGTGGCGCCGTAGAAGATCGGTACGGTTGTCTGCCACTGGCGCGTGCTGGGCGATTGCGCGTGGCGGTCGCCCTGGTCGTCGTAATACGCGTTGCTTTTGTAATAGATCAGGTACGGCTCGACCAGCCAGGTGCCGGCCGGAAGCGTCGCGGCGTTCGCAGTAAGCAGCGGACCGGTAAAATTGGCGGACGCATCCTGCGCGCTGGCCTGGCTCGCGCACAGGACGAGGCCGGATGCACAGGCGGCAAGAAAGCCGGGACGATGCTTGGAATAGATCATCGGACGCGCGCCGAAAAAGGGAAGCGTTCAAGCTATCGGCGAGCTTTCCTGCAATCCATCGTATAACTTGGAAAAGTCGGACAACGGGGTGAGGCAGGTGATGTTGAGAAGGTCGCTGGACCGGTACGCACAGAGCTATGGCGGCGATGCACACGTGGCCGCATGCATGCAATTCCTCGATGAGGCCGAACGGCCATTCCATCGCGAAACCCTGGCCGGTCATTTCACGGGATCGGCCTGGCTGGTCGATGCCAGCGGCGAGCGTGTGTTACTTACGCATCACCGCAAATTGCAGCGATGGCTGCAACTGGGCGGCCACGCCGATGGCGATAGCGATCTGGCGGCCGTCGCCTTGCGCGAAGCGTGCGAAGAATCGGGGCTTGCGGATCTGCGTGTCGAGCCGGATATCTTCGACGTCGACCGGCACTGGATTCCGGAACGCAAGAACGAACCCGGCCATTGGCATTACGACGTGCGCTACGTCGTGCGCACGGGCGGCAGCGAGCAGTTCGCGATCAGCGAGGAGTCACTGGAGCTGGCGTGGATGTCCATTCGCCAACTGGCCGAGGCGCCGGATACGGATGAATCCATGCGCCGCATGGCGCGCAAATGGCTGGCGCGCTCTGCTCAACCGTAGCGTGCAGGTGCGGGATTGAGATGTCCGCACACCTTGCACGTGCGGGTTTCCTTCGACGCATAGAAACGGTCGAACACCGGCGGAAAATCGGCTTCGATGTCATGCAGCGTGAAATATTCCTCGTACAGCTTGTGGTTGCAGTGTTCGCAAAACCACAGCAAGCCATCCTTTTCGTGCGGCAAGCGGCGGCGCTCGATCACCAGGCCGATCGAGTCGGGCATGCGCTGCGGTGAATGCGGTACGCGCGGCGGCAGGTAGAACAGCTCGCCGGCGCGGATCGGAATATCGCGCGCGGCGCCATCGTCCTGCACCTTCAGCACCATCTCGCCTTCGAGCTGATAGAAAAACTCCGGGCCTTCGTCGTAGTGATAGTCGGTACGCGCGTTCGGGCCGCCGACGATCATCACGATGAAGTCGCCGTCGACGATGCATTTGTTGCCTACCGGAGGCTTCAGCAGGTGGCGGTGTTCGGCGATCCAGCGTTGCAGGTCGATGGGCGGCAGCAGGGGCATGCGATGAGTCCGGCTTGGGGCAGGGCGCCACCATAACGCCGGTGCCGCATCAGAGGGAAGACGCCGCGCCGGCTACCTCGCTTACTGGCAGGAACTGCAGAAACTGCCCGCCGAAAAAGCTCTGGCCGTAATCGATCACCGCGCGGCGATATTTTTCCGAGGTGAATTCCGCCACCAGGTCGGTGCGGCCGATGATGCTGCCGAACAGGCGCTCGAAGCTGAGGTTCTGGTCGTGCCCGGACAATGCGTTGGAGAGCAGCAGCGGGTGTCCGTTGCTGTCCTTGCGCTGAGCCAGCAGCCACATGGCGATCTCCACATTGCGTGCGGCGTTGTAGACGCGCTGCGCGTCGAGTCCGTCGATCAGGTAAAGCACGTGCTTGCCGCCGTGTGCGGTGACCAGCATGTCGCCGATGCCGTAGATCAGCGTGCCGACACGATCGCCCTTGAAATGCGGATCGAGCGCGCGTTCCATCGCCTGGGTGTCGCGTACGTCCAGTCCCGGCAACGGCGTGTGTTGCTCGACCGCGTTGCGCACCTGCATTTGAGCCTGTTCGCGGCTGGCGGCGCCGCCTTTTTTCCATTCCGCGGGATTGCGCTTGTAGAGCTTGTCCATCAGCAGATACAGCGTGTCGAGGTTGTTGCGGATCTCCAGGTTGGCCATGCGGTTGGGATCGGACTGCACCAGCTGGCCCTTGGTGAGTTTCGCTTCCGGCACGATCTGGCCGTTGACCGGCGGCGTGGGCTTGCAGCCGGCGCAGACGAACGGCAGCAGCGCCAGGGACCATTTCAAGTACTTCTTCATGCCGAATGCGCTTGTCCATGCGCGCATAAAAAAAATGCGCCGCTTATGGCGGCGCATTGTGTTCGCAGATCGGTGGCGTCCCTATTCGGTGCTCGCCTCGTCGTATTGAAGGCGATTACCCCGTAGGTTGGGGTGCAAAGCCCAACGTCGCGATGCATGAAGATTCCAGTTGGGGTTTGCACCCCAGCCTACACTTCCAGCGTAGCGAGGTCGCCCTTTTCTTCCAGCCAGCTCTTGCGGTCGCCGGCGCGCTTCTTGGCCAGCAGCATGTCCATCAGCTTGGCGGTGCCTTCGCTGTCGTCCACGGTGAGCTGCACCAGGCGGCGCGTATCAGGGTAGATGGTGGATTCGCGCAACTGCGCCGGATTCATCTCGCCCAAGCCCTTGAAGCGCGTAACGGTGACCTGGCCTTTCATCTTTTCGCGTTCCACGCGCTGCAGCATCGCCTGCTTTTCGTTTTCGTCCAGGCAATAGAACACCTGCTTGCCCACGTCCACGCGGAACAGCGGCGGCATCGCCACGAACACATGGCCTTCGCGCACCAGCGCCGGGAAGTGGCGCAGGAACAGCGCGCTGAGCAGGGTGGCGATATGCAGGCCGTCGGAATCGGCGTCGGCCAGGATGACCACCTTGCCGTAGCGCAGGCCGGAAAGATCATCCTTGCCCGGATCGCAACCGATCGCCACCGCCAGGTTGTGCACTTCTTCGGAAGCGAGCACTGAGGTGGATTCCACTTCCCAGGTGTTGAGGATCTTGCCGCGCAACGGCAGGATCGCCTGGAATTCCTTGTCGCGCGCCTGCTTGGCGCTGCCGCCGGCCGAATCGCCTTCCACCAGGAAGAGCTCGGTGCGGGTCAGATCGGTGGCGGTGCAGTCGGCCAGCTTGCCGGGCAGGGCAGGGCCTTGGGTGATCTTCTTGCGCACCACCTGCTTGGCGGCTTTCAGGCGCGCGCTGGCGCGTTCGATCGCCAGCTGCGCGATGCGCTCGCCCAGATCCACGTGCTGGTTGAGCCAGAGGCTGAAGGCATCGTGCACCACGCTTTCCACCAGTGCGGCGGCGTTGCGCGAAGACAGGCGTTCCTTGGTCTGGCCGGCGAATTGCGGATCCTGCAGCTTCGCCGAGAGCACGAAAGCCAGGCGCTCCCACACGTCTTCCGGCGCCAGCTTCACGCCGCGCGGCAGCAGGTTGCGGATGTCGCAGAACTCGCGCACTGCATTGGTGAGGCCGGTGCGCAGTCCGTTGACGTGCGTACCACCCTGCACGGTGGGAATCAGGTTGACGTAGCTTTCCTGCACCAGCTCGCCTTCCGGCAGCCAGGTGAGGGCGACATCCAGCCCTTCGGTGTCGCGCGCCACGTGGTGCACGAACAGATCAGCAGGAATGCATTCGGCGCCATCGAGTTCGCCGCGCAGGTAATCGCGCAGACCGTCCTCGTAGTACCACTCGCTGGTTTCGCCGCTGGCTTCATCCAGCAGTTTCACGTTGAGGCCGGCGCACAGCACCGCCTTGGCGCGCAGCAGGTGCTTGAGCTTGGACAGCGAGATCTTCGGCGAGTCGAAATATTTTGGATCGGGCCAGAAGCGCACGGTGGTGCCGGTCTTCTTCTTCGGCACCGTGCCGATCACTTCCAGCTCGCTGGCGCGGTCGCCGTTGGCGAAGCTCATGCGGTATTCGTTGCCGTCGCGGCGGATGGTCACGTCCACCCGGTTCGACAACGCGTTGACCACCGACACGCCCACGCCGTGCAGGCCGCCGGAGAAATTGTAGTTCTTGCCGGAGAATTTACCGCCCGCGTGCAGGCGGGTAAGGATCAGCTCGACGCCGGGAATGCCTTCTTCCGGATGGATGTCCACCGGCATGCCGCGGCCATCGTCGGTGACTTCCACCGAACCGTCGGTATGTACCACCACTTCGATCGACTTGGCGTGGCCGGCCAGCGCTTCGTCGACGGAGTTGTCGATGACTTCCTGCGCCAGATGGTTCGGGCGCGTGGTGTCGGTGTACATGCCTGGGCGGCGCTTGACGGGGTCAAGACCAGAGAGGACTTCGATGTCGGCGGCGTTATAGCGACTGCTCATGCGGATGCTTGCTGCGGAAGTGAGCGCGGGAGAATGGGCGGTGAAGCCAGGGAGGTCAAGACGGCAGGCTCCGTTTGCAGGTGTAACGTTAATTATGCACAATCATATCATTGGTTCAGATATCCGGAAGGCAGGTCCATGCAGACGCTTACCCTCGAACAGCTTCGCACGGCGGTGGCCGCCGGAGGGGTGTCAGCCGTGAGCTTACAGGCGAAGGGTGGTGAGTTCTTCCTGCACGTCAAAACCAAGGGACGCGCCGACGCCGTGCTGGCGCGGGCGCGCAGCACCGAGCCGCGCGCGTTTTCCAATCTGATGCTGGCGATGAAGGAACTGCACAATCTGGGCATCGACGCCGGCACCTTCGATCTCACGGAGTGGAAGCCGGAGCAAAAGCGCGCAGCGCGCGTTCGCCCCGATCGCGCCGAAGCCATGAAGCGCGCGCGCGAAGCGATGGAGCACGACAGGTGGTTTCGCGCGCAAGTGGAGCAGGGCTTGGCTGACGCAAACGATCCTGCGACGCCGTGGGTTTCGCACGAAGACGCCAAGGTAAGCTGGACGAAAAAACGTGCCGAACTGCTGAAGCGTGCAAAAAAAGCCTAAAGGAACGGATGCTTGATACTTGTCTGGTTGCCCAGGGCATTGCAGGACCGTGATGCTCAGATCGACTACCTCGCCGAGCGCAATCCCTACGCGGCCATCGAGCAGGGCGATCTGCTCGATGAGACGATCGCCCGTTTGCCGAACCATCCGCGCATGGGAAGACAGGGGCGGGTACGCGGGACGCGCGAACTGGTGGTTGCAGGTACGCCTTTTATCGTGATTTATCGCGAACGATCGCCGGCGAAGCGCGTCGAGATCCTGCGCGTGCTGCACGGTGCGCAGCAGTGGCCGCCGTAGGCTGCAGCGCAAACCCCGACATCGCGATCCATGTTGAGGTTGGCACCCCAACCTGCGCAGGGAAAGAAAAAGTCAAAGCGGTGCGCAGTGTTTTTCCAGCCAGGCCAGATCGGCATCTTCCAGCAGCGGCGACAGCGCGGCGCGCACGGTGGCGTGGTAATCGTCCAGCCAGGCGCGCTCATCGGGGCTGAGCAGGCCCGGTTCCAGCGCGCGCCGATCGAACGGGCACAGCGTGAGCGTTTCGAAGGCGTAGAACTCGCCGAATTCGGTCTGGTCGGCCTCGACCACCACGGCGAGATTCTCGTGGCGGATGCCATGACGCGCAGGCTTATATAAGCCGGGCTCGATCGAGGTGATCATGCCCGGTTCGAGCGCGACCAGCGCGCCGCCGGAAACGGGCGGCCGTACGCTGTGCGGACCCTCGTGCACATTCAGGAAGTAACCCACCCCGTGGCCGGTGCCGTGACCGTAGTCCATGCCGGCGGCCCACAGCGGCGCGCGAGCCAGGGCGTCCAGTTGCGGGCCGCTCGCGCCCTTGGGAAAGCGGGCGCGGGAGAGGGCGATCATGCCTTTCATCACCAGCGTGGCGTCGCGTCGCTGCTCGGCGGTGGTCGGTCCCAGCGCCAGCACGCGGGTGATGTCGGTGGTGCCGCCCAGGTACTGTCCGCCGGAGTCGACCAGCAGCAGGCCATGGCGTTGCAAAGTGTTGTGGGCCTCGGGCGTGGCGCGATAGTGCGGCAGCGCGCCGTTCTCCATATAGCCGGCGATGGTGGCGAAACTTTCGCCAACGAATTCGGGCTGGGCGGAGCGCTCGTCGCGCAGCAGGGCGTCCACGTCCAGTTCGGTCTGCGTCATGCCGGCGGCGAGCCGTTCTTCCAGCCGGCGGAATGCGCGCACCAATGCGGCCCCGTCGCGGCGCATCACTTCGCGGATATGCGCCAGTTCGCTCTCGGTCTTGATCGCCTTGAAGGCGGTGGAGGGATTCGGGCCCTCGACACGCGTCACGTCGGCGGCGACGGCCTTGAGCACATCGCTCACGACACGGGCAGGATCGAACAATAAAGTGTCGCCAGTTTTCAACTCGCCGAGGCTGCCACCCAGCGTGGCGTAGTTGGCGATGCGGATGCCGTCGGCGTTGAGCGCGGCGACCACATTGTCCTTCAGCTTGTCCCGATCGACGAACAGCGTGGCCGATCCGGACACTTCCACCAGCAAATGCGCCAGGAACACCGGATTGCATTCCACGTCGCTGCCGCGCAGGTTGGTGAGCCAGGCGATGTCGTCCAGGCTGGAGACGAGGTGATGCGTGGCGTGCTGCTTGCGCATCGCGTTACGCAGCTTGTCGAATTTTTCCGCGCGCGAGATACCGGCGTAGTCGAGCGGATGCTCGTACACCGGCGCATGGGGCAGGGCGGGGCGATCGCGCCAGGCCACGCCCGGCACATCGAGGTCGACGCGCACATTCGCGCCGACCGTGGCAAGCTGGCGTTCGATCTGCCGCTGGGCCGATACCGCCACGCTGTCGCCGGCAATCGCCACCACATCATCCTTGTGCAGATGATGCTGCAGCCAGGCCAGATGCTCGTTCGCCTGTCCCGGACGCTGCTTCATCAGCGCGATGCCGGTGCCGGCAAGCTGTTGTTCGGCCTGCGAGAAATAGCGCGAATCGGTCCACAGCCCGGCTTGCTTGGCGGTCACCACCAGGATGCCGGCGGAGCCGTCGAAGCCGGAAAACCATTCGCGCGCCTTCCAATGCGCGGGCAGGTATTCGGACAAATGCGAATCGGCGGTCGGCACGATGCACGCGGCGACGCCGTGCTTGGCCATCGTGTCGCGCAACGCGGCAATGCGGGCGGAAATCGGAGTGCTCATCGGCGTTTGCGTGGGTTGGGTTGGCGCAGCGTAACCCAACGGGGCCGGCTCGAAAATTATGTTCGGTTACGCTGCGCCAACCCAACCTGCGCAGCGCCCGCGACATTCTGTCTTGCGGCCGTTGCAGCCCTCAGACTAGTCACGACTTGCTGCAGCGCGATATGCTATGCCGGTTGTCTGCCCCGACAACGTCCCCGTCAGTACTTTAGAGTCGATCGTGAACTATCGTTCCTTCGTTTCGGCTGCGCGCTGGTCGTGCGCTAGCCTTGCTGTGCTGCTCAGCGGCTGCAACATGGAAGTCCTTTCGCCCAAAGGCGATATCGGCATGCAGGAGAAGTCGCTGATCCTGATCGCCACCGGGCTGATGCTGCTGGTCGTGATCCCGGTCATCGCGATGACCCTGTATTTCGCCTGGCGCTACCGCGCCTCCAACACCAAGGCAACCTACGCGCCGAAGTGGTCGCACTCGACCGCGATCGAAGCGGTGGTGTGGACCGTTCCGTGCATCATCATCGCGATCCTGGCGACGATCACCTGGACCACCACGCACGCACTCGATCCGTACAAGCCGCTGGATCACCACGCCAAGCCCATCACCATCCAGGCGGTGTCAATGGATTGGAAGTGGGCCTTCATCTATCCGGACTATGGCGTGGCCAGCGTCAATGAATTGGCGATACCGACCAATGTGCCGGTGCATTTTGAAATCACCTCCGATTCGGTGATGAATGCGTTCTTCATTCCGCAGCTCGGCAGCCAGATCTACGCCATGGCGGGCATGAAGACGCAGCTCAACTTGATCGCGAGCGAGCCGGGCAGCTATGCGGGCCTGTCCAGCAACTACAGCGGCGCGGGCTTCTCCGACATGCACTTCACCGCGATCGCCACCTCGCAGCAGGGCTTCGAGGACTGGATCAAGAAGGCCAAGGCCAGCCCGGTCAATCTCGACGACCAGGCCTATCACGCCTTGACGCAGCCGAGCATCAAGGTGCCGGTGGCGTACTACGGCAACGTCAAGCCGGGCATGTTCGACAGCATCGTCAACCAGTACATGGGCGACATGCAGATGGACAAGATCGGCACCGCCCCTGCGCAGGCCAGCGCCATCCCCTCGCACAACGATCACGCCAAGGCTGCGGAGTAGGCCAATGTTCGGAAAACTTTCTCTATCGGCCATTCCTTTCCATGAGCCGATCATCATGGGCACCCTGTTGATGGTGTGCCTCGGCGGCGCCGCATTGCTCGGCTGGGTGACCATGCAGCGCAAGTGGGGCTATCTGTGGAGCGAATGGTTCACCACGGTGGACCACAAGCGCATCGGCATCATGTACGTGATCCTGGCGCTGGTGATGCTGCTGCGCGGCTTTGCCGACGCCATCATGATGCGCGCCCAGCAGGCGATCGCCGCTTCGGATGCCGCCGGCTACCTGCCGCCGCATCACTACGACCAGATCTTCTCGGCGCACGGCGTCATCATGATCTTCTTCGTGGCCATGCCGTTCGTGGTGGGCCTGATGAACCTGGTGGTGCCGCTGCAGATCGGCGCGCGCGACGTGGCCTATCCGTTCCTGAACTCGCTCAGCTACTGGCTGACCGCCTCGGGCGTGGTGCTGATCATGATGTCGATGTTCGTGGGCGACTTCGCCGCCACCGGCTGGCTGGCGTATCCACCGTTGTCGGAATTGAAGTTCAGCCCCACCGTCGGCGTGGATTACTACATCTGGGCGTTGCAGCTATCGGGCCTGGGCACCACGCTGAGCGGCATCAACTTCGTGGTGACGATCCTGCGCATGCGCACGCCGGGCATGAAGCTGATGCAGATGCCGGTGTTCACCTGGACCGCGCTGGTCACCAACATCCTGATCGTGGCGGCGTTCCCGGTGCTGACCGTGGCGCTGGCGCTGCTGGCGGCCGACCGCTACCTGGACATGCACTTCTTCACCAACGAGCTTGGCGGCAACGCCATGCTGTACATCAACCTGATCTGGATCTGGGGCCATCCTGAGGTCTACATCCTGATCCTGCCGTGCTTCGGCGTGTTTTCCGAAGTGGTGGCGACGTACTCGGGCAAGCCGCTGTTCGGCTACAAGTCGATGGTGTACGCCACCGCGGGCATCGGCGTGCTGTCCTTCATCGTGTGGTTGCACCACTTCTTCACCATGGGCTCGGGCGCGGACGTGAATGCCTTCTTCGGCATCAGCACCATGATCATCTCCGTGCCGACCGGCGTGAAGCTGTTCAACTGGCTGTTCACCATGTACCGCGGCCGCATCCGCTTCAACCTGCCGATGATGTGGACGGTGGCGTTCATGGTCACCTTCACCATCGGCGGCATGACCGGCGTGCTGATGGCGGTGCCGGGTGCGGACTTCGTGCTGCACAACAGCCTGTTCCTGATCGCGCATTTCCATAACGTGATCATCGGCGGCGTGCTGTTCGGCCTGTTCGCCGCGGTCAACTACTGGTTCCCGAAGGCGTTCGGCTTCAAGCTGGAAGAGCGCTGGGGCAAGGCGTCGTTCTGGTGCTGGGTGGTCGGCTTCTATATGGCCTTCATGCCGCTGTACGTGCTGGGCCTGAAGGGCATGACCCGCCGCATGAACCACTACGCCAATCCGGACTGGCAGCCGTACCTGATCGTGGCCGCGGTCGGCGCCGGCATCATCGCGCTGGGCATCGGCTTCATGCTGCTGCAATTCGCGGTGAGCATCCGCAATCGCGCCGAGAACCGCGACCTCACCGGCGATCCGTGGGGCGGCCGTACGCTGGAGTGGGCCACCAGTTCGCCGGCGCCGTTCTATAACTTCGCGGTGCTGCCGAAGGTGGAAGAACTGGATCAGTTCTGGGCCGACAAGGAGCACAAGCGCGCCTATCCGCAGTACGCGCACTACGACGACATCCATATGCCGCGCAACACCGGCGCCGGTGTGGTGATGGCGGCCTTCGGCACCGTGCTCGGCTTCGCCATGGTGTGGCACATCTGGTGGCTCGCCGCAGCCGGCCTGCTCGGCATGATCGGCACGTTCGTCGTGCGCGCCTACGACACCGACGTGGATTACTACGTGCCGGGTGCCGAGGTCGAGAAGATCGAGCGCGCACGCCTGGTGCCGCTGAACAAGCTGATCGAAAACGTGGGTCCGGCCTCGGCCGGCGAGAAGGTGGCTTAATCCATGAGTACCGCAATTACTGCTAACGGCGTCGTCGCGCACGGCGGCGCCCACGAGCATCACGACGACGGCTCCAAGACCCTGTTGGGTTTCTGGATCTACCTGATGAGCGACTGCCTGATCTTCTCGGGCCTGTTCGCCACCTTCGCCGTGCTGGGACACGCCACCGCCGGCGGCCCGAGCGGCAAGGAGCTGTTCGACCTGAAGTTCGTGTTCGGCGAAACCATGCTGCTGCTCATCAGCAGCTTCACCTTCGGCTTAGGCATGCTCAACATGCATGCCGGCCATCGCAACAAGGTGATCGCCTGGCTGTTCGTCACCTTCCTGTTCGGCGCGGGCTTCGTGGGCATGGAAGTCTACGAATTCCACCACCTGATCGTGGCCGAGCATGCCGGCCCCAGTCGCAGCGCGTTCCTGTCCGCGTACTTCGGCCTGGTCGGCACGCACGGCCTGCACGTCACTTCCGGCCTGATCTGGCTGCTGACGATGATGCACATGGTCGGCAAGTTCGGCCTCAACGATGCGGTGCAGCGCCGCCTGTCGTGCCTGAGCCTGTTCTGGCACTTCCTGGATCTGGTGTGGATCTGCGTGTTCACCTTTGTCTATCTGTTCGGGGTGCTCTGATGTCGAGCCAGCATGGTCATTCGAATGCGCACGCGCACAACGCGCACGGCAGCCTGAAGAGCTACATCGTCGGTTTTGCGCTGTCGCTGATCCTCACGCTGCTGTCGTTCGGTTGCGTGATGAGCGGGGCGGTGCCGCAGCACCTGGTGGTGCCGGGCCTGGTGGTGTTCTGCGTGGCGCAGCTGTTGGTGCAGCTGGTGTTCTTCCTGCACATGAGCGCCGCGCCGGGCCAGCGCGACAACCTGTCGATCGGCGTGTTCACCCTGCTGATCATCGCCATCGTGGTGGTGGGTTCGCTGTGGGTGATGCACAACATGAACCTGTACATGATGCATCCGGCCAGCCAGTCCATGCCTTCGAGTATCGGCTGAGGCGCTTGCCCGCCATATCGCCCGCCGCCATGGCGGGCTCGATCAAGGCCCCGCATGGGGCCTTTTTCGTTTTGCCGGCGCGGTTTCGGCGTAGGTTGGGGGCGAACCCCGACACCCGGGCGCGATATGCATGGCAATGTTGGGGTTTGCACCCCAACCTATGGCCGGCATCCCGGCGCGCCGCAACATTTTTCAGCCTTTCTCGGCGCAGCCATCTCGCGGCAGGAGCGATCTGCCGCTAAAATGCCGATTTCCAGCACGGCTGCTTTCCATGACCCCCCTGATTTTCGTCACTGGCGGTGTGGTGTCCTCTCTCGGCAAGGGCATCGCAGCGGCGTCGCTTGCGTCCATTCTGGAGGCGCGCGGCCTTTCGGTCACCATGATGAAGCTCGATCCCTACATCAATGTGGATCCGGGCACGATGAGTCCCTTCCAGCACGGTGAGGTCTACGTGACCGACGACGGCGCGGAAACCGACCTGGACCTGGGCCACTACGAGCGCTTCGTCCACACCCGCCTGACCGGCAAGAATTCCATCACTACCGGCAAGATCTACGAATCGGTGATCCGCAAGGAGCGCCGTGGCGATTACCTGGGCGCCACCGTGCAGGTGATTCCGCACATCACCGACGAGATCAAGCACTGCATCCACGAGGCCACCCGCGGCTTCGACGTGGCCCTGGTCGAGATCGGCGGCACGGTGGGCGACATCGAGTCCCAGCCGTTCCTGGAGGCGATCCGCCAGCTGCGCATCGAGCACGGCCCGGAGAAATGCCTGTTCATGCACCTGACCCTGGTGCCGTACATCAAGGCCGCCGGCGAGATCAAAACCAAGCCGACCCAGCACTCGGTGAAGGAGCTGCGCTCGATCGGTATCCAGCCGGACATCCTGCTGTGCCGCTGCGAGCAGCCGTTGCCGGACAGCGAGCGCCGCAAGATCGCCCTGTTCACCAACGTGCCGGAGCAGGCGGTGATCAGCGCGGCCGACGTCGACATCATCTACAAGCAGCCGCTGTGGCTGCACCAGCAGGGCCTGGACGACATCGTCGTCAAGAAGATGGGCCTGGACGCCAAGCCGGCCGATCTGTCCGGCTGGCAGCGCACGGTCGAGGCGGTGGAGCACCCGAAGGACGAGGTCAACGTGGCCATCGTCGGCAAGTACGTCGAGCACAAGGATGCGTACAAATCCCTGGGTGAGGCGCTGCGCCACGGCGGCATCAAGCAGCAGACCCGCGTGAACCTGCAGTGGATCGATTCGGAGCAGATCGAGGCCGAAGGCGCGGCCAAGGTGCTCGGCAGCATGGACGCGATCCTGGTGCCGGGCGGCTTCGGCAAGCGCGGTTTCGAGGGCAAGATCCTGGCGGCGAAATACGCGCGCGAGCACGGCGTGCCGTACTTCGGCATCTGCTACGGCATGCATGCGGCGGTGGTGGATTTCGCGCGCAACGTGGCCGGCCTCACCGACGCCGATTCCAGCGAGAACGACCGTCACACCCCGAATCCGGTGATCGCGCTGATCACCGAGTGGACCACCGCCACCGGCGAGGTGGAGCAGCGCAGCGAGCGCTCGGATCTGGGCGGCACCATGCGCCTGGGCGCGCAGGAATGCCGCCTGAAGGCCGGCACGCTGGCGCGCCAGCTGTACGGCCAGGACATCGTGCGCGAGCGCCATCGCCATCGCTACGAATTCAACAACCGCTACCGCCAGAGCTTCGAAGACCTCGGTATGGTGATTTCCGGCAAGTCGATGGACGACCTGCTGGTGGAAATCGTCGAGCTGCCGCTGCAGCAGCATCCGTGGTTCCTCGGCTGCCAGGCGCATCCGGAGTTCACCTCCACGCCGCGCGACGGCCATCCGCTGTTTATCGGCTTCGTGCGCGCCGCGCGCGAATACAAGGCGGTGCGCGATGGCGAGAAGCTGGCGGCGAAGGGGGCGGTCGCATGAAGTTGTGCGGTTTCGAGGTCGGCCTGGACCAGCCCCTGTTCCTGATCGCCGGCCCCTGCGTGGTGGAATCGGAACAACTGCAGATCGACACCGCCGGCACGCTGAAGGACATCACCGGCAGGCTCGGCGTCAACTTCATCTTCAAATCCAGCTTCGACAAGGCCAATCGTTCCTCCGGCGGCAGCTTTCGCGGCCCAGGCATGGAAGAGGGCCTGCGCATCCTGGGTGAGGTGAAGCGCCAGGTGGGCGTGCCGGTGCTGACCGACGTGCACGAATACACGCCGATGAACGAAGTGGCCGCGGTGGTGGACGTGCTGCAGACGCCGGCCTTCCTGTGCCGCCAGACCGATTTCATCCAGAACGTGGCGCGCGCCGGCAAGCCGGTGAACATCAAGAAAGGCCAGTTTCTTGCGCCATGGGACATGAAAAACGTGGTGGACAAGGCCAAGGCGGTCGGCAACGACGACATCCTGGTGTGCGAGCGCGGCGCCAGCTTCGGCTACAACAATCTCGTTTCGGACATGCGTTCGCTCAGCGCGATGCGCGATACCGGTTGCCCGGTGGTGTTCGACGCCACCCATTCGGTGCAGTTGCCCGGCGGGCAGGGCACCAGCTCCGGCGGCCAGCGTGAATTCGTGCCGGTGCTGGCGCGCGCGGCAGTGGCGGTGGGTATCGCCGGCCTGTTCGCCGAGACGCATCCGGATCCGAGCAAAGCATTGAGCGACGGCCCGAACGCCTGGCCGCTGGGCAAGATGGAGGCGCTGCTGCAGACCTTGCTGGAACTGGACGCCGTAACCAAGCGGCATGGGTTTCTTGAGCATTCTTGAATCGCCGAAGACCAAGCCCCCTCTCCCATCCAGCGAGAGGGCTGGGGTGAGGGGCCAGCCTCGCGTAGAGTCCTGGTATCAAGGAAACGCTATAAAGAGTGGGCATTACGCGATGCCTTGAGGCACGCGGCAAGCTCGGCCCCTCACCCCGACCCTCTCCCCGGAGAGGAGAGGGAACAAACCCGCGAGCTTGAGCCTATTTGTTCAACCTTTCTCCAAACGCAGGAACGCCATGACCACTGCCATTACCCACATCCACGCCCGTGAAATCCTCGACTCCCGCGGCAACCCCACGCTCGAAGCAGAAGTGACCCTGGCCAACGGCGCCTTCGGCCGCGCGGCCGTGCCGAGCGGCGCATCGACCGGCACACGCGAAGCGGTGGAGCTGCGTGACGGCGACAAGTCGCGTTACCTGGGCAAGGGCGTGAAGAAGGCGGTCGGCAACGTCAACGGCGAAATCGCCAACACGCTGAAGGGCTTCGACGCCGCCGACCAGAAAGGCCTGGACAAGAAGCTGATCGAGCTGGACGGCACGCCGAACAAGGGCCGCCTCGGTGCGAACGCGACGCTCGGCGTTTCCATGGCCGCCGCGCACGCCGTGGCCGCCTCGCGCAAGGAACCGTTGTGGAAGTACCTGTCCAACGGCAAGCCGGGCGCATTGCCGGTGCCGATGATGAACATCATCAACGGCGGCGCGCATGCCGACAACAACGTCGACGTGCAGGAATTCATGGTGCTGCCGGTGGGCCTGCCGAGCTTCGCCGAAGCATTGCGCGCCGGCACCGAAATCTTCCATGCGCTCAAAAGCGTGCTCAAGGGCAAGGGCCTCAACACCGCCGTGGGCGATGAAGGCGGCTTCGCCCCGAACCTGCGCTCCAACATCGAAGCGCTGGATACCATCCTCGAAGCGGTGAACAAGAGCGGCTACAAGATCGGCAGCGACATCCTGCTCGGTCTCGATGTCGCCAGCTCCGAATTCTTCAAGGACGGCAAATACGACCTGGAAGGCGAGGGCAAGGTCTACACGCCGGCGCAGTTCGTCGATCTCCTGGCCAGCTGGGCGCAGCAGTACCCGATCGTCACGATCGAAGACGGCATGGCCGAAGGCGACTGGGACGGCTGGAAGCTGCTCACCGACAAGATCGGCAACAAAGTGCAGCTGGTGGGCGATGATCTGTTCGTGACCAACCCGGCGATCTTCCGCGAAGGCATCGACAAGAAGATCGCCAACGCGATCCTGATCAAGGTGAACCAGATCGGCACGCTGTCCGAAACGCTCGAAGCGATCGCCATGGCCGACGCCGCCAAGTACGCCGCGATCGTCTCGCACCGTTCCGGCGAAACCGAAGACACCACCATTTCCGACATCGCCGTGGCCACCACAGCGACGCAGATCAAGACCGGTTCGCTGTGCCGCACCGATCGCGTGGCCAAGTACAACCAGCTGCTGCGCATCGAGGAAGCGCTGGGTTCGTCCGCCGTCTACGCCGGGCGCAACGCGTTCCCCAGCCTCTCCCACCTGCCCGGTTGAGGTCGCGCCTTAAACCATGCTGCGTTGGGTCGCCTTGATCCTGCTGTTGATACTGATTGGACTGCAGTTCGAACTGTGGTCCAGTCACGGCGGCATGTCCGAGGTGACCAGCCTGCGTGCTGCGGTGAAAAAGCAGCAGGACGAAAACGACAAGCTGACCCAGCGCAACCAGGCGCTGGCCGCGGACGTGAATGATCTCAAGCACGGCGAGCAGGCGGTGGAAGCGCGTGCTCGCGGTGAACTGGGTTTGATCAAGCCGGGCGAGACGTTCTATCAAGTGGTGCCTAAGTCCTCGGCGAGTACGGCTGCGCCGGCGGCGCCTGGAACGGGCGGTCGTTGATGATGATGTTTACGCTGCCGAAAACTGTCCCCTTCCCTGCAAGCAGGGGAGGGAGCAAAGCATTGCGCTGAATGACTTCTCCTGAATCCGAACTCCCCCGCGCCTACGGCACGCCGCCTTTGACGGGCACGCTGCGCAGCACGCCCGAAGACTTCCGCGTCGAAGAAATCCTCGGCTACGACGCCGATGGCGAAGGCGAGCACGCCTTGCTATGGGTAGAGAAACGCGACGCGAATACCGATTGGGTGGCGCGCGAGCTGGCCCGTTTTGCCGGCGTATCACCGATGAACGTCGGCTATGCTGGCTTGAAAGATCGTCATGCCGTAACGCGCCAAGCTTTTACGGTGCAATTGCCGGGCAAGGCCGATCCGGCTTGGGATGCGTTTCCGCACGCCGAAGTGAAAGTGCTCGCGAGCACACGCCACAAGCGCAAGCTCAAGCGCGGTGCCTTGCGTGGCAATCGGTTCGTGCTGGTGTTGCGCGACGTTCGCGGCGATCGCACGCGGGCGGAAGCCGTGCTGGGCAGCATCGCCGCGAGCGGCGTACCGAACTATTTCGGCGAACAGCGTTTTGGCCGCGAAGGCGGCAACGTGGCGCAGGCGCGCGCGATGTTCGCCGGGCGCCGCGTGGATCGCGACAAGCGTTCCATCCTGCTTTCTGCTGCGCGCTCGCAAATCTTCAACAGCGTGCTGGCCGCGCGCGTGGAACGCGATGCCTGGGACAAACCGCTGGAAGGCGAAATCTGGTCGCTGGCCGGTTCGCGCTCATGGTTCGGGCCGGAACCGTTCAACGATGTGCTCGCTGAGCGTCTGGCGCAAGGCGACATTCATCCGTCGGGTCCGTTGTGGGGGCAGGGCGAACCGCCTGCCGCCGAAGCCGCCGGTGAGCTGGAACGCAGCGTGGCGGCACAGTACGTCGATCTCGCCGAAGGGCTGGCCGCCGCGCGCATGGAACAAGAGCGACGCCCGCTGCGCTTGTTGCCGAAGGATCTTCGCTGGCGCTGGCTGGATGACGAAGCGCTGGAATTGAGCTTCGAACTGCCGGCGGGCGCGTACGCCACCGTCGTCGCGCGGGAACTGATCGCGTAGGTTGGGGTGCAAACCCAACACCGCGATGTCAATCGAGATGGCAATGTTGGGGTTTGCACCCCAACCAACGTTCAATCAGACGAACGTACCAAGGCCGCGATATCGTTGATCAGCGCGCCATGCGTGCTGCGTTGTATGGCAGCGATGTTGTCGCTGGCGTTGAGTGGCCGACTGCGCGGCAACCAATAGGGCGCCGTCAGATAGAACGGCATACGCTGCAGCGCCTGTGTGTCGGATACCGGCGTCAACGAAAGATGGACGCTGGAAGCCCTGGTGAACCGGTCGGACGCACCAGGGATCGCCGGGCTGCTTTTCCAATCATGGGAGGAGACGTGGGCCTTGTCCGCATTCTGCGCGACGGCCTGCGAGGACAGCGCCAGGCCGAAAGCGAGCCAGACCGTCATGGTGATCTTATTTCTCATACGTACCTTCCTTGCGTAGATGCGACCGGCTAGCCGTTGGTCGCGTGAACCGGCGCAGTATCGTACGAAGCCGCCTGCCGCGCATCCACGTACACCCAGGCCTGTAATCCGGAATTCAGGGTTACCGCGACGCGCTTGTAGTCGTCCACTTCGTAATCATCCGCCTGCCCCAGTTCGGTGTCGGTGATGTCGAACACCGTGCCGTTGACGCAATCCTCCGGCCGGTTGGTGAAGACGAGCATGGGGTGATGGGTTTTTCCGCTGGCGCGCACCACCTCGGGGTCGTCGATCTTGATTTCGGTCTGGACGAATCCGGTCAACTGATCGGCCTGACCTGCAAGTCGGCGGCCGAAGGTCGCCAGTTGCACGTTTTCCTGCTGCAGCGTGCCGTACGAGAAAAGCTTGGGCATGGCGCCTATCCCTTGAGCAAGACCACGACCGCCCCCGTGCCGCCCTGCATGGGGCGCGCGGAAGCAAACGCAATCACATCGTCGCGACGGCGCAGCAAGCGATCCGTCAGCACCTTCAGCACCGGTCCGGACGCCTTCGAACGCAGGCCCTTGCCGTGCACGATGCGCACGCAGCGGAAGCCTTGCGCGGCGGCGTGCGCAAGAAATTCGGCGATGGTCGCTTGCGCGGCCGCGGCGTTCATCTGGTGCAGGTCGATCTCGTCCTGCACGCTGAACTGTCCACGCTTGAGCTGGCGCAGCAGTTTGGGCGGATAGCCGTCGCGCAGGTAGCTCAGTTCCTCGCCCACTTCCATCAGGCCCGGATCGAAGGCCATGTCCAGCAGTTCGCGCGGCACGGCGGCCTCGTCGGCTTCGAACATGTGCGGGTACGGTTCCGGCTTGGGGCTTTCCGGCGGCGGCGCCACCGGGTCGAACTGGCGTATCTCGCCGATCGCCTCGCGGAACAGGCGGCTGTCCTCGTCGCTCACGATGGCGGGATGGCGGCGTTTCATGACCGTGATCGTAGCGAAAGCGGCGTACGCATGGCGAGGATCGGGCAACGCCGATGAAACCGCGGGGCGGCTCGGTTAGACTCCCGTGTCTAGGGCGTGCGCGTTCGCCTACGCGGATGCGCGCCGGCAATTCAATCTCGAACGGATCATGATGCGAGTTCTGGTAAGCAACGACGATGGCGTAGACGCGCCGGGCATCCGCGTGCTCGCCGAGCGCCTCGGCGCGGTGGGCCAGGTCACGGTGGTGGCGCCGGACCGCGACCGTTCCGGCGCCAGCAACTCCCTTACGCTCGATGCGCCGATCCGCGTCTCGCGCATGGACAACGGTTATTACCGCGTGGTGGGCACGCCGACCGACTGCGTGCATATCGCGCTGGCCGGCATGCTCGAGGACGAGCCGGACATCGTCGTCTCCGGCATCAACAACTCCGCCAACCTGGGCGATGACGTGATCTACTCCGGCACCGTGTCGGCGGCGATGGAAGGGCGTTTCCTGGGCTTGCCGGCGATCGCGGTGTCGCTGGTCAGCAAGGATCATCAGGGCGAACACTACGAATCGGCGGCCAAGGCCGTGCAGTTGCTGATGGAGCGCCTGCTGGTCGATCCGCTGCCTGCCGACACCATCCTCAACGTCAACGTGCCGGATCGTCCGTGGGCGGATATCCGCGGGTTCGAGACCACGCGGCTGGGCAAGCGCCATCGCTCCGCGCCGTGCATCAAGCAGACCGATCCGCGCGGCAAGCCGATCTGGTGGATCGGCCCGGCCGGTGACGTGGAAGATGCCGGCCCCGGCACGGACTTCGACGCCGTGCAGCGCGGCTATATTTCGGTCACGCCGATTCACGTCGATCTCACCCGTTTCCAGGCGCTGGAAAAAGTCAGCAGCTGGGTGCGTGGCTTGAGCGACGGCATGCATCAACAGGAAAACGGTAAGGCCGCATGATCCATCCGCTGCCGCCATCGGCATTGAAAGGCGAGGGCATGACCTCGCAACGCGCACGCGACCGGCTCGTTACCAAGTTGAAGGAAGAGGGCATCCACGACCAGCGCGTGCTGGACGTGATGCGCAATCTGCCGCGCCATCACTTCATCGACCAGGCCTTGCATTCGCGCGCCTACGAAAACACCGCGCTGCCGATCGGCCACGGCCAGACCATCTCGCAGCCGTGGGTGGTGGCGCGCATGACCGAAGCGCTGCTCGAACCGTTTGGCCCCAAGTCAGGCGGTCCGCAGAAGGTCCTGGAAATCGGCACCGGTTCGGGCTACCAGGCGGTGGTGCTGGCGCAACTGGTGCCGCAGCTCTACACGGTGGAGCGCATCGAGGAACTGCTGCGCCAGGCGCGCCGCCGTTTTCGCCAGCTGGGCCTTGAGAACATCCGCTCGCGGCATGACGACGGCAAGCTCGGCTGGGCGGCCGAAGCGCCGTTCGACGCGATCATCCTCACCGCGGCGGGCGATGCGATTCCCACCCAGATTCTCGATCAGTTGGCTCCCGATGGCGTGCTGGTGGCGCCGGTGGGTTCCCCCAGCAGTCAAACCTTGATCCGCATGCGCGGCGATGGAAAAGGCGATTTCATGCAGGAAGAACTTGGCGCGGTCAGCTTCGTACCTCTGCTGGGCGGCATCGGCTGATGCGGCTCTTCGGAAAACTCTATGCGCGCGTGCTGGTATGGGCGCGCGATCGCCGGGCCGTGTACTACCTGTGCGGCCTGAGCTTCGTGGAAGCGTTCATCTTCCCGATCATGCCCGAAGTGATGCTGGCGCCGATGATGCTCGGCAAGCGGCACCGGGCGTTCTTCTACGCGAACATCAGCCTGCTGTTTTCATTGCTAGGCTCGCTGGTGGGCTACGCGCTGGGGCATTGGGCGTTCCACGCGCTCACACCCTTGCTGCAATCGCTGCATCTGTACGATTCGATCGAGCGCGGCGTGGAAAGCCTGCGCACGGAAATGAACCAGCATTGGCTGCAAATGCTGCTGGTGCTGACGCTCGCGGCGCTGCAGCCGGTGGTGCCGATGAAGTTTGTCACCTGGGCCTCGGGCATCGTCGGCGTGCCGGTGTTGCCGTTCCTGCTGTGCATGCTGATCGGCCGCGGCAAGCGCGTGTGGCTGCTGGCTTTGTTGATTCGCCTGTTCGGCGAGCGTGCCGAGCGCATTCTGCACAAGCACATCGAATGGATCGGCTGGGCCGCGCTGGTGGTGCTTGCCGGGTTGGCGGGTTGGTGGCTGCTGAAGCATTAATGGCGGGCGATCGTTTCGTGTTCAACGCATGAAAACTCCGCGCCGCCCCGTTATGCTGGCCCGCATGAATGAATGGATGCGATGGCCCGCACTACTTGCCGCGATGGCGTTACTTGTGACCGGTTGCAGCACGGTGGTGGTGCAGCCGCCGTCGAACGCACCGGTCGCCGCTTCACGCCCAACGCCTGCACAGCAGCCGGGCACGTACACCGTAAGCAAGGGCGACACGCTTTATTCCATCGCCTTCCGCAACGGCACTGATTTTCGCGAAGTGGCCCGTTTGAACGGCATCGATGCGCCGTACACGATCTGGCCCGGCCAGGTGCTGAAGCTGCCGGGGCGCGGCGCAGGCGCCGAGCCGGTAGCGGTGCACGCGTCGCCGTCGGTCGCCGCCACCCAGGCCCCCGCACCGCCGCCGACCGCCGCGCCGGTATTCCAGACGGTTGAAACCACGCCTGCACCGGCGAAGCCCTCATCGGCGCCGACTCCTGCACATGCAAGTTCGGCCCCCGTGGCTTCCGCGCCGATCGTGCATCCCGCGCCGCCGCACGTGGCGCCGGCCGCCGCAGCCGCAACCAATCCACCGCCGCCTGCGGCCGTCACACCCACGCCGGCGCCCGCGGTCGCGGCCAGCGGAAGCACGCGCAGCGCCGGCGGCGTGAAATGGCGCTGGCCGGCGTCCGGCCAGATCATCGGGCGCTTCCAGGCCAATGCGGCGATTCCGGGTATCGACATCGGCGGCAAGGCGGGTGACCCGGTGGTCGCCGCGGCCGACGGCACGGTGGTGTACAGCGGCAACGGCCTGGTGGGCTATGGCGAGCTGATCATCATCAAGCACAACGACAGCTTCCTTTCCGCCTATGGCCACAACCGCAAGCGGCTGGTCACGGAAGGACAGCAGGTAAAGGCGGGGCAGCAGATTGCGGAGATGGGCTCGAGCGGCAGTTCGCGCGACGAGCTGCAGTTCCAGATCCGCAAGGATGGCAATCCGGTCGATCCGCTGGAGTATTTGCCGTCGCGTTAGCTTGGCGCCGCGTCCGAGAGGGCTGCGGTGAGGGGACAATCTGGCGTAGGGTTGCTTTGGGCGCGTCTTGGCTCGATCGTGCCGCTTGCAAGATTGACCCCTCACCCCAGCGTTTTCGGGGCGAGAACGCTCAGCCAGCAGGAAGAATGAACGCGGCCACCACGCGCCGCCCTTCGCCGGCGAGCAGGTCGTAGGTGCGCGCCGCCGCGGCGTTGTCCATCACTTCGATACCGACGCCACGACGCAGAAAGCCAGCCATGAACGCCGCCGGCGGAAACTGCTGGCGCGTGCCGGTGCCCAGCAGCACCACTTCCGGTTGCAGCGCCAGCACGGCCTGCACGTGGTCGTCGCCCAGGGCCTGGGCGCTGCTGACCGGCCATTGCTCCACCGCGCGCTGGGGCGAAAGCAGGAAGCTGGCGGTCAATTCGCGATCGACCACCGTGATGGCGCGCTCGGTGACGCGGCGGACGAACAGGTAATCGCCAGGGCGGTCCAGTGACAGATCCACGGCAGCCTCCTCAGCGCGGCAGGGCGAGCCGCGGGTCGTCCTCGTTGCGTCGGAACAGCACCACGATGTGGCCGATCTGCTGCACGTTTTCCGCGCCGGTGCCCTCGAGCAGGAACTGGATCTGCGCCTCGCGCTCTTCCTTGTCGCCGCCGGACAGCTTCACCTTCACCAGCTCGTGATGCGACAGCGCCAGATCCAGCTCCTTCACCACCGCCTCGGTGGCGCCCTTGGCGCCCAGCAGGATCACCGGGTGGAGGTCGTGTGCGAGGCTTCGCAAATAGCGCCGCTGCGAGGGGGAAATGGCCATACGTTCAGTCCAGGATGCACTGCAGGTAAGCGGTAAAGGGTATCATGCCCACCCCTGTTCCCGGTCCGCTAACCGACCCATGCCCCGCAGCAAGAGCAGTTCCCGCTGGCTACGGGAGCATTTCGACGACGTCTACGTGAAGAAGGCGCAGGCCGAGGGCCTGCGCTCGCGTGCGGTGTTCAAGCTGGAAGAACTGATCGAGCGCGATCACCTGCTCAAGCCGGGCATGCGCGTGGTCGACCTCGGCGCCGCGCCGGGCGGCTGGTCGCAGCTGGTCCGGCAACGCCTGGGTGATAGTGGTACTGTGGTGGCGCTGGATATTCTGCCGATGCAGGGGATCGCCGGCGTCGATTTCCTGCAGGGCGACTTCCGTGAAGAAACCGTTCTGCGAGCATTGGAGGCACGCCTGGATGGCCGCAAGCTCGATCTTGTGCTGTCGGACATGGCCCCCAATATGAGCGGTGTGGCACTGGCCGACCAGATCCGGGCGATGGACCTGGCGGAACTGGCGCTTGATTTCTCGAGGCACTGGCTCAAACCGGGCGGAGCATTTCTAATCAAGCTGTTCCAAGGCACCGGCTTCGACGATTACCTGCGTACCTTGCGCGTCGAGTTCTCGCGCGTAAGTATGCGTAAACCCAAGGCCTCCCGCGCGCGTTCGCGTGAGGTGTACGCGCTGGCCACCGGCTTTCGACCGGCCGGCCCGCAAACTGGCGAGAACCGCGCATGAACGAAACATGGAAAACTCTGTTGCTCTGGCTGGTGATCGCGGTGGTGCTGATCACTGTGTTCCAGAGCTTCAATCCGCACGGTGGCGCCTCTTCGGACCTGCCCTACAGCAGCTTCGTGCAGAGCGTGGACAGCGGCAACGTCGCCACCGCCAACATCAGCGCGGAAAATCCCGCCACCATCACCGGCAAATTGAAGGACGGCAGCAACTACCGCACCGTCGCGCCGGTGCTCGGCTTCTCCACCAATTCGGTGGTCAAGCAGATGCAGGACAAGAACGTCACCGTCACGCAGGATTCCGGCACCGGTTTCTCGCTGATCGGCCTGTTGGTGAACTGGCTGCCGGTCATCCTGATCGTCGGCGTGTTCATCTGGTTCATGCGCCAGATGCAGCAGGGCGGTGGCGGACGCGGCGCGATGAGCTTTGGCCGTTCGCGCGCCAAGCTGCAGGGTGAGGACCAGGTCAAGGTCAATTTCAGCGACGTCGCCGGCTGCGACGAAGCCAAGGAAGAGGTCGGCGAGCTGGTCGAATTCCTGCGCGACCCGGGCAAGTTCCAGCGCCTGGGCGGCAAGATTCCGCGCGGCGTGCTGATGGTCGGCCCGCCCGGCACCGGCAAGACCCTGCTCGCCAAGGCGATCGCCGGCGAGGCCAAGGTGCCGTTCTTCTCCATCTCCGGTTCCGACTTCGTCGAAATGTTCGTCGGCGTGGGCGCTTCGCGCGTGCGCGACATGTTCGACCAGGCCAAGAAGCACGCGCCGTGCATCATCTTCATCGACGAAATCGATGCGGTCGGCCGCCATCGCGGCGCCGGCCTGGGCGGTGGCCACGATGAGCGCGAGCAGACGCTCAACCAGTTGCTGGTGGAAATGGATGGCTTCGAAGGCACCGAAGGCATCATCGTGATCGCCGCCACCAACCGTCCGGACGTGCTCGACCCCGCGCTGCTGCGCCCGGGCCGCTTCGACCGCCAGGTGGTGGTCGGCCTGCCGGACGTGAAGGGCCGCGAGCAGATCCTCAAGGTGCACCTGCGCAAGGTGCCGATCGCCACTGACGTCGACGCAATGGTGATCGCGCGCGGCACACCCGGTTTCTCCGGCGCGGATCTGGCCAACCTGGTCAACGAGGCGGCGCTGTTCGCCGCGCGCGAGAATGCACGCGAAGTGCGCATGACGCACATGGACAAGGCGCGCGACAAGATCCTGATGGGTACCGAGCGCCGCTCGATGGCGATGAGCGAGGACGAGAAGAAGCTCACCGCCTATCACGAAGCCGGCCACGCCATCGTCGGCCGCCTGGTGCCGGAACACGACCCGGTCTACAAGGTGACGATCATTCCGCGCGGCCGCGCGCTCGGCGTCACCATGTACCTGCCGGAAGGCGACAAGTACAGCATGAACAAGACCGCGATCGAATCGCAGCTGTGCTCGCTGTACGGCGGCCGCGTGGCGGAAGAGCTGATCTTCGGCACCGACAAGGTCACCACCGGCGCGTCCAACGATATCGAGCGCGCCACCAAGATGGCGCGCAACATGGTCACCAAGTGGGGCCTGTCGAACGAGCTCGGCCCGGTCACCTATGGCGAGGAAGAGGATGAAGTCTTCCTGGGCCGCTCGGTGACGCAGCACAAGAACGTTTCGAACGAGACCGCGCGCAAGATCGACGAAGTGGTGCGCGAGATCCTCGACCGTGCCTACGGCCGCAGCAAGCAGCTGCTCACCGAGAACATCGAGAAGCTGCACATGATGGCGGATGCCTTGCTGCAGTACGAAACCATCGATGCGCGCCAGATCGACGACATCATGGCCGGCCGCATCCCCGGCCCGCCGGCGGACTGGTCCAAGACCTCATCGATGGGGCAGTCGGTGCCGCCACCGCCGCCGCGTGGGGGCGATGCCGGCGCGAAGGTGGGCGACCCCGCCACGCAGAGCCGGATCTAAGTCAGTTTTGAGCTTCACGAACGCCGGACCTTAGGGGCCGGCGTTTTTTTATGCGACGTGGAAAAATATTTACCCGGATAATATTGCGGAACGCATTTTTATCCGGGTATTATTCGGCACCTTTTTGCCGAGTGCCCGCCATGACCGCTTCTGTTTCCTACACCAGCTTCCAGGGGCACCGGCGCCTGGCGTCCGGAGCCCCGCACGTGGTCGCCCTGGCGGCGAAGCTGGCTGCCGAACGAGACGATGCCAGGCCGGTTCTGGTTTTCGACGACAGCACCGGCCGCGCCATCGACCTGGACACACGTGGCAGCGATGAAGACGTGCTGGCCCGCTACGGCGCGGTACCTGCCGGCAATACCGAAGTTTCCGAAGTGCCGCGCGGTCGCGGCCGTCCGAAACTCGGCGTGGTAGCGCGCGAAGTGACCCTGCTGCCGCGGCATTGGGAATGGCTGGAATCCCAGCCGGGCGGACCGTCCGTCACGCTGCGCAAGCTGGTAGAAGAAGCGCGCCGCACGCACGGTGAACGCGACAGAGCACGCGGCGCGCAGGAGCGTGCGTATCACTTCATGTCGGCGATGGCGGGCGATATGCCGGGTTTCGAGGAAGCCGTGCGTGCGTTGTTCGCCAACGATCGCGTGAAGTTCGCCGAATGGATCGCCGCGTGGCCGGCGGATGTACGCGACTACGCCACGCAACTGGCCTTTGACGAAGCGAAGGAGCATCCATGAGCCAGTATCCGGAACCCACCAGGGAAGCAGGGCGCGCATTGGCTGGGGACGGTAGGTTGGGGTACGAACCCCAACATGGCGTGCATCGGCGCGTCCGATGTTGGAGTTTGCACTCCAACCTACGCGAGGATGTCCAGCACTTTTTCCGGCGGACGACCGATCACCGCCTTGCCATCGGCCACCACGATGGGGCGCTCGATCAGGCGAGGATGCTTCACCATGGCGGCGATCAGTGCGTCTTCACTCAACGATGAATCGGCGAGCCCGAGTTCGCGGTACTCGTCTTCACCCGTGCGCAGCAACTGCCGCGCCGTGATGCCGAGCTGCGCCAGCAGCGTCTTCAGCTCCGACGCGCTGGGCGGCGTTTCGAGGTAGTGGACCACCTCGAACGGCTTGCCGTGCTGCTCCACCAGGGCGAGCGCGCTGCGCGATTTCGAGCAGCGGCTGTTGTGATAGATGCGGATCACGCGACGATTCAGCGGTTGCCGCCGCGATTGCCGCCGCCACCTTGCCCATGCGGGCGGTTGCCGCGCTGCGGACGGCCACCGGGACCGCCGGGGCGATTGCCGCCGCGGTTGTTGCGGTTGCCGTTGCCGCCGGCATTGAAGCCGCCATACGGATTGGCGCCGCCACCACCACCGCCGCGACGCTTGCCTTGGGCCTGGCCGCCGCCCTGTGCGCGCCCGCCCTCGCGGGTTTCGCCGGCGAACCAGGTGCGTGCGGGCGGCAGCTCCTGGCCGGGGCCGATGCCGCGCTTCTTCTTGTGGACCTTCCGCTGCTGGCGCTCGGGCGCTGCCACGTTGCCGTTCACTTCGCGGTTGGGATTGGCGCGGCGACGCTGCTTGCCGCGCGCGGGCTGATCCTCGCGGATGCGGTCGAACGCGCGCAGTTCGCGCGCTTCGTCGTGATAGCCGCCGCTCCACGCGGCGGTGCCGCCTTTCTCGGGACGATATTCCACCACGTTGCGCGGCGCGCGGCGCTGGTGCAGCACCGGGCTCAGCGTCAACACCGGTTGCGGCGCGCCAAGGCCGGCGTTCTTGCGCAATTCCTTGACGGTTTCCTCGTTGAGCGTTTCGCAATCGCCACGGCGCAACATGCGCGGCAATTCGATGCCGCCGTAGCGGATGCGCTTCAAGCGGCTGACCAGGAAGCCTTGCGAATCCCACAGCCGGCGCACTTCGCGATTGCGGCCTTCGCGAATCACCACGCGGAACCAGCTGTGGCTGCCGCCGCGGCTGATGATGGCGATTTCATCGAAGCGGGCAGGGCCGTCTTCCAGTTCCACGCCGGCCTTGAGTTTCTCGATGATCTCGTCAGGCACTTCGCCGTGCACGCGGCACAGGTATTCGCGCTCCAGTCCGTTGCGCGGATGCATCAGCGCATTGGCCAGGTCGCCGTCGGTGGTGAGCAGCAACAGGCCGGTGGTGTTGATGTCCAGGCGGCCTACCGCGACCCAGCGCGCGCCTTTCAGTCGCGGCAACTGTTCGAACACGGTGGGGCGGCCTTCGGGATCTTCGCGCGTGGTCACCACGCCTTCGGGCTTGTGGTAGACCAGCACTTCGGCATCGTCGCGGTTGTCGGTGGCGACCACGAACTGCTTGCCGTCGATCACCACGCGATCGCCGGCGCGCACGCTGGCGCCGATGGTGGCGGCGCTGCCGTTGACTTCGACCTCACCGGCCTGGATGCGTTGCTCCAGCATGCGGCGCGAGCCGAGTCCGGCGTTGGCGAGCACTTTGTGCAGGCGCTCTTCGATCTGCGGGGTGTTTTCGGCCGGTGCGGCGCGCTTCAGGCTCAATACGGATTTTTGCGGCGCGTTCATGCGCGGTACTCCTCGGTGTCTTGCTCGGCGGTGCCGTGATCGGCATCCGCGGGGTTCGCTGCCTCATCGGCAGTGGCGGGATGGGTGTCGACGATGGCGCTCACTTCGTCAGTGGACTCGTCGTGTTCGGGTGCGGTGTGTTGCGGTGGGGGCGTCGGCTCGGCATGGTCTTCGCCTTCGTCCGGGGTTTCGGTGTGTGCGGCGGGTTCATCGTCAGGGTGCGCTTCGCCGTGTTGTGCATGGGCGAAGGCATCGTCGGAGTGTGTTTCGTGGTGCTCGGTGCTGGTCGTTTCTTCGTCTGCGGATGCTTCCTGCGCCGGCGCTTCGTGCTCGGCTTCTTCGGCCTCGGCGTCTGGATCGATCGGCAGATCGCGCACCGGCCGAGGCGGGAAGGAATCGTCATCCAATCGCAGCTGTGGGTCTTCCATGTCGCGGATTTCCGACAGCGGCGGCAGCTCGTCCAGCGATTTCAGGTTGAAGTAATCGAGGAAGGCGCGGGTGGTGCCGAACAGCGCGGGCTTGCCGGGTACGTCGCGGTGGCCGACGACGCGGATCCATTCGCGCTCTTCCAGCGTCTTGATGATGTTGGAGGACACTACCACGCCGCGGATCTGTTCGATTTCGGGTCGGGTGATCGGCTGGCGGTAGGCGATCAGCGCCAGCGTTTCCAGCAGGGCGCGCGAGTAGCGGCTGGGTTTCTCCGTCCACATGCGCGAAACCCAGGGGTGCACGTCCTGGCGTACCTGGTAGCGAAAACCGGAGGCGACTTCCTTCAGTTCCACGCCGCGGCCCTGGCAATCTTCGGCCAGTTGCTCCAGCGCCATGGCGATCTGGGCGCGGTCGACCTCGTCTTCCTCCACGAACAGCTCGCCCAGTTGCGCGACGCTCAACGGTTGGCTGGCGGCCATCAGGGCGGCTTCGATAATCGGTTTGAGTTGCTCGATCTGCATGGCCTTAGGATCGGGTATCCATAGCGGTTGCGTTTCTCTTGAGGGCTGCGCGTCATTCGCCGCCGGAGGCGGTGGTGGGGTGTTCGAACACATCGTCGCCGCCGATGTCCTCCACCACGGCGGCCTCGCCGGCGGGAGCTGCGTTGGCCTTTACGTAGATCGGCGCCAACGGTTCTTCCTGCACGATGCTGATCAGGAACTCCTTGGCCAGCTCCAGCATGGCCAGGAAGGTGACCACCACGCCGAGGCGGCCTTCGGTGGCATCGAACAGCGATTCGAAACGGTGGAACTGGGCGCTGTCGAGCCGGCTGAGCAACTCGCCCATGCGCTGGCGCACACTCAGCGCCTCGCGCTTGATGGCGTGATGCCCGAACAGTTCGGCCCGGTGCAGCACGTCCTTCAGGGCCAGCAGCATTTCCTTCAGATCGAGCGGCGGCGGCAGCTTGATCACGTTGCGCTCGCCCGTATCGGCCTGCGCCACCACGGTATCGCGCTCCAGGCGGGGCAGGCCATCGATGTCCTCGGCCGCCTTCTTGAATCGTTCGTACTCCTGCAGGCGTCGCACCAGCTCGGCGCGCGGGTCCTCCTCCACGCCTTCTTCCGCGGGCGGCCGCGGCAGCAGCAGCCGCGATTTGATCTCGCCCAGGATCGCCGCCATCAGCAGGTATTCGGCGGCCAGCTCCAGGCGCATCACATCGCGCATCATCTCGATGTATTCCATGTATTGCCGGGTGATCTCGGCGATCGGGATATCGAGAATGTCCAGGTTCTGCCGGCGAATCAGGTACAGCAGCAGGTCCAGCGGTCCTTCGAACGCCTCCAGGAAGACTTCCAGAGCGTCCGGCGGGATGTACAGGTCCTGCGGCATCTGCAGAATCGGCTCGCCACGCACGACCGCCAGCGGCATTTCCTGCTGCTGCGGTACCCCGGCGAACGCATTTTGCGTTGCTTCTATTGGCTGAGACTCGGTTGGCTCAGTGCTCATCAATGCATGTCATTGGCCCGCCCTCAAATGGGCCGGCGTTCGTTCTGTTGACGACTCAGAACCCTTTTCCAACACACGGAAAACTAGGGTTCATGCCTGGAATGCCTGGTTGCTTGAGGCCATTCCGATAAAGCCAATCTGCACGATGCTCAGCCGAGCGTGCGGTTTCCCGCGATAGCTGGCCCTGATGAATCCACACGATGTGGTTCGTGTCAGGCTGGCGGTCGTCGGGCGCCGGGTCGGTAAAGATACGATCAGGCAAGAACCGGCGTGACGCCGCTGGCGTCGCCCGCGATTCGTAAAAGGTCGGCTGAGTACATCGGGTGAAGGCCATTCCAACCGGGGTTCCCGGCGCCCGTCCATGCATGGCTCCACGCGCGGGTTACAGATTAACGGCACTGCTGCGGCATGTCCAGCCAAGGCTTCAGCCGCGGGACGGGGTTGTCAAGAAAATCCCAGGCGTTGCGGCGCGGGCCGAAAAAGCGTCGCAAGGCACCGAAAACTGGCCTGATTCGCCATTGTTCGCGTTGCGGCAGCATGTGACCCTTTCGGTCCGCCGTCTGGCCGATGTCGCGCGGGAACACACACATTTATCGTGCCGTGAAACGTAGTTGTAGCAGTGGCATGTGGCTTGCTTCATCATATCGCACATCCGGGAGACGCCGGCAGAAAATACGCTGGTGCGACGATGGCGAAGCCGCTCCCGACAGTGCGGCTCCATCGCCATGCAGGTCGGATCTGGCAGCGCGTCAACGGTGTAGGGCGGGTAGGGAGCTAAGAAACATGAATACAAAACGTGACGACGCCATGGACGGTTCCAAGGACCATCTGCGTCCGGCGCGCATGCGCATCAAGACCACGGTTCTGATGAGTCACGGCGAAGAATCGCATCCGACCGACCTGATCGATATCTCGGCGACAGGCGCCCTGGTGCTGCGCCCGAACGAATGGTTCGGCAGCGCTGGCGAAAGCTGGGTGCTGGACATGATCTTCGGCGACGACCTGCACATCCACCTGGAGGCGAAGGTGGCGCGCGTGTCCGAACGCCACATCGGCTTTGCCTATACGCGCATTCCGGAAGACAAGCAGGTGCCGCTATGGAATCTGCTGGGCGGGTATGCGGATATTCTGGAGATGTGGCATGACGCGTAGGGCGTGGGAAATAGGGAATAGGGAATAGGGAATAGGGAATAGGGAATAGGGAATAGTTAAGAGCAGAACACACCGCACGCTCGCAGATGACTGCTCTTAACCATTCCCTATTCCCCACTCCCTATTCCCTGCCCTAAAGACCCATCAACCCGCCACCGCCGGCTGCTTCTTCTCGTCGCGCAACTCGCGCCGCAGGATCTTGCCTACGTTGCTCTTGGGGAGGGCATCGCGGAATTCGATCGTTTTCGGGCGCTTGTAGCCTGTGAAGTTCTCGCGGCAGAACTCCTTGAGCTGGTCCACCGTAAGGTTCGGGTCCTTGCGCACCACGAACAGTTTCACCGCTTCGCCGGAATGTTCGTCCGGTACGCCGATGGCGGCGACCTCGGCCACGCCCGGGTGCTTCATCACCGTGTCCTCGATCTCGTTCGGATACACGTTGAAGCCCGAGACCAGGATCATGTCCTTCTTGCGATCGACGATGTACACGTAGCCATTCGCGTCCATCTTGGCGATGTCGCCGGTATGCAGCCAGCCGTCGTCGGTCAGGACCTTGGCCGTTTCGTCCGGGCGCTTCCAATAGCCCTTCATTACCTGCGGACCGTGCACCATCAGCTCGCCCACTTCGCCGATCGGTAGCGGCTGGTTGTCTTCGGACCAGATCGCCACGTCGGTGGAGGAAATCGGCAGGCCGATCGAGCCGTTGTATTCCTTCAGATCCAGCGGATTGATGCAGGCGGCGGGCGAGGTCTCGGTCAGCCCATAAGCTTCGGCCAGCGTGCAGCCGGTGACTTTCTTCCAGCGTTCGGCCACGGCGCGCTGCACCGCCATGCCGCCGCCCAGGCTCAGATGCAGGTTGGAGAAATCCACGCTTTCGAAACCGGGCGTGTTGAGCAGCCCGTTGAACAGCGTATTGACGCCGGTGATCACCGAGAAGCGCGAGTGTTTCAGCTCCTTGACGAACGCCGGCATGTCGCGCGGATTGGTGATGAGGATGTTCAAGCCGCCCAGGCGCAGGAACACCAGGCCGTTCGCCGTCAGTGAAAAGATGTGATACAGCGGCAGCGCAGTGATGACGATCTCGCGTTCCTTCTTCAGGTTCGCGCCGATCCACGCACCGGCCTGCAGCATGTTCGCCACCATGTTGCCGTGGGTGAGCATGGCGCCCTTGGCCACGCCGGTGGTGCCGCCGGTGTATTGCAGGAAGGCGATGTCGTCGTGCGTGATGGAGGGCTTCGGCACCGCGTGCTTCGCGCCGGCAGCCAGTGCATCCTTGAAACGCCTTGCCTGCGGAAGCGAGTAGGACGGCACCATCTTCTTCACGTGCTTGAGCACGAAGTTGATCGCCACGCCCTTGAGGCCGAGCAGATCGCCCAAACCGGTGGTGACGATGTGCTTGACCTGCGTTTCGGCCACCACCTGTTGCAAGGTGGCCGCGAAGTTGTCCAACACCACGATCGCCACGGCGCTGGCGTCTTCCAGCTGGTGCTTGAGTTCGCGCGCCGTGTACATCGGATTGGTGTTCACCACCACCATGCCGGCGCGCAGCGCGCCGAACAGTGCGATCGGATACTGCAGGACGTTCGGCAGCATGATCGCCACACGGTCGCCCGGGGTGAGTTTCAGTTCACCGGTCAGGTAGGCGGCAAATTGCCGGCTCAGTGCATCGACTTCGCCATAGGTCATGCGCTTGCCGAAGCTGGAGAACGCGTCGCGCTCGCGATAGAGCGCAAAGGCTTCTTCCAATACGGCCACCACCGAGGCGTATTGGTTGATGTCGATCTGTGCGGGTACGCCATCCGGATAATGATCCAGCCACGGACGCTGATTACTCATGTTCGATCCCAAGCTCCTGACATACCGTTGGTGGCGACCGCATGCATCGGGCATCATGCGGGCGAAGCATTGGAGCATACGCCGGCGTACAGCGGCAAGCCGCGTCGCAGCGCGTTTCCATGCGAAAAAGCAGCCGGATGCCGACCATGAACTATCTGTACCGTTTTTCGCTGCTGGTCTTGTTGCTGGCGGTGCTGGCCGGGTGCCATCGCGCGCCGGACGAAGTGCTGATCCGTCAGTCCATCGACAAGGCCGCCCAGGCCAGCGAGCAGGTCGATGCGGCCGCGGCGGTCGCCGCGCTGACCGACGATTTCGACGGCAACAGCGGCACGATGACCCGCCAGGACATCGCCAACCTGCTGCGGGCGGCGAAGTTCCGCGGCGAAACCTTGCATGCCGCAGTGGGGCCGGTGGATGTGCAGCCACGCGGCGAGCGCTACGTGGCCAGCTTTACCCTCACGCTGACCAGTGGCGGAAAGCTGTTTCCTTCGGAATTGGGCATCTACAAGGTGGAAACCGCCTGGCGCAGGGAAGGGCGCCAGTGGCACTGCTACAACGCGACATGGACGCAGCAACTGTAGGTTGGGGGGAAACCCCGACACGCCATGCCGATCGACATGGCGTGTCGGGGTTGCATCCCGAATCAGGCGGCTTTCTTGCTTGCCAATTGCCGCAGCACGTATTGCAGAATCCCGCCATGCCGGAAGAACTCGCGCTCTTTCGGCGTAAGCAGCAGCACTTTCACGGTAAAGGTCTTCTCGCCTTGCTCGCTCTTGGCCACCACTTTGGCCTGCTTGGCTTCACCATCCATCAGGCCGGTGATCTCGAACGTCTCCTTGCCGCTCAGGCCGAGTGACTTGGCGTTCTCGCCGTCGTGGAACTGCAGCGGCAGCACGCCCATGCCGACCAGGTTGGAGCGGTGGATGCGCTCGAAGCTTTCGGCGATCACCGTCTTTACGCCCAGCAGCAAGGTGCCCTTGGCCGCCCAGTCGCGCGAGGAGCCGGTGCCGTATTCCTTGCCGGCGATCACGATCAGCGGCGTCTTGTCGGCCTTGTATTTCATCGCCGCGTCGTAGATGGACAGCTGCTCGCCGCTGGGCACGTACAGCGTGTAGCCGCCTTCCACGCCATCGAGCATCAGGTTCTTGATGCGGATGTTGGCGAAGGTGCCGCGCACCATCACGTCGTCGTTGCCGCGGCGCGAACCGTAGGAATTGAAATCCTTCGGCTCCACGCCCTTGGAAATAAGGAAGCGACCGGCCGGGCTGTCCTTCTTGATCGAACCGGCGGGCGAGATGTGGTCGGTGGTGATCGAATCGCCGAACAGGCCCAGCACACGCGCGCCGTGGATGTCCTCGATCCGGCCGGTTTCCATGGTCATGCCTTCGAAGTAGGGCGGATTCTTGATGTAGGTGGAGTCGGCCCACTGGTACACCGCGCCTTCCGGCGAGGCGATGCTGTTCCAGCGGCTGTCGCCCTTGAACACGTCGGCGTAGTTCTTGGTGAACATGTCCGGGCTGACCGCACCGGCCATGACATCGGAAATTTCCTTGTTGCTCGGCCAGATGTCTTTCAGATACACCGGCTTGCCATCGCTGCCGGTGCCGAGCGGATCGGTGGCGAGATTCACGTCCAGCGAACCGGCCAGCGCGTACGCCACCACCAGCGGCGGCGACGCGAGGTAGTTCATCTTCACTTCCGGATGCACGCGGCCTTCGAAGTTGCGGTTGCCGGACAGCACCGACGCCACCGCCAGATCGCCGTCGCCGATGCCTTTGCTGATTTCCTGCGGCAACGGACCGGAGTTGCCGATGCAGGTGGTGCAGCCGTAGCCGACCAGGTAGAAGCCGACTTTTTCCAGCTCCTTCAGCAGGCCGGTTTTTTCCAGGTAATCGGTGACCACCAGCGAGCCGGGCGCGAGCGAGGTCTTCACCCACGGCTTGGCCTTGAGGCCTTTCTCGGCAGCTTTCTTGGCGACCAGGCCGGCGCCGAGCATCACCGCCGGGTTGGAGGTATTGGTGCATGACGTGATCGCCGCGATCACCACCGCACCGTCCTGCAAGTGGAAATCCTGGCCATTCATCGACACATGCGGACCTTGCGCCAGCGCACTGGCGTCATGGCCCACCGCGGTGCCGCCGCCTTCGCCGGCGAGGCGCGCTTCGGCACGCGCTTCGCTGCCGTTCTTGCGGTTGACCGTGAGCGCGGCGAGGCTGTCGTGATAGCTCTTCTTTACGTCTTCGAGCAGCACGCGGTCCTGCGGACGCTTGGGGCCGGCCAGCGACGGCTTCACGTCGGCGAGGTTGAGTTCCAGCGTGGCGGAGAATTGCGCGTGCGGCGTGTTTTCGTCGTGCCACAGGCCTTGCGCCTGCGCGTAGCTTTTCACCAGCTCGATCTGGTCTTCGCTGCGGCCGGAGAGGCGCAGGTAGTTCAGCGCTTCCTGATCGATCGGGAAGATGCCGCAGGTCGCGCCGTATTCCGGCGCCATGTTGCCGATGGTGGCGCGGTCGGCGAGCGGCAGATGTTTCAGCCCATCACCGAAGAATTCCACGAACTTGCCCACCACGCCGAGCTTGCGCAGCATTTGCGTGACGGTGAGCACCAGGTCGGTGGCGGTGACGCCTTCGGAAAGCTTGCCGCTGAGCTTGAAGCCCACCACTTGCGGAATCAGCATCGACGAGGGTTGCCCGAGCATCGCCGCCTCCGCTTCGATGCCGCCCACGCCCCAGCCCAGCACGCCCAGGCCATTGACCATGGTGGTGTGCGAGTCGGTGCCGAACACGGTATCGGGATAGGCCCAGTCGGCGCCGTCCTTCTTGCCGGTGAACACCACGCGCGCCAGATGTTCCAGGTTCACCTGGTGCACGATGCCGGTGCGCGGCGGCACCACCTTGAAATTGTTGAACGCCTTCTGGCCCCAGCGCAGGAACGAGTAGCGCTCGTGATTGCGCTCGAACTCGATCTCCACGTTCTTGTCCAGTGCGGAAGGCGAGCCGAACGCATCGACCTGCACCGAGTGATCGATCACCAGTTCGGCCGGCGCCAGCGGATTGATCTGGTTGGCGTCGCCGCCCAGCTTCACCACCGCATCGCGCATCGCCGCCAGGTCCACCACGCAGGGTACGCCGGTGAAATCCTGCAGCACCACGCGCGCGGGCATGAAGGAAATTTCGGTATCCGGTTCGGCCTTGGGATCCCACTTGGCGACCGCTTCGATTTCCTTCTGGGTGACGTTGACGCCGTCCTCGTGGCGCAACAGGTTTTCCAGCAGGATCTTCATCGAATAGGGCAGGTGTTTCAGATCGAACTTCTGCCCGAACTTGGCGAGGCTGGCGATCTGGTACGAGCTGCCGTTGACCTTGAGGGTGTCGCGGGTGGCGAATGAGTCCAGCATGGGGATAGCTCCTGTTGCTTGAAGACGGCGGGCGCGCGCGGCGTAAAGGTAAATGCTAGAGCAGCGCGCGTTAGGGGAATTGCAAAAAGGTTGGCGTTCCGTCCGGGGGATGCCGCGCAGTTTGGGCCAAATCGGCGAGCGCGCAAGTTGCCGCGATGTTGCAGGATTTCGAACGCAGCCGGAAACAGCTTGTCGTTGCTGGGGTTTGGGGGCGGCTGGCAAAATACGCGCTTCTTTGCTGCCTTGCTGTTCCGGTGAGGGGCAGCCATCCAAGCTACCGCCATTCCCCGAAGGATCCGATCGCATGCTCAACGCCTATCGTCAACATGTCGCCGAGCGCGCCGCGCTGGGTATTCCCGCGCTGCCGCTGTCGGCCCAGCAGACCGCCGAGCTGATCGAACTGTTGAAGAACCCGCCCGCGGGCGAGGAATCCTTCCTGGTTGACCTGATCACCCATCGCGTGCCGGCCGGCGTGGACGATGCGGCCAAGGTCAAGGCGTCCTACCTCGCCGCAGTGGCGTTCGGCAGCGAGCAGTGCGCGCTGATCAGCCGCGAGAAGGCGACGGAATTGCTCGGCACCATGCTCGGCGGCTACAACATTCAGCCGCTGATCGAGCTGCTGGATGATGCGCAGGTCGGCGGCATCGCGGCCGAGGCGCTGAAGAAGACGCTGCTGATGTTCGACGCCTTCCATGATGTGAAAGAGAAGGCCGACAAGGGCAACGCCAACGCCAAGGGCGTGCTGCAGAGCTGGGCCGATGCCGAATGGTTCACCAGCCGTCCGGCCGTGCCCGAGAGCCTCACCATCACCGTGTTCAAGGTACCGGGCGAAACCAACACCGACGATCTCTCGCCCGCGCCCGACGCCACCACGCGCCCGGACATTCCGCTGCACGCGCTGGCGATGCTGAAGAACAAGCGCGACGGCGCACCATTCCAGCCGGAAGAAGACGGCAAGCGCGGTCCGATCCAGTTGATCCAGGACCTGAAAGAAAAAGGCCATCTGGTCGCCTACGTCGGCGACGTGGTCGGCACCGGTTCCAGCCGCAAGTCCGCCACCAATTCGGTGCTGTGGTGGACTGGCGAAGATATCCCCTTCATCCCGAACAAGCGCTTCGGCGGCGTGTGCCTGGGCAGCAAGATCGCGCCGATCTTCTACAACACGATGGAAGATGCTGGCGCGCTGCCGATCGAACTGGACGTCTCCGGCATGGAGATGGGCGACGTGGTCGAGCTGCGTCCGTACGACGGCAAGGCGTTGAAGAATGGCCAGGTGATCGCCGAGTTCCAGGTGAAGTCCGACGTGCTGTTCGACGAAGTGCGCGCCGGCGGCCGCATTCCGCTGATCATCGGCCGCGGCCTCACCGCCAAGGCGCGCGAAGCGCTGGGCCTTTCGCCGTCCACGCTGTTCCGCCTGCCGCAGAACCCGGCCGATACCGGCAAGGGCTACACGCTGGCGCAGAAGATGGTCGGCCGCGCCTGCGGCCTTCCGGAAGGCAAGGGCGTGCGTCCGGGCACCTATTGCGAACCGAAGATGACCTCGGTGGGTTCGCAGGACACCACCGGCCCGATGACGCGCGACGAGCTGAAGGATCTGGCCTGCCTGGGCTTCTCCGCCGACCTGGTGATGCAGTCGTTCTGCCATACGGCCGCTTATCCGAAGCCGGTCGACGTCAAGACGCATCACGAACTGCCGGCCTTCATTTCGACTCGCGGCGGCATCAGCCTGCGTCCGGGCGATGGCGTGATCCACTCCTGGCTCAACCGCATGCTGCTGCCCGACACCGTCGGCACGGGTGGCGACAGCCACACGCGCTTCCCGATCGGCATTTCCTTCCCGGCCGGCTCCGGGCTGGTGGCGTTCGCCGCCGCCACCGGCGTGATGCCGCTGGACATGCCCGAATCGGTGCTGGTGCGTTTCAAGGGCGAACTGCAGCCGGGCGTGACGCTGCGCGACCTGGTCAATGCGATTCCGCTGTACGCGATCAAGCAGGGCCTGCTCACCGTTGCCAAGCAAGGCAAGAAGAACATCTTCTCCGGCCGCATCCTGGAGATCGAAGGCTTGCCGAACCTGAAGGTGGAGCAGGCGTTCGAGCTGTCCGATGCATCCGCCGAACGCTCGGCCGCCGGCTGTACGGTGAAGCTCAATAAGGAACCGATCATCGAGTACCTCAACTCGAACATCACCCTGTTGAAGTACATGATCGCGCAGGGCTACCAGGACGCGCGCAGCCTGCAGCGCCGCATCAAGGCGATGGAAGCGTGGCTGGCCAATCCGCAGTTGCTCGATCGCGATGCGGATGCCGAATACGCCGCGGTGATCGAGATCGACCTGGCCGACGTGCACGAGCCGATCGTGGCGTGCCCGAACGATCCGGACGACGTCAAGACGCTGTCCGACGTGGCCGGCGCGAAGATCGACGAGGTGTTCATCGGTTCGTGCATGACCAATATCGGCCACTTCCGTGCGGCGTCGAAACTGCTGGAAGGCAAGCGCGATATTCCCACTCGCCTGTGGGTGGCGCCGCCGACCAAGATGGACCAGCAGCAGCTCACCGAGGAGGGCCATTACGGCGTGCTCGGCACCGCCGGCGCGCGCATGGAAATGCCGGGCTGCTCGCTGTGCATGGGCAACCAGGCGCAGGCGCGCGAAGGCGCCACGGTGTTCTCCACCTCCACCCGCAACTTCCCCAATCGCCTGGGCAAGAACACCAACGTATACCTGGGTTCGGCCGAACTGGCCGCGATCTGCTCGCGCCTGGGCCGTATTCCGAGCAAGCAGGAATACATGGCCGACATCGGCGTGATCAACGCGAACGGTGAGAAGATCTATCGCTACATGAACTTCGATCAGATTGCTGATTTCAAGGAAGTGGCGGATGCCGTCACGGCATAATTTGGCGCAAGGTGTTCCCTCTCCCCTCCGGGGAGAGGGCTAGGGTGAGGGGCCAACGCTGGCCCCTCACTGCATAAGTACGACGCTTTAATTCACCTGCTCCAGCAGATCGGCCCCTCACTCCGACCTTCTCCCCGGAGGGGTAGAGGGAGCCAGTGCGCGCTTCGTTTATGCTTGCGCGATGATCTCCTCCCATCTTTCCGCCGTTTCCTTGCGCGACCTGATCCTGGTGCAAGCCGTGCACCGCCACGGCAGCTTCAACAGCGCCGCGCGCGCCATGCACATCAGCGCGTCCGGCCTCTCGCACCAGGTGCAGAAAGTGGAGCAGGCTTTGGGCGCGCCGCTGTTCGAGCGCGGCGGCCGCAAAGTGGTGCCGACCGCGGGCGGGCAGCGCCTGCTGGAGCAGATCGATGCGGTATTGCTGGCTGCCGATCACCTGCAGCAAACGGCCCGCGCCGGCGAAAAGGCATTCGGTGGCGAATTGCGGCTGGGCGTGCTGGCGACGTTGGGGCCGTATCTGCTGCCGCATCTGATCGAACCATTCCCGCAGCATTTTCCCGGTGCGCGCCTGAGCCTGTCCGAAGGCAAGCCGCGCGGATTGCTGCGCCGATTGCATGAAGGCGAGCTCGATGCCGTGCTGGCGCCGCCGGCGTCATCGTTGAGCGGCATCGTGATGTGCCCGCTGTTCTTCGAACCGTGGGAAGTGCTGCTGCGCGCCGACCATGCCCTGGCGGGAAAACGCAGCATTTCGATGGACCAGCTCGATGCCGGCCAGGCGATCCTGATGGCCGAAAGCCATGCCGATGGCGAGGGCTACGTGCAGGACGTCAGCCTGGAAAGCCTCGCCGCACTGGTGACGCTGCGCGGCGGCCACGCGCTGGTGCCGGCGCTTGCGCATGATCGGCTGGCGTCGATGCCGGATATCGTGCTCGCCAAGATCAAGGGCGAAGCGCCGGGGCGTGAGATTGCGCTGTACTGGCGCGAGGCATCGCCATGGCACAGCGATCTGCAAGCCTTTGCCGATCTGTTGCGCAAGCTGGCGAAGCAACGGCCCGGATTGCAGCTGATCGAACCGTAGGTTGGGGTGCAAACCCCAGCATTTTCTCCATGCATGCCGACGTTGGGGTTTTTACCCCAATCTACAGGGTGGTTCCGGTTAGCAGCCCGCGCGCCAACATGGTGCATTGCCGCCGATGCAGCAGCAGCTGATATTGCCGCCCGCCGACCTGCCGCCACAGCACCGCCGAACGCACCGCAGCCAGCAGGCTGGCGCGCACGCGCTCGACCAGGGCCGGCTGTTGCAGCCATTGCGGGTTGCCGGTGACCATCACGCGTGGCCGCAGCGTCGACAGTGTGGTGGCGTACAACTCGGCCAGGCGGCTGAAGACCTGCGGCGAATTGAGCCCGAAGTGATCCACCTGCCGCTTGGTGGACACGATGCCCTGCTGCAGCTGATCGAGCAGATCCTTGCGGTGCGCCAGGCTGCGCTCCAGCCGCATCACGGTGACCACCATGCGGGTGATCGCCATGTCGCGGCTGTTTTCGTCCAGTTGCCCGATCAGCGTGCGCAACCCAAGGCGGATGCCCGAGACGTTGCCGTACACCCCGACCACCGACGGCGCATCGATGCGAAACACGCTGGCCACGCTGGCGTCGAGCGAGAGATCGTCGCAACGCCCCTCGTTGGCGAGCTGATGGGCCAGGGCGGATGCCTGGAACAATCCGGCCAGCGCCAGCACCCGTTCCTCGTTGATGGCGAAAGCTTTAAACACGCTGCGTCATTTCCTCTGCAGTTGGCTGGGCCAGGCCGCCGTAGGCGGCGTCCGTGGCGGCGATCACGGCGCCGCCCAGGCATTCCTCGCCGGCGTAGAACACCACCGACTGGCCTGGCGTGACGGCGCGCTGCGGCTCGTCGAAGCGCACTTCCAGCCGGTCATCATGCACTGACACCACGCAGGCCTGATCGTGCTGCCGGTAACGGGTCTTGGCCGTGCAGCGAAATTCCGCGGCCGGCGCGGCACCTGCCACCCAGGTGGGCGCCTCGGCGAGCAGGCGCTTAGATTGCAGCCATTCGTTCTCGCCACCCTGGGCCACGTACAGCACATTGTGCGCGACATCCTTGCCCACCACGTACCAGGGCTCGCCGCCGGCATGCTGGCGCCCGCCTATCCCCAAGCCATTGCGCTGGCCCAGGGTGTAATACATGACACCTTGGTGCTCGCCGATCAGGCGGCCGTCCGGGCTGCGCATCTCGCCGGGGCGGGCAGGGATGTATTGCGTCAGAAACTGACGGAAATCGCGCTCGCCGATAAAGCAGATGCCGGTGGAGTCCTTCTTGGCGTGGGTGGGCAGGTTGGCCTGGCGAGCCATCTCGCGCACTTGCGATTTTTCGATCTCGCCGACCGGAAACAAGGTGGCGGCCAGTTGCTGCTGCCCCAGGGCATGCAGGAAATAGGTCTGGTCCTTGCCGGCGTCGATCGCGCGCAGCAGGCGATAGCGGCCGTCCAGGCAATCCACGCGCGCGTAGTGGCCGGTGGCGATCTTTTCTGCGCCCAGCGCGCGCGCTTCGTCCAGGAAGGTCTTGAACTTGATCTCACGGTTGCACAGCACGTCCGGGTTGGGCGTGCGGCCGGCGCGGTATTCGGCCAGGAAGTGCGCGAAGACGCCATCCCAGTACTCGGCGGCGAAATTGCGGGAGTGGAACGGAATGCCCAGGCGGCCGCAGACGGCGACGGCGTCCTTGCGGTCGGCATCGGCGGTGCATGGGCCGTTGCGATCGTCTTCCTCCCAGTTCTGCATGAACAGGCCTTCCACCTCGTAGCCCGCTTGCTGCAACAGCAGGGCCGCGACGGAGGAGTCGACGCCGCCGGAAATGCCCAGCATCACTTTCATGCGAGGGCGCCGGCAGGCATCAGGCTGGTCACCGCCGACAGCGGCAGGCGTTGGCCGGCCAGCCATTCGTCGATGCTCATCAGCACCATCGGGCTGCGCAGGCGCTCGCCCAGCGCCGCGATTTCGCTGCGGGTGAGCCATATTGCGCGGCGGACCCCCACATCGAGCGGTTGCTGAGGATCATGGCTCAAGGGCCTGGCCGCAAAGCTGAAACGCACGATGACATCGCCGTGCTCCTTGCTGCGCCATTGATGCACGCCGATCAGATGTGTCAGGGCCACGGTCCAGCCGGTTTCCTCACGGGTTTCGCGCACGGCGGCCTGTTGCAGGCTCTCCAAATCGTCCAGATGGCCGGCGGGCTGGTTGTACGCCACGCGGCCGTTGACCTCCTCTTCCACCATCAAATAGCGGTCGCGGTCTGTTACAACGCACGCCACCGTCACATGCGGACGCCACACGTCACGGCTGGAGTTGTCAGGTGTTGTCATCGTGAGGTCAACGCGGCCTTGGGGAAAGGCACTGGAAATGGCGTTATTGTGCCATTACCTCAAGCATGCGCGCCCGGAGATCAAAATAAGACCCGGGCGTATACTGCAACCGAACAGGCCCAATCCACTTTTCAGAGCATGGCGAACGAATCCGAACACGAACATGGCAGTGGGCATGGACTCACCGTCGAAGTATCGAAACCTGAGGTGGCGCGACCGCCGCTGTTTCAGGTATTGCTGTTGAACGACGATTTCACACCGATGGATTTCGTGGTCGAGGTGCTGCGTATGTTCTTTGGCATGGACCAGGAAAAAGCCGTACAGATCATGTTGCATGTACACACCCGCGGTAAGGGCGTGTGCGGGGTGTTCACCCGTGAAGTGGCAGAAACCAAGGTCACCCAGGTAAACGAATATTCACGAGCCAACCAGCATCCTCTGTTGTGCACGATGGAGAAGGTTTGAGGATCTGTTCAAGATTTCGTCAAGACGGCCCGCGTGCGGAGATATTGATGAGGCCTTTTTGGCCCCCATCTTGCATCCATCGCGGTGAAGCCGCCCAACTTTGCAGTGGAGTAGGTCCGGATGTTCAGCAAGGATCTCGAAGTCACCATCGGCCAGTGCTACAAGCAGGCCCGCGAGCAGCGCCACGAGTTCATGACCGTGGAGCACCTCCTGCTCGCCCTCACGGAAAACCAGTCGGCCCTGGGCGCCCTGCGCGCCTGCGGCGCCGACCTTCCGCGACTCACCCATGAACTGGAAAAGATCATCGCCGAGACCGTGCCGGTATTGCCGCACGGCGACGAACGCGATACGCAGCCCACGCTGGGTTTTCAGCGCGTGCTGCAGCGGGCGGTGTACCACGTCCAGTCCTCCGGCCGTAAGGAAGTCACCGGCGCGAACGTATTGGTGGCGATCTTCGGCGAAAAAGACTCCCACGCCGTCTATTTCCTGCATCAGCAGGAAATTACGCGCCTGGACGTGGTCAACTACATCTCCCACGGCATCGCCAAGATCGGCGACGAGCCCACCAGCGGCATTTCCAGCGGCGAGCGTGATGCCGAGGAAGGTGGCGAGGGCAAGGGCAATCCGCTCAGCGAATACGCCACCAACCTCAACGAGCTGGCGCTGGAAGGCAAGATCGACCCGCTGATCGGCCGCCAGGACGAGATCGAACGCACCATTCAGGTGCTATGCCGCCGCCGCAAGAACAACCCGCTCTATGTCGGCGAGGCCGGCGTGGGCAAGACCGCGCTGGCCGAGGGCCTGGCCAAGCGCATCGTCGACGGCGAAGTGCCGGAAGTGCTGGAAAACGCCACCATCTGGGCGCTGGACCTGGGCGCGCTGGTGGCCGGCACCAAGTACCGCGGCGATTTCGAGAAGCGCCTGAAAGCCGTCATCGGCCAGCTCAAGAAGCAGCCGGGCGCGGTGCTCTTCATCGACGAAATCCACACCATCATCGGCGCCGGCTCCGCCTCGGGCGGCACCATGGACGCCAGCAACCTGATCAAGCCGATGCTGGCGTCGGGCGAGCTGCGCTGCATCGGCTCGACCACCTTCCAGGAATTCCGCGGCATCTTCGAAAAGGACCGCGCGCTGGCGCGCCGCTTCCAGAAGATCGACGTGGTCGAGCCCAGCGTGGCCGACAGCCTGGAAATCCTCAAAGGCCTGAAGTCGCGCTTCGAAGAGCACCACAACGTATCCTACACAGTGGAAGCGCTGAAGGCGGCGGTGGATCTTTCGGTGAAGCACATTCCCGACCGCCTGCTGCCCGACAAGGCCATCGACGTGATCGACGAGGCCGGCGCGCGCCAGCGCCTGCTGCCGATCGAGCAGCGCACCGGCAAGATCGACGTGCCCGAAGTGGAATACATCGTCGCCAAGATGGCGCGCATCCCGGCCAAGCAGGTCTCGGCCTCGGATCGCGACGTGCTGAAGAACCTGGAACGCAACCTCAAGATGGTGGTGTTCGGCCAGGATCCGGCGATCGAAGCGCTGGCCGCCTCGATCAAGATGGCGCGCTCTGGCCTCGCCGATCCGTCCAAGCCGATCGGCTGCTTCCTGCTCGCCGGCCCTACCGGCGTGGGCAAGACCGAAGTCACCAAGCAGTTGGCGATGCAGCTCGGCATCGAGATGATCCGCTTCGACATGTCCGAGTACATGGAAGCGCATTCGGTGTCGCGCCTGGTCGGCGCGCCTCCAGGCTATGTCGGTTTCGATCAGGGCGGCTTGCTGACCGAGGCCGTCACCAAGCATCCGCACGCCGTGCTGCTGCTGGATGAAATCGAGAAGGCGCATCCGGATGTGTTCAACATCCTGCTGCAGGTGATGGATCGCGGCGTGCTCACCGATACCAACGGGCGCGAAGCGAACTTCAAGAACGTGATCGTGGTGATGACCACCAATGCCGGCGCGCAGCAGGCTTCGCGCCGCAGCATCGGCTTCGTGAAACAGAACCATGCGATGGACGCGATGGAAGTGATTCGCCGCACCTTTACCCCGGAGTTCCGCAATCGCCTGGATGCGATCATCCAGTTCACTCCGCTGGACTTCGACCATATTCTGCGCGTGGTCGACAAGTTCCTGATCGAACTGGAGTCGCAGCTCAGCGAGAAGCACGTGGCGCTGGACGTGGACGCTGATGCCCGCCGCTGGCTGGCCGAGCACGGCTTTGATCCACAGATGGGTGCTCGCCCGATGGCGCGCGTGATCCAGGAAAAGATCAAGCGCGTGCTGGCCGACGAGCTCTTGTTCGGCAAGCTGTCCGAGGGTGGCAAGGTGAGCCTGAGCGTGAAGGACGGCGAGCTCTCCGTGAGCACCGAGGCCGCCGAACCGGTGCCGGCGACGATCTCCTGACGCCGGCTTCCCGCAGCAACAAAAAAGCCGCGCATTTGCGCGGCTTTTTTTGTGCGGATGCCGACCGGCTTACTTCATGCGGTAGGTGATGCGGCCCTTGGTGAGATCGTAGGGCGTCATTTCCACCTTCACCTTGTCGCCGGTGAGGATGCGGATGTAGTGCTTGCGCATGCGGCCGGAGATATGGGCGATGACGACATGGCCATTTTCCAGCTTCACTCGAAACATGGTGTTGGGCAGGGTCTCGATGACCGTACCATCCATTTCAATGACGTCGTCTTTGGCCATGCGTTCCGGGAGGTGTGCGCGGACCACCATGGCCGCGTAAGCCATCAATTATGCCACGTATCGCAGGCCGGTCAAAGACGTTGGTCCTCGCAGGCCGAATCAGGCGCTGGCGCTCAGCTGAAATGCTCGTCCAGCTTGCGGCGGATTTCCTGTTCGATCATGCCCTTGAGCGGCGAAAGCAGCATGCCCAGCTGTGCGCTCACGTGGATTTCATCGCTGCCGATGGCGATCTTGCCGCTGATGCCGGGCCGCTCGAAGCTCAGCGTGTTGTCGTTCTGCCATTGCGTCTGGACCTGGAACTTCTCGCGCATGCGCGTGGCGACCTGATCGATCACGGCACGGGCTTCGGTGGCGGACAAACGGTGCGGGCGGCGAATGTCGAGGCTGGGCATGGATGCTGCTCTGCTGGATCTGCTCTAACGGATGAACTAGGCATGATAAACGCAAATCCTGTCGATATTTTCTGCGCATCTGCTAGAGTCGCGCCGTCACGTCGTTGGTCATTTCATGCGCATCGAGTTTCCCCATTCCACCAGGGCGGATTTCCATTGGCGCCAGCCGCAATTGCGCGTGGGCAGTGGTTCCGACAACGACCTGGTGCTGGGAACGGGGCAAGCGGCGGCGAATCATCTCTTGATCCATCTGGACAAGCGCGGCTGGGTGCTGGACGTGCTGCCCGACGCCAATCGCATCTACGTCAATGCGCGCCCCGTGCGCGAACGCGCGATCCTGCGTCCTGGCGACATGCTCAGCATGGGCGATTGCCGCATGCTGCTGTGCGCGGATGAAGCCCCGGGCGAGCGCGCATCGCCGGCGATGCCGGAGCAGGAACGCTGCACGGTGGCATTGCGCGCCGTTGCCGGTCCGCTGTCGGGCCAGGTGCTGCCGCTGGCCGATCGCCTGGAACTGGGACCGCAGGGCCGCGCAGCGCTGGATCTGCCGCAGGGCGAAACGGCCACGCTGACGATTTTCTGGCGCGACGGCCAATTGCGCCTGGAATCCAGCCAGCTGATCGATGCGCGCTACGCGGCGCGGGTCAACGGCATCCTGGTACAGCAGACCGTGCTGCTGCCGGGCGACCAGATCGGCATCGGCATGCACCGTTTCCTGATCGATGCGCCGGGCCTGGAGCCCGAGCCGGAAATTGTCCTGCCGCCCGAGCCTGTCGAGCCCCTGCCGGAGGACACCGCCGGCCCGCGCGGGGAAGTGTGGTGGCTGATCGCCACGGCGGCGGTGCTGGCGCTGGGCATCGCGCTGCTTTTGCTGCTGCATTCCTGACGCTCCGGTCGCGCTCAGGCGCGAAATCGCCGGCCTTATGCGCAAGTAACATTGACGTCATGTTGCTGCGTCGCGGCATAATGCGGTGATCCTTCAAGACGGGAACGGTTGCGTGAGCAGGGTTTGGAATTTCAGCGCAGGTCCGGCGGCATTGCCCTTGCCGGTGCTCGAACGTGCGCAGCGCGAGCTGTTGGACTGGAACGGCAGCGGCGCCTCGGTGATGGAACAATCCCATCGCGGCAAGCGCTTTATCGCCATGGCGCAGCAGGTCGAAGCGGACCTGCGCGAATTGATGGGCATTCCCGCCGAGTACGCCGTGCTGTTCGAGCAGGGCGGAGCCACGCAGCATTTCGCGCAGATCCCGATGAATCTTGCCGGCGAAGGCGACAGCGCCGATTACATCGTCACCGGTCATTGGAGCGAGAAAGCCGCCAGCGAAGGGGCGCCCTATGTGCGCGTGAACGTGGGGGCCACCAGCAAGGCCGAGAATTACCTGCGCATGCCGGCGCGCGATACGTGGCAGCTCAATCCCAACGCGTCCTACGTGCACATCGCTACGAATGAAACCATTCATGGCGTGCAGTTCAAGCAGCCGCCCGAGGTGGGCAACGTGCCGCTGGTGGCGGATATGTCATCCGACATTCTGTCCGCTCCCGTCGACGTGCGCCGCTACGGTCTGATTTATGCCGGCGCGCAAAAGAACATCGGCCCGTCCGGACTGGTACTGATCATTATCCGCCGCGACCTGCTGCAGCGCCCGACGCGGCCGATGGCGAAGATCTTCCGCTACATCGAGCATGCGACGCATGACTCCATGCTCAACACGCCCAACACCTGGGGTTGGTACCTGGCCGGGCTGACCTTCCAGTGGCTGAGGGACAACGGCGGCCTGGTCGCGATGGACGAGCGCAATCGCCAGAAATCCGAGCTGCTTTACGGCGCCATCGACGGCTCCGGCGGCTACTACCGCAACCCCATCGATCCGCCGGTGCGCTCGCGCATGAATGTGCCTTTCACCCTGCATGACAGCGTGCTCGACGCCGCGTTCCTGCAGGAATCGGAAGCCGCCGGCCTGCTGGCGCTGAAAGGCCACAAGGCGATCGGCGGCATGCGCGCCTCGCTGTACAACGCGGTGCCGCTGGAAGCGGTACAAGCGCTGGTGGATTTCATGCACGACTTCGCCCGCCGGCATGGCTGATACACTGCAAGGCCGGGACGGAACCGCCGTTGCCGGACATCTTTACGTTTGGACATCCATCGCATGAACGAACCCAAGCCTACGCTGGTGCAGGTGCGCGATCGCATCGACAGCATCGACCGGCAGATCCAGGAGCTGATCTCCGAGCGCGCCAACTGGGCCCGCGAAGTGGCCAAGGTGAAAGGCGAGGGGCTTTCGGCGATCGACTATTACCGCCCCGAGCGCGAAGCCCACGTGCTGCGCATGGTGGTGGATCGCAACCATGGCCCGCTTTCCGACGCGGAGATGGTGCGCCTGTTCCGCGAAATCATGTCGTCCTGCCTGGCGCAGGAAGATCCGCTCAAGGTGGGATATCTCGGTCCTGAAGGCACCTTCAGCGAGCAGGCCGTACGCAAGCATTTCGGTCATGCCGCCTATGGCCTGCCGCTGGGCAGCATCGAGGAAGTGTTCCAGGAAGTGGCCGCCGGCCACGCGGATTTCGGCGTGGTGCCGGTGGAGAATTCCGGGCAGGGCATGATCCAGGTGACGCTGGACATGTTTCTCACCTCCGAAGCACGCATCTGCGGCGAAGTGGAACTGCGCGTGCACCAATGCCTGCTGTCGCAGCGCGATTCGCTGGAAGGCATCAAGCATGTCTACGGCCATGCGCAGTCGCTGCAGCAGTGCAAGACCTGGTTGCGTGTGAACCTGCCGAACGCCGAATGCATTGCCGTGCACAGCAATGCGGAAGGTGCGCGCCTGGCGCGCAATGCCGACGATGCCGCCGCGATTGCCGGCGCCACGGCGGCGAAGGTCTATGGCTTGAAGATCGTCGAGCAGGCCATCGAAGACCGCGCCGACAACACCACCCGCTTCCTGGTGATCGGCCGTTCGCTGTTTCCGCCGTCGGGTAATGACCGCACTTCGCTCTTGATTACCGTCAACGACAAACCGGGCGCGCTCTACGAAATCCTGAGCCCGTTCGCCAAACATGGTGTCAGCTTGAATCGCATCGAATCGCGCCCGGCACATACGGGCAAGTGGCAATACGCCTTCTTCATCGACGTCTCCGGCCACATCGACGACGAGCCGCTGCAAGCGGCCCTGAAAGACATGGGCCCGCATGCCGCGCAAGTGCGCGTGCTCGGTGCCTACCCGGTGGCGCTGCCATGAGCGGTGCGCAACGTCTGGATTGGATCAGCCGTCCCGCGAACGCCTTGCATGGCGAGGTCGTGGTGCCGGGCGACAAATCGGTATCGCATCGTTCGATGATGCTGTCGGCGATTGCCGAAGGCACCTCGCATATTCGCGGTTTCCTGGAAGGCGAAGACACGCGCGCGACGGCCGCTGTACTTGCGCAGCTTGGTGTAACGATTGAAGCGCCTTCAGCAGGTGAGCGCATCGTGCATGGCGTGGGCCTGCATGGTTTGCGCGCTTCCAACAAACCGCTCGATTGCGGCAATGCCGGCACCGGCATGCGCCTGCTGGCGGGCCTGCTGGCCGGTCAGGCGTTCGACAGCACCCTGGTGGGCGACGAATCGCTTTCCAATCGGCCGATGCGGCGTGTTACCGATCCGCTCGCCAAGATGGGCGCGCAGATCGATACGCAGGACGGACTGCCGCCGCTGCACGTTCGTGGCGGCCGCAAGCTGCATGGCATCCGCTATGAACTGCCGGTGGCCAGCGCGCAGGTGAAATCCGCGCTGCTGCTTGCGGGGCTGTACGCCGAAGGCAGCACCGAGGTGATCGAGCCGCACCCCACGCGCGACTACACCGAACGGATGCTGCAGGCGTTCGGCTGGCCGATCGCATTCTCGCCCGGCCACGCCCGGCTCGAAGGCGGCCATCGCCTGCGCGCCACGGACGTGGTCGTGCCGGCGGACTTCTCTTCTTCCGCGTTCTTCCTGGTGGCGGCCAGCATCGTGCCGGGTTCGCACGTGCGCTTGCCAGCGGTGGGCTTGAACCCGCGCCGCACCGGATTGCTCGAAGCGCTGCGCCTGATGGGGGCCGATATCCGCGTCGAAAACCAGGGCGAAAGCGGCGGTGAAGCGGTGGGCGACTTGGTGGTGCGTCATGCGCCCCTGCATGGCATTGAGCTGCCCGAACGCTTGGTGCCGGACATGATCGACGAGTTCCCGGCCTTGTTCGTTGCCGCATCGGTAGCGAAAGGACGCACCGTGGTGCGCGGCGCGGCCGAGCTGCGCGTGAAGGAGTCGGATCGAATCGCCACGATGGCGGCCGGTTTGCGCGCGCTTGGTGTGCAGATCGAAGAAACGCCGGATGGCGCGATCATCGATGGCGGGGCACTGGGCGGTGGCATGGTGGACAGCCACGGCGATCATCGCATCGCGATGAGTTTCGCGGTGGCCGGACTGGTGGCGCGGGAGGCGGTCACGATCGGCGATTGCGCGAACGTGGCGACGTCGTTCCCAGGGTTTGTGGAACTGGCCAATAAGTGCGGATTTGCCTTGGGCTAACCGTTCATTACTCATTGTCCCAGCGAAGGCCGAGGCCCAGTGACTTTAACGGCCTGCAAGCCGCTAGGCCCCGGCCTTCGCCGGGGCGACGGTGAGGCAAAATGGAAGCTATACGAGTTGCGCAGATAGCCATGCCCAGAAAGAGAGAAAGGCTTCCGCATGCCGGCAATCCCTAACTTCATCGTCGCCATTCCCGCTCGCTACGGCTCCACCCGGCTGCCAGGCAAGCCGCTGCGCGCCATCGCTGGCGTGCCGATGGTCGTGCGCGTCGCGCAACGCGCCCTGCAGGCGGGGGCGTCGCAAGTGGTCGTGGCGACCGATGATGAGCGCATCGTCGAAGCACTTGCCGAGCAAGACGTGGACGTCTGCATGACCCGCAGCGATCACGCATCGGGCAGCGATCGCCTGGCCGAATGCGCGGCCTACTACGGCTGGTCGCCGGACACCATCGTGGTGAACCTGCAAGGCGATGAACCGTTCGCGCCTGCGGCGGGCATCCGCGAAGTGGCGCGCGCGTTGGCCGAGGATCATGCACCGATGGCGACCCTCGCCACGCCGATCACCGATGCGCACGAGTTGTTCGATCCCAACGTGGTGAAGCTGGTCAACTCCGCCCACGGCCGCGCGCTGTACTTCAGCCGTGCGCCGCTACCGTGGGCGCGCGATGCATTCGCGGCGGATCGCCAGACCTTGCCGCAAAACACGCCGTTTTTGCGGCACATCGGCATCTACGCCTATCGCGCCGGCTTTTTGCAGCAATACACCGGTTTGTCGCGCACGCCCCTGGAGCAGGCCGAATCGCTGGAGCAACTGCGCGTGCTGGAGCACGGCTATCCCATCGCCGTCCGCCTGACGCCGGAGCCGTTCCCGCCGGGGATCGATACCGAAGCGGATCTGCTTCGCGCTGAAGCATGGATAGGCACCACTCGCTGATTTAAGCGGCTTTGCGCACCCGCATCTCTACGTGCAGGCCTGCCGTCGTCGCCATGTTCACCAGCGCATCCAGCCCGAAAAGGTTGATCTTGCCGCACAACAGGTTCGAAACCCGCGGTTGGGTGATGCCTAAAAGCCTGGCCGCTTCGACTTGGCTCATGCCGTTGCGCTCGATGTGGTGTTTCAAGGCCATCATCAAGATCGAGCGGAGCCGCATGTTTTCCGCATCGACCGGGTTGTCTTCAATGGCATCCCAGACGCTGGAGTATCGCTTTTTGTTCATCGATGCCGCTCCTTCAACAGTTCGCGGTAGCGCTTTGCCGCCAGGTCGAAGTCAGCCTTGCTGGTTTTGGCGGTTTTCTTCTGGAAGCAATGCACCACGTAGACCGCCTCGGCAAATTTGGCCACGTAGATCACTCGAAACGCTCCCGTTACATCTCGAATACGAATTTCCTTCGCTCCAGCGCCCACCGTTTCCATGGGTTTCCAATCATCCGGTTCCCGCCCACGTTGCACCTGGTCAAGTTGATGGCCTGCATCACGTCGAGCCGCCAGCGGGAAGGCACGTAAGTCGGAGAGTGCAGCACCGAGAAATTCGATAGGCTTGGGCTTGGTGATGGTGCGTTTATACAAGATTTTGTATATTCCTTCAAGCAACTGTTGTTCGTGTGTGATCGCCGAGCGTAATGCGCAGTCAGGCGACGGTTGATCCGAAGAGTGCTGTTCGTGGCGACGGCCTAATGCGTCAGCACATGACGTCGATTTCCCTGGAATCAAAAAACGAAATGGAAAGGTCGATCCTGTTCGTCTGCCTCGGCAACATCTGCCGCTCGCCCTTGGTCGAGGCAGTCGCGCGCAAACATCTGGCGGACGCCGGGCTGGCTATCGAGGTCGCCTCCTGCGGCACCGGCGGCTGGCACGCGGGCGAACAGGCGGATCCGCGCATGCGTGCCGCCGCGGCGAAGGCGGGCTATGCACTGGAAACCCATCGCGCGCGTCAGCTGCGTGCCTCCGACTTCGAACGTTACGACCTGCTGCTGGCGATGGACAGCAACAACCTGCGTGACCTGCAGCGTGCATCCGGCGGCAAGGCGCAGGACCGGCTGGCCTTGTTCCTGGAATGGGCCGGTGCCGCCCCGCCCAGGGATTTTCCCGATCCGTACTACCAGGAACTGACCGCGTTCACGCAGTCCGTAGACCTGGCCGAGCGGGGTGTCTGCGGCCTGCTCGAGCGCCTGCGCAGGGGCTGAATCGTTTTCGCACAAGGGGTTGGAAATCCGCCAAACGGGCTAAAATCCCTCCCATGCAGCCCGCTCCCACCCAGGCCTTCGACGGCAAGGTCTTCGTCAGCACGCTCACCACGTCCCCCGGCGTCTATCGTTACTTCGACGAGGCTGGCGACTTGCTGTACGTCGGCAAGGCCAGCAGCCTCAAGAAACGCGTCGGCAGCTATTTCCTGAAGCCGCGCATGGAGCCGCGCATCGCGGCGATGGTGGCGCAGATCGCGCGCTGCGAAATCACCGTTACGCGTACCGAAGCCGAGGCGCTGCTGCTGGAATCCCAGCTGATCAAGGCGCTTAAGCCGCGCTACAACATTTTGCTGCGCGACGACAAAAGCTACCCGTACATTTACCTCTCCGGCGGCGAAGAGTATCCGCGCCTGGCCTTCCACCGCGGCGCACGCAATCAGCCGGGGCGCTACTTCGGGCCGTTTCCCAGCGCCTTCGCCGTGCGCGAAAGCCTCAACCTGATGCAGAAGCTGTTCAAGGTTCGCCAGTGCGAGGACAGCTACTTCCGCAATCGCTCGCGCCCGTGCCTGCAATACCAGATCGGCCGCTGTACCGGCCCGTGCGTGGGCTTGATCAGCACCGAGGACTACCGCAACGACGTGCGCCATGCGGAGATGTTCCTGGAAGGCCGCGGCAGCGCGGTGATCGATGAGCTGGTCACGGCGATGGAGCAGGCCAGTGCCGCGCTGAATTTCGAGCGCGCCGCGGCGTTGCGCGACCAGATCGCCACCTTGCGCAAGCTGCATGCGCAGAACCATGTGCAAGGCGCCACGGCGGATATGGACGTGATTGCCTGCCGCATCGAGGCGGGCATCGCCTGCGTCAGCGTGCTGTTCTTCCGTAACGGCATCAGCCTGGGCACGCGCGATTTCTTTCCGCGCCTGCCGCTGGACGCCGAGCCGGCCGACGTGCTGGCCCAGTTCGTCGCGCAGTACTACCTGGATCGCCCGGTGCCGCGCGAAATCATCCTTGGCGAGCCGATTGCGGACGAGCAACTGCTCAGCGAGATGCTGGCGCAGCAATGCGGGCATGCAGTAGAAATCAAGACGCGCGTGCGTGGCGATCGCGCGCAATTCCTGCAAATGGCCGAACGCAATGCGCAGGCATCGCTGACCTCGCGCATCGCCAGCCGCCAGACGTTGGGCACGCGCTTCGACGATCTGCAGAACGTGCTGGGCCTTGATGAATCGCCCAAGCGCATCGAATGCTTCGACATCAGCCACACGCGCGGCGAAGCGACCGTGGCCTCGTGCGTGGTGTTTGGGCCGGAAGGGCCGGAGAAATCGCATTACCGCCGCTTCAACATCGCCGGCATCACGCCCGGCGACGATTACGCCGCCATGCACCAGGCGCTCACGCGCCGCTTCCGCAAACTGGCCGAAGGAGAGGGCGCGCGGCCGGATATCCTCCTGATCGACGGCGGAACCGGCCAGGTGGCGCAGGCGCTGGATGTGCTGCGCGAGCTCGGCATCAGCGGCATCGAGGTGGTCGGCGTGGCCAAGGGGCCGGGCCGGCGCGCAGGCGAAGAAACCTTGGTGCTGGCGGGCTCGAGCCGTGAGATTCACCCCGGCCCCACCTCGCCTGCGCTGCACTTGGTGGCGGCGGTGCGCGACGAGGCCCATCGCTTCGCCATCAGCGGACATCGCAAGCGGCGCGAGAAGGCGCGCGAGCGCAGCGTGCTGGAGGACGTACAGGGCGTGGGCGCACGCCGCCGCGCCGCACTGCTGAAAGCGTTCGGCGGGCTGGCTGGTGTGGAGGCCGCGGGCGTGGAGGAACTGATGCAGGTGAAAGGTATCGATCGCAGCCTGGCCGAGCGCATCTATGACGCGCTCCATGCCTGATCACAGGCGTTCGTGAGACACTAGGGATGCTCCGGCTCATTTTTCACAGGCGGCATGATGTCCAGAAGGCTCGCAGGGTGTGTTGCGTGGCGCAGGGTAGACTGGCCGTCTGTTCAAGCCGCGCGGCGCAGCCTGCGAGCCTTCTGGACATCACCCTTCGGGCCGACCCTGTCTGTCCGCATCCCTTCGGCTCATCGTCTCGACGGACGGCCAGTCTGCCTTCGCCGATGATCCTGTGAACTGCGAACAGACAGAGTCGGTGACGCCTGTGAAAAATGAGTCGGAGCATCCCAAAAAAAACGGAAGGAGCTCATGCGCATCAATCTGCCGACCTGGCTGACGCTGTTCCGCGTAGCGCTGCTGCCGGTGATGGTGCTGGTGTTCTACCTGCCGTTCCGCGGCCACAACATCGTCGCCGCCACCGTGTTCGCGCTGGCCGGCGTCACGGATTGGCTCGATGGCTACCTGGCGCGCCGCCTCAACATGACCTCCAAGTTCGGCGCCTTCCTCGATCCGGTGGCGGACAAGCTGATGGTGGCGGTAACCCTGTTCCTGCTGGTGGCCTCCCACCGCGGCGACTGGTCGGGCATCGTGATGGCGGTGACCGCGGCGATCATCGTGGGACGCGAGATCAGCATTTCGGCGTTGCGCGAGTGGATGGCGGAGATCGGCATGCGCTCCACCGTGCGCGTGGCGTTTCTGGGCAAGCTGAAAACCGTGATGCAGATGGTGGCGCTGATCGTGCTGATCCTGCAGCACGAAAAAGACGCCGAGGCATTGCGCCTGTACCACATCGGCGAGGGCCTGCTGGTGCTGGCGGGCGTGCTCACCATCTGGTCCGGCCTGTACTACCTGCGCGCCGCCTGGCCGGCGCTGCAGGACGACGCTCCGTCCACGCCCCCCGGCACGGAGCAGGATCGAAACGCTTGACGGTTTCGTTTCAGCCGCTAAAATGCGCGGCTCCGATGCGGGAATAGCTCAGTTGGTAGAGCACGACCTTGCCAAGGTCGGGGTCGCGAGTTCGAGTCTCGTTTCCCGCTCCAGATTTTGTGCCGCAAGACCCGTGCGGCTGTCCATCGGGTCTTAGAAAAAAAGAGGCGAAAGCCTCTTTTTTCATTTCGGACGCAACGGTTGCTGCCGAACTGGCGCGCCGCAAGACCACGGACATTTTTCACCTCACCTACACCAGCGTGAGGAAATGATCCGGCCGCGGCGCAAGACAGGAAGTACAGCGCTACACGTGTCCCCGTTTTCCGTGTACGCATCGGAACGCGTTTCTTAATTTCACTGCCTCCGTCGCCCGGCCCATGCATCGGGCCGGCATCGCGCCTGTCATTCGCGCAGCCACATGGAGGTATCGCATGCATCGTTCCCCACTCCTTTGTGCCGCGAAGGCTTGAACGCCTGGTCGCCTCGGCGGCGGCCACACGTTGCTTGCCCAACAGGAAAGTCGTGCATTCAACTCGTCGAAGGGAGATATGCAGATGACTTACATCAAGATTGACGAAACGGATCCGCGTCATACCACCTTGCAAAAAGGCTTCAACCTGCGCTGGCCGCCGGGTAAGGGCGGAGTGTCTTCACCGGAGGGCGCGAGCTACATTTATTTATGTCGTACGGAAACGGAGATCGAAGCAGCCGCGGAGGATGCACTCGCTATCCGTGGCGGGCGTATCACCGTGCGCAGCGGCGGGCATTGCTATGAGGGATTCGTTTCCAACCGTATGCCCGATAGTCCCTCCGAAGTGCTTTCCATCATTGATATCGGCCAGCTGACGGGGATGGAGTACGACCAGAGCGGTGGCATACGTTCTATCTTCGATTCTTCGCAAGGTGGATACAGGTTCAGGGTGGCCGCCGGCAACCAGAACTGGAATGGTTACGTCGCGCTTTACAAGGAATCCGGGAAAACCATTCCCGGCGGCTCCTGTTATTCGGTAGGAGCCGGAGGCCATATCTGCGGCGGTGGATACGGATTTTTGTCGCGCATGCATGGGCTGACATGCGACTGGCTGACGGGCGTGGACATGTTGGTTCCGCACGAAAGTGGACGAGCGTTGCGGAGAGTCCACGTCTCGCGCCGAAGTACGGGCGAGAACGAGCGCAACCTGCTTGCGGCATGTTGTGGCGCTGGTGGCGGCCAGTTCGGGATTATCACGAGCTACTACTTCGATGAACTGCCCGAGGCGCCAAGAGAGGTTCTTTGGCTGCCGCTGGCATTTTCGATCGACAATCGAGATGCATTGGCGAGGGTTCTGCACGCCTACTATCAATGGTTTGCAGATCATCAGGGAGACCAGGACACATGGGGCTTGGCAACCAAGCTCGAATTGCGGCATGTCCATTCGGGCGCCCACACGCTGGGTATCCATTATGTGGACCGAAATGGTCGCGTGGAAGATATAAGCCCGTTCAATGACTTCGTGCAGACCATGTTGAATGTCATACCGGATGCACGGGAGTCGCTGACTCCTGTCGAGGTCTATCACGTGCCGGGCAGCACCGATCCCGCTGCGAGGCGAATCAGAAGTGTTCATGATGCGCGCCAAGCCACCCGAAGAATGGACTGGCTGCCATTCACGCAACTGGTCAACGGCTCGGGCGAAAACCAACACGGTCGCTACAAATCGGCTTACCAGAAAGGGAATTTTACCGATACGGTCGTCAACGGCATCTGGGGCGCACTGGTAAGTCTCGATCCGGAGAACCGCCATACGCAAAGCCTGATACAGGTCCAATCCTATGGCGGCAAGATCAATCAGCCAGGGGACGCACAGGCATTCACCTCGGTGGCGCAGCGTTCTTCGGTGCTGAAATGGCAACCGCAAACCTATTGGCGAGAACCCGATGTAACAGTCGATCATGTCCATGCAAAATGGATTCGCGACCTCTACGTGCAAGCATTCGGCCAATCCGATGGCATTCCGCTCGACGATAATTTCGAGGGCTGCTACATCAATTATCCCGACCTTGATATGACCTATTTCGGAGGCGTACCGGACAACGGCAAGAATCCCGATTGGTACGATATCTACTTTCCGGACGTCAGTATCAAAAATCGGCTTACCGCGACGAAGAGCCACTGGGATCCGGGCAATCTCTTCAGAAACGAAATGTCCGTACCACTCGGGTAATCAAGATGGAGGCGGGGCAAGCACCGCCCTGCCTCCAAAGTCTCAAGCCTCCATCCGCTCCACCTTGCCCACCAGCAGCACGTACGACAGGCAACCAAGCACCGCCATTGCGGCGACGTAGGTGATCGCGCGCGAGAAATCCGCGCCTTCCACCAGGAAACCGATCACGATGGGCGTGGCGATCGCGGCGAGGTTGCCGATCTGGTTGAACACGCCGCCGGTCAGGCCGATCAGGCGGGCAGGGGCCAGGCCGGAAACCAGCGACCAGGTGATCGAGGCGAAGCCATTGCCGAAGAACGCGATCGCCATGAAGGCGATCACCCATTCGGTCGATTGCGCATAGTTCGCGCCGATGATCGAAGCGGAAATCAGCAAGCCGGATACCACCGGCAGCTTGCGCGCAAAGCCTTGCGAGGCGCCCTTGCGTATCAGCCAGTCCGACAACAGCCCCGAACTCAACACGCCGACGAACGCGGCCAGGAACGGCAGCGAGGCGAGAAAGCCGGACTTGATGAAATCCAGGCCGCGATACTTGACCAGGTAAGTGGGAAACCAGGTGAGGAAAAACCACAGCGTGGAATTGATCGCGAACTGGCCGATATAGATGCCCCACAGTTTGCGCCGGCCCAGCACGAACTTGAAATCTTTCCAGGTGGAGGCCGGACGCGCCGGCGTGGCGGCCTTCGGCGTGCTGCCGAGGTCGGGCAGGCCGCCGCCGTCGCGGATCAAATCGATCTCCGTCTTGTTGGCGCCCGGAAACGCGTGAGGTTCGCGATAAATCATGTACCACACCACGCCCCACACGATGCCGGCAAGGCCGGTGGAGACAAACACCATGTGCCAGCCCATATGCACCTGCAGCCACGCGAGTGCAGGCGTCAGGAAGGCAAGGCCCACGAACTGGCCGGACGTGTAGAAGCCGATCGCCGTGGCGCGCTCGCGTGTAGGGAACCAGGCGGTGACCACGCGATTGTTGATGGGATAGGCCGGCGCCTCCAGCGCGCCGACTACCAGTCGCAACGCAAACAGCGCGAAGAACGTACCGGCAAAACCGAGCAACACGGTCGCCGCCGACCACAGGATCAACGCCGCCGCATACAGCGTGCGCGGCGCAATGCGATCGACCAGCCAGCCGCCGGGAATCTGCATCAACGCATACGTCCAGCCGAACGCCGACAACACCAAGCCGGCGTGCACCGGATCGATGGCAAGCTCGCGGAACACTTCCGGTGCGGCGATGGAAAGATTGCTGCGATCGAGGTAGTTGATCACCACCGTCACGAACAGCAGCACCATGATCACGAACCGCTTCCTGCTGGGCGCTTCGCTCGTTGCGTTGGATAAGGGGCGCGCGTCGGAACGCGCTGGCGACAGGTCATTGCCCACGGGTTGCTCTCCTTGTGGCGGCCGCGAAGCGCGTGTTTGCGGCGTCCGAAACGGTTGCATTCAAGTGTTTCGACGTTAGAGCGAAAGTCCGCGCAGCGTCAACATTGCTGCCGTGATTCTCATATAAGTACGAAGTGTTTTGATCCCCGCGTTGTTATTGCTGTCTTGCAGCACTGAAACGTGGCTGCGCCTACATGCCTTGACGGGATTTCCGGCTTTTACGTTTTGCGATGGCTGCCGATGCTCGTTCCCACTCGTTCGCCGATTGATGTCATGGCGATGGCGATACGACACCCCAGCTCGCTAGCTGCCGCGCATACGCGACAGCGCCGCGCATGCGATGGACGCATCGAGTGGAGACACAAGGATGAGAATGGCGCGCTACGCTTTTGGCTTCAAAGGTTTCCTTTATCTCGGCACCGTGGCTTCGCTTGCCGGCATTTCGCCCGACGCAGCGGCGGAACTCACGTTTCATCCTTCCAAGAAAATCTCGCTCACGCCCTACGGTGTGCTCGATGTGGGACGCGCGTACGTCAACAATCAGCACGGCCATCCGCGCAATTACGCCACGCAGGACAGCCTTACCGCCAACCGGCTCGGCGTGCATGGCAGTGTCGACGTCACGGGCGATACGCAGGCGGTGTTCCGTTTCGAAACCGGCTTCAATGCATTCACCCAGGAGTTCGGCAGACCCGGCTACCTGCTCAATCGGCAGGCCTTCATCGGCGCGAGCAACAAGCGCTACGGTGCCCTGACGCTGGGCCGCCAGTACACGCCGTATTTCCATCACGTGGGTTTGCTGGGCCCCATTCACGTGCTGACCGCCGCCACTGGCGCGCATCCCGGCGACGTGGACGCGATGGACGCCACCCTGCGTCTCAACAACTCGCTCACCTACACGATGCCCAAACTCGGCGCTTGGCAGGCGGGCGTGCAATACGGCATGGAGGGCTATACCGGCCATCCCTCGCGTGGTTCGGCCGTCAGTGCGGCGGTGCGCTACGAGCGCGGCCCATTCTCCTGGGCCGCCGGCTACGTGGGGCTTCATCACGTTCCTATCAGCAAGGCCATCGCCACGTTCGCCAACAACGCGCCGATCAACAGCGGCTATCGCTCGGCGGATGGCGTGCGCATTCTCGGCACGGCCGCGCGCTATGCCTCCGGCAAGCGGATGGTGAGCGTCGACTATTCGAACGTGCAGTACCGGCCGGATGCGCAGTCGCTGTTTCGCCAGACCGCCGTGTTCAATACGGTCGGCCTGGTATCGACGTATCAGTTGACGCCCTCGGTGATGCTCGCCGGCGGCTACAGCTACACCACCGAGACCGCGCGCAACGGCATCAGCGATCCGGCGCGTTATCACCAGTTTTCCCTGGCGCAGTTGTACACGCTATCCAAGCACGTGGCCTTCTACGCCATCCAGGGCTATCAGAGCGCCGGTGGGAAAACCCTGGGCCTGGTCGATGGCGCCAGCAGCATCGTCGATGCGGTGGCGTCGGTGGGGGATGCCCAGAACACCACGCCGTCCTCCACGGGATACCAGTTCGTGGGCATGGTCGGCGTTCGCCTCAGTTTTTAAGCGCTGCCATCCTGGGGCCGCGTGCCGCGCCGGACGATCTTCCAGACAGGCGGGAAGGGCGCCCAATGTCGCCGGCGCTTCAAGCCGTTACGGCAACGGGCTCGAACGGTTCGCGAAGATGTTCGCAAGGTATTCACATCGCGCCGAGTTCTGCTATAGTTATCCGCTCCGACGCGGGAATAGCTCAGTTGGTAGAGCACGACCTTGCCAAGGTCGGGGTCGCGAGTTCGAGTCTCGTTTCCCGCTCCAGTTTCAAGCAAAACCTCGGTGAGCCGAGGTTTTGTTTTTTAAAGCGGAACCCGACCTGCTATGGTTGCGGTTCAGCGCAATGGCCAGGTGGCAGAGTGGTCATGCAGCGGCCTGCAAAGCCGTGTACGCCGGTTCGATTCCGACCCTGGCCTCCATTGCGAAGAAAGAAAAAAAGCGCCCTTGTGGCGCTTTATTTTTTTGCGCATCCGGCACGTGTTGTCTCGATACGTCACCCGCGCTTGTTTGCGTTTTCTTGCAGGCGTACCCGAGTGCGTCCATTGCTATGAGGGCGGCCAAGCAGAGCGTACGCAAGCTTATGCAAACCGCCTTCTTCAATTGCCACGATTTAAGCGGTGGCCCGATCAGTCAAGGAAATGTGAAGGAAAAGGCTGGTTTCTGGCACGGCTGAATTAGACGGGTTATGCCAGAAAATTTCTCCAACTTATGCACGATTCCCCTGGTACATTCTGGCCTCCGGTAGGCGAACTACCATACCAGGGGAAGCCCCATGTCCCGTCATCAAGGAAGCTTTGTCCGTAAAGCAGCATTCGCCGGCCTGATTGCTCTTTGCGTTACCTCCATCGCCTCGGCCCAGACGTCGGCACCGGCGACGGGGCTTGGTCAAGCATGGCCGAATGCAACAGATGTCAGCGCCAATCCGAATTGGCATGTCTACGTGTTCGTGTTGAACGGCATCAAGTACATCCAGGTCAACGATCTGAATGGCAACGTGCATGCCGCGGTTGGTACCGCCAATGGCACGTCGATCGTGCTGCCGGTGGGTGTGGATTCGCAGAATGTGGCGACGTCATCGTCCACCACGTCGAACTCGTCCTCGACCACCTCAAGCCTGTCGACGTCGACGACGGTTTATAGCGACAGCGCCACGACGGTGACGGCGACGCCGCAGAGCAATGGAACGAGATTTAACGTACTCAATACGTCGACATGTCCAAGTGGATGCTCGGGCGGCGGCACCCCTTGAGGGCGCCGCTGGCTATTTCACCCAAAGCCGTAACGGAGGGGCGGAGCGCGATTCCACACTCTGCTCCTCCTGGACGGCGTCGTGCAGCAAGGCGGTAATTTGGAGATGACCCTGCGGCATGCGAAGGTGCAGCAGTCCGTCGAAAATATGCACGTGATCGCGCATTTCCGGAATATCCAGCATGCTCGCACCCAGCTTCGCACCCAGGCGCTTGCGCTCGTCTGAGTGATACACGGCGCTGGCGACACCTGTTTCTTCCAGCACTCCTTCCACACGCAGCACCACCCAACGCTTGCCGTGCGTTTCGCCACCGCGAAGCATGAGATTCACGCGCGTGCATGCGAGTCGGGACGTGACATAGACGACCGCTTCGCAGGCCGTTCTATAGGCGGCCGTAAGAACCGCCGGCGCCAGCCGGGTGAAACCGCGTCCGTTGATTTCGCAACGGTATGCAATGCCGGCCTCGTCCAGCGCGCGGGCGACCGTTTCATTGAGCGCTGCAGGTAGGCCGCGTTCGCGCCAGGCAACCGGGTGCATGCTCTCTGCAAGGCGGTAAACCTGGTTCTGCGTGGCAACCGCTTGCTTGTAGAAGGCGTGGCTTTCGATGTTGGGCACGATGCGGCGCATCTGATCCAGCAGGCGGCCGTTGGTGATGTGCAGCGTTCCGGCCAGATATTCGAGCGCCTGCGACGTCTGCCGCATGCGCTGCTCGCTGAGCTGCAGGCTTTGCCTGGCCAGCCGCTGCACGCTGATCGCGCTGTTTCGTTCCTTTTCTTCCTGCACCAACTGCACGCTGATGCGTGCACCTAGCGCAAACAGGCAGCTGACACCGATGGCGAGGAATGTCTGCGTCGCGAAGGTCTTAGGATCGAAATCGCTGTAAATGGAAATTTGCAGCGAGATGGAGGCGATCGCCAACGGGCCGGCCACGGCGGCGGCGCGCCAGCCGTGCTTCAACGTAAGCCACGCCATCGGAAGGAACATTGCGATGGGGGCGATTTGTTTGATTTGGTCATTGCCTGCGATGCTCATCCACGTGAGGACGGCAAACGTCGGAATCACCAGCGCGACGGTATCCAGGAACAGTCGGCTCGCGAAAATCTGGCTGATCTGCTCGCGCAGGTGGCCTTCCTCATAATTGAGTTTTGCCATCAACAGCCAGGGCACCACGGACAGAATGGCCAGGTAAGGCCCCAAGAAGAAGGTGACAGCGCTAACGAGCGCAAACGGCGTCGAGGGGTGTGCTTCCACGGCATGTGCGAGGGTGCTGTATGCCATCCCACCCAGGGAAACCAGCAGTCCGCAAATGAGCAGCGCCTTGATGTCCACCAAATTCTTGGACGGAAGCGGCGGCATCCAGGTGCGGCACGCCCATACGATCGGCATGGCGACCGCAAAGGGCGGGATGGCCCGAATGGCTACCCAAGTGGAGCCCAGCGAATCGAGGCATTGGAAAACTTCATAGCCGTTTGGCACCGCTTCACCGACCAGCAAGGCGGGCCAGAAGCGGTAAGGCATCAAGAGCAGGCAAGCCAGGCGAACGCCGGCATGGATGGGCCAGTGCGAAGTGGAATATGGATGTATCGCGAAATAGAGAAGCCCATAGCCGACTGCAACACCCAGTTGCAGCAGCCATTCGTTAGTCCACCACCGCTTCCCCATGCGTTTTTCCCCTGCAAAAGAAGCTCACCAATGACAAGGCGTGATTCCGCTTTTTCCCGCCAGCCTAAGAGAAAGAATAAAACAATCCGGGCCGTGAAGTTCGCGTGAGTGCCTAAGGTTATCGGCCTGGGGTCCCGCGGGGTTAAGACTATCCCGTGGACGGCGCTGGAAATAGCTGACGCAGAGCACGTTTGCCGCGTGAAGAGAGCACAAATTCTTGCGCACGGCGGTGGCCTGTACAGACAGGCAGGCGGCCGGTACGGCGCTATGGGCACTGTTTTGGGGCAACCAGAGTCTGGTCCTGGGTGGTCATGCGGCTGCAAAGAGTGCGCTAAGCAAATCTGTTTAGTCTTCTGCGCCGTGAAGGTCGGAAACTGACGATGGAGACTTGCCAGTGCGCCTGTTTCGTAAGGAATTGCCACGCCGCCTGGGCGTGCCGGGTCTGCGCCCGGGGCGTCTGAGCGCGGTCGCCTGCGTCGTATGGCTGGCCGGCTGCGCCACCTATTCGCCGCTGCCGCTGGGCGAAGGGCAGGGGGCGAAGGACGCCTCACAGCTTTCGGCCGATACCTCGACCATGCCGCTGCCGGCGCTGCGTACGCATCGAGTGGATCTGTCCCAGGGCATGGACGTCACCGACGTGGCGATCCTGGCGGTGGCCAACAATCCGGACCTGAAGGTGATGCGCGACCAACTGGGCGTCGCCCGCGCCCAGGCGTTCCAGGCGGGGCTGCTGCCCGACCCCCAGGTTTCCCTGAACCAGGAATACCTGACGCACCCCATCCCTGGATATAGAACCGCCTCGGCGTTCGGCATCACCCAGGACATCACCAGCCTGCTGCTGCGTTCCACCCGCAAGGCCGCGGCCAACGCCCAGGCCGATCAGGTGAACCTGGACCTGCTGTGGGCCGAATGGCAGACGATCGCCCAGGCACGGCAACTGTTCAACCAAGTGATATCGCTGCGCGACCAGCAGCAGCGGCTGGCCGCGGAGCAGGGCGCGTTGGCGCCGGTGGACGGTTACGTGCGCAAGGCGCTGGAACAGGGCAACCTGACCTATGACGCGGCCAGCGCGGGCCTCAACGCCTACGCCGACGCCAGCAAGCGGCTTTCCGACAACACCGTGCAGTTGCATCAGGCCGAACACGATCTGCGCGTGCTGCTCGGGCTTGCGCCCGACGCCCCGCTGCAACTGACCGGCGAACCGTTCCAGGCTTCGCCCACGCCCGAGCAAGTGGATGCCGCCCTGGCCAGCCTGCCGCAGCGGCGCCCGGACCTGCTCGCCCTGCAGGCCGGCTACAAGTCGCAGGAAGCGACCTTGCGTGGCGCCATCCGCGCGCAGTTTCCAGCGCTCAGCCTCGGGCTTGATCGCCAGAGCGACAACTCCGGCATCCCTTCGCATGGCATCACGATCGGCTTCACCCTGCCGTTGTTCGATCGCAATCGCGGCAACATCCGCATCGAAACCGCCACGCGCCAGCAGCTCAAGGACGACTACGAAAACCGCGTGCTCACCACCCGCAATGACATCCGCCAGTTGATGCTCGACCAGGACACGCAGGCCAAACAGCGCGACCAGTCGCAGGCGCATGCGCAGCACCTGGACGGCGCGCGCCGCGCCGCCGAAAGCGCGTTCCAAAAAGGCCTGCTCGACTGGCCGACCTATCTGTCCATCCGCGCCAATGCACTTAGCGCGGACATGGACGCCATCGCCGCGCGCGACCAGCAATCGCAGCAAGCCATCGCGCTGGAAGCTTTGCTCGGCAGCACCGACCTCCAACAGCCCTCCGTAGCGACCTCCAAGCCATGAATCGATCCGTCCGTACCCATGCCGCCTTGGTGGCCTCGATGCTTGTCGCGCTGGCCGGATGCAGCAGCGGTGGCGGCGCTGACGATGGCGAAGCCGACGTAAAGGGCACCGTGCTGGTGAGCACCGCCGCACCGGTCAACCACACTTTCCACGACACCATCGAGGCATGGGGCACCGCGGCGGGCGATCCCCATCGCGCCAGCACGGTCAGCCTGGGCCACGGCGGCCTGGTCACCGGTTTGCCGGTGGCGGCGGGGCAAACCGTGAAGCGCGGGGAAGCCCTGCTGCGTATCGCGCCGGATCCGGTCGCGCGCAATGCGTTTCTGCAGGCGCAAAGCACGCTGAATCTGGCCAGCGGCGAACTCAAGCGCACCGAACAGATGGCGGCGCAACACCTGGCCACGCAATCGCAAGTAGCCGCTGCGCGCAAGGCGCTGGAGGACGCCAAGGCCGGCCTGGAAGCGCAGCGCGCCCTGGGCGGCGGCACTACCGAAGAAACCATCGATGCACCTGCCGACGGCGTGGTGACGGCGCTCAACGTGAACCTTGGCGACCGCTTCCAGGCGGGAGCGGCCCTGCTGACGTTCGCGCCGGCGCAGGCCCTGGTGGCGCGCCTCGGCGCGCAGCCGGCGGACGGCGCGCAACTGAAGCCGGGCATGGCGGTGCAAGTGCAGCCCACCTATGGCGAAGGCGCCGTCCTGCATGGTCGTCTCGACGTGGTAGGCCGCGCGATCGATGTGCAGACCCACCTGCTGCCGCTGCAGGTCTCCCTGCCGCCGGAAGCGGGCAGCCAGCTGGTAGCCGGTTCGCCCGTGCAGGCGAAAATCGAAACCAACAACTACCAGGCCTGGGCATTGCCGCGCAGCGCGGTATTGAACGACGACAAGGGTCATTACGTCTTCATCGTCGACAAGGACAAGGCCAAGCGCATCGACGTCAGCGTGAAGCATCCGGACGGCGACACCCTCGGCGTAGAGGGTCCGTTGGACAGCAAGATGCAGGTGATCGTGCTGGGCAACTACGAGCTTGAAGACGGCGACGCCGTGCGCGAGCAGCAGGAGCCCACCAAGTGAGGGTCACCGACCGGATGCAGCGCCACTGGCGCGCGCTGTTGTTCCTGGTGTTGATGGCGACTGTCGGCGGCATCGCCAGTGCCGTGTTCATGCCGGTGGCGCTGTTTCCGAACGTGGCGTTTCCGCGCGTCATGCTGTCGCTCGATGCGGGCGACCGGCCCGCCGACCAGATGGCGATCGCGGTGACCACGCCGGTGGAAGCGGCCTTGCGCCGCGTGCCTGGCGTGCGCGATGTGCGATCGACCACCAGCCGCGGCAGCGCGGATGTTTCCATCACGTTCGCCTGGGGCACGGACATGAGCCGTGCGATCGGCGACGTCAACGCCGCCGCCAGCCAGGTACTGCCGGACCTGCCGGCCGGCACCACGCTCACCAGCCGCCGCATGGATCCCAGCTCGTATCCGATGCTGGCCTACAGCCTGCGCTCGCATACGCTTTCACCCAGCGCCCTGTACGACCTGGCGCAGTATCAATTGCGCCCGCTGCTCAGCAGCGTCAACGGCGTGGCGCGCGTGCAGGTGCAAGGCGGCGAGGTGGCGGAATTCCACGCCGATGTGGATCCGAATCGCCTGCGCGCGCAGGATCTCGCCCTTACCGACGTAGCCGCAGCGGTCACCCACGCTGCCACCATCCAGGCGATGGGGCACGTGTCCGATCATTACAAACTTTATTTGCTGTTGGCCGACAACCAGCCGCAGACGGTAGAGGCTTTGCGCCAGATCGTGGTGCGCGCGGACAGCCATGGCATCGTGCGCCTGGGCGATATCGCCGATGTCGCGCTCAGCCACGTGCCGCAGTGGATTCGCGTCGGCGCCGACGGGCAGAACGCGGTGCTGATCCAGATCCTGCAGCAGCCGGACGGCAACAGCGTGCAGATCGCGCGCGACGTGAAGCAGCGTCTGCTCGATTATGCGCCGCAGATGCCGGCCGGCGTGAAAGTCGCCAACTGGTACGACCAATCCCAGCTTGTCACCGGCGCGGCCGGCAGCGTGCGCGATGCGATCCTGATCGGCATCGTGCTGGCGGGCCTGGTGCTGTTCGTGTTCCTGCGCAATACGCGCGTGATCTTCGTCACCATGCTGGTGGTGCCGGCGGTGCTGGCGATCACCGTGCTGCTGCTCAACGTGCTGGGCATGAGCTTCAACATGATGACGCTCGGCGGCATGGCGGCGGCCGTGGGCCTGATCATCGACGACGTGATCGTGATGCAGGAACACATCATGCGCCGATTGCATGGCGGCAACGGCGACGTCAAGGAGAGTATTGCGCGCGCGGCATGGGAATTCACGCGCCCGCTGACCGGTTCCAGCGCCGCCACGGTGGTGATCTTCGTGCCGCTGGCGTTTCTTACCGGCGTGACCGGCGCGTTTTTCAAGGCGCTGTCGCTGACCATGGCCAGCGCGCTGGTGATCTCCTACCTGCTGACCTGGATCGTGGTGCCGCTGCTGTCGGAACGGCTGCTGGATCAGCGCCATGCCGCCGATCACGCCGGCGGCGGTTTTTCGCAGCGCATGCGCAGCGGTTACGAAGCCGTGCTGCAACGCTGGTTGAAGCGCCCACTGTGGACGCTGGTGCTGGTGCTGCCACTGTTAGGTGTTGGCGCGCTGGCGTTCAGCCAGGTCGGCACCGGTTTCATGCCGGCCATGGACGAGGGCGGTTTTACCTTCGACTACATTTCCAAGCCGGGCACTTCGCTGGAAGAAACCGGGCGCCTGCTGAGCCAGGTGGAAGAGATCATCCGCGCCAACCCGAACGTGGACACGTATTCGCTGCGCACCGGCCTGCAGCTCGGCGATGCGCTGACCGAAGCCAACACGGGCGACATTTTCATCCGCCTCAAGAACGGCTCGCGTCCGTCTACCGAAGAGGTGATGAACGACATCCGCAAGGAAGTGCAGGAAAAAGTGCCGGGCCTGGATGTGGAGGTGTCGCAATTGATGGAAGACATGATCGGCGACCTGGTGGCGGTGCCGCAGCCGATCGAGATCCAGCTCTACAGCGACAACGCCGACGAGCTCAACGCCACCGCGCAAAAAGTGGCCGATGCGTTGGGCAAGGTCAACGGCGTGAATGGCGTGCTTCCCGGCATCAATCCCGCCGGCGATGCGCTGACCATGACGGTGGATCCCATCAAGGCGGAGCTGCAGGGACTGGATCCGCAGGAAGTAGCGGACCAGGTCACGGCGGCCATCGACGGCACCGTCGCGGCCCAGCTTCCGGTGCAAGGCAAGATGATCGGTGTGCGCGTGCGGTTATCAGCGCCTTCATACAAGCAACTGGAGCGGGTCAAAGCATTGCCCATCCGCGCCGCCGACGGCCATCTGCTCCCGCTGTCGCAGATCGCCACCTTGCAGATCGTGCAAGGGCAGCCGGAAATCACCCGCAGCAACCTCAAGCGCATGGTGGCGGTGACCGGCCGCATCAGCGGACGCAGCATGGGCGCGGTGGCGAACGACGTGAAAGGGATGCTCGCCAAGCCCGGCCTGCTGCCCAAGGGCATGTACTACCAGCTGGGCGGTTTGTACCAGCAGCAACAGGAAGCCTTCCGCGGTTTGACCGTGGTGCTGCTTGCCGCCATCGCGCTGGTGTTCACGCTGCTGTTGTTCCTGTATGAAAGCTTCCGCGCCGCATTGGCGATCATGCTGATGCCGTTGCTGGCGATCTGCGCCGTGTTCACCGGCCTGTGGATCACCGGCATCGAGCTCAACATCTCCGCGATGATGGGCATGACCATGATCGTGGGCATCGTGACCGAAGTGGCGATCTTCTATTTCTCCGAACTGGAAGACATCGCCGGCGAGATGCCGCTGCATCAGGCCTTGGTCGAAGCCGCACGTCATCGTATGCGCCCGATCCTGATGTCGACCATGGCAGCCATTCTCACGCTGCTGCCGCTGGCGCTGGCCCTGGGTTCCGGCTCGCAGATGCAGCAGCCGCTGGCGGTGGCGATCATCGCGGGCATGCTATTGCAGGTGCCGCTGGTGCTGCTGGTGATGCCGGTGTTGTATGCGGTGCTGATGCGGGGGAGGAAGGCGGGGGTTGCTTGATAAATCCACGCAACAACAAGTATCCAGCTTTCCCTACGTTGCATGACCTTTCAGCTCGCCTCATCGTCATTCGGGCGAAGGCCGGAATTCCCGTTGCGTAGGACTTTCAATAAATCGCTACGTATCGCGCAGGGATATACATGGATTCCGGCCTTCGCCGACTACTGTCCGGGGAAACGTGAATCACCAAAGGGAAAACCGGCGCATAACCCAATGCACGATTTTTGCCTGCACATTCGCGCTACCGATTCGTCATCGCAGCGAAAGCTGGCGTATAGCAACATCAGAGTAATCACCTCAACCCGCATACCTCAAGCATTACGCACTTCCGTCACCGCCGTAGCCTTCACCGCCCGCTTCAGCAACCACGCCAGGATCGGCGGCGTCACCATCGCCGTCAGCAGCGACATCGCCACAATGATCGCGTACATCTGATCACTGAAGACGCCTGCGGCCAGGCCCAGGCTGGCGATCACCACGCCTACTTCGCCGCGCGGCACCATGCCGAAGCCGACGATGGCCGCACTGGTGCGGCCCAGCGACAGCGAACCCAAGAAGCCGCCCAGCAGTTTCGAGACGATGGCGATCGCCGTCACCACCAGCAGCGCGATCAAGGCGTCGGCATTGGCGAGCTGATGCAGGTCGATCTTGCTGCCGGTAAGCACGAAGAAGAACGGCGTGAGCAGCGCGAGCAGCGGCTGGAACTGCTGCTCCAGCGTGTGCTGCTGGCGCGTTTCGGAGGCGATCATGCCGGCCAGGAAGGCACCGATGATGGCGGCCAGGCCGAACAAGGTCGATATGTAGGCCAGCCCCAGGCACAGCCCCAGTACGATCAGCAGCGGCGAATAGGTGCTGCGCGGTTTTTCCAGCCAGGTGGAATTCCAGCGCATCACGCGCGTGCCGCCCCAGCCGATCACCGCGATGAAACCGATCGCGCCGGCCAGCACCATCACCAGATGCATGGGATCGAAGCCCTCGCCACCTTGCAGCGACACCACCACGCCAAGCAGCAGCATCGCCAGGATGTCGTCGATCACGGCGGCGCCCAGGATCACCTTGCTTTCCACGCGCTGCAGTACGCCCAGCTCCTGCAGCACGCGCGCGGTGATGCCGGCGGAGGTCGCCACGAAGGCGGCGGCGACGAACAGCGACTTGCCCCATGCGAAGCCGCTGGAGTGAGCCCAGAAACCGCCCATGCCGAACGGCAGCAGCACGCCGAGCACGCCGACCAGGAAGGCGGACTTGCCGACCTTTTTCAGATCTTCCAGCCGCGTTTCCAGGCCTACCGAGAACAGCAACAGGACGACGCCGATTTCGGCGAGCACGTCCAGCGGGGTGCCGGCGGCGATCTGTTCGGGCGTGATCCAGCCCAGCAGCGAGGGCCCGATCACGCAGCCGGCGGCGATTTCGCCCACCACGCCCGGCAGTTTCAGGCGTTGCGCGACTTCCGCGCCAATCTGTGCGGCAACGAAAACCACGAAGAGCGCAAGCAGAATCTCATTGGCGTGATGCATGGTCGGGGTCCTTCGATCATGTGCATGCGCCTCATGCTACCCGCTCACGTGGCGGAAGACACCTCGCGGCCCATCGGCGGCGTTTTTTGCAGCCGTGCGAAGACGCGGCTGGCGATGGCGGTGACCACGGCCAGCACGATCACCGTCCAGCGGAAGGCTTCCACATAGGCGGCGCTGCTCTGGCCGTGCAGCAGCACCTGCATCAGCAGGGTCGCCAGCGCAATGCCGAAACTCATCGACAGATACTGCGTGGTGGAGGCCATCGAGGAGGCCATCGATGCGTGTTTGACGTCCAGGTCCGCGTAGATCAGCGTGTTCATCACCGTGTACTGCATGCCCATGAAGCCGCCGTAGACGAACACCAGCAAGGCGATCAGCGCCATCGGCGTATGCGGCCCGAGCAGCGCGAACAGGGCGATCAGCACGGCCACGATCAGCGTGTTGCCGAACAGCAGGCGCCGATAACCCAGCCGGATCAGCATGCGATTGACGAACCATTTCGCGCAGATGGAGCCGAGCGCCTGCGGCACCATCATCAGTCCGGCCATCAGCGGCGACCAGCCGCAGCCGACCTGCAGGAACAGCACGATCAGCAGGAACATGCCGCTGACACCCAGCCGCGTCAGCAGATTGCCCGACAGCGACACCCACACGCTGCGTACGCGCAGCAGGCGCAGGTCCGCCACCGGATGTGCCGCGCGGCGGCTGTGCCACACGTAGGCCGCGCCGAACGCGATCGCCAGCAGCACCAGCAGGCCCATTTCGCCCCAGCGGATGGTTTGGTCGGCCGCGTATTCCGAAGCGCTCAGCAACAGGGCCGACGAAGCGGCAAACAGCACAAACCCGAACAAATCGAAGCGATGCGCGGTATCCAGCCGGTACTCGGGCATTTCGCGCTGGTTGAGCCAGATGCCCACGATGCCGACCGGTACGTTGAGCAGAAAGATCAGCCGCCAGTTGGTGTATTCCACCAAGGCGCCGCCGAGGAGCGGCCCAAGCACCGAGCCGAGCAGGCCGAAGGTGGCGACCGTGCTCATCACCTGCACGAAATCGCGCTTGTCGATGGTACGCACCAGCACATAGCGGCCCACCGGCATCAGCGCCGCGCCACCGCAGCCTTGCAGGACGCGCGCCATCACCAGCTGCGGCAAGGTCTGCGAGATGCCGCACAGCAGGGAACCCACCGCGAACACGCCGATGGCGGCGCCGAACACGCGGCGCGTACCGAAGCGGTCGCACAGCCATGGGCTGGCGGGAATCAGGATCGCCAGCGTCAGCACATAGCTGGTCAGCGCGCTGCGCATGTTCAGCGGCGTCTCGTGCAAGGCCGCGGCGATCGCCGGCACCGCCGTGTTGACGATGGTGGAATCCAGCGCCTGCATGAAGAACGCCGCCGACACCAGCCAGATCAGGCCGCTGTAGCGTTCGCGTGAAGAAATGGCTGGGCCGGCTGCAGCGTCCGCCGTTGCGGCGGCAACGCTGGCGGAGGATGCGGCGGGGGAGGAGGGCATGCGCGCTATGATAGCTGCTATGGCAGTTATCTGCCTGAAGCATGGCCGACTTGGCTCTCCTCCGAAGAGAAGGCTGCACGGGGTACCCGTGCCAGAGGAGAGAGGGCATGGACACATCGAATCGTTACACTTCGCGCATGAGCAAACCGTCTGCATCCGCATTGACCATCGAAGAGCGCATGCGTGACCTGCGCACGCGCATCGAACACGCCAACTACCGCTACTTCGTGCTCGACGATCCGGACATTCCGGACGCCGAGTACGACCGCCTGCTGCGCGAACTGGAAGCGCTGGAGAAGGAGCACCCGGAACTGGCCACGCCCGATTCGCCCACGCGCCGCGTCGGTGCGCGCGCGGTCGGCGGTTTTGCGGAAGTGCGGCATGCCTTGCCGATGCTGTCGCTGAGCAATGCCTTCGAGCAGGAAGGCGAGGATGATCGCGAACGCTATCGCGAAGTGGCGGAGTTCGAGCGCCGCATCGAGCAGACGCTGGGGCGCAGCAAGCCGGTGTTTTCGGTGGAGCCGAAGCTGGACGGCCTGGCCATCAGCCTGCGCTACGAGGACGGCGCATTCGTGCAAGGCGCCACGCGTGGCGACGGCGCCACCGGCGAAGACGTCACCGCCAACCTGCGCACGGTGCGCGCCATTCCGTTGCGTTTGCGCGGCGACGATTGGCCGAGCGTGCTGGAGGTGCGCGGCGAGGTGATCATGCTGCACAAGGATTTCGAGGCGTTCAACGCCTATGCGCGCGAACATGGCGAAAAGCCGCTGGCCAATCCGCGCAACGGCGCGGCCGGCTCGCTGCGGCAGCTCGATCCGGCGATTACCGCCAAGCGCAAGCTCAGCTTCTTTGCCTACGGCGTGGGCGTGGTGGAAGGCGCGACCTTGCCGCCTTCGCATTCGGCCACCTTGCAGGCGCTGCGCGAATGGGGTTTTCCGGTGTCGCCGGAAGTGGGCACCGCCAAAGGCTTCGAGGGCCTGATCGCGTATTACAAGCGCGTCGGAGCCAGGCGCGACAAGCTGCCTTACGACATCGACGGCGTGGTGTACAAGCTGGACGACTATGCCGGCCAGCGCGACATGGGCTTCGTCGCGCGCGCGCCGCGCTGGGCGCTCGCGCACAAATTCCCCGCGCAGGAACAGGCCACCACGGTGGAGGCGATCGAGATCCAGATCGGCCGCACCGGCGCGGCCACACCGGTGGCGCGCCTCACCCCGGTGCAGGTGGCCGGCGTCACGGTGACCAACGCCACCTTGCACAACGCCGACCAGGTGGCGCGGCTCGACGTGCGCGTCGGCGACACGGTGATCGTGCGCCGCGCAGGCGATGTCATTCCGGAAGTGGTGCGCGTGGTGCCCGACCGCCGTCCGCCCAGGACGCGGCCCTGGCACATGCCTACGCATTGCCCGGTGTGCCATTCCGCGCTGGTGCGTGAAGAAGGCGAGGCTGCCTGGCGCTGTTCGGGCGGACTGGTATGCGCCGCGCAACGCAAGGAGGCGCTGATCCATTTCGCATCGCGGCGCGCGATGGATATCGAAGGCATCGGCGAGCGCTTTGTCGATGCCCTGGTCGATTTTGGCTACGTGCATACGCCGGCCGATCTCTACAAGCTCACGCTGGACGATTTTCTCGAGATGAAGCGCCGCGCCGACGAGCGCGACGGCACGACGCCTGAAACGGTCAAGTCCGGCAAGATCGCCACCAAGTGGGCGGAGAACCTGATCGAGGCCATCGAAGCCAGCAAGCACACGACGCTGACGCGTTTCCTCTATGCCCTGGGCATCGTGCATATCGGCGAGAGCACGGCCAAGACCTTGGCGACGTGGCTCGGCCGCCTGACATGGGTGCGCAGCATGCCTGCCGCCATCTTGCGCGAGCTGCCGGATATTGGCGCGGAAGTCGCCGGCTCCATCGAGGCGTTCTTCAAGCAGAAGGGCAATCGCGATGTGGTCGATGCCTTGCTGAAAGCCGGCGTGACGCTGAGCGACGAAACCGATCCATCGCCGCGCCTGCAACAGAAGCTCAGCCTGGCCGTGCTGCTGGAAGATGCCGGCATCAACGGCATCGGCCATCGCAACGCCGAACTTCTCACTTCGCATTTTCCGACTGTTGCCAAACTGCACGGCGGCGGTCTGGCGCATTGGATCACGGCGGGGTTGGCGCAGAACGCCGCGGCCAACCTCAACGAATATCTATCCGATCCGCATCGGCTGGCCGCGCTGCAGGAAGCGGAGGCGGCCATGCAGCGCCTGCTCGATGCCATCCCGAAGCACGCCGCGGTGGAAGAGCTGCCGTTGACCGGACAGACGGCGGTGCTCACCGGCACGCTGTCCAGCATGGGGCGCGACGAGGCGAAGGAAAAGCTCGAAGCGCTGGGCGCCAAGGTTGCGGGCAGCGTCTCGAAGAAAACCCACTTCGTGGTGGCGGGCGAGGCGGCCGGTTCCAAGCTCGACAAGGCGCAGGAACTTGGCGTGGAAGTGTGGGACGAGGAGCGCCTGTTGGCGCTGTTCAAGCAGCACGGAGCGTGAGGCGCCCTGGCCTCAATGTATTACGCGTCACGCCGGCTTCTTGCCGCCATGACGAACATGAAGCATGGCGGACAACGAGAACCTGACGTCTATGGATGCCAATACCAGCAACATCACGCCCTTCCGCCAGCGTCTGCAAGGCCGTGCGAAACTCTATGAGTTGATCCGCAACTTCTTCTCCGACCGCGGCGTGCTGGAAGTGGAAACGCCGATCCTTTCCGCGGCCGGCAACACCGATCCGAACATCGAGAGCTTCAACGCGCCGTTCCATGGCCACGTCGATGCAGGTTCGCGCGAACGCTGGCTGCGCACCTCGCCGGAATATCCCTTGAAGCGCCTGCTCGCCGATGGCGTGGGCGACTGCTACGAACTCGGTCGCGTGTTCCGCAATGGCGAAGCGGGAGAGCGGCACAATCCCGAATTCACCATGCTGGAGTGGTACCGCGTCGGCTGGACGCACCGGCAGCTGATGGAAGAAGCCATCGCGCTGGTGGAAGCGGCGCTGGCGCTGGTAGGGCGTCGTGTCGAGGTGGTGATCGAAGGCTATCGCCAGATCTTTCTCGACGAACTGGGGCTCGATCCGCTGCACGCGGACATCGACGAATTGCGCAAGCCGCTGGCGCCCTACAACATCGAGCCTTCCGGCTTGACGCGCGACGATTGGCTGGATCTGCTGATCACCCACAAGCTGCAGCCGGCCTTTCCGCGCGACCGCATCACGGTGATCCACGATTACCCGGCCAGCCAGAGTGCGCTCGCGCGCATCCGCCCTGGCGATCCACCGTTGGCCGAACGCTTCGAGCTCTATCTTGGGCCTTACGAACTGGCCAACGGCTATCACGAACTCAACGATGCGGCCGAACAGCGCGCGCGTTTCGAGCGCGACAACGCCCGCCGCCGCGAACGCGGCCTGCGCGAAATGCCGATCGACGAGCAACTGCTGGCCGTGCTCGAACGCATGCCCGATTGCGCCGGCGTGGCGATGGGTATCGAACGCTTGCTGATGTGCATGGCAGGCACCGATCGCATCGCCGACGTGCTGGCCTTCCCGTTTTCGAAAGCGTAGGTTGGTGCAAACCCAACATCGGAATGAGGTGACATGGCCGCGTTGGGGTTTGCACCCCAACCTACCAGCGCAGCAGGATCTTCCCGATATGCGCGCTGCTTTCCATCAACGCATGTGCGCGAGCCGCTTCCTGTGCGGGAAATACTTTATGGATGATCGGACGCAGACGCTTGTCCGCAAGCAGCGGCCACACGTGTTCGTATAACTTCTCGGCAATCGCGGCTTTGAATGCGACGGATCGCCCGCGCAAGGTGGAACCGGTAATCGTCAAGCGTCGGCGCATGACCTTGCCGACATCCAGCTCGGCCTTCATGCCGCCCAGCGTGGCGATGATGACCAATCGGCCATCGTCGGCCAAGGCGTCCAGCTCGCGCGGCACGTAATCGCCGGCGACCATGTCCAGGATCACATCTACGCCACGATCGTCCGTCCACGCTTTCACGCGCTCAACGAAATCCTCGCTGCGGTAGTTGATGGCGCGCGCGCCCAGTGTTTCGCAGGCGCGGCATTTTTCATCGCTGCCGGCGGTGGCGAACACGGGATGACCCAACGCGTGTGCAAGCTGGATCGCCGTGACGCCGATGCCGCTGGAGCCGCCCTGTACCAGCAGGCTCTCCATGCCGCCGTTCTCGTGCTGCCCCAGTCGGCCGCGATCGAACACGTTGCTCCACACGGTGAAATAGTTTTCCGGCAGCGCGGCGGCGTCCTGCACGCTCACACCCGCGGGCACCGGAAGGCATTGGCCCAACGGCGCCACCGCATAGTGCGCATAGCCGCCCCCGGCCAGCAGAGCGCATACGGCGTCGCCGCGCTTGAGCCCGAATGGATTGCCGCCGCTGAAATCGCCATCCACCAGTTCGCCCGCCACTTCCAATCCGGGTAGATCCGAAGCGCCGGGCGGTGGCGCATAGTGGCCTTGCCGCTGAAACACATCCGGCCGGTTCACGCCCGAGGCGACGACCTTGATCAGCACCTCGCCTGCGCCGGGGCGGGGAATCGGTCGTTGTATGGGAACCAGCACTTCCGGGCCACCGAAATGCGGAATCTCGATGGCTTGCATGGATGTCATCAGCGGCGCTCCTTGTTGCGTCGTGTTACGGACTGGTATCGACCAGCACCAGTTCGGCGTCTTCGAGCGCGGTCACGGCCAGCGATGTTTCATCATGGATCGCCGCGCCATCGCGCGCGTCGAGCCGCACGCCGTTGACCTCCACCGTGCCCTTGGCCGACACAAGATAGGCATAGCGCCGTGGGTCCAGCGTGTAGTGCGCGGTTTCGCCGGCTTTCAAGGTGGCGCCGAGTACGCGTGCGTTGGTGCGCAAGGGCAGGGCGTCCGTATCGCCTTCGATACCGCTGGCCAGCGCAACAAAGCGACCGGAGCGTTCGCCGGCCGGAAACGGCTTGGTGCCCCACGAGGGCGCGCGGCCGCGTTCGTCCGGGATGATCCAGATCTGGAAGATGCGCGTGGTATCCGATTCCAGGTTGTATTCGCTGTGCGTGATGCCGCTGCCCGCGCTCATCACCTGCACGTCGCCGGCTACCGTGCGGCCCTGGTTGCCCAGGTTGTCGCGATGGGTGATCGCGCCTTCGCGCACGTAGGTGATGATTTCCATATCCGCATGCGGATGCGCAGGAAAGCCGGTCTGCGGCGCGATGGTGTCGTCGTTCCACACGCGCAGCGCGCCCCAGCCCATGCGCTTGGCGTCGTGGTAGCTGGCGAACGAAAAGTGATGCTTGGCCTTGAGCCAACCGTGGTCGGCGCCGCCCAGGCTGTCGAAAGTACGCCGTTCGATCATGGAACACCTCGCTTGTTATGGATGGCGCGCAAGATAGACCCGGCCATGGCGATGGAGAACTGCCGCCAGGGAAACAGTGTGTCGCTGGAGGATGCCTTGAGCTATTCCACGCACCCGGCATGACGTCCGTGGAATAGCTCAGGGCATCCTCAACGCTGGCGGTGGCCGCTCATTTCATGCCCCGCATCGTGCGCAAAGGCGCGGTGCCAGTAGGTGGAGCTGAGCGAAATCAGCGTCACCACCAGGAACGCTACCGAGAAATTCAATCGGCTCGGCTCGCTGTTGTGACTGGCTGCCATGGCCAGCTTGAGGATCAGCGCCCCGCAGCACACGCCTACCGACAGCATCAATTGCTGCAGGGTGGAGTAGAAACTGTTGGCCGCGCTCATGCGCTCGGTCGGCACCGCCTCGTAGGCAATGGTGTTGTAGGCGGTGAACTGCACCGACATGATCACGCCGCAGCCAACGAGCAGGCCGAACATCAGCCAGAACGGCCAATCGGCGCGGAAGAACGCGCACACCGCGTAACTCAGGCCCGCCAGCACGCCGTTGTAGAGCATCACGCGGCGAAAGCCGATCCAGCGCAACAGGCGCGTGGTGAGCAGGCGGGCCAGCAGCGCGCCGACGGAAATGGCCAGGATCAGCTGGCCGCTGCGCAGCGCCGAGAATCCCAGCCCGATCTGCAATAACAAAGGCAGCAGGAACGGCTGGGCGCCCTGGGTGATGCGCATCAGCGCGCCCGAAATCACCGACAGGCGGAACGAGTCGATGCGCAGCAGTGTCAGGTCCACCGCAGGATGTTCGCGGCGCTTCGCATGGCCGATGTAAGCAAGGCACGCAGCCGCGCCGATGGCGACCAGCACCACGCCATTGCGCATGGGGGTGTTCTCGCCGAACAGCTCCAGGCCGAACAGCAGGCAGCTCAGCCCAATGCTGCACAAGGCAAACCCCAGCCAGTCGAACGGCGCCGGGCGCGTGCCGCTGTGCACTTCCGGCACGTAGCGCCGCACCAGCCAGTAGCCCAGCGCGCCGATCGGCACGTTGATGTAGAAGATCCAGCGCCAGTCGAAGTACTGCACGATGAAACCGCCGAGCGGCGGCCCGGCCATGGTGCCGAGCACGGCGGGGATGAGCGTCCACATCATCGAGGACACCAGGTGCTTGCGCTCCACCGTGCGCAGGATCACCAGCCGGCCCACCGGCCCCATCATCGCGCCGCCTGCGCCTTGCACCAGTCGCGCCGCCACCATCATCGACAGGCTGTGCGTGAGCGAACACAGGACCGAGCCGATGATGAACACCACCATCGCGCTGTTGAATACGCGCTTGGCGCCGAAGCGGTCGGCAATCGCGCCGCTCACCGGAATGAGCACCGCCAGCGCCAGCAGATAACTGGTCACCGCCACGCTCATGGCCGGGGCGGACACGCCGAAATCGCGCGCCATGGTGGGCAGGGCCGTGGCGAGCACGGTGCCGTCGACTTGTTCGAGGAAGATCGCGCAGCCGACGATCAGGGAAATGGTGCGGTAATCGGTATACGCCGGCGCGGGTATGGCCGGGACATCGATCTTTTCCTCACTCAACGCGCTCACAAAAAGTACCTGCAACGAGCGCAGCTGGCCTTTGCCTGACGGCGAGGAAGTCGGACGCGCCCGGGACGTGGGCGCATCGGGGTGTGCGCCGCAGTTGTCGCATTATTCGCTGGGCGGGAGGACAGGACAAGCGCGCCGCGTTTCCCTCTCCCCTCCGGGGAGAGGGCAGGGTGAGGGGTCACGACTGGCCTCAGGCTTCAACGGCGCGTTGTTTCGATGGGGTTTCCTGCAAGGTTGCCCCCTCACCCCAACCCTCTCCCTTGGGGGAGAGGGAGTACGAGTGTCAGACCGCCTCGAACACGCCGGCCGCGCCCATGCCGGTGCCGATGCACATGGTCACCATGCCGTACTTCTGCTTGCGCCG